>Ga0179593_1442354_pt1 | contig 12041 bp, 15 predicted proteins | sample CZODoug2_1_08_16_FD_185931 | JGI IMG/M metagenome (GOLD analysis project Ga0179593, IMG submission 185931) | Vadose zone soil fungal communities from Angelo Coast Range Reserve, California, USA - CZODoug2_1_08_16fungal (PacBio error correction) | ecosystem: Environmental > Terrestrial > Soil >...
GGGGAGAAAAGAAGTCAGAAAAACACAACAAAAAAGGTCAAGTTGTCTAGCGTCAGAACGAGGCTGGCTCATGCGCCGATGATCCGGGGCCGATGAAAAAACCAGCGTTACCCTGCCGCCCGCGTGGCGGCTCCAGAGCCAAACACTGTCGCGATAACAAATCAAGAAGCGGAAGAACTATGGGAACCGCCCAATCCCCGCCAGGCATTCCGTCACGAAGGTCGATTTCAACTGATCTCGGCCCATAAGCGGAAATGTACCCTCACCAACTTTTCAGACGTGAGATTCAGAGAAAGAAAGAAAAGATATAACCGGACAGTCTCAAACACCTCGGTTTTAAAGGAAAACCAGAAAACCCTCTCGATGAAAAGGTTTAGCCGGCGGTAGCGCAGACGGGTCTTAAGGCCGGGAGAACCGCAAGCTAAGAATCCGAAGCAGAGCGTCCTTCACTGAATCATCCAAAAAAAGTGGAAATGCTCTTTGCAAAAAAAAAACCCGAGAATTGCCGTTCGCTCACCCTCTGAACGCTCCACATCCCAGGAAAGCTCGCGAAGACGCCACAGCCGAAGAATTTTTTTTTGAAAAACACCAGGAGGAAACTGATTGGAGAAAAACGTAAAGCACAAAAAAGAAGTTCAGATCCAAAAGAAGGAAAAGAACCGCGCGAGCATCGAGCTTTCGTCTCTCCCCGTCGTATGCCCAGCGATAAAGGGGAAGGGGGAGGAACAACGAAAAGCAGCCAAAACGCCAAACCGGTCCGCTTTTGCATGGACGGCGCCTGACTGCTGGATCAGGGAAAAGAACGCAGAAGACCACCCTTTCTTTTCCGATAATTTAGAAAGGAAGGAGAAAGAAGAAGTGGAGCAGGGGCCGGCACTAATCCGAGTATCCAACAACGAAGGGGTAAAAATCAACTGCTCTTGCACACCAACATAAACTAAGGGGGTATTTCTAGTCTTACAGCTATCGACTACAACTCCCCAAACAGACTTGATTTGTTCAGGACCCAAGCAAAGAAGAAAGGGATAAAAAAAGTGAGTAGCCCTCGACAAAAATGACATAGTCATCCTCCGAAAGGTTTCCAAGAAACGAAGACGCGGAAGCGAAGTCAGGAAGTCTAACTCTTGTAGCTCAAAAGGAAAGGGAAAGAGGTTAATACGAAAGCGTCAAAATCGAGCGGGACGCGCTCGTACAACGAGGAAGAAGCAATGAAATCAAAATGCCTCTGCGGAGGGGCACTAGATTGGGGGGCAATAGAACAAAGAGAAACGGGCACCAAGCGCGCAAGTGGGTCAGAGCCTAACGAGTTCGAGTCGCAAAAGGGGATGCTGAAACAGGTAGGCCCAATGAGGTGCTCCACTCCTACCCCTTCAAAGAAAAAGAATGAAAAAAAAAAAAGGGAAACCTTCAGGAAAAAAGGCAGGAGCATAAAAGCACGATCCTTTGTGAAAAAGGAGCCGGGCATAAGCGCACCTCAAAAAGCTCCCTCTGCCCTTGGTGGAAAATGGGGGGGAACTGAAAGAAAATATCTAAAGAACAAATGAAAGAAAGGAGAATTTGGAAAACCGCCGACGGGAGGAACGAAACGCAACAAATTACGACGATATGCTCTGCTCTATTCAGTAGTATCCCCTTAGAAGACCAAGACTCGAGAGACGGATTCCAAAAAAAAAGAAATAAAGAAAGAGGGCAAAAAAGGGGGTCACTGAGAAAAGTATCCTCTACTAATCGTACATCTTCAAAAATACTAGAAGGCCTCACAATCCCTAAACATCTCTGCAAATCGCAAGAGGAAGAGAAGTTATACCCGAAGAAAAAAAGGGAGGAAAAAGAAAAAGCAACACACGTAAAACCAGATGGCTCCTTAATAGACAGGATGTGGCATGTCATAAACATTCCCCAGTATCGGGCGGGAATAGCTTGGGAAGGCTTTAGATCCTTACTAAGGAGGAGAAGCCCACCCTAGAAAAGACAGGGGGGGAAAAATGAAAGAGCGTTGAGAAAGGAGGTCACTAGACGAGTGGGGGCGAGAAACCGAACTTGATAATGGGGCGAGAAGCTTTGACCTCCCGAAGGAAAAAAGCGGGCATTTTGAGAACGGGGAAAAAATAAAAGGAGGAAAAGTTGTACAAGTTGTGCAAAATTCCCAGAACGGGGCCGATGGAGTCCGCAAATGCTCAAATGGACGAGAGATCAACGAACTGCTTTGACGAAGGGGAATGAAAAAAATGGAGAGAACCTGGACAGGGCGTTCGGCAAAGGAGCAAGAATGCGGCAAGTGGGGCACATTACTGACAGAAGTCATCCAAAAAGGGGGGGGGATGACGACATAGAAAAAAGAGAGCTAACTGGGGGGAACAAAAAAGGAGGAAAAAACAGTGAGCATGTCTTCCAGTGGGAAGAGTCCAAAGAAAGGAAGTAGGAGGATCCATATCAAATAGGGGGGAAACTTCACCCATCAGGCTCCTCAGTCGTATCCTGCAAGAAAAGGTAACCTAAGACGCCTAGAAAAGCAACAAACACCGCCGTCCAAAGAGGCCCCGTTTCAAAAGTTGTCCCATCCAACAGATGATAGGGAAAGCTACCTAGCCTGTTCACTAAGAGAAAGCAAGAGTGTACACAGTTCGCCAAACCAAGGTGTACCCTGGGAGATGAGGAACAAAAGCCCAAATCCCGCGAAACAAACTGGGGGAAATGTCCACCGCGAAGAAGAGGGGAGTAATTCAGTGTTAAAGAGTGAAAAATGCTGAAAACGAGGAGCCGACCCGGTTTCTTAAGAGGGGTTGGCCGATCTAAGGAGGAAGCCAAGAAGAAGAAAGTCAGGCTGAAAGGGAACTACGTAGGGAGAATGGCATCTCTCAACAGAAAACGGAGAAAGAGATTAGGAATTCTCAAGGTCATTCGTTCAGAGAAAAAAAAAAAAAAAAGAAGGAAGGGAGGAAGACGCGAGTAACGGAACGCTCGTCGAACACTTTCTCAGGGTTATATCAACATTCATCTGATGACAAGGGGCGACGGGGAAGAAGAACTAGACGATATCGTAAAGGGAGAAACGAGGATTGACCGGGATGTGCTATTTTGAAGTCAAGAACTTCAGAACAAGGTGACCCGGGGCGGGTGGCGAACGTGCCAAACCCTCCAGGCTGCCCTCGGCAATTACAGGAGAGTTGTTCGGGGGGCGACTAACGACAGAGAGGGGTTTGCACATACTCCCAGTGGCCTGCGGGGGGTCTTTCAAAAAGGGGCGACGGTAGAGGCCAGTCTGTTCCTTTTCCTCGCACCCGGAAGAAAGAAAAGGAATGAGCCCTGAGGGGGGGGTAGTTCCCTAGGGGGAGTAGACGCGACAAATGCAATGGGAAAGATTAACCTAATCCAAGGGAGCACAAGGGGTGGGATGAAAGGGTGTCGACCCCGGAGCGGTTGTGGTCAGAGCCAGAGCACACAAAAGCCGACAGGGGAGCCGGGGGACTGGTCCGAAGGGGGACCACTAGAGAGAAGGGAGGAAGGCCAAACCAACAGGGGGGTCACGAACTCCAAGATCTCATGTCTCGAATAAAGCTGACACTGGAAAAAAAAACTGAGAAGAGAGAAATTCATTTGATTCACGATAAGTTAGAAAGAACCAGAAACACCCTTTCTGGGAACTATTGTCCACCGGGAAGAAGAACCTCGGAAAGGGGTAATAAGGGAGGGAAAGAGGGGGGAAAGAGTGTGAGGAACTATTCCGGGAGGGGGCATGCCAGCTAGAGAGGAAAATAAGGGGGGGAGGGGCTCAGACGTCTAACAGGCATGATGGAAAACTCAAAATACTTGTAATGAGTCACGAATATCGTAAGACTATGGGGGGTACTTTGGCGGTCATAATTATAATTATGAAGGTCAGAGAGGGGCAACTGGAGACTTGGGGTCACTGAAAGCACATCCGGGAGAATGTACGACAAATCCCTCTTGAGACGTGGTTTGTAGAGAATAGGCGGAGGAAGTTAAAAGGTATGCGGTGTCACTGTCGATATCCATTTAGATGGTCATATATTTTTATTGAAGGGGGTGGTGAGACCTGTCTCAAGTTAGTTGGTCATCTGTACGAGTGGGTAAAAATAGCGGGAAGGGTACTTGGATAGCAACAAGGTTTGGGGACAAGTTCGGCAAAAAGTTTAAGGGGTTAACGATGTACGTCTCTATCTGAGAGGTCAAAGAAACCCGGGTGAAGATGGAAAGGGGTGCAAAAAGAAAAGATAGAGAAATCAGAAGGCGTAGGCTGTGGGTTCTTGGCTTCAGGAGGAGGTTGGGGTGTTACACAGTGATCTATTTGTCAACTACACTGGATTTCCTTGAGACGGGGGGGCAGGCCCAAAAGGAATCAGGGTCTCCCCCAAGAATTCCTATGAGCGCTTAGTTGGAAGTAGGGAAGGCGAAAGGGGAAAAAGGGATTCGCTGACCTTCCTGAAATGGGTCATATTGTTAAAGTGTTGGGGGGTAAATGGCGGTATGTGGGGGTGTTTCTCAAAACTGTGTGCTACCTGGGGAAAAAAAAGAATAACAAAACCTTTCTCGTGTTTCCTTTTATCAATCCCTGGAAAACTTAGTTCCTATGTCGGTCTTTTTTGGTCTCGATCTCTCCCCTCTCGACGCTCCTCGGAAAGCGATCTGTAAGTGGGGGTAACGAGAAAGAGTCGGATTCAGACACCAGCGGCCATGTCAGGAGAACGCTTGAAGTCTATTACTTAGAAAGAGGTTGGCAGAGGCGGAAATCAGAGAAGGGGGGAGCGGAAATAGGGGGAGAAGCAAGACTCCTCAGAGGAGGGGCGTTGAAGTGGGATAGGGAGGACCAATGTACACGATAGAGCTGTCCGAGATCAATTAGTCGTGCCACTTGATGAATGAGGCACGTAGGCAAAAAGCAATGAGGTGGGGAAGGGGTGGTAGATCTGAAGATCTGAGACAGAGAAAAAGCAAGGAGTTCTGGGACTGTGACAAGAAGAAGAAAGAAAACTGAGGAAGGAGGGGATAGAGTAGGTTTGCCGGTCAAAAAAAGAACGGAGTAGGGTACGTCAAACCCATTTTTCCTGGGTACGAGACGAGTTTATAAATTCTCTTAAAAAAAGGGCGCGATGCCCCGTAGGAGGTTCACTATGAGCTATCCGGGAAGGGAAAAAACGGGGGCGGGAAAGGAGATAAAGGAGTACGGTAAAGCCACGTTGACTGAAAGGGGTAGCCAAAAAGCGGGCGCTACGAAGAGCGATCTCGTCTTCTTAATGGTAGAAGGAAACAACAAGAAGCTTCGTCCGACGAAGTTACTCTCAAAAAATACTTCCAAAGTGGCTGTCAAAAGACTGATTCCTTTCGCCACTCTAAGCACTTTCGAGGCTGGCTAAGGCATCGGTGACAAGTTAAGAGGTCGAAAGAGTGGGGGGACCCCACAGTAACCGGAAGGTCGCGGCGGGAGAAACGAGAGCTGAGAGGGGAGGTGAGGATCTGCTTGGGGGGCCCTTCTCTTTATTGAGGACGCCGGCTCCAATTCTTCTGAAGGAAGACGAGAGGGGGTAATCAAAACGTTTGGGTGCGATGGAAAGTGGGAAGAGGTGCTCACCGGTTCTAATTCCCAGGGACGCAAAGTTGGGTGCGTTTGAAAAGTAGAAAAAAAGGGGAAAAAACGAGATGGACCAATAGCTTCAAGTGACGGATCGCTGTCTTATGGTCGGGGGCCAAGAGGGGGGTAATGACTTTTCTCAGAAAGGGGGGTGGGCAAAAGAAGGAGTCAGCACTTTCGGGGGAGGTAGGGTCACGAGGTCCTCTAAAGTGCGAAGAGGGGAAAGGAGCCAGCCAAAAAAAGGATGACGCTCTAACACGGAAGGAGGGGTTGAGGGTACCACGGACACGCGTGGGCAAAAAAGAGAAAAATAGAGACAGAACCAACGGAGGAGTAGGAAAAGATAAAGAGCTTTAAGTCGAGGGTGACACGCGTCAAAGAAGTGGCGAACCCGAAAGCAGGGGGGATTTTCGAAGGTGAGAACGCATGATACGCACCCTCTGTCCGAGAGGACAATCGACAAAGAAGGGAAAGGGAGGAATCAATAAACCAAACACTTTCTCGATAACACGTCAAGGCGGTTCAGCACTAAAAAAAAACCCATCCGAACAGGCAGAAGCCTCACGAATTCGAGGGATGAAGCGAAACGTGGGCCGCGGCAAAACCGAAACAAAGGAAGGATATTTCTTCTTCCACTGAATTGAACGGGTTTAAACGAAGGGAAGGTACAGGCGCAAACACTCGACTTTTTATGACGACCATCACCTACCTAGAAACGAGAAGCACTTGTAGAAGTCGGTAAGGACAATAAAGGTAGGACCACCTCCATCTTCCTTAGCAAATCATCCTCAAGGAACTGAAAAAAACGCAGCCGCCACGTAACCGGTGACGTGAGAGAACCCATGAAAAAAAAGCAGGAGAGCACTCATTAAGAAAAGGAACTAAACGTGCTCTCTTTGGAAAGCAAGCCTCAGGAGTTTGTTTGACAGCAATTCCTGGATTATAGGGGAGTAGAGAGGTAAAGAAAAAGTCGAGGGGAACACAGCGGATTATCAGTCAGAGAGACCAGTAAAAAACAAGAGAGAGAAGATAGGGCATCGTATCTCCCCGACTGAGTCTGAAAAAGAGAGACGGGCTAACTAGTAAGAGCCACGTCAACCGCCACCAAAGCAAGAGACTTGGAGGACTTCACCGATCTACTCCTCCTTACAGACTCTTAGCAGAAAACCCCCCGTGCTTTTCCAGATAATTTCTCAGAGCTACTAGGTAGGGAAGAATAAGACCACTCGTGCTCTGCAGAAAACCGGAATACAAGGCTCTCGTGAAGTTTCTACTCCGTCAAGGGGGGGCTCTTTCGAAAAGAAAACTGGTCGTAAGCAGACTCTTTCCGCTCTAAAGAAAAAAAAGACTTGAGGTCCGACACGCAGGTGAAAAAGACACAAAATCGGGAAAGAGGGGCTCCTTGCTCGATATGACCATCTCTAGACAGGGGGGGCATATGCGTCTTCAAGACCGGACCGTTTCGTGCCAAGGAAAAACACAAAGAACGGGGCGGGTCTGTAGTCTACAATCTTGTATCTCCTCAAGCCTTGAAAAAAGATCCGAACCCTATTTGAAGTCATCGATAGCGGAACGAGAAGAAGGCTCTCTCGGACCCGACAGTAAGGGAACAATAAAGATCAAAAAACTCTTCAGACTGGAAAACTGGGCGGAGACGGCAACCAAGACTCCAGCTACACTACCTCGCGACATTAGGATGGGAACCTAAAAGGAGAAACGATTTATCACTCAAGTCTTCCCAAAAACACATGTGAAAGACAAAAATCTGGGGCGAAACCCCTACCAACCGGAAGGAACGCTGTTGAAACCAAAGGGACCATTTCTTGAACAACTCAGAAGAAAACTCTTAGGGAATCTTTTCCTTCGAATGGAAGAAAAAAAAGAGAATCGACATCGGATTGGGGTCCCGATGACGGTTGGAGGAACGACAAGAAGGCCCATCCAAGTTCAAGAGCGATGCTGCAAAAAAACCAAAATGAAGCCAGCACGACAAAATCATTTAGAGGATTGCTTGAGAGTAACCAGGGAAAGAAAAAAAGATCGATCTAAAGGGGTCCATCGAAAACAGGTCAATAACGAAAAAAAGTGCAACAATTGTTGCTAAGAAAAGGGGGGGCAAGACTCGAAAAGGCTACGAGGACCAGAGACAAAACGAAGCTCGGGAGACTAACAAGCCTCCCAAAACAGTCAGGAAAAAAAGAGAGAAGAAAAGGGAAAAGATCCAAAGTCACTCTTCGGGGGACGCGCTGCCGACGGAAAAACACTAACTTGGTGAAAAAGAAATCGAAAGGAGGGGGACGGTCGGGGGGGGGGAAAAAGTCGCGCGGCAATAAGGATCAGGGGAAGAAAGAATGAGACGGAATGAAAAACCCGTGAAAGAAGATCGCCTCCGCTATGAAGAAGCAGGAAATGTCTAGTGATCTCATCACGGTGAAAAAAGCCTGGAGGAGACAACCGCCCAAAGGGGAGAGGAAAGTAATGAATCAACGGGCAGTGTCCACTTGCAAAAAAGATCAATGTTTGATCCAGGGGAAATATGTCCACTTTAAAGAGGGGAAGGGGCTTACGTCAATTTCCCAGAAAAGTTCCCAGAAAAGGGGGGAAAGGGGGGGGATAAAGGAAACGAGAATGCACGAAAGTTAGTCGAGCGTGTTCCGGGGGGGAAGCAGAAGAAATTGGGGAGCACCAAGCAGAGTGCGTGAACTGAAAGGGAGGAGTCGGCAATTCGCAACCTTTGGAAATAAAACGGAGAATCAACGCCTCTAGCGAATGGGGCTACTGAAGAGGCAAGAACTAAAGTGCCGGGTAGACAGACAGAACAGACAGTACCCCCACGTGGGGCGAAAAGAAGTTTCTTCCAGGCTTCAAAAAAGAATAGGGATAGGACCCTATCCTAGGGAAACTTCAGAACTGAATCAAGAAAAAAGGAAGGTCGCCGGGCTTCAAACGACTTACGAAAGGCGTCGCACAACCTTCCCTTTGTACCCACTACAGAGGTAAGGGCAAAAACAAACTCCCTTCGGATCGAAAAAAAAAAAGAAACGATCCGGTTCCCGGGGGGAGAAGCGGTCAGCATTGAGGTTCTTTTGTCAGCCAAAAAACCAGCCGGTGTGAAACGGGGTGGAAAGAGGGAGAGAAGCAAAATAACGAAAAGAAGAAACCCGCCACGACGCGCTCAAATATAGGGGCAGCGAGTAGCTACGCAGTTTCCTCGGATAAAAAGTGCTTATAACCACACAACCGTTAAGAAAAAAAAGGGGGTGCATGACGCGCCGACGAAACAGGGTCAGGGGAAAAAGGCGAACTTACTGAACGAACGGCTGCTGACAATCGATGGACAACAGAAAAGAGGATGGATAAAATAAGGAGAGATACTGTAGAAAAAAAGGGCAGTGCAATTCAGACGGAGATAGAAAAAGAGGGGGCACACACTATCGAAGAACCTTCGTTCTCCTCGGTTGAACATGCCTGTATAGGAGTAGAAAAACATCCGTAACTCCGGCGATCCGAGCGTTCCTAAAAAAGGGGAGGGGGGAGCGGGTGTCTTTTGATAGACAGCTTCCCCGTTTTTCACCCCGGGGTTTGGGGGGTGAAATGGACAACAATCAAAGACATCTGGAAAAAAGAAGTGAAGAGCAAGTTTTCAGAGGGATAATATACAAGAGAGGGGCTGGGCAGTGCACAAGGGGGGTCCTCTTTTCTGTGAAAGTGGCGACGTTATAGCGGATCCTTTTATGTGGTTGGAGGAAGCAAAGCAGAGGAGGAGCAACTAATGTTTTAGTCCATAGAAATAGGGGAATCCCCCTACTTCCTTTGGACTGATTAAGGGGAAGCCAATGTCGCACAGTGGTGGCTCCTTCATCGGAACCAAAATAACATACGTTGGTCGAGGCAAGTAGGCACACACAACTTCTAGAAGACCGGATGACTATGTCATAATTGTTGAAGAGAAAGAAGATGGGAAATGCATGACCATAGCTAACTCACGGGAATCAGGGGGGGAAAAAAATAACCAGCGTGTCAAATTCCCCCCATGACCTAGAGGGCAAGACAAAGGTGATTCTAGGAATTGAGCAAGTAAAAAAAAGAGACAAGGGAGAACACAACGTGCTTTGGCATATGGAACAACATGAAAAGAAAAGGTGGCACCTCAGGTGGAATCATTTCAAATGATCAAAAGGTTCACAAAAAGTGGTGAAACACTGCCGGGGTCATCCAGAAGACTAGAAAGTTAAGAACGAGATTAGGACCGGGGATGAATGATAAAACCAGAAGATGGAGGAGAATATGGATTGATACGGTGGTGGATTCAAAGTCGAATGAGACAGAAGTAGCTCAGAGAACGGGTCACAATACAGAAAGAAGATGTCGAAAAAAATAGGGACAAAGTGGTGGTACTTCTAGGCGCAGGTAGGAATAGAAGTGTCTACGGGCGAGAGGAAAGTTGGGGGGCCAAGATTTTAGTCGTTGTGGCCTGAAAGAGGGTGAGTTGAAGCAGGGTAGCGAGGATATTCGGATGCTTACTTTTAGAAGGGGAAAGGTTCTGGCATTGTGGTTTGGTGGTTAGTTTTGGGGGGGGGGGGGGGTGGGGGGGGAGGGGGGTGGTGTGGGGGGGTGGTGGGGGGGGGGGTTTGTTGTGACGGGTTGAGGGTTTTCTCTGTGCCCACGAGCGGGCATGAGAGGGGAATGGAATGTGTATCAGCCTCATATCGCATAAAACGACGAGAAAAGGAGGGGGTGGAATATTAAAAGATTCTGTTTTTCTAAAAAAAGGAGGCATTTGCAACTATTGAGTATGTCCTTGAGAGCGGTTGATTTAAGTCAAAAACATCGAGACACAAGGACCAGAAGAACGAGCTTGTAGAGGAAAAGCGGAAGGAAAGGATAGGAATATTGCTGCGAAAGGCCGTAGATGGTTCAAGGGGAAACTGGGTTTCAGCGTTCGTATGCCTTTGTATGGTTTTCTCCCGAAAGGGAGAAACATGGTGACCGGGGGACACCGGGAGACGAATCGTTTTCTCTGAGGGGGGGGATAAGAAATGAAAATGAACGAAGGGGTGGGAGATATAAAAAGGAAAAGGGGCAAACGATGCATTGATTCTGGCATTGGGATGTGCTAGTGAAGTCTGGACGAGCAACCGGGGACCGTATGACCGTTTGATCAGGCGGAGGTTAGCAGTGCTACATTAAAGAGAGGATCTGCAGAGTGAGAAAGAACAAACGAAGCGAAGAAAAGGGCGCGTTACTTGGGAAGCACTTGCATATCATACAGAAAGGGGAACTAACAAGGGGGGGTGGTGTGTTCGGGATAACGCAAACGGAGAAAACGAGCGTTGCCTTCGGGGTCAAGAGAGGAAAGAGCAAAAACCAGTGGGGACTTTGTGTTTAGAAGCGGAAGAGCTTCGAACGACTCGACGAAAGGAGAGGGTGGCAAGAGAAACTGAGGATTTGAACTGATCGAGAGTGGATCCTCTATAGGGGGGAAGGGGGCGGGGGGGGGGGGGGGCAGGGGGTGGGGGGGGGGGGTGGGGGGGGGGGGGGGGGGGGGGGGGGGGGGGGGGGGGGGGGGGGGGGGGTGGGGTTAGCATAGTCAAACGTCCTCCCAATGTCCTGCCTAGACGATATTAAATGAGAGGAAAAGAAGTTGAGAAAAGAAAAGAAGAGGTAACGAGGACATATCCGGGCGGAACAGAGGAGGAATTGTGGCGTTGCCGGAGCTCTGCAGAATTACAGGGGCCCAGCCACGTGAAGTTAGAAAGAGGAGCTGAAGAAGATCGAGGCTCCTGGGCGGGATCAGAAGGGGCAAATGAAAGGAACTACTTCTCAGGAGAGGACAAGAAAAAAAAACATAAGAATGATAACGTGTGTCAAAAAACTGAGGCCTGTCCCGGCATCTATCACCTTGAAAAAAGTTGCGCGTCATCTGGGTGAAAGAAACCGTAAAGGAATTAAAGAACAAAAAAATTTGAAGAATTAAAAGGGGTGTATCGGGGGATGCAGCAGAAATGCGGATGACTATGAATTAGCTGGGGTCTTTTGGCGCGAAAGCGGTGAAAAAAAACAGCCGTCTCACAAGCTGAATCAGCCTACTGGAGGATGTGAAAAACATAGTGTTGCGCCTGTAACCTGGATATTGGGGATGACGCTTAGAAGAATTCACGAGGAATAAACTCAAGTAAGGGAAGGTTTAAGGGAAAAACACCGGCCGCGGGTCCACTGGGTGAAGAACCGAATGGGAACCCTCGACTTAGTAAGTAAATTGAGGGGACCGATGGGCTTACTAAAGGATAAGAAAAAAATGTGGGGCGCTTTTAACGGCAACGCTGGAAGGAAAGAGTAAAGCTGGTTTCCTCTGAAGAGAAGAGACGAAAACAAGAACAAGTGATGAAAAACCTAGACACTTAAACAGGGGAGGAAACGGGCAGAACGCTGGTTTCCTAAAACTCGAAAG
>Ga0179593_1498629_pt1 | contig 12041 bp, 16 predicted proteins | sample CZODoug2_1_08_16_FD_185931 | JGI IMG/M metagenome (GOLD analysis project Ga0179593, IMG submission 185931) | Vadose zone soil fungal communities from Angelo Coast Range Reserve, California, USA - CZODoug2_1_08_16fungal (PacBio error correction) | ecosystem: Environmental > Terrestrial > Soil >...
TTCACGGGGAACGGGAGGTGACACTTCAAATGCCCTGACACACAACTTATGCATGAACTGGAAGGAAAGCAAGCTACAAGAGGCATATCGTCTGGTGTAATCAAGGTCCAGGAATTTTCATAATGGGACAAGGTTGGAAGGGGGGAGGGGGTGGTTGGTATAGAAAGGGAAGAAAACGATGTTATCCGTTTCACACATTAGAGTATATGGGACATAAAAGACGAATTGGCATATATCGAATAGCGACGGGAAAATTGGACAAAAAATTAAGTAAATCGCACACAGAGTCAAAGGGGGAAGAAGAGAAAAAAATGAAAAAAAACAGATCCGCGAATCCGCCTTAGAACTAAAGCCAAGTTACCCTATTAAGAAAGTTAAAAATTAGTAACTTCAAAACAACAGTCCGAAGGCCCGATTTTCGGTCAAACTCAGGGAAAGCTAATGAAATATTTCTTGCAGTGGGCGAAAAGAGAGTCACGCTTTTCCTCGGAGCCGATCCTTGAATATCTAAAAAACTTAGCAACATTTCGGTCAGACGGTTCGGGGGGAGGGTAATAGCGACTTCCAAATAACGTCTCAGAAAGAAATTAGGGAAACCAAAATAGACGACGGGTGAGAAACTCACGAACGTGACGAAGAAAAGTAGGGGGGCTTTTGGACGATGGAGAAAACAGTCACTAAGTGCGGAAGCGACACAAAAGGGAAAACAACAAAGTTAGTTACGTCTAAACTAGGCAGCGTCGGATCCACATCAGGGTGACCAAGAAGGGATCCAAGATGAGAAGGCAATTCGGGGGTAAGGGTTGAAGAAAATACTCTAAAATCGTGGGCTAAGGCAGAGGAGTTTGATCCAACTGCAAAAACATATTTCAGAAAGGTAGTCTAACAAAGTTGGACCATAACTGCAGGAAGTATGCGGGATTCCGACTCGGGGGACATAGCTAGATTCGCGCACTTTTTTGAGAAAACAGTCACTCAAAAAAAAAAAAAAAAGTTCGAAAAATTTTTGCGGCCGGAAAGTGTTCGTAAAATGTCGGAAGTGACGTAAGCCACAGAAGTTGGCAGTACGTTTAGTATAGTAGAACAGGGAGATTGGGATAAATTACGGAAAAGTCAGGAGCTCAGAGGACGTCGCAAGTAAGTAAGCGCCCCGCCGGCAGGGGGAGGCTAGCAAGAAAACTATCGCCCTTTCTCATAGGCTTAAGAAGAAATCAAAAGCAGAGCCGTGGGGGAATGCAGGCTCACGATTTAAACCTGGACGCACCAACTGGACCAGCGGGCCACAGCCCGGACGCTGGGAGTGATAGGGTAAATTGAGGACAAGGAAACGGGAATGAAGGAGGTGAGCTCACTCTGCCAAAAAACTGATAAAGGCGGCGCTGGCCTGATTAAGAAGTGAGGAAAGCGTCCATGCTGGGGGGGAAAGGATAAACAGGAACGAAGACAACCTTTAGGAGGGGGGTAAAATCCTAGAACGTCAAAAACGTTTGTGTCGTTGCTGAAAAGAGGTCTTTTCAGGAGACGGCAAAACACAAGGGAAAGTGACATGGCAAGGGTGGAGACCAGGGGGAGACAATAGGCCGGAACCAAAGTGGAGAGAAAGGTAAAAAAAAAAAAAAAAAAAAAAATTCCCGGTGGGGTGCAAACCGCCAGGATGCCCCTCTGGCGGTTCACAACCAGGGGGTAAGAGCAGGCCGCCCCATGATTGGGGGAAGAAAAGACATCTCGAAAGCAAAACAAAAAAAATCATTAGGAGAGAGAGAGAAGCGGCTCAAAAAAAATAAGAGGTTCGGGGGAGGCCCCAATTAACCGATGAAAACTAGAAGGAATAAACTCCCGGGTTCTGTACGGAGTTACTTAAATAGAAAAAACGGCAGACGACGGCGTGGAATAAAAGAGAAACTGTACTCTCAACGGGCAAGGCAACGATCAAAAACAAGAGGTCACCTCGGAACTGATGAAACCGACCCACACTTTGGGGGGGAACAGGGGAACAAAACCCAGAAAAAACCAAGCTTCCCTGGTGCATCAGGAACGCAGGGAGTCACGCGATGGGTAGCTGTCACACTCCTAAGGTGAATACAAGAAATACTGAAGTCGTGGGGGGGACAGAGGAAAGGAGGGGCTAATAGAAATGAAGCCATGGGGGTCAAGAAGGCCGCAAAGGCATGGGAGGTGAGGAACTTCTTCGAAAGAGGCAAGTCCATGGTGGTTTTTTCCCCACACTTAAAAGCACAAAACGGGAAAAAAAGAAAACAGCTAGAAAAAAAAAGGGATAGAGGAGGAAAAAAGGGAGCTCCTTGGGGGGAACGACGTCGAAAAATTGCTTGCCTCGGGTAAGGAGGGTCAACGGACAAAAAAGAGTACAATAACGCTCGTCAACCTGCCGGGTGGAAAATAGCGTTACTCTCAGGTGACGATGAGGTCCACAAGAAGGACCGCCAAATCAATGGGGTGGCTGTTGCATAGAAGAAAATATACGACCCGCAACCTGTTACGTTCAGCTCAAAAAAAGTGAAAAAGGCGGCTAAAAGACCCACATTCGGGAGAAAAGAGTGGGGGCGCGACAGAGAGAAAAGGAATAAAATTCTGCCTCCGAAACAAGGTCAAGATTCTGCTTTAGTACGAACAACGGGGGGAACTAAATCGAGGACGGGGGGGCTTGGTCAAAAAAGAAATCCGTATGGGTTCAGAAAAGATCCAGAGGAGGAGAATTATCCAACTAAGAGGACCAAGTAAAAGAGGGGATAAAAGAAGTGGCAATGTTGCGTATACAGAGGGGACGAGTGTTCGAAACCAAAACAGAGTGCGGGATTGACGACATTTCCGGGCGAAGAGACAGACCCAGACTTATGAGTCCCATCCAAAAACGCGCCCCAGCAAGGTTAAAACGAAGAAGGTGGTCGCTTCTTGGTCGATATGCAGAACAGAGGGGGGTTGAAAACACTGGGCCAAGGTTCTAGAAAGGGTTATTCAGCTTGAAACGAAAGAAAAGTTAGGTGAAGTGGATATAGGAGGGAAATCTATAAAAATCGTATTATCGACGGCGTCAGGAAAGAAAAAAGTTATGATGGGGAAAAAATAGAATGGTAATGAAGAAAGGATTAAAAATTTGAGGAATGGGGTTTTGAGGGTTTAAAGATTCTTGTGAAAGTGTAAAAACGGGTCAGAATACTTCATGAAGAGTCTTAAGGTGAACAGGAGGGGGGGGCGCAGGTCCTGGTCGAGTCTTCACCCTGACTTGATAAGAGAAAAAGGGGGGGGGGGGGAATTCGGAAGGAGAGGAAAGAACCTGTAAGATAATTCAACCGCGAGGAAATACTCAAGGAAATCCATGAGAGGGGAGGACCAAGGCTAATCACACCCACTTAGGACCGGGATCGAAAAAATTCCTGGAAAGGGCAAAATAAAAATATTTTCCGGTGAGAGCATAGGCAGGATTAAGGGGGAGATGGGGGAAGAAGAAAACGGGGGAATGAAAAGATCCACTGGCACGAAAACAAAGCAACGGAGGGTTACCAGATCAAAAAGGGAAAAAGGGGTTCAAGGAGGACTTAGCTTTGGGAATCTCACGGGGGTGGTACAGACACACGGTACAAAAGATGGTAACAAAAAACAGGAATATCGGTATTGGGTGGACATGGGGAATATTGTTCAAGTGGGAATAACGGTATTTAATTGGGGGTAGGATGGGGGAATTAAAAATGAGATAGACGTGATAGAAAAATGTAAGGTATGGGTAACATTGGGGGGAATGATTAGAGGGGAACAATGAAGAAGGAAAGCTAATCTCAACAACAGGAAATTTTTACATCTCTAAAAAAAAGCTGAACATCAGGAAATAAAAAAGTGTATGAAAAGAGGGACACTATCGACAAGAAATGCCGAAAATTAACCTTTCACACAAAGGGGGGAAAAAATGGAACTAGGAATTGATCAGAAGGGGGGAATAATGAACCTATTTCCGTGCAAAAACAGACGAAGCTTTCCGGGTATAGAACCAGGGACGAAAATCAAGAAAGTAGCAACTTTACTGGGAGGGCTGGCTCTTCCTTCCCCCTCTGAAATACGCAAATATTTGCAAGGAGAACACCAAAGGGTAGATGAGCCATGGAACTAAAAGACTAAACAACCGGCACGTAGTCAGGGTTCTGAAACATTGGCTGGGCTGTTTTGTTGAACTGGGGAGAAAAGGAAAGAAGTGGACGTCGCATGTAAAAACAGGAAAGAGGAAGGGGTCGTTCAAAATCGTGCGGGGGGACAAAGAGTGGATGGCAAGGACGTTATCGCACCAGAACAGGGTACAATTCGTAATTGGTAATCACAAGAGCGCAGAACACCGAAAAAGAGTTAAAGAGGTTGACAAGACTCCCTAATCAGGGAGACGAACAGTCAAATGGATTGAGGAACAAACCCAGGTGGTACCATACTGAGAAAGGAAAGTCCGTTCGGAACGAATAGTAGGGGCAGAGGTAGGCGCCAACCTATCGCAACTAAAGGGGGGGGTCTTTGTGCCACCGCACGATCCGCCAATTACTTACCAGGAGGGAAAACGCCTATTGGAGAGACGTTCGAGGGCACACCCAGAGATTTTTTAGGGTTCGGGGAATCATAGAAAATGAGACGGGTAAGCTAACAAAGAAAAACCAGAGAAAGATCAACAGGGGAAAGGGAACACTACAGTGCCCAAGACGGCTAAAACGGGAGGCAGATCGAAAGCCCCTCTCCACAAGGATGACATGAGCAAAAACTCTTCTCGAGAATCAACGGGACATGAAAGAGCTGCTCACTCGTAGGGAACACTTGACCCGCAACAAAACGAGCCATGACTTTGCCCAACTACCACGTTCGTCGATACGCAGGACGATTTACACAGGTGCCAGCCAGCTACTGCGAAGATTAGCAGTTGGGGGAAAATCATCGATACTCGGCCAAGAGAGGCCTGAGGAAGTCAAAGATGCGCTATAGAAAACAGCGCGTTGAAAAATAAAGGCCTGAGTAACCGTGCAAGAAAACACCTTGAGTCGGGGGTGGCCGCGAAGACGACTCCAAGTGGGGTGGCGTTGGAAGAAAGCAAACGGGCCGCTTGTTCAGGAGAGCGGCCTGGTCTCACCCACGGGGAGGTCCATGGGGGAAGGGATCCGGGGTTACCCAAGGAGTACTGCGTCGGAGCATGGAACGCTAAAAAGAAATTATACGCCAAAAGGGGGGGTAGGAAAAGACCAAAGAGAAAAGGAGCGAGGGTAATTTTTGGGGCACACAGGTGATGGGGGGGGCTAAAACATTGAGACTCGAAAAAACAACAACGGTCTACCTTCGAAATAAAAAGCCTACTCGCACAAAAAAAAGATTTAAAACGGATAGACCCACCCCGTAACCGCACATTGGGGGGCCAACTCGGCCGCTCAAGAAAGGGGCGGAAGGAGACGGATTTGATCCTGAAATGAACACAATAAAAGGAGTAAAGTACCATGACGAAAAATTGGGGGTGCACGGCCTGGGAAAAAGAGGGCGCAGAGTAGACCGGTATAAACAAAAGGGTGAAGAAGGCCAGAGGCTGCAAAAACTACCGAAATTGGGGGTAAATGTATGAAGGGGGGACGAGAGGAAAGCAGGGGTCACTCTGGTAGGAAAACCACTCTTTGGATACGGCAAGAGACGAAGGAAAACGTTGTTGAAAGAAGGGCAGGGAGATGGCCGGAAAGGGGGGCTGTACATCAACGTTTACCTAGGGAGGAGATCGACGAATCCTTGTCTGGGAGTCGGCTAGACCCTGTCGTCCTAAGTCCAAAAAGAACATCGGAGAAGGGCATGTGTCCCAAAAAATCAAAGCAAAATAGCAGAGGACTATGTAGATCAATTTTGGAAGGGGGCGGGAAAGAAAATTTCGCCTCCTTACAGGAGGAAGAAAAACAGGAAAAGGGATGAAGAAAACCGGCGTGTGGGGAATAATTTCCCATAAGAATGAGGAGGTAAAACTTCCAGAAAAATGAGGGGAGGAAGAGTCAGGGCTTAAATAACCTACTATTGGAACCCAAAAAGGGTCTATCCCGCGGTATCGGAAGGGGGGGGACGCAGAAGACACAGAAAAACGGGGAAGAAAGTCGGGGTGACTAATATCATGTCAGAACTCCTCACAATTTCTTACCTTCAGAGGGGAAAAAGGCCTTGGAAGAAAAGCAAGTGCGGAAATTAAAAAGGGAAGGGGGCGGGTATGGTCAACGATGGAACGTTTTGTACAGAAAATCGGGGTCGCGAAGGTAGGAAAAGGAAGAAAAGGGGGGACCATCATCTTTAATAAAGGAGGGAAAGCCTGTGGCTGAGAGGAACGAAAGAAACCAAACTACTGTATTGCCAGTCATCCTGGGACAAGACCGAAAAAAAAACGGCAACAAACAAAACAACAAGTTTCAAAAAGAGAATAAAGTTCTCGCGTGTGGAAAAAAGAGGAGGCTACTAACTTTGGGGGGAACTGGCAGAGAAGTGTCGTTAGTGATTGCAATGAGAGAGGCAAAAAAGTGTTACTAATTTTATCGGGAAGAATTTGGAAAAGATATTAGATATAAGCGGGGGTAGCAAGGAACCGTTCATTATTATGAAAATAGGAGGGGGATTAATGAAAAAAAAAACTTGGTTGTAAGGGAAAATAGTGTAAGAGTGGGATTTATCTATTACGTCAGTTTTGGAAAGATTGGGGGGGGGGCAAAATTCCTTTGTAATAGAAAATGGCGTAAGTAGTGTTGTGGAAAGGGTAAATTGGGAGGTTCCATGGGACAGGCTGACTTCGACAGAGGCAACGGTTTTTTCCAATTCGAGATAAAAAAAAATCAGAAGGAAAAGACTTTCGTAACATTTTGACAAGTAGACATGCTATTCCGGGGTAACTGTAAAAAGCAAACATATTGACAACGGGGGGGCAGGGTCAGGGAAAAGGAATGAAAAGACTAAGAGCCTAGCACGGTAGCGAAAACTAGAAGGAAGAGAAAAGGGCTGGGAAGAGCAAAGGCTTTGACCTATAAAAGGGTATCTAAAACTGAAAACCAAAGGTAATTCTGGCAGGGGAGATAACACGCGGAGAGGGGAGGGGTCATGGACATTACTGGGGGAAATTTACTCATAGTTAATGGGGGGATGTTGTGGAAGAGGATTGGAATTCTAAGTGCTTAGACGTACGGGGAGAATAAGTATTTGAAGAAACAGGGCAGAGAAGGAAGCGGAAAGGAGAAATTTTAAAAAATACTGAGTAAAAGACCTTACTAATAAACAAGGAATGGAGAGGAGAGAATTAATCTGATCAAAATAGGACAGGAATAAGGTCAAAATATGAACTTAAACTGTGGGGGAATTTGTTCCATTAATCAAGAAATTTTCAAGATCAGGGGAGAAGAGGACGAGGTGAATAGTATAATATCTTAGAGAGAATATTTTTAGCGAGATATGACTGAAATAACTTTAGGACAAGGGGGGGGGGAAGGGAACCCAGGGAGAAGGACACAATGGAAGGTTGCGAACTCACGAAAAGTAAAGGGGGATTTAAACTTGTCTGGAATGTTGGAGCTTCAAGGGGCGGAAAAAGGAACGCACAACACGGACTAAAAAGACCGTAGCAAGTGGGGGATTCGAAACTCTTGCGGCTAGAATGAGCAAAGTTCCGGCTGGACCAAGGACGGAGAAGGAGGAAAAATTCTTCATTTTGAAAAATCGTCGCGACCTGGTTACGAGGAAAAGGGGATTAACCAGAAGAAGAGAGCGCAGGAAAAAGAGTGCTACCATGGGAGTTTAGAAAGGACCCCGTGGGAAGAAAGAAAAAAGGGGGATATTAATTACCTGGGAGTCACTCGGACCATATGAAGCTATCCTCAAAACCACCTGAGAAAAATTTGGGGGGGAAGGGGTTAGCAGACAGGGAAAGATAAGCCTGGGGAGGGGAAAAAGAAAGGAGGGGCCTCCAGAGGGTGGGAAATGAGCATCAAAACCAAGAGGGTTTTAACGTCGTGAAAAATCAGGAGGAAGGGAACAGACGGGTAAAGCTATGGGAAGAAAAACACTTTGACTATCCAGACCGTGAGAGAAAAAGATTAAATGACACTTCTAACAGGGGGACGGAACCCTAATAAAAGGGAGCGAAACGCAACTCGCAAATATGACTCGAACGGGAGACGGACTTCTATCTAGAGGTAGAACGGGTCCTGGTCACGCAAGCACCAGGATTAATATACTGTAAAAACGCAAAAGAAGTTCGTCTATAGAAGATGGACACTTTTCTTCAAAGCGCGGACAGTTCTCATTCCCTTAGGCCGCGAGAAAAAGAACAGAGAGCTCTTCTGGCTTAGAGGAAAAGAAGAGACGCTAATAGGGGGGAAAGGAGCTGTCCGATATGCAAAAGGAAGACCCCATTCGTGGCGGTGGCAGACGCTGCAGGGGGGAGGCTTCAGATACAGTGACCAGAGGGTTTCCATCTTCCGGGGATCAAAAAGGGGCGGGGTCCAGTGGATTGGAGTAAAAAAGTAAACCGTCTTATGTCGCTAACTAAGTAATACGAGTCAAAAAAGGGGGGTAGGTTGCCCGAGGGAAAGAAAGGTTAAGGGGTTTTTTAGAAAACCAAATGTTGAGGTTTTCTGAGCAACCTCAGATCAACGGAGGGAAAAGGGGGAATCTCAGCACAAAATAAAGTCTTTGGAGGTCTGCAAAACACCCAGTTAAAGAGGGGCCCCTTGAAAGGCATAAATCAAAGGAAGGCGTATCTGGGTAAAAATAAAGCATAAAGCGTTTAACGCTGATAAAAAAGAAACCAGAACCGCACCTGTTTATCCAAATGAAGATACACGGGAAAACAGTCCCATAGTCGAAGGAATACCGAAAACAAGGTGGGGGACCGGGGTGCAAGAAAACCGAAATGGTTCGAGTGCAGGGGGGGGGGGTACACGCCCGCGGGCGTCACAAGAGGGGGCAGCCTTCCTTGAAAACGTCCAGAGGACTCCTGACTACGTGGAGTCTAGAGCTGCAAAAAGAGATAAAAAAAATAGTCGGCGCACAGGCAACCTATAGATGCGGAAAAGGGAGGGAAAGGGAGCCCACGCGCAATCGAAGGGTCTCACCGGGCTTGTCCTTCAGGGCCGCACGGAGAGAGGATTGACGCTATTCTTCCAGGTAGAGGAATATTTGGGTTTTCCTGAAAGCAGAATGGGGGAGCCTCAGGGAAAATTTTCAGTAAAGTACTTAGGAGAGGATGCGGCCCAGGGCAACGTTTTTAGAAAGGAAGGGTACAAAAGAGAAATGTTTACCGAAAAAAAAAGCTCTGGTGCGAGACGAACTAAGGGAAGGTAGACGTCCGCACTGTCTAGGAAATACCTTCCGGAGTCGGGGGGCTTAAAATTAAACAAAAAAAGGACGAGTAGAACGAAGAAAAGAATTAGGCGAACTCTTTCAGACTTACTGAGGGGTGGGGGGACACGCTACTCGGACTATTCAAGGAAGGATCGCTTAGGTGTCAAAAGGGAACCAATAATTATGGTGTAGCTCCAGCGGGAACGCGAAACTGGGAAACCAAGGAAAAAGATTTTACCGTAAAAAGGGGAGGTTGGGACCCAAGAATCAGCAAGCATAGTTTCTAGAAAAAATAAAAAACCATACATGCTAAGGGATGAGTGGTGCGCATAGGAAGAAAAAAACAAAGGGAAGTAAACATCCGTCAAAAAAAAAACAAGGATTGGAGGAACCTCTGAACGTCGGCGTGGGGGTACTAAAAAGAAGACATGGAAGCAGAGATAATTGTGACCCTTCCAGATACTTGATCATATGGTTAGGGAATATAGCGGTAAGAGGAAAAGAAAAGTTTCCAGGAAGGGATGATGACGAGGCAATAAAAAGAAATAGTTTAGGTTGACAAACGAAAGTAGGCAAGCTTAACATCTGATTAATAAGTTTTGTCCGCTTACAGAGTGGGGTTTTAGGAGATCAAACTTCGGTTCGAGAGGCTATTGGGGTCAAAGAAAATCACGAAAGGGGTATGTGAATTATTAGTGTTCGCTCCTTTTGGGGGCTAGGAAAAAGGGAGGGAGGAGGTAGGGTGGAAGGAAATTAATTAATTTTAATGAGGGAAAGCATGCCAACTGGTAGGTACAAAAAGTTTATAAAGGGGGACAACTAAGCAAGAGTTTAATGGAACCAATATAACAAACATCACATTAAAAGAACGTGAGGGGAAAATGAAAGGAATTGAAAAAGAGGGCCTGGGGAAAGTTAGAACGCGAAGTGGGAGAGGAAGGTGAGTGTAGCTACTTTGAGAGAAACCAACACGGTCGATCGAAAAAAAAAGGGAAGACCAGGGGAATAGGTCATGAAAAAGGGAATTGAAAAATAAAGTATCTAAAGTGAAGACGAAAGTAATATGCTGGGGGCAGAAGACAAGCGTCATGCATATCATGGAGGGTCGGTCATTAGGGAAAGATGGGTACTCAAGGGAGTGAAGTTTCAATCATTGGGCTCTACGAGGAATGGAAGAAAGGGGAAGCTGAGACACAGGGGATTAAAAGGTCGGTCCTTCAGACAGGGCATGGAGTAGACATGAAAAATTAATGGTCAAACAACTATGCAAGGAAGGGGTGACTTACTAGAAAAAAGGAGGAAAAAGAAAAAACTTAAAGGAAAGGAAGGAAGCTGAGAATAGGGGTTCGAAGGGCAAATTAGATACAGTGTCCACAAGTTACAATTTTGGAATTTATTTCATCATAGGGGCAGAAGATGAAATATTTTTATTTTGGGCGAAAAGAGAAAAAGGGAGGGATACTGGGCGAAAAGAGACTCAGTGTGAGGACTGGAAAATAATCGTTACCTGAAAAAAGAATTAGGAAACAGGGAAAGGGGGAACAAATTAGCGGATCATGATCGGGGTTGCGGAAACTACAAACGCCGGGGGAGAACGTAGTCAGAAAGGGGGGGGCTGGGAAAAGGTCTGGGGCGGTGGGGACGAATTGACAAGAAAATCGTCAGGAATGCAGCAGAGCAAATACTAGCTGTTGAGGGTCAGACACTCGTGCGTTGAGAAGAGGTCAGCACAGCGGGCTGGAAAGCGTGAGATACCGAGAGAGGGAAGAATTGAAAAGAAAGGTCGGAGAAGGCGGAGCGGGAAGAAATCATTACCATCAAGGGGGGACTCACTATATGAGACGGAAGAAAGGGTCACGAAAATGAGGTTTCCACAAAGAAGCAAAAACCCCGTGTGGATAAATGCAGGGAAGGATTGTTCTGAGTCAAAAAGCGTAAGGGGGAGAGGAATGGAAGAAACGACAAAAGGCACGAATGGGGGGGGTTGAAAGAAAAATAAGGCACAGATCCTCCGAGGGGAGCTCGAAGTCGGGACCCCTAGTATGTCGTATTAAAGTCGATACTCCAAAAGGAGGGGGGAGGAGGGAGCGGGAAAGAATATTATAACCGGATGTAAAGCGAACGCGGAAGAAAAGCCGCCATTTGACAAAAGCAAGAACTACAGCCGGAAAAACAAACCAACTTTCTGGCGATACCAACCAGATCCAAAATTATTACTCGACCGGCGACGAGAGAGGGGCGCAGAGAGGTATTTGCAAGCCGAAAAGATACCCGTACGAAGATGAATTTACCCGCAAAGGGGAGAGATATCTATGAAAAGGTATCCATAGGGCGAATGAAAAAAGTCGGAGCATCTCGGGACGAGTCCCCACTTAGAGAGGGCAGATCAAGAAGGGAAGGCGAAAACCGAGAAAAAGGAAAAACTTAGAAACGTGACACGAACAAAACAGTAGGAGTGTGGCCCTGGGGGAGGAACACTTGGGTGGGACGGTGCATTCATGTGACGAGGGAAAAGAGGGTTATGAAGGGACTTGCTCAACAGGTGAGACATGGGAGCTCCCTTAGAGAGCGGAAATACTAATAAGTGTAAGCAGGAAAATTTAGGTGGAGGGGGGACGGCCCAAGGCAGAGAGGGGTTCCGGGTGGTGGTAGCAACCACGGTGGTTTATCGCTTCTAGAGAAAGAACCACCCGTATTACGGGAGGAAAGGAGGA
>Ga0179593_1532587_pt1 | contig 12041 bp, 12 predicted proteins | sample CZODoug2_1_08_16_FD_185931 | JGI IMG/M metagenome (GOLD analysis project Ga0179593, IMG submission 185931) | Vadose zone soil fungal communities from Angelo Coast Range Reserve, California, USA - CZODoug2_1_08_16fungal (PacBio error correction) | ecosystem: Environmental > Terrestrial > Soil >...
TGTTTAAAAGGCGTGATGGAGGGGGTTATTCGAAACAAAAAAGCGGAACCCTTTTGTTGGGAGAAAGGTCCTGGTGAGCAGCACTTCGTCGTCGGAAAGTAAACTGCGGAGACGTTCGGCTATTACCGCGTAGTCCCGGCGGTGAACCTCAGGTAACCAAAAAGAGCTGCCAAACCGGGAGTACCCCTTTTGGAGCTCATAACTGAAGAGTACGAAAACCTCCTGAGTGAGTCTCTTGAATGCCTACGAGTCCTTCCTCGACCGGAAGCTTTAAACCCATGGGAAGGGTGGGTGCAAAGGACGGTACCTTTCAAGATCTCTTTTCGCTGGGGTCTTTTGGACATCTTCTTGGTCCAGCGTCTTTTGGTCTTCTTCAGACGAAGATCCCGAGAGAGCTTTTATTTCTGAATAGAAAATGTGAGGACCCTAGGGCGCAGACGTGGGGGCAATGCAACCGGATTCGCGTCAGTAGTGTCATGAAGGAGAAAATTAATACCAAATGCCTCGTCTCCACTTGGACTCCCAAAGGGGGGTCAGAAAATTCTAAATAGTGAAGGGGCCTCCATTCTTCTCGCATCCCCGGGGTCTAAAAGGGCTCAAGTTTAGGGAAGAGGGAAAAGACCAGGGAAAACAAAGTAATATCTCACCGGAATCTCGTCCATTATACTACTCAGAGAATCGGACAGGAAACTTACTGATTTTGTCTATGTTGGGAAGTTGATTGGGGTTAAGCCGGACGCAGTCATTCGTTACAGAACGAAACCACGAGAGAAAAAAACGAGTTTGCCGTATAAAGGTAGAACAGGTCAAAGCGCAGAAAAACCGATTTAATTGAACTCTGCAGGGTCGGGGGGAAACGTCACGCTACAGTAGCGAACTGGAGGAATCTCTGTAAATCGTGAAAGGGTGTGAAGTTAATTGGGGGGAAAAGACGACCGGGGGTAAACGACACAACCTTATTGGAAGCTGACGGAGTCTCCTAAAGGAAGAGTCTACTTCGGAAAGAGGGGCCGAGAAGGGAAGGGGCCATGATTTGGACTCTTGTTTTGATTGCAGGCTAGATTCGCTAAGGAAGAGGGGGTCCGATAAGTGGGGGTGGGTCCGACTGCCAGTGGGATTGATTAGAAGTGTAAAGCGCTTAAAAGTGCGCTTGAGTTAAAAGGAAGGGGATACTACTCGTTGGCGAAGGTGGAACTTACGGTAATTTAAGACGCGATTGGGGAGAGCAAGGGGGGGCGCTCTGAGGTCGTTACGTGCGGAAAAAACGACTCCATCGTTAGGGAGGGGAAGAACGTTGGTTTGAAAGGAAACTTCTGGTCAGAGACTAAAGGGGGCGATTCCTAGATCGTAAAAAAAAAGAAACACGGGGGTAAATGTTCGGGAGGAGGAAAGGAGATCGGCTACGGCTGAGGGACCGGCTCAAGGTTTATTTTGACCCTGAAAAAGGGAAAATTTAATATTGGGAGTGGAAGTCCGAATTATCTAAACAGCATAGAACTTCTAAAGTATGTACTTGGGAAAAAAAGGGATAACGAAGGAGCTGATTCCGCAGATCATGAGAATCCGATCGGCAATGTAAGAAATGAATACCTCGGACCCGTCGACCACAGCTCGAAATAAGAAGCTGCTTTAAAAAAACAACATCGTTGTAAACGCGCACAGAAAAAAATTATCGAACTTAAAAAGGAAAAGGGTACGATAGGGGCCGATTGCTTCAAAAGCGCAGGTTTTCTCGTCATCCGATAGAAGGAAAAATCAGGGGTCGTTCTCAAGGTAGGCGGCCCCAAGCGGGGGGTCAACCTTTTCAATAAAAAAGCTTTTCCCGCAAAAAAGGGAGGTTTAAGAGAAAAAGTTTGTGACCTGCATGGCCCAACGTGTTTACGCGGGGGGGAAAGGTGCAGGGGGGGGGGGCAGGCCGGACCCAAGGAAACGCTACGCTTTGGGAGACTCAGGATATAAAAGGACCCTTTTTCAGGATCAGGGGAACTGAAAGGGAGGGGACGAACGTTGAGTGGATGTCAAGTTAAGCGCCCCGGAGAAAAAAGATCGGCCCGAAAAGACGAACATTTGGCATAAAGTCCGTCTCGATTACGGCCGCTGATGAGGCGAGGGGATTCGGTTGAGAGAGGGGGTGAAAGGGGTTCGCGCGGGGCTTAAAACCCTTAGGGGGGGACCTTCCTTAAGGGGGTGAATTAAGGGGGAAATTTCTCTTTCCAGCTAAAGCTCTTGATGTGGCAAAATCCACGCGTAGGTGGGGGAATTAGTGCCTGAAAGCTATATTTTCGACAATGGGAATTAGGGTAAGGGGTCAGAAAAGGCGCCCGTCGCAAAAGACGAAGCTCCGCGTGACCGAATCCTTCGGAAATGGAGGCACTCGATCATTACGTGGGGTCCAAAAATGTGCTTGGGGAGGAGGTACATAACCCAGAAAAAAAGAAGGGGGATTTTTGGTGAATGATGTGGAGCGGGTATCCGTTATCCGACGTGGAAAGAGAATACTCTCCGGAAGGGTGCTTTTAAAATCTACAGTTAGGATTAGAAGATATTTTAAACCGCAACCGGAGGACGAGAAGGAGAATTTGCTGAGAAAGAAAAACTTCGTCATAAGGGAGCGGAAAGAATTCAAAAAAAATGCGTTTTGTAAGTGGTGGACCGATACCGAAAGCACCTGGGGGGGAGCCGTCAGGAAAAAGGAGGGAATCTATTTGCAAAAGGAGTGTCCGGTTCGTCACTCGGCGCACGGTTGGCGACTGAAGGGAGGAGCTCTTTGGAAAGCTTACAGACATTGATAAAGGGGGTGAGAAATAGAAAGAAGGGCCTGCAATAGCTTGCAAACAACATCCGCGGGCTTTTGCCCACAAAAAAACATGGTGAGATGAAATCTTACGTCAGCAGGAAAAACGGACAGTACCCAACATCAAAGGTGTGTGGAAGCAGATCCGTCTCTATCTTTGGTCTAAGGAGTCTACGAACCCGGCGCCTCAGAACGAGATCCAGTGCTCTTGAGGAGGAATCAATCTGCCCTGTTACTGAGAGCCTATAGGTGGGGATAACCGGCGAAATCGGTAACATCCACACAAACCGTTCGCTAGGGACTTAGAGGGAACGCAGCCGTCAGGGAAGGGTAAGAGTATCCGATTTCTGAGGTATCCAGCGTCACTTGTTGCTTCTTCGAGAGAACATGCTCGGAAAACCCATACTTATGGGGAAAGAGCAGTCACAACGATATCCTGGAATTCGAGTAGACATTCTTTAAAACACCGGGGGGGGTAACTTTTTTATCGCTTGGATAGGGGAACAGAAACAGCAGTTGCCCCGACGCTGTTTGGCTACGAAATCTCTAGGGGACGATGGAAATACTTTGTCAATCTTCGAGAATGCCGTCCCGTGGCGTAAAAACTTTTGGAGGGAATAGTTTCTGTGGAGGGGAGAAGGGGGGAAAGGTGGGTTCTTTCTAAAAAAGGATAAAGGTTTAAGAAGGGGAAATATCATTGGGGTCTAAATCCATTACCGGGAGCTGATCTCAGTAAGAGAAAAAATCAAGCGAAATTGGCTATTTCGACAAAAAGCACTTGGAGAAAGATACTGGAAGGGGTAGCAGTTCCTGCCACTAGATGGGGGTAGATAAGGGGGGACTCACCCCTCAATACGTTTCTCGGGAGGGTCAAATAAAATCTTGCAAAACTTTCCGGTCAAGTTTTCTCTGGACAGCCGTGGAGACTTTCGCTCCCGCAACAATGAAATTATCCCCTTGTTGAGGGGGGTGCGACGTCTCGGACATGAGAGCCTCCGCAGTGAGAAGATTTGCGGCAATGGGATCAACGTTCTTCTGGGCACCAGATAGGTCGATTTGAGTTTACGTTTTTTTCAAGGAACGGGGAGATCCTCCTCAAATGCAACAAGGGGACCAAATCTGCTCAAAGGGCCAACGTTAAAGAACCTTCGCCCACCTGAAGGGAAAAAGCATTAACGAAAGTCCGTGTCAAGGGGGGAAAAGTGGACTAAAAAGAAAATTTCCCTGCAGGGCCGTAGGAACTTAATCTGGAACCGGAAAAAGGCGGAAATCTCGAAAAAAAAACCAAAGATGTTCAAATAAAGAAAATGTAGAAAAAGCCAGAAGTGCGTTACCACGTCAACAACATTTTCAGGGGGGAGAGAGCTTCCCCCCATAAATTCTCCGTCTAACGAGTCAATACACGGCAAAGCGGGATTGGCAAAAATTTCCAAGGATGAAGGAGTTCGCTAAAGGAAAGAAGTCCACGATCCAATGAAGTAAGTGCCAGTTAAACCTCGGTGCTCAAAGGTGACACTGGATAGGTATCCGGGCCGGAAAAAAAAAAAGCAGGGTGGGGTACTGGGTGGCCGGAAAAAACATGCGCTTGGGAAGAAAAGCAACAAAATTAGACACTCGACAAACCTTCAGAAAGTTTTCCAAGAGATTCATCTCTGGGAAAGCTCCTCCGGGGGGGGGACTTCGAAGGTGACTCTGAAAGGAATTTAGGGGTATTTTGGGAGACACTAACACTTTTGAGCAATTCCGTTCGAAACCAGGATGGCGACCGCCTGGGAAGTCCTTTCAATAAGGTCGGTCCGCTGAGTGACCACTCGGTGAGAAAGGGTAACCGTATGACGAGAAAATTGGGGGATACTGTGCGACGGGGGGTCATAAGAACCCCGCTGGAGAAGTGAGAGTCCCATCATGTCTTCCTATTGGGAACCTCACATCAGACTCGTTTGAAAGTAAGGAAAAAAGTGTCTTTAGGCTTTAAGGGATCACAACACGCTATACAACCAAAAGGGCCCCATACGCCCAAGAAGCAAACCGATACACTGTCTCGGTGAACACCCTTTACCTTGTTTTGGGATACTTTTCGATTAGGGATCGTAGGCCTAATACTCACCCTCAAAACAGAGGATTGGTAAGAAAACCCTAATCAAGGGTCCCAGGAAAGGGGGAACCCCCATTGAATGCGGGGTGGTCACCGCTCTTTTTTTGGAAAGGTCCTTTCAGTTTCCAGGACAATTATATCCCTCGTACGCCGAAATTTGTTGGGGCAATCCCTTAAGATTGCTAAAAGTTATTCCTCAACCAGGGTGCCAGTCTTTTGATAAGGAAATAAGAGAAAGAAGGGGGGGCAGACAAAGAGGGTGAAACAAGAGTAAACTCATTACAACAAAGGGGGGGGAAGATATATAAAGGAAGCTATTGTTTCAACACGGGAGTGAGGAGTACTCTTTCTTTTATTAGGAACGAGGAAACGGGTTATTTACTACCGGGGGGGGGGGAATCTGCGTCTGGAGGGAAAAACTTCTTCGTCGTTGCGAAGATTAATCTTTATCTGGAAAAGGGGAAAAACGGCCGTCCGGATGCTTCAAGCTCAGGAAGGGGGGAAGAATTAGCCGCAAGAGAGAACCCAATCATATAATGTTGATGGGGGGATAGTGATATCCTACGATGGGGGGGCGGAAAAACGTAAGGGGGGAAACTTTTTTTACTCCGGGAGGTTCAAAAATTTTGCTGGGGTTTCACTGCTTATGGAATCTCTTTGGGGAGAGTGAAGATACGTAAGGGGTTGTCGAAAACTATGATTACATAAGGTAGAGACTTTAGGGCCAGGAACAGTCGGTTTAGGAGGAGTCGTAATTATACGGGGGCCAAATTGCCTTTCTGAGGGCCACGTGTCCCACCGGGGGACAAGCAGGAGTGAGGGGAGGAAAGTATTCTCCAGGGGCTGGCCATCCCGGTCTACCCGGGTGAGTCTCCTAGGGATTGTCGGCAAAACCGAAAATTCCTTCCTCCTTCAACCTGTAAGCTCTTCCAGAGAGGTCCTCTCCTCTATCAAAAAAGGCGGGGGATTGGAAATGTCTAATTTTTACAGTGGTGAGTTTACTCCTTACCTCCGAAGGGGGACCAATATAACACTCAAGGAGAGTTGCCTGGGGCGTATCCATGTCAAAAGAGGCAATCAACGAGTTACCGATGGGAAATGAATGGGATCCTCCGGGGCGCACATGAGAAAAATGGGGTCCTGAAAAAGCTGGAAATCTTCATCTTTGAAGGTGATTACGGAATCTTTCTACTTAAGAGTTATGGTAAAGGGGAAGGGATCGCCTAAAATGGGTGTAGGGGATATCTACTTAGAGGGGAAGAGGACGACATGGGGGGGAAATTATTTTTTACGGGGGGGGGGGTTTGGATGAGAGATTCGCGAATTGAATCGCCGGTTAAAAAAGATAATTTTTCAAGGAAAGTTTTTAAGTTCATTTCTGAGGGGGGGGGAAAGCGTGAAAAGGGAGGACGGAGTTAAATATGAGGGTGCTAGTTGGCTCTCAGGTGGGAGGGTTAACGTCGGGAAAGTGAGAGCAATGTTGGCGCAAGGGGGCGTGGGGGACTCAAATCGTCGTACTATCGGGGGAACGGGGAAGGCGAATTGCCCCAAACGGAAGAACGCGGCGTATCAGGGGTTCTAACAAAGGAAGGGGGGGAGGTACGGTTGAGGGATATCTTAAATGTCTCTATACGCGTCTCTCAGCTCCAAAGGAAGGAAAGACTGGGTTTTACCCTATCTTAAAAAGAAGATTTGACTAATTGATCTAAAAGCGAGGGGCATAACTTTCTACCTCCTTACCGTGGGGTTGGGAAGGAGAGGGACTAACCATTAAGTGAGGTGACGACAGATAGGGGAAAAAATCGGAAGTTCCCCGTTAGTTCAGAACTCTAATGCTACCTTCGGATCGGAAAAACCAAGGGGGGTATAATACCAATCTAAAGAGTTACACTCCGCAAAAAACTCCAACAGTTATCGAAAGGACGGAGCAGGAAAGAGGGGACTATATTTATAGCCGGCTCAGTCTTTTGAATCGGCATAAAAAGGTTACGTATCACATCGTCGAAGGACGGTTTCTGCAAGCTCCCGACGGGATATCAAGCAAAATTCCCAAGTTTGATAGTTTCACAAAAGGTAGATACGACTATAAGGCATGGTGGGGACTGCTATGTTGGGACAAACTACTGTATGTGTATCGAAGGGAACCGGGGGAGGGAACAACAACCAGGAAAGTACGCTGTGCAGGAGGATTCCACCTTTTTCGCGCGTATCTCAATTTACTGGAAAAAGGGGAAGAGGAACGGTGTTCAGATTAAGCTCCGGAGAACAGAAATCGAGAAAAAGAACGAACAGTTGCAGATTGGGAGTAGATCAGGAAAGGGAGGGAAGGCGGATGAGGAGAGGAGTTGTCCGACGAGAATCTCGCAAAGATTTGGAGCGTCGGATACTGGAGTCACAGAACACGGGAGTGTGTGTACAGGAAGGGGGAGGAATTCAGTTGCGAAGGGCTCGGTCTGGACACCATGTGCTAGAAGACGCCACGAGAGGTGCGACAAGCGATTGCCGGCCCTGGGAGAGGGGGAGACAAGGGGTGGCTGTATGTATCACGCAATAGAACCGTTCGCCAACCGAAAAAGAGGCGTTGCCGAATCAGGGAGAGCGTCACCTCTATAAGGGCCGAGCTCAGTAAGGAGGAAAGGTTCTTTATCTACAACCTACAAACCATTGGGTAATTCTTTTGGGGTGTAATGGGGGAGGCGGGATCCTTGGAAGAGAAGAATCACTCTTCTCCTTATCGGAAGGGGGGGGGTTAGAGAAAAAAAACCACACCGGTAGGAGTTACCATCAGATAGTACTTTTAAAAAAAACCGGGAAGAGAGGGGGGGATACTTACACTCTAAAAACTCAATTTCACAGTAGGGGGAGGCGACAAGCCTTCCCGCACCAAATAAAATTCTTTTGTAGGGTGGACCGATACCAACCCTTTTTTTTGCTCAAGAACGTAGATCGGGGGGGACGCTTATTTATCAGGTCGGCACGCTGGAGGAGTCCGGGGGAAGATCTTCATTTAGAAGGGTCGAGGATACCTTAAGAAGGTTGTCGCAAATAGAGAAAGGGGCCGGCCCTAGGAAAGAAGGGTTTTCCACAGGAAAGGGTGAGATTTGGAAAAAAAAAACTAGCCCATCTTACGAGAAATAGTTCACGACAAAGAAGGTTACCGAAGATTTTCTGTGGAAGCGAGGCGCGCAAAAGAGTTTCACAACTCGGACCTCGGAAAAAGGAGAAAAGACTCATCCCGGAACAGGATCCTCGATAGAACCTTTCTCTGATGCCTGTGTATCCTAGGGGGAAAGAAGAAAAGAAGAATCTTTACCAGAGAACTCAACTTCGCACTCACTCGCTGGCGAAAAGAAAACTTGAGACTCCTGAGAAAATGGTAAGGTACCGAGTTGGAAATAGCGCTTCTTGGGGGAATGCTGAAGACAAAGGCTCCCATGCCGAGGAGATACCCAGACATGTAGGTGGCAAACAGGTCACAAACGAGAGAGCTACATCGCGAGAAAAAAGCGAGGTAACACCGAGCCAAGGGGGAATGAGGGGGTTGATAATCAAAGGATGCAAACAGAGGTTGCGCAAGAATCTGTTTATACGAAATCATAGAAAGGGAAGGATATTCTATCGGGGAATCGGCTAAGAAAAAATGACATCTGTGAGGTTCCGTCCCGTTCGAGGGGTGGGAGGGGGGAATAGTTTCTGAGGGGGGGGGACATTCTCTTTTTCTTGAGGAGAAATAGGAGTTGGGGTACGACGGTATCATCGAGGGGAAGAATCAACCTTTGCCGAGGACGAAGGAAGAGGGGGATCTCTTTTGAAGACATAGCGGGGGGAAAAAGTCATACCGGGAGTAGAAAGGTAGAGCGCTTTTTTTAGAAGGAAAAAGAAAGACTCAATCTTAGAGAAAGGGCGGGTCAAAATAAAGCTTGCATGAGAACGGTGACGGGGCGCTGCGCAGCCAGGAGAAAGATTCCTCATTGAAAAGAAAAACACTTCCTCACAAAAAACAAAAGGGGGGTGATTGTGTGGGAGAGAGAAGGAGCCCCGCGTTTCGGACTGGACATAAGGGGAGGCGAATTCGCAAAGAAAAGTTTAGACAAAAGGGAAAAACGACTCATTTGAGGGTGGTTCCGGCATTTTAAACGCCTTCGGAAAAAAGAAGGGCAACTTGAAGAACACTTTCCCGACCAAACAAGGACCAGGAAGGGCACCTGAGTAGCAAACTCACATGGAACATAAGGTCATATCCATCATGGGGAGGTAAAAGGGGACCTCGAGGCCTTCTAACCTTTCCCGGAAAAAAAATTAATCTGGAAAGAAAATTCGCGAATCTCGAAAGGCTATAGGAAATCCTCCCAACCAAAGAGGAACCAAATCCTGGCAAGGGGGGGAAAGCCGGATCCATAAGGAGTTCCACTCAACAAAGGGCGGCTGCACCTGAAACCTGGGGAAAAAAAAATAAAGAGGAGGTCCTTCGAACCTCTTTGGCTTCAAAAGTCAAAAGCTGAGGCCATCTACGGAGAAGAGGGGAATAAATGGGGGTTACCTTATCCTATCAAAGGAGAGCCACTTGGGGACGGGAACCCAGGGCCTTGCGTGGAGTACGCTGTATTCCCGTCAACTAGAACTCATTAGGTGAAGGGGGGGGGGGGAGAAAACTTCTGGAAGGGAAACTAAAAGAGTATACAAAATGTACAAGACTCTTCCGGAACAAGCCTTGATCGCGTGGGGGTCTTCCAAGGGGAGAATCTTACTTGTGGAAAACATTATTTTGTCTTTATTTGCCTCCACTAAAGAAGAAGGAGACCTTAAAGGGGAACGTTTCTTACCGAAAATTTGAGGAGTTTGACAAATTCGATAATCCTTCTTGACCCGAGGGGGAGGTCCAAGGGACTCCATGTAGTGACTTACTTCTACGTGATTCATCATAAAAAGTCGGGCCTGGCGGCCGAAAAAAGTCGGCTCACATAGACCCTAAAGAGCGTTTTTTCCCGACAAAACGGAGTTTATCTTCGGGTCCATTTCACACAAAAACTCCTACACTCTAGAGGGGAGCTCAGTAACAAAAAAACGAGCCCAAGTTCTCATTATAACAGACTTTACAGGGGAACAGAGCCGGGGAAGGAGGAGTATGCTATCATCTATTCAAAGGTCTGATTGGTAAGAAGAAAGGGATCATTCTGCCAAAAATGTGTACCTCTCTTGAAGAAGGGGTTTTGTCGTCGGGGAAAGAACTTGGGGTCCATCTCCCGATTAAGACGAACACAACGCCAAGCAGTTGACCTGAGAAGCCCGAACCGCGGAAAAAGGAGTCCTTAAAAGGGCCGCTGGGGGATAACATAGAGGTACCGCTCACTCAGTTGGGGGGGGGGAAAAACCAATAAAATCAGAACGCAACAACAACACGGAGAGAGAGAGATACTGAGTTAAGGATTGGTGCACCACATTGCGTTAGCGGTAAAGGGATTTCTGGGGGAAATCGGCACCTAAGGGTGTGGGGGGGACTCCGGGCGGGGAGCAATCTGCGTGGGCCGAAGGAAAACAGGCTAGGGCGATTAATCTTTATCTTTAAAAGGGAAAGAGACAACCTACAAAAAAGAGGACTTAGATCAGGAGCACATTTTTTCAGAAAGAGAAAGCCTTGGGTCTAATACTTTGGGGGAGTTATCTCCTAGGAGGGGACTTATGTACCCTTAATATTGGAACCAAAAGGTAAGGGGGGAGCCTTATACAGACAAATCCTTGAGCGTCTTTGCGTGTTGTTTCCCTTAGGAGTTAATCAGGGGGGGGAAGCGTGCAAAAAGACGTGAAACTCTTTTTTTAAAAAAAGAAGAGGAGAAGAACTTTATTTCTGGGAAGGCCGATTAGGTCTTCTGAATACGCATTAACGGAGAGTAGAGGGGGTAACCCAATTGGGAGGAAAATAGACAGGGACCCAAACCGGAGAGGCAAGCAGAGTGGAGCAAATAAAAGACGCCAGGAAAAAAACCCTGTTTTCGAGGGGGGACATCAAAGTAGTGGAGGACATCCCGGAACGGGCAGAGAAAAAAGGCACCCGTACATAAAAAAGGAGACGACCAAAAAAAAAGGAAAAAGCCTGATTTCGGGGGAGGTGGGGGGGGGGGGAAGGATTTTTGAGAGCAGAAAGGAAGTTTTTTTTAACACGGAAAACCCAGAAACCACTCAGAAGGGGGACTGCAGAATATCCAGGTCAAAAGGCGAGGTGTACCGGGGTAATATTTTAACCGGGCATTGGGGAAGGGAAAAGAGCCTTTAAATAGAATAAGTGAAGGTTTCATTCTCTCGAGGAAAGGATTTGCAGTTCCTTGGGGGGGGTAAGACGGTACATCAGGGAAAGCGTTTCAAGTGGTCCCGATGTTTATTTTGAGAATTCTTTATAGGACTACATTTGAAGTTGGACCATCTGGGGGGAGGAAGATTGGAAGAAATCTACAATTTGTCTTCTGTGGAAAATAAGTGTTCAATAGCATTCCATTGATTAGGGATCACTGGGGGGATGATAAGGAGATTATTTTGGCGAGGGCGAAGGAACGGTCTGGATGGGGGGACTAGAGGTGGGTACGAGCAAGGTTGGGGGAGGAGGGGCTTAATTCTGAAAAACGGAAAAGAAAAAATATATGGGGAAGAAAGTAGTGCGAAGCCGGCAAACTTATGTCAGAGAAACGGGCGATCATGCAGAAAAGAACAATCAAAAGGGGGATAAGTGAGTTGGGTGGAGTTGATAATCTGTAGAGAAGAGGCTATAAAAGGGGTAGCAGCGCCACCAATACCAATTTAATTTTGACAGAGGACGAAAAATTATAAGATGGGTGGAGTAAGTGATCTTAAAAGAGGAGGGGGAATAACCTTGGACATAATTTTTTAAAAGGAGGGGGGGATCTACCTTAATTTAAGAAGTATCTCAGATATAATTAAAGATATCCAATCTGGGGAAAAGTGATTGGGAAAGGTAGAATGAGAAGACGAGAAAACATCTCTTAAGTAATAAGTTAGGGGGGTAATAATACCAATCGACCAAAAAACAGCTGTTGACTCTCCTAAAAATCCTAACCCTCCAACAGAGGGTTTTAGAGGGGGGGTAACTTTACTGAGGGGGTACGATATTTATAAAAGAGGGAAAGTGTCGATTTGGGGGTC
>Ga0179593_1588149_pt1 | contig 12041 bp, 18 predicted proteins | sample CZODoug2_1_08_16_FD_185931 | JGI IMG/M metagenome (GOLD analysis project Ga0179593, IMG submission 185931) | Vadose zone soil fungal communities from Angelo Coast Range Reserve, California, USA - CZODoug2_1_08_16fungal (PacBio error correction) | ecosystem: Environmental > Terrestrial > Soil >...
GGGTCTATCGCGGAGCGCGGGATAACCTGAAAGTAAAGGGGAATGGGTGGGAGGAAAAAAAAAGTGCCGAGAGTTGTGGTTGGGGTCCCCCTCCGTAGGTGATCGCGGAAAGATCCCGGTGCGGCTCGGTTTCAAAAACGGAGGTGTGGTTTTTTGTTGTTTTGGTTTGTTGTTGGGTCTGGGGGAGCCGTGTGTCTGTGTGTGGCGTGGGGGTATCCGGGGGTGGGCACAGGGTTGGGGATGTTGTGGTGGGGGGGTGGTCGGGTTCGGGGGGTGCGTGTTTGGTGGGGGCGGCCCGTTTTGTTTGGTTTTTTGGGGGTTGTGGGTGTGGCGGAAGGCCGAACACACCGGATCCCGCCTGCAATCCTCTTCTCAGGTTATAGTCGGGTGGGTATATTAGGTCGAACCAACTCTTGAGGATAACTGGAGCGTCTTCGGTTGTGGGGGTTTAGGAATTTCGCAAGAGATGACAGAAAGACGGGGGGGGGGGTTGTGGTGTGGTCCCGGGTTGGTGGGCGGGTTGGGGGGACGTCAAGGCCAGGAAAGATATTTTACCAGTACTGCATGGAGAAGAGGGGAACAGGTGCGCGCGCAGAGCATGGGGTTTGTGAAGATTGTGTGGCGTTTGTTGGGCGGGGATGGGATTGGGGATTTTTGCTCGTGTGTGGGTTGGGGCGGCCGGATGGTGAGCCAGAGTGTGTCGGACCCCCAGGAAAACGGTGGCAGGTGCGGACGAGGGGGGGGGGGGGGGGAGAACGACACCCAGGCGACAAAAGGTGACATGGGGGGGGGCAGGTGGGTCGAAAGAAGGGGGGGCGTGTTGTTGGGTCGACTTCGGTGGATTGTGGGTGGGGGAGGGTGGGACGAGCAGAAAAAGGCAGGAAGGGATTAGTTTGGGGGGCGGCGGTGGCCTGATAGGGGGCGTGGGTCTTTGTTTGGGTTGGTGGTGTGGGACTGTGGTGCGGGCGGCGAGGGGGTGGTGGCGGGGGGTGGTGTTCAAGGGGTGTTTTGGGTTGTGGTTGGGGTGGTTGCGCGGCCGAATGGTTGGGAGGGGGGTGTGTGCAAAAAGGTGGGGGAGCCAAACACCGCCGCCCGGCGGCCATGCGGGCGTGTGGGGGGGGCCATGGACCTGTGGGAAGGCGAGGCGGGGCGCGGAAACATGGACCACCACCGGCGGAAAGACACGCAGCAGTGAGGGGGGACAAGCTCGCTCATCGCGGTATGTATGCAGCCCAGTACCTAGCTGAAAAGTGGTGCGGGTCCGGAGGGAGAAGACGGCCGGCCCGCAGAAACCGAAAGGGACGAAAGGAAAAAGGGGGTTGTTGGGTTGGTTTTGGTGGTTGGGGATGTGATGGGGAGAAAAATCTCTGCTCACTTAAGGGTGGGTGAGTCTGTTGGGTAAGGGTGGGGGAAGAAAAAAATTGCGGGAGTGGGTTTGTGGGTGTGAACCAGGTCGAGGCAGGGGCATCGGGGGGAGAAAGAAGTGGTGGCACAGGTGGGGGGTTGTGTGTTGGGGGGGGGTGCAGCTCATGTTTCGGGGCCGGTTTGCCATAGCACTAGAGCGGGCTGTGTGCGCGACTTGTAGGAGGGCAGGTAGTGAGGGAGTCCTGAGGGGGACAAGGCGGCGTGAAAAGGAAAAGAAAAGAACAGCTGGCACATGGGCGTCGGGGCCTACCGGTCGGGGATAGAAAAGCGGGGTGGGTGGGAGGGACAGAATAGGGGGGACAAGGCCGCGGGCGGTTACTAGTAGGGCGCCGTGGAAAGGGAGGGCACTTCCGTGGATGGTGTGCTGTGGAAGCCCGCGCACCGCCATCCGCGCCAAGGACTGGAGAAAATGGAAAAAAGGGGGGGGGTTTGTGTGTGGGTCGAGGGCTCGTGGGGGTGGCGAAGGGTGGTAGTTAGCATGGCCGTCTGGAAGAGAGGGTGGGGCTGTCGGTCGGGGCCGTAGGGACACACGATGGGGGTGTGAGGGATTCGAGAGGGGGACAGAGCGAGATCTGGGGTTTGGGTTTGGTTTTGTCGGTGAGCGTTTGTATTGGAGGAGGGGCGACCTGTGAGGGACTAAGTTTTGTTTCGTGCGTGTGTTCTGAGCGGGGGGTGGCGAAAGCCTGTAGGTAGGGGGTGGGGGTAAGGACGATCGGAACGCGACGGGTGTTGTTTTTTTTGGGCCGGTCTGGGGGGTGAGTGAGTGCTGATGGCGCGGCAACCGCGAGAGGCCGGGTGTTGTGTTTGTTTTTTTTTGTGCGGTGTGTGTATTTCTTATTCGAGGGGTTTGTTGGGGTGGTGGTTGAGGTTTGTGTCCGAGGGGGGTGTGGGGGGTTTGGATTTTTTTTGGTTTGCTGGCGGGGTGTTTGTGGTTGGGGGGGGGGTGTGGGGACGGCGTCTGTTGGTTTTTGTTTTTTGTGTGTGTGGTAGGGGGTTCTGTGTGAAGGGGTTGTTGGGGGTGATGTGGGGTGGTGGGGGGAGTGGATTTTGGGGTCGTCTCTATCTGTGAGGTTGGGCAGTGGTGGTGCAGGCGGTTGCGGCAGGGGGGGTTATGCGGATCAACAAAGGGGATTTTTGTTTTTTGGGGGGGGTGGGTGTGGGGTGGGGTTTTGTTTTGTTTTGTGTTGGTTTGGGTGTGGAAGTGTTGCTTGGTTGAGTGTGGGCGCAGGGGGGAGGGGTTTTTCTTTGGGGGGGGTGGGGGGCGTAGGGGGGGGGGTGGGTGGAATGGGGCGAACGCTTCGAGGGTAGGGAGGGGGGACGCGAGCGAACGTGTCCCGGCTTTTTATGTGGGGGGATGGGTCTCGCGGTGGGTACTACGTAAGTAGGCACATGCGTGTGTGTTTTGGTGGTTGGGGTTTTTGGGACTGGTTCTAGGGTGGTGGTGGGGGTGGTGTGGCGAGGCGCCGCGCGTGTCACCGCGAGTCCAGCATGCCGCCAAATGCGTCAGACCTAGATGTGGAGTAGTCCAAAGAGAGAGAGATAAACCGAGGCCCGCTCGCTCGAAAAGAGAGTGCGCTGGTAAAGGAAGAAGGTCGACTGGTGGGCGAACGACCCCTTGGATCGGGCAAAAAGGTAAGACGCGCGGATTCGCTCAGGCCGTGGGGGGAAAGGGGGGTGTGGGGTTGTTTGGGTTTGGGTGTAGGGGCAAAAAAAGAATTGCTGAACTTGTCTTGGTAGGGACTATGAAAGGGAGGATGGGTAGGGGTCTCTGTGCGGTGTTGAAGCGAGTCAAGGGGGGGGGGGGGGGATGGGTGGGGGCGGCGGGGGAGGGGGGGAAACACATGGGGGCGGGTCTGCACGGGGAATTGGGGGGTGAGTTGTTGGGCCGGGGAAAGAGGAGGTTATATCCGCACGCGAGGAGCACGAAGGTGTGGGGTGTGGTCATGAGGCTTCGGGGGTGTGGTGCGGAGGAGGGGGGGGGGGGGTAAGGGAAAAAACATAGGTCGAGTTGGTGGCGCGCTGATAGGTAGTGCGGCAGGTGGTGGGGCACGAGGAAAGGGGACATGGGGTGGAGAACGGGGGTGTGTTTTTTATGGGGGGGGGTTGGGGGCCGGTCGCGATCTGGAAGGGACGGCGTCAGGTTCACGACGAAAAGGCAAGGGAGGATGATGTCGTTGGGGGGGGGGTGGGGGGTGGACGAAAGGTGGGGGAAAGCTGCTGCTTGCTCGTATCGAAGGGGTGCAACGGGGACGGATTCCCCAGGCAGGAGCAGAGGGGATGAGGGGAAAATTGTAGAAAAAAAAAAAAAAAGTAGGATAAAAAAAATAGTGGGGGTATGGACAGAGCAATTCGAAAGGGGAAGAGAAGAGGAGTTTGGAGGACGCGAAGGAGGGGTCGAGGCTGCTTGGGTTCAGTTTGGGGGTGTTTGTGGTGAACGGAGGTGTTTGGGGGGGGGACCTTCCGCCGCAACAACGGATGACGGAGGGAGGATCCGCTGGGGGGGGTTAACATGGGGTAGCGGGCCAGAAGGGAATGGGGGGGAAAAGTGGGGGGGTTGTTGGAGGGGGTGTGTTGCGGGGGGTCAGGGTGGGGTGGACAAGTTGGGTAATGGTGGGGTCGGGGGGTGGTTGGGGGGTTGGTTAAGAGGGGGGGGAGTTTGTTTGAGGGGGGGTAACGGTTCGCTGAGTCACAACCAAGTGGTTTGTTTTGGGGGTGGTGTGAGTTTGAAAAGTCAGCGGGGTGGGGTTTTTGTGTGTGTAGGGTATGGTTGGGGGGTGTGGGGGGGGGGGTGTGTGGGGTTTTTTTTTTGTTTTGTGGGGTGGGGGTGGGGGGGGGGGGTGGGGGGGGTAGGGAGTGCATCAGGGGTAGGGCAGAATTGTTTGGAGTGAGGAGGGAATCAGCCTTGTGCACGTGGTGGCGAGAAAAGGTGGGGGTCAGGGAAAAGGACGCTTGGCTCAGGTCATGCGATAGTTTCTTTTGAGTGCGTGGGGGAAAACAATCCTGACTGAGGGGAGGACTTTAATGTTTGTTGTGTGGGGTGGGGGGTGCAGGGTAAGGGGTGGGGGGGGTGAGGAGGGGGGGGGTGGTGCCCGTTGTTTGGTGGATGGGGACTGGGTTGCGGTCTGCCCCGAAAGACCTCGATGCCCCGTCCGCTCGGCTGGCGAAGACTGGAAGGAAGAAAAAACAAAAACAGGCAAGGTCTTGTTATCGCATTCGTGTTGCGGGGGTGTAAGATAGTGGGGGGGTTTTGTGGAAGTGCTACGAGAGGTACTGGTGTAATAGCCAGCCGAAAAAGTCACGCCTCGGTCTTCCTTCTCGGGATCGGAACTCCGGGAACGGTGTGAGAAGGCTCAGGGGGGGGGGGAACTTGAAAAATGAAGTGGTGGGGGTTGTGGGGGGGGTGGGGGGCGATGTCAGAAGAAAAGACTTGAGGGGATGGGTGAGGAGAATTGGTGCGGTTGGAGGCACGGAAAGGTGCCGTGGAAGATTTTACACCCCCTAGGTGGGTGCAAAGGAGGCTGGATAATGAAGACAATGGCTGGGGGGGGGGGTGTGGCGTCAGTATGCCAGTAAGTGCGGGAGGAAACTCGAGACATAGGGAGGGATCTCGGAGCAACACAGAATTTTAAGTCTAAAAAAAGAGGGGATAAGTTGAATGACTCATTCGGAGGAGGGCTCTACCGTGAAAGCAAACATTAGAAAGAAGGAGGGTGGGGAGGACGCGTAAAAAGGGAACAGGTCTGCCCAGGGATCACTGCGCTCGTGAGAGAAATCTCGTACTACCAAAAAGAAAAAAAATACCGCGGTAACCGTGGTTGTAAAACAACAAAAAAAAAAAAAAAACAAAAACACTGAGACTTCATCATGAATGACGGAGGTATGATCAAAGACGGGAAGAAAGGGGGGGGGGGGGAGGGGGAAAAGGTCGGTTCAATATTCGTAATAACGCAGAGAGCCGGCTGAAAACAATCTTAGCGGGGGGGGGGGTGGGGAGATGCGGGAATAGGAGAGGAAGGTCGGGGGATAGAAGGCAAGCGAAGGAGTACACGTTTCATGTGCTGGGGCTTATTGTTGGGGGAAATCGCAGGGGCGGGGGGGGGTAACGGACTCTGGGGGACATCCCGTGCCAGAGAAGCGCGAAGTAAGACGGTTTGGGGGCCCGGTGGGGGCGGGAGCAGGGGGGGGGGCGTCCCTGGAAACCGTCGGGTGGGGGGGGGGTGGGTGGTGTCGGGTGGGGGGGGGGGTGGGGTGGGGTGGGGGAGGGGGTTGTGGGTGTGTGGGGCGTCTTTCCGGGACACGGCCGCACGAAGTCTGGGGGGGGCCGAAGGCAGGAAAAAATCTTGGGGGGGGTCGGGGGGGGGCAAACCACTAAAGAAGGGGGGGAATGTGCCTGTCTCGCCGACCGACAGGCGTGGCGGTTGTGTGTTTTCTTCCTGAATATAAACACTACGGGGCAAGTTCGAGAGGGAGGTGGGGGGGGGGTGGGGAATGGGACAAGAAGGAACAAAGTCCGGGGGAGAGATCGAGGCATCACCTTTTTAACCGTGGGGGGGTCGTCGGGAACTCGAGGTCTTCAAAAAAATTCCCTTGTGGGGAAACATAAAAAAGCAGAAAAAGGTATAATTAACGCCTCGGGAACGAAAAAAACCCCGTTTCACTAGCGATAAGTGTGGCTGAGTTCAGGCGTGAACACCGTGTCTGGGGGAGGGAACTTCCTGCAAAGGTAAAGCGATAAAATAGTAGAAAAGAAAGGGGGTAGAGGGGTTGGGGCACGGAATGGGGGACCTTTCAGCAGAGAACCTGCCACAGCTATCGGGCCCGCTGCTGACACGAATAATGCCAGGAAAAAAAGTATGCCTCTCGGAAGAACTCGACGGGGCTTGCGAAAAGAAGAAGAGGAAAGTGACGCTCACACGAGTTTCATAGACTGAGGAAAGCAGACGCAAGATCAATGGGGCGTTCCCCGGCATTCGGAGGAGATGTCGAGACGCGCGTGCAGGGGGGGAGGCCGCTGCCGAAAAAAACGTGAAAAGGTGCGCGCAGAAATTTCCTCTTCTTGTAATCTCGATGGGGAACTTGTCTTGGGGGGGTGCCCACGCATGTATGAAAAAGTCGTAGAAAGCTTTCTGTCTGGGGGGGGGTAGGGACGGGTCTTGGGGCCTTCGGCCTAGACCATATTGCACGCCTGCAAGCCGGCGGATAAAATGGGGGGGGCGGGGGGGAGGGGGCTAGGTGCTGACGGAGAGGTATGGGGTGGTGGGTTTTGGGTTACTGGTGAGAATGGGGGAGGTGGGGTGGGTCTGGCTCGGATGCAAATAACAGCAAAAGGACCGTCGTTGTTACAAGGCGACAAGGGGGAATCGGCGGGTTCAGGTGTTGTGGGTCGTTCGCGGTGGCGCTGGGGTGCGGTAGAATCGCAAAAAGCAGAAGCAATCGTCGCTCTAATTGTCGTTGGGGGGGGGGTATGGCGTGAGTGGGCCCAGACGGGGGGGGGGAGGGGGGACGACTGGGCTCCGCCTCGGGACCTCGGTGTCAACCGGGGGCCCGGTTTTTGGGCGGGTTCAACGCAGGCGGGTGTCTTCCATAGCTTATTGGGGGAGAGGTGGTAGGGGCTCCTGTGCGTTGAAGATGGGGGTTATGGCAGGGGGAGAGGGGATAGGGACAGGAAGAGTCTCGATTTAACAGATCTCGACGGGCTTCACGAAGAGAGTGCTTTGTTTTCTCTGGGGGGGGGTGGTTCTGTGTGTTGGGTTGTGTTATACGGGGGGGTTGCCAGAGGGGCAGAAATTAGAGAGTCAGGGCGTCCACCCACACCGACTGTGTGGCAGGGTTCTACCTTTGGGAGAAGGGGTGTGGATCGCAAAGGGGCGGCAAGCTCGTTAATAGTGATGGGGTCGGGAGCCGGGGTGGAGCGAGAAAATCAGAAGGGTAGGGGAATAAACGGTGTGGGATGGGGGGGGGGGGGCGATATATTCGGGTGGGGGGTGTTCACCGGTTGGGGGGAGGGGCGGCTGCAAGTGCCGGTGGGGGGTGTGGTGCGGCAGCGGTGAGTGGGGTGGGGACGGGGGTATAGGGTAGGGAAAAAGAGCACAAAACGTCAGAGGGAAACGGGGGGTTGAGGAAAAGTAGTCGCCAGCGCATGGGGGTGCCGTCACATGGTCGATACGTCGGGAAACGTCGGAGGCAAGTGCGTGCTGCCACGCCGCGTGTAGGGCAGGACTTACGAACTGAAGGCCCGCAACGGACAAAGAATGTGGACTGAAATAGGATATGTGGGACACAAGGGAACCGGGGGGGGCATGGGCAAGCGTGCCGGATTGCCGATTTGGGCGGCCGCAGAAGAAAATGGTTCTGTGCAACCGGCGTGTGTGCCGGATGGTTGGCAAGATGAGAGGTAGAATCGTTATCCAAGACAACAGATGAGGAGGGGGGTGAGGGTTTCGTACGCAAAGGAAAACATGCGGAATGCGGGGAAAGCTTCGTCAGGATCCGGAAAATCGGATATCGCACGCTTGTGTGGGAGGGGGGGGGAGAGCTAAGGGGAGAGGGGGGGGCCGTTTGTGAAGATATGAGCGAGGAAATCCCTAGGGAGGGGGGGGGGGTGAGTCCTGGACACGCGCGTGGTCAAAAGGCCTCAGCGCGACGGCAGGGGGTCACCTATGGCACAGGGGGGGGGCGAGAGGGAAGAAAGGCGGGGGAATAGGTGTGACCCGTGGGTCGTCGACAGCTCGGGGGGCCAGCCGCGCAGGACGAGGGCGGTGAACCGGAGATCTCGCCGGAGCACGTAGCGGGATGGGCAATCGACTAATTCGAACCGTCGTGCTCGCCAAGGAAGCTTGCGAACGTTGACGGGGGGAAAAGTTCACAATGGTCTCCATGGTGAATCTTTCTACCGGTTTTCTTTAGCACTGACCGAGTTGGGAGGCTTGGAGGAGACAGTGTGCTCTGCTCGGTCACGTGAGGGAAAGAGTCGAATGCTCGTTCGCTGCGAAAGGTGTACAACGATGCATGTGTGGTTTTGGGTGGTTGGGAGGGGGGGGGGCGGGGGGGTTGGTGGGACACATGGGGTGTCGTTGGGTGTAAGGGGGGGGGGTGGAGAGTCATGGCCCACAAAGGAGAGAAGGGGTCAATTCCGATATTCGAGGCGCAGGTCGAGGTTGAGGAGAGTCACGCTTGGGAGAAGGAAGAACCGTCGAGAAGGGCGGTCCGCAGCGCCTTTGGAGCGCTGGCGGGGGAGCGCGGCCGGTCCATAGCTTTACAAAAAAAGGTTAAACGACGGGGGGGCGGGGGGGGTCCGGCGTATGACGACTTCCGGACGGGAGGAGCAGCCTAAGGGCTGGGAAATGGGGGCCTCGATTCGGAATGGAAGGGTAGGCGTCGGTGAAATTCTCTTCACGGTTTCTCGGCGGGGGGTCCGGACGCGGGGTTTGAAGGCCGGGCAGCTCGGAAAAAAGCAGGAACAGGCGGCCTCTCCTTGCTTGGGGAGCGACCAGTGTTCCAGGGGGGATTCAACAGAGGGGCGTAGGTGGAGGCGGGTCGTGAGAACGTAAGCTTCCCGGGGGGTCACTGGGGGGGGGGGTCAGCAGACGCGACTGTCGCAGCGGATCCGCCTCAGCCACGCGCGTCACGACAACTGCCCCCGGTGCAAGCACTGGAAAAGGTGTCTAGGACTCGAAAAGTCGGGATGCTGGGTATTCTCTTCACGAGATCGGCTGGGGGTAAATCCTGTGAAATAAAGGCGAGGAGAACCCAGGGTCCTCGTCTTCCTGCTTCGTGATCAGCGGTCCAGACGGGGCGGCAGGGTCGACTGAAAAGGCCTACGCAGGAATACCGGTCGAGAAAAAAAAGGACCTGGTCGATTGAGTCGGCTTTACACAAGCCGTCTTCACTCGCACGTGGGGGGGGGAAATCTGCGCTCCGGGTCGCCTAGGGGCCTTCCCAACGCGATGAGACGTAATCCTTCGACAACGCATAAAGCTACAGGGCCGGAGAGAAGACGCGGACTCGAGGGGGGACGAAGGGGAGTAACAACGTTATGACGTACCTCAAGAAGCGACGGAAAAGAAGGAAGTTACGGAGAAGTCAATCAACCTCTGCGAAGAAGGCTATAAAGGGGCCAGGAGTAGACAGTCCGGTCGTCGAGCAGGGGTATTGGAGATAGGAGGGGGATGGCGCACAGGTCGTTGCTGGCCGTGGGGAAATACGCAGACAGAACTCGAGTATTATCTAAAAAGGAAACGAGGCAGGGAAGTCGTGGACCCCTCAGCCTCGATGGCAAGTGTACCGCGAGCTGGCGGGGAAAACGCCGAAGTCGCCACCTAGGGGGGGGGGGTAAAGGGTAGGCTGATTCCGATCGCAATGTTCGCCTTCGCGGAAACTCCGCCACAGGCGCAAACACCGACGAACCAGAACCGGAATGGCGGATACCTCCGTCCATTCAATGACGACCGAGCCACCGGAACAAAAGAAAAAGAGAGGGCGCGATGAGGGTGAAACTATTCGGGCTATGCACGACTCCTTATAACTCTGGTCCATGCCTGGCGACAAAAAAAAAAAAGGTAATCATTCATACTCGAGTTTTCTCATTTAGGAAAGAATAGCTATATACTCAGGGGCGGCATAACAACCAAAACGGTGGGAATATAATCTTTTAAACCTCTATGTCATACTACTCCTTGCGAGCAGGAAACGTGGTCGGTCTTAAGATCGGGCCGGCGGAAAAATCTTTACCCAGGGGCGCGGCGAAAGCTCTGAAAGAGGTCGCAAGACGCGAGCTACCAGGTCTTCGTCCGTTTCAATGGGTCAAGGAATGGAAGGAGGGCCGATAATACGACGGCGGCTTTGGAACGGAGGGAAGTGGGCTGAGGAGAAGATAGCCCTGTTCTGTAAAAACTTAATAACAAGACTCTGCGCGATTCACCATAGGCGTGCGGACTATCCGAGCCGGACCTATGAGATGACCATCGGGGAGGGGGAGGGTTCGGACAAGTTCAAGCACGAACTCGTTTACATCCCTTCCAGATAACGCATCGCGAAGTCAGGCGGCGTTTGTCAAAAAGAAGAAGCGGCCGCAAAAAAAAGCATAAGAGACAAGGGGTTATTTCTTATCTTCGAAAACCCCCACTACCCTCGCGGACTCGGGGCATGCTGAAAAAAAATTGAAGTAGAGAAGAGAATTGAGAACTTACAAGGAACGCTCTCCGTCATTGGGGCGTCGAGTTTGTGAGATCAAAGCTTAATGGGAGACTAGCGATCGGGCCACTATGTCAAAAGCGTCCCTTGGGTGATCGAAATTGAAAGGATAGGACCGAGGTGCGTGTCGGAGGAGCGCAGCAGGAGACCGTTCAAGGCGGGGCACGTGAACACACCTTGCTGGAGAGACGGCCCTTTCGAGGGCGAGCCGTCCTTGGAAAGAAAGGCAATACGGGGAAATGGACGGGCAAGGAACTGCAGGGAGAGAAAGATGTCCCGGGAAGAAGCAGGACGAGCGTGAATTCCCTCGGGGAAGGCGCACCTCGCGGAGGACTCAGGGAGCGACGAAAATATAGAGTGAGAGCAAGAAAAGAGAAAGGGTAATAGAGGAAGGCCAATAGTGCCCTCGGCATTACGGAGGAAGGTCGGCTACTCGCGTGGGGCCTTGGGGAGCCGTCGACGTCTGAGAAGCAGTCGAAACCGTTGTACCGGAGATTCGTGACAGGATCGTGGTCGCTCGAACTGCAGGGACCTGGTAGCGGGGAAAAAAGAATTCGGTAGGGGACACGGGAGGCGTGCGATTTATGTTGGTGATAAAAAAGGCGTCCGGCCGAGACCAGAGTACGCGTAGGGAACGCCGCCTCACTAGAAGAAAGAAAACGGCGCTCGTCCTTCGACTCTCTCTAAGCTGGTCGTGTCAGCACATGGAATCCGGAGAGAAAAGATGCCGGCGGCGGAGCAAGGGGCGCTCCGAAGCGGCGCGCTCGCGGACCCTCACGGCAATCAACCTCGTAGGAAGGGGGATGATCGCCCAAGAACTCGAACGGAGAGAGTCGGTAACGCGGTTCTCCGCGGGAAGAAACCGGGGCCCTGCAGGGGTTCCACGGCAGCGATCGTTCAGTACGGGGTCAAAAGGGGTAGGTCACAGGGGCAAGAAATTCGTACGACGTGCTCTGAGCCGAAAAAAACCCGCCTCTTGTGGTACCGCAAAGCCAGAAGTTCCAGCTCGGCAGTACGCAGGCTCCAGCCCCCGAGAAAGCGACTGACGGTGTCCACTTTCGAAGCTTCGTTGGAGCACCACAAGGGGCGGAGCGCCGGAAACAAAAAAAAGCATCCTCACAACGAGTGGGCGAATAGTTGGCACCAGCGAGCCGCTGAGGGCTCACATGCTGTAGCAAGGAATGCCAACGCTCATATCGAAAGGATTCCAGCCAGAGAGAAATCGAAAAACGGACGGCGTAGGCCATGAAAGCCGCGTGTAGTGAGACTCCGCCGCGCTCCGGACCAGGCAGCTCATCTCGGGAGGTTAAAAAAAAAGGGCCGGACACAAAGCGGGGCTGGAAGCGTGCGATATCCGGGGCGGTTCCGTCTCCTGACGAGGGCGGAAACCGCATTACGCAAGGCCAGGTTCAACGAGAGAAGGG
>Ga0179593_1637039_pt1 | contig 12041 bp, 13 predicted proteins | sample CZODoug2_1_08_16_FD_185931 | JGI IMG/M metagenome (GOLD analysis project Ga0179593, IMG submission 185931) | Vadose zone soil fungal communities from Angelo Coast Range Reserve, California, USA - CZODoug2_1_08_16fungal (PacBio error correction) | ecosystem: Environmental > Terrestrial > Soil >...
AAACCAAGAAAAGATTGAATTAAAGAAAAAAAGGAAGAGAGGAGTGGGTTGTCCACACGGCTCAAAAGGAGAAGGAGAAAAACATCGAACGCATGAAACGGGGAAGGAGGAAAAAAAAAATTCCACGCTTCTGCGAGGAGGAGTATTCTCGCCGTTATGGAGTGTCCAAGGGAAAGGGGACACGCAAGATCACTCCCTCGGTAGGGGAAAACAGTAAAGGATACTCAGTTGAAAAACAGAATCTGGCAACCGGTGCACCAACTAGGAAAGTGCTCGGAAAAAAAAGTGGAAGGGAACTGTGCGAGAGCGCGACTCTAATCCCGCTGATCGGAAAGAAGACTGGTGAGCAGCGGAAAAGGGAGGGGTCGTTTGGGAGGGGGGAAAAGGGCCAGGAATTCGACCGTTCATAAGATCGAAGGTCTTCGATCACAGGTGGACGTGTCACAGCTCGAGAAAAAAAAGAGTAGTCCATCACCATCGCAGGGCGGCTGACTAGGGGGGGAAAGTAAAGGGGGGGAAAAAGGGCGTAGGAGGGGAACGCTTTGCGTCCCATAGAAGAGCGGGACCCTTGGACTGGCCTCACCGCACACAAGAAGGAAAAAAAGGGGCATCCACGAAATATAGCTCGTCTGCCAACGAAAGCAACGACAAGACAGAGGAAAACGGATCCGGGGGAGGGGGGGTGCAAAAAGACGAGGGGGGGGGGGTGCAGAAAGGCATATCTAGGTGGTGGGGGGGGGGGGCCGTTTAGGGTGTGGAAACAAAAGGGGGGGGGAGAACGCCCCTTCCTGACGGGAAAGGGCGCAGCGGAGTGGTCAAGAGGGGGTTTTCCGACTGGGTCGCGGGGGGAAAAAAAAGCTCGCCCAAGCCGCCTGGCGTTGTTCTCTCAAAGAAAAAAGGGGGGGCTCGCCCGCAAGATCGCCAACAAAGGGCGTCTCTTCCTCGGGGAAAGAAGCATATCCACCGCGAAAAAAAAAAAGCCCGCCGGGCGGGGGGGGAGGAAAAAAAGAAGAAAAGGGCACGATGAAAAAGCACCGAGAACGAGAGAGAAATGCAATTCCGTGCTTCGAAAAGGGGTTCCCGAGGCGCCTCTTTGGCTAAAAAAAGAAAAGAAAAACAGTTTGACAGGCGGGGACAGAAAGCCAGAAAAAGGGTTCTTCTTGAAGCCGACTCCCGGCCGAGAGCCCCCTTATCGGGAAAGAGCAAAAAAAAGCTTGGAGAGAAATCCAGCGAAAAGAAGGGGGGAAAAGCCATCTATAACATATTATGAGGGGCGAGGGCTTGCCCGAGGGGGAAAAAGCGAGATCGTCCCGATCGAGAAAAAAAGACTTGCCAGAAAAAAAAAAGTCTGATGATTAACCAGAAGGGGGGGAAATAGGAGATCGCCAATGTAGAATAGGAGGAAGAAGGGAAAAAAAAAAGAAGTCTCCCCGGCGGCCGAAGGAAAAAAACCGATAGAGCTGTAGTACATAAAAGGGGTGCAGAGAAGGCCCCCGCCTTTAGCAGAAGAGGGGAGGGAGGGGGAGAGTGGATGATCTGGCGCCATTGGGATTAGGAAAAACACACCCCCTAAAAGGAGGAAGAAGAGAATATCGAGATGGGGGGAGTCGCCAACTTAAAAAATAAAGATGGGGAAAAAAGGAGCTCCCCTCATAGAAAAGAAAAAAAAAACATATGACACGCCGATCTGGAACGCCATTCCTACCGAGAGGGGAAGGGAAAGAAAAAGGGAGTCCTTTCAGGAAGAAAAAGATCGACAAGAAGCAAGGGGGGGGTCCGGCTAAAAAAAAAAAATCGATCAACCATAAGCACCATCAAGGAGAAATGGGGGAGGGAGCACGAAATCTTTACAAAAGAAGGGGGGGAAATACTTCCCACGGGGACACGCCTTGAATCTAAGAAGAAGGGGGAAGCTCTGGTATCAGAGGGCCCTACATAAGAATGAGGTCGTTAGCAAGACATCCATGCCCCGGGGAAAAAAAAAAAGAAAATCCACGTCGAATGGCAAGCGGCGATGCTCAAAACCCGAAAAAATCGGTCTCCCCAAAACCAAAAAGAGAAACCAGCCAGTGGGCTTTAAGAAGGAAGCCTCTCAAAGAAAGGAACAGCACCTTCACAAATGAAGACAAAACCGTCGTACGAGGAATATGTCCAGTACACGCAGACGAAAAGGAAGACCTACATGAACGAGGCCGGGGAAAACTGGCCCCAACTACAGGAGGAAGGCACAAAAAAAAAAAAGAACGTCGCCGTTCCCTCACCAGGAACACCCACATAAAGAAAAAGCTCAGAGCAGGCTAAAAGAGAAACCGGCATGGCCGGGAAAAAAAAGCGGGGGAAAGCAAGCATTTAAAAAACCCGGGCGCGGAACATTCCGAGGAAAAAGAAGAAAAAAAAAAAGGGAGAGGCGCAAGCGGTGAGGCTGCAAGGGGGGAGGGTCTCAAACCGAGGGGGGAAAGTTCCCGCCCACCAGGGGCAGGGGAAAAAAAGGAAGGGGAGGATATATCCAAAAAAACCATTACAATGAGGAAAAAACCGAAGAAAGCAGAAAAGGAAAGGAAAGTGAGATCGATCATCGCAAAGAGGCCCACTTTGTTTAATAAGAAAAGGCCACCCGGCCGTAAGTATAGGGAATATAGCGAAAAGGACCGATCGTCGCAGAAAAAAAAGGCTGACCTTGAAGTTACCGAGAGGAACGAACGAAACCGCTGGTGGGTCCCAGGGGGGGGGGAGACCGAAGCCAGCATGAAAAGCAGGAAGGCGAAAAAGACGCTATGTTTGTCAAAACCGGCCTAGCGAGTTCATCTCGCGGAAAGGGGTGCAGTGGTCCATAGAAGGAAAGCCCGAAGAGAGAGGGGGGGCCGAGCGATTTCAACAGGAGGAACACAGCAAATCCGGCGACACTGCCACCGGAGACCGTCACCTGAATATGACCGAGGGGTAAAAAAAAGAAAAAAATTCGCTATCGGATGATTAAGGGCTTTCTGGAGAGGCCGCGACGACCCAAAGCCAACGGAAAAAAAAGGATGGCAGACTCTTCTGAGGGTGAAGAACGAAAAATACATTCGAAGGAGGGAAAAAAAAAAAGAAGGTAACGAAGCCATACACGCCATCGGGAGGAAAAAAAAAAAAAGGAGACACCGGCCCGCCGTAGAAAGAATGGGTCATCGTTCCAGAAAAGAGGGAGAAAAAAAATCACTGGAGGGCACATTTTGAATAAAGGGAAAGAATTCTAATCCCCACAGCCATGAAATCCCGACCTGGTATCGGACAAAACAACTGAAAGGGAAAGGGGGAGGGGGGGACCGTTCTTAATGCAGAGATGAACAGTCTCCTGAGGCCCCTTCAATTTCGGACAAATCCCTTCGCGGTCCCTAAGGGGGGGAAAAAAAGGGGTCCTTCCACACCGGGGGAGCCCTAATGGGGGGAAAAAAAAAAGGAGCCGAGACCGGAGACGGTGCTCCGTTGAAGAGGGCGTGCTGGTTGCGGAAAAAAAAAAGATTGGCGGCTTAATGGGGGGTTCGTGACAACAAAAAGCTTTCTCGCAGGCCCAATGTCCCGCCTGGGGGAAAAAGCGTGGGTTGTTCGTGCCGCCGAGGAGGGAAAAAGAAGCATCGTCCGCAATATCCAAAAAAGCCCGCGATTGGGGCTAGCGCGGAGAAAGGAACGCCATTAAGAAGCTGAAAGAATTCCCGTTCGCAAGAGGAGATGAAGACTCCAGTCTGACAAGTTACTGAGAGGGGATGGGGGGAGCCGTCATCCGAAGGCTTATCCAACAGAGAGAAAATCGTCTAGGCCGAAAGATACTTCCTATCAGTCTCCGTCCCTATGAAAACAGAAAAGGGAAAAAAAGAGGGAGGGAATCACGGGGAAGGGGAGGGAAGAGCCGACACAGAAGGGAGGATAAAAGCAACTACTGAAGCAAGGAAAGGTCATGAGGTGAAGGCTGGCTTCGGGAAAACCGGAACCATCGGGGGGGGGGGGGGGAAAGGACGGTTTCCATTCCTGGGGGAAGAGATTTTTCTCACTCTTTTCTTTCGGAGCGGGAAGGAAAGGGGGCAATAAACGCTGGGGGGGGGGGGGGGACGGTTTTCAAAACGATGCGGGAAAGTGATAAAAAAGATCGGTCCGCCTCTAGGGGTGGTACTAACCCCTTGCGAGCTACCGAAAAAATAAGACTAAAAGGGGGGAATTTTAAAAAAGGTCTTCGGGAGGGAAAAAGGGCCGATGTAAGGGGGAGGAGGAAAAAAAATGCTCGTATCTCAATCAAGAATCAAGGAAAAAAGAGGAATTGTTCGACAGAAAAAAAGGAGACTGGGTGTCCTTTGAAAAAGAGGGTGGGGGGAATCTATCAACTAAAAAAAAGGGGGAAGAATGCTTCCCTGCCCCAAACTGCCGGTTTCGAAACCCTAAGGGACACGCTTTGAGGAAAAAAGGGAAAAAACAAAAAGGAAAAAGAAAAAATCCCCCGAAAAGGGGTGGTTTGGGGTGGTTGCTCCCGAAGGGTGTGAAGACTTCGTTGGGCTAACTTCACTTCAAAGAAAGACAAAGGGAGCAAATGATGCTTAGGGTGAAAAATTAAAATCATAGGGAAAAATAATACATAAAGGGAAAAAAAACATCTCAAAGATAGGGAAAAAAAAAGATAACCTGTTATTTTTAAAGAAAAACGGTGCAGTTCTTCACAAACGGGAGTGTGGAACCAATGATCCCCCCGTAAAAAAAACCGAGCCCCGCTCAACTGAAGCTCTCGGGCGGCCCCTTCCCTGTCTAGAAAAAACCTTGCCCTCCCTGCGAGGAAGACCCGACATGAGGGGCGCAGGGGGGTTGAAAAATTTTTTTCCGGAGGGGGGAAGAGTAGATCTCCTCTCCTCGAGAAAACAAATTTCTGACGCAGACTGCTGTGGAAAATCCCCGCGCCGAGAAGAAGTCGTGAGGGTTGGAGAGGGCGGTATAGAAAACGTTCCTTTTTCTAATGAAGGAAAAGGGGGGAATCATCTGTCTACGGGGATTCAATGAAATGTGAGGGGGGGGGGGGGGTGGGATGAGATCCGAGAGGGGTATCGGAAAAGAAAAAGGGACAGAGAAAGCGCGAGCGAAGAGGAAAAGGAAAATTCGAATTCGCCGTGGCTCAAGTTGAGGGAGTTCAAAAAAAGCCCGTCCCATGATGGAAATTGGAGGAATGAAGAAGATCGGGAACCACATCATCATAGGAAAAGCGGATTCATTTGTCCGGAAAAATACAATATCTCTCTAAAAAAGGAGAAAAGTAAAGAGCTTTACAGCTGTGGAACGGAGAATATGAGGGGGGACTTAAATAGTGGAGGAGAGGCTGAAAAAGGAAGACCCTAAGTTCTGTCGGAAGCCAATGGGGGGGAGGGGCTGGCGCTAATTCAATCAGAAACCCAAGAAAAAAAGTCCCCCTAAACCCAAAAAAAGGGATGCAAAATGCTACGGGAAGAATAAAGAATAAAAAAAAAATACTAAAGAGGAAGGGGGCCCTTCGCAGGAAAATTTATCTTAAGACCCTAGCTAAAAAAAGAGAAAGGAATGCCAAGAGAAACCCTTTCAAAAGCCAAAGTTCATTAGGGAGAACTACTCCCACAAGAAGAACTAGAGACGTTAGAAAAGCATTCGTTCCGGAAAACTCTGTTCTCCGAGTGAAAATAAGGAACACAGCTTAAGATCCAGAAAAAACCCCCTAAAGATCCAGGGGGTCTCGAGAGGAAAGAATGCGGAGAGATTAACTCAAAGCTCCGATGTACGAAGAAAGGGAGCTTTCCTCTCTCGATTGCTTTATAGATAAGGGGGGAGAAAAAGGAGGGCCAACCCTTATACTCCTCTTACTTCTCGACGCAGAAGAGGGGGGGGGGAGTAGCTTCCCACGACTCATTCAAAGGAAACCTCGCCCTGTGGGGAATCGACATTTCAGGACCCAAGCTGGAAAATGTCAAAAATATCTCTGAGGAACTGGGGGAAATGCTCGGGGTGGGACATCATGGTGGACCAAAGACGAAAGAAGGGCAAAAAGAGCCCGGTCCAACAAAAGCGGGGAAAGGTTCCTGGGGGGCGCAAAACAAAAAAAGAAAATCGCAGAAAAACCCGTCTCATTTCTTCACGGGGTCCTTAATTTTTTTCCAGGGGGAGAAAGAAGGGTGGGCCGCCGGGGAAAAGGGGGGGGGGGGAACCCCGAATGGAGCCCAGCTCCAAAACAAAAAAAAAAAAAAAAAGGGGGCAATCGAAAAGCCGGGACGAGAGGGGGCAGGCGGGGCCTTGCGGGAAGAAGGGAAAAGCAACATCCAAGCGGGCTGTGGCAAATCGGCCACTTCGTTGCTGAGAGAAGGAGGGAAGGGAGGGGGGAGGAGGTCGCGTCCCGCAGATCCCTCCTTCCTACATGGGGCGATCTAAGAGATCTATCCCGAGTCCAATGAGATCAAGATCCCGGGGAAAAGGGGTCGCTTTCCATCCGCAGGAAGGGCGGCAGGATTGCCAAGAAAATGGTCAGAGGGAAGGACTATCTCGGGGGCAGGGAGGGGGAACAAGAGCGGCCCTCCCCTAGTGGCACAAAGAGGAAAGAAAGGACTCATTGGGGAGGGCATTCCCGCCTCTCACAAAACAGGGTGGCCTGGGAGTTCTTGGTCCCCCGAAAAAGACAAGATTTACTTATAAACGGTAGGGAAAGGGGATCGATGTCCCTAAAGGGAATCGATCCCCTCTAAGAGAAGGGGGGGGGGAGAAGAAAGAACTTGAGGCCGCCTAAAAAAGGGTTCGCATGGGAGAAAAGAAAACAGGGAACTAAAAAAACTTCGACCAACCGATGGGCGCCTGAATTGCATTCCTGGGGAAAAAAAAAGCGTTTCGGAGGAGGGGAGAAGAGGAGGAGGAAAAGACGTGCCGGGCCAAAAAGGACTTGACCAATCCGGAACGCTGCGGCGCTTTGGGGAGGAGGAATGGCAGACTCAAAGCCCCTAAAAAAAAGAAGTCCCTCCAATGGGGGGGGAAAAAAAAGGGAGAAAAAGAACAAGAAAATCTAAGCTGCTTGCGCGCCCGACGGGGGAAGGAGGAAAACCTTCGTCTTGACAAAAGGACGGAGGCCGCCGGAACTGCGGGGGGCAATTGGAAAAAAGGGGGAAAAAAAAGCAAACAATTCTCTTAAATGAACGAGGGAAAAGGATTGTCCGAAGGGCGCAGGCCTTTCGGAGAGAGAAAGGGGGGGGGCGAAGGCCTCTGCGAACTCGCCGGTCGCAAAGGCTGGGAAGAATGCGTTACAAAGGGGAAGTAAAAAGAAAAAGGGGGAAAAGGTACGAAGTCTCTTCCGGCCATCAGAATATCGAAGATTCGGGGAAAGAAACTCCTCCAGGGGAGGGGGAAGGCAAGAGTCCCCGTCAACCTTAGAGAAAGAAAAGGACACTGAAAAAAAAAACCTCTCTGAAATGGGGGAGAATTGGAGGAGAAAAGGGGAAACCCTAAAAGAAAATGCCTCGAGGCAGGGGACTCTGCGGGCCGTTTCCGTCAAGAAAGAGCCTCGTTGCGAAAAGGGGGAAAAGTTTGCCAACGCAATGATATACGAATTTTGGATGGGAAAGGGGGCAATCTTCAAAGATCTCAATGGGGTGGGGGCAAGGGGGTGAGTTTTTCTAGTAGCGGTGGGAAGTTTCCCTTCTTAAAGGGGGGTTTTTGGCGAAAAAAAAAAAATTTTGGAGGGGGGGGGTCTTCTGCAAAAAGAAACTCTTTGGGATTCGCACCGAAAAAAAGGGGGTCTTCATGGAGAAGCCTCGAGGAGCGGAAAGGGAAAAAGGTAAAATGAACTTTGAAAAGGCCCTATTTGGTCTTGAAAAGGAAACAGAAGTAGCCTCCCAGGCTTGCTAGAAGAAAAAAAGACACAAACAACCCGGTCCCTTCGAAAGGAGGGGGGAAAGCGCCCCTGCGCGTGGGGGGAAAGCGACCAAAAGGGCGGGCACCACGCCGAGGAAGGGGGTCAAGGGAGGCGACCCAGCTCATGGGGGTGAAGGGGTTGTTGGGTGCGGCCGAGAAGAAAAGGAATGGGAGGGGAAGATCCTGGAAGGCCGGGGGAACCAGGAGCTGTTGACCCTTCAGAAGCAGGGGGGAAGACCCCCTGTGCAGGGGTCCAACTGGCAGGGAGGCATAGGAAACCCGACCGTTCCTCGGGGATCGAGGGGGGGAGGGAATCGACCAAAAAGAGGATGTCTGGCTCCGAAAGAAAGGGAATAAGCCGTCGGCGAAAGAAAAAAAAATACTGCGAAAAAAGCGTCGATCTCTTCCAAGGCAAAAAAAAAAAAGAAGGGACCACGATTTTTCCGGAAATGGGGAAGGGGGAAAGAATCCAGGTACGGAGAAGAAAAAACTCAGACTCCCTCTAACCGTTCGGATCTTTCCCCAAGGCACGAAAAGGGCAGCACCCACCTTTACGATCACCAAAGAACCGCCAGGCCCCACAAAAAGGAGGAGAGGGCTTCCCCGTCTCTCTCTCCAGCCCTGGGGGTTGGGGACTCTTTCAGAACCCTTCCTCTTCTTAAAAAAACTCCTCCTAATTGCACCGGAAAAGAGAAGCGTGAGCCTTTTTGTTTGCCGTGCCAGAGAGGAAGCCTCTGCTGATAGGCGTTGTGTTTGGTGACAGGGGAGAAGAAGGAGAAGGCTTTGACGACACGGTAAAAAAAGGGACCGACTTCGGGGCCAGGGAAACCAAGCACCAACCCGAAAAGAGGGACGGTTCAGGAAGGGACTGTGGGAAAAGAACAACCAGGGGCCTTTAAAGCTTTTAAGGGGGGACGGTCAATCTTCCCGAATTATCGAAAAAAGAATAAAATAGAAAGGAGAGAAAAAAGAGAACAAGGAATTTAAGACGGACGCCTTCACTACGAAAGGAAAAACCGCATCTATAAATACTCTGAACCGGGAGCCCGCGGCCGATCAAAAGCGAACCCGGATGGTTTCATCCAGAAAAAGAGAAAAGGGAGATGGGTCGCCGCGGGGGCCTTTCTCGCAAAAGTAGCACCCCGGGGAAAAAAAAATGAGAAGGGGGACCAGTAGCCTGATGGCCTGAAAGGTTTTGGAGTCCCGCCAAGGAAACCTCTCCAGAAAAAAAGTCCTCCCAAAACGGAGGGTTTTTTTTTTGTGTTGTTTGTTGGGGGGGGGGGTTGTCTTTTCTGAGAAAAGCCATGGTTCTGACAGGGCGTTTCTTTGAATTTTTTCGGTTTTGGGGGGGGATTTTTTGGGGGGGGTCTCCCAGTGAGGGGGTCGTGCAAGATCCTTTTCTACCTGCGGGGCCAGGGGCGGTCCTTGGTCTTCTTTTCTGAGCCCACCCGACTAGGGGGTTGGCACAACGAGTTTTTCCAAAGTCCACTTCCCCTCTTCGGACACCGTCCCCTCCCAAAACCACTCAAACCTCCTCAGGACCCAAGGACCCCTCACATCTATCTAACAATAAGGAAAAAACGACCCTCAAAGGAAAAATTGGGGAAAGGAAAAGAGCTTTGAACGGGCGCCCGCAAAAAAGCAAATCCAATGAACAGCTCAAAACCACTCAGGGGGAAAGGGATCCCCAAGAAAAAGGGCGAACCTAAGAAAAACGCCGAAAGAAGAGAGAATTCCCTCGCATCGAGGGGAGACATCCTCAGAAGAAAAACTCGACCCTCAAAGACAAGAGCAAACCCCCTCCCCCTCCCAAAAAAATTCGCGAACGGAAAAACGCAGTCCTTGGGGAGAAAAAATTAAGGGGGGACGGGGGGGGAAAAAAAAAAGGAGCGTGAGGGAGGCCGACCCGTAGCCCCGAAAAGAAAAAAAAAGCGACGCCTTTCGAAGAAAATCATTCTCGGGGAGAAAGATTCTAATCAAAAGGCCCCCAATGCAAAGAGAGAAGAGGACCGGGGGGTCCCCCGCGTAATGACACGGGATTGACCTCCCTAAGCCCTGCAACCCATCCAAGGAGGGAAAGGAAAAAAAGACCGCCAGCATCGCTCTTGCTGGAGGGGAGTCCCAAAAAAGGGAGGGGGGGACAGTCGAAAAAAAAAGTTTCACGAATGTTCGTTTCGAGAGGGGTGTGGGAACGCCATATCTTCAAGTATGAAAAAAAAACATCTCTCCTAAAAAAGAAGGAGTGGTTCGGCCGAGGAAAGGGGGGAAATCTCAACTAAAGAAAGCGCCCCTGATCCCCCGTCGGACCATCCGGGAATGAAATGAAAGGCAATAGATGATTTGCAGGGGAAACCCAAACTAACTTCCCAAAAAAAACGAAAGCTGTCTTCCCCGGGAGGGAAAACTCGAGTTTGTCAGAAGGAAAGGGGGAAAAAAATCTGCCTCCCCAAAACCCAGAAAAAAAAAGAAAAAAAGACGTCAACAAAAGCAAGAGAGGGAAAAAAAGAGGGAACAATCGTCCTTGTGCCGCGCCAGCAAAAAAGGATGGCCAAGAAGGGCGTAGGGGAGGGGGGGGGGAGAGATGTTTCAAGTTTGAAAAGGGAAAAGTCCTCCGGCGGCGGAAGGGTCATAAGCGGCCCCCGGGAAAGAGGAAAGGAGGAATCCTGCGTCCCTAAACGAACAAAAAGAAGGAAAGGCGCAAACCATCGGTTTTGAGAGGCTCTTCCCCGGGGGCGAAATACATCAAAGGAAAAAAGGGGCTGAAACCATATTAGTAGGGGGAAAAAACCAAAAAGCTTCTTAGGAAAGAAAGAAAGGCGAGGCACGTAGAGAAAAAAAAATCTCCGGCCTCCAATGGAATGGATATAAAGCCAGAAGAGGAATGCCCGCAAAAAAGAACTGAGGCTGAACCCTCGTAAAAAGGGAGAGGTCGGGGGAAAAAGACCAAATCCCATAAAAAGAAAAAAAGAATCTTTCGAAGAGCCGCGAAAGATTGGAAAACCCGAAGGGCCTGATATGACAAAAAAGATTCATTACTGAGAGGAGGAAGAAGGTAAAGAGTAATTCCGCGGACAAGGGGAACCGATCCAAGGAAAAGTCTGTCTATACAAATCATTCGGGAAGTACTGTGTGGGGCCCTATCGATCTGAAAAAAATCAGCAACGGTAAAATGGTGCCTTCTGGAAAGGGGGGGTTTTTTATGGGGAAAAGAAAGATGGCCTGATCAGCCCATAAAAAAAGGAATGTGCTATGGGTCCGGGGCGGCCATTCCTCAGGTAAAAAAAAAGGGAAATAAGCGTATTATATCGTGATGGCGTTCGGAAAACACGGAAAAGAACGCTGGGGGGGAAGAGGCGCACCTCAAAGAGAAGGGAGAAAAAAAAAGGTCCAAAATATGGAACTTCAAACCCGAAGGAAGGGGAACGCCCATTCCAAAAAAATGGACTATTCCGATTATAATTTCCTGTCCGGGAAAAAAAGAAGAAAAGATCGACCTCGAGCCCCTAAAGGGGGAAGGTCACCGGCCCCCCCGATAAAAGAGGGAGCGAAACGGGGGCCAATATAGCAAGCATCGAAAGAAGGGAGCACTAATATTTCAGAAAAAAAAGAGCACGCCTGAAAAAAAGCACGACTACGTAGAGCGAAAATACGAGGCCTACAATAGAGGGGAGGGGGCGTGCGCCGAGAAGAGAAAAGTCGCCTTTCGTGAAGAGGAATTCGAATCGGAAAAAAAAGGGAGACCTCAAAGAGTTTATATGGAAGAAAAAGGGGATCAAAAAAGACCAGGGATCAGCACCAGCCCCCTGGAAAGGAAAAAAAAACACCCCGGCAAAAAAAAGGCCTTCATGCGAACAACGGCCCTCCTCGAAAAAAAAAAGGAACGAGGGCCCCCGATCAGGGAGGGGGGAAAGAAGGATAGGAAGAACGCAGGCGCGTCGCGTCCTCACCGCCGGTAACGAGGAAAAAGGAGAGCCAGAGCCAGGCAGGAAGAGAAAGAAAAGGCCAGGAAAGAGATCGGGTAGCGGGGTAAAGGGGAGGGGGAACCGGGCGCTGTCTGGCATGAAGAAAAAAAACACAGGAGCAATCGCGGGAGGCCTGCCTTGGGGGAAAAAAAAAGTGAGAAAAAAAGAGGGGAGAAAAGGCCTGCAGGGGCAGCAGGGCGATAG
>Ga0179593_1471612_pt1 | contig 12040 bp, 15 predicted proteins | sample CZODoug2_1_08_16_FD_185931 | JGI IMG/M metagenome (GOLD analysis project Ga0179593, IMG submission 185931) | Vadose zone soil fungal communities from Angelo Coast Range Reserve, California, USA - CZODoug2_1_08_16fungal (PacBio error correction) | ecosystem: Environmental > Terrestrial > Soil >...
AACTTATGACTCCCCCCCCCCTTTCCCCGCCCGCGCGTCGATCAGACAGTAACCCCCCTCCCCTCCGGGGTCCCTTTTTTGAGAAATCCTCCCGGAGGCTAAACTTAGATCCCCCTTTGGGGCGCTGTTCCCCCCCTGGTGCCCAGCAGCTTTTTTCGCCGGACAGCCGCCCGTGGCACGGGACGGCCCGACGTTTTTTTTTGCCGCCGGTCATGGCCGGCTGGCCCCCCCGTTTTTCTTTCTTCCCCTTCCTCCCCCCCGTCCCGCCCAGCAGTGCCGTCGCCCCCATGACACAAAACTGGCCAAAAAAACGCGACAATGACGGACCGATTTTTCCCATGAACCGACCCGAGTGGTTTTTTTCGACCAAAAGCGCCCTAGGGTGCCCAAACCCCGCCGCCCTCCTCCTCACGACCCGGTTTTTTTTTTTTCCCCTGTTTTGAAAAAATAAAAAAATCCTAATAAAAAAAAATATCCCCCGCCCCGCCGTGGGCCGGCGCTATAAAAAATGAGTGGCCCGATGGGGAAGAACCGATGATCACCCCAGCCCCCCACCACCTTGTTTTCCCCCCCGAAGAAAAAAAAAGCCTGTAATGCGGCCCAGAATGCTGGGCCTCCGCCCCTTTTTTCGTGACCATACCGTCCCCCCCCCCGTTCATTTCCGTTTCAATCCCACCCAGGAAACTTGGCAGCGCGAAAATTGGACCCCGACATGAACCCGCCCCCCCGAGGACCCGCCCTGCCCCCAAGAAGATTTTTCCCCCCTGCAGGGCGCCGACCAGGTTTCCCCCCCCCCTGCCCATCCCGCAACCCCCTGCCGGTCGTGGGGCCACCGGAAGAATTCGGCGGCCCTGGCTCTTTCCTGACAAGGACGGTGGCTTGGGCGGAGTGCAAGAACCCCTTTTTCGCCCCCTCCCCCCCAAATTCTCGGAAAAAGTGCGGCGCGGGATCGGCCACTCACCGCCCGACAAGCTGGGTGCAGAACTGGCAAGGTCCGCCTGGTGCCTGCCGCGCCTAACCTTCGCGCCGCGCCCAACCTGGCCAGGAAAAAAATTTGGTTCAAGGGCGGCTGATTTTCTTGACGAATCCCCAAAATTTCTCCCTGGCGAGCCCCCATTGCCCTGACCCCGAGCCGCCCGCGGGTCGTCCCCGACCGCCTTTTGGGCCGTTGCCCCCTCAAAAACGTGTGTGCCCCCGGAAGCCGCCCCATGACAAGACGCTCGCCGTTCCAAGCAGGGCCGCCCCGACTGGGTGGATCAACGGCCCCCTCCAGCAGTTTTGTTCCCATCCTCCAAACGGCGTTTTACTGACCGCGGCGGCCCTCCCTTACGTTGGTCCTAATTGCCAAAACAATCCCCCGAAAGCTTGTCTATTCTGCAGGGGCCAACGTCCCGAGCTTTTTCTGGTTGCCGCCCGCTGAACAACGCCCGGGCCCTTCTCACCGGGCGCGCCCTCTGCAACTTAGACTGCTGGGCTTGCCGCCTTTTTTCATGAACAACGGCCGAGCTTTTTCCCCCCGGGTTGAGGACACTTCGGGGGGTGCCTGAGATCATTTTGCCCTGTCGAGAGACGACACCCCCGGGCCTTGGGCAAGGCGGCCCGGCTTCCCCCCCCCCCCCTAATTTTTTCCCTGCCTCCGCCAAAAGTACCATCCCCGGCGTCCCCGACAGAAAAAACAACCAACAATTGCGGTGGTGTTCCCCCCCCCCGTGTTTGTTTTGCTGCACGCCTTTTCGAGTTCACCGTCCGACCTATGTTCAGAACCTTACGTTCCCCCAAGGGTCGGCCCGCCCATTCCCCCCCTGTCAAGCCATCAGGCGTTTCCCGGCCCGGCTGCGCCAATCGCGAATGGCGAACCGCGATCGAGGCGTGCGGCTGTGGGGTTGCAATTGCCCTTTGGCCGCGCGCCCCCCCGACGCCGCTGCGGTCGAACGACCAACGCCGGGGCCCCCGAATGCCGATACCCTTTTTTTGGTGCAAACATGGTCCAGAGCCTTGTTTTCGCGTTCCCCGGATGCAAATATCTGAAGGTCCCCCCGCCCCCCAGCATGCCGGTCCGAAGCCTTTGCACATGGGCCCGGCAACCTGCATTGATGCCCTCCCCGACTTCGGGTGGTAGAATCTGGTTTTGTCGCCCTACTCGCCGCCCCCATCCCCCCTTCCTGCAACATGGACCCCCGCCTCACCCACCGACCATCTCCCGCCGCCAAATGAAGAATTCGGTGTAAATCCGATTTCCCCCCTGATACCGCCCGGCCCCAGTCATGCCGGGGTTCCCCGGAAAAGTTTTTTTTCTGATGCCCCCGAACCTGATGGTGGCCAACCCGAGTGTTCCGGTCTGGCCGTGCTTGGTCCGGCCCATCCACCGTCGTTTTTTTTTTTGTTTTCCCGCCTGATGTCATTCAAAGAACTTGTGGATGCCCGTGCCCAAGCAGAGTTTTTGTTTTTTACAACCACTTCGGCCCCGCCCCGAAGGCGGACCCGGGGTGCAGGGCCATTGACGGAGTTGCCGTTTGAAAGCCCGCGATTGTTCCCAACCCCGGCCCCCCGTTTTTGCTTCCCCCCCCAGGGCGGAAGCCGATTAAGCACGTTGTTCCCACGAGGCCGCCCTCGAGCCCTGGCGCGAAGTCTCGTGCCAATCTCCCCTCGGCCGAGCAGCAAGGAACCTATCAGCCAGCGTGAAAGCCCCTTAAACTAGCGATGTTGAACACCCGGCCCGCTTGCGCCCCGTGCGCCCCCCAAGCATTTATCCAGGCGCCCCCCGCGCGAACATGGTAAAAAGACTCCCCGCCCCGTGCGCCCCCCTACGCCGCCCCGTTGCCGCCCGCCCTGTAGCCCCAGGGTTTTCCCCAGCCCAAAGGCGATCATGCCGCCCTCCCGAATGCCGAACCAGCGCCCAGTGTATCGGAAATGTCCCCCCACCCCGGCGAGCTACCATCCCCACGCTGACCCCGCCACGGTCGCCTTGGGTTGGGCCGGTATGCGCAGGAGCTTGACCCAGCAACGCGAAGTTTGTGGTCCGAAGCAAAAAACACCACGCCCCGCCCCCACCGAAAGGCGAAGTCCCCCCGACCTGCAGCCGGTGATTGTCCGATGGTCGCGACCGCCCGGTTCCCAAAAGGGGCCCCCGAGGTCACGCAAAAGCCGCCCCGGACCACCGAGTCAAACCGCGTCTGCCGATGACGCTGCCCCCCCATTTATCGCGCCTATTCACCTTTTTTTTTTCCCTTCAGCACCGCGCCTTCGCGTTAGAAACAGGCCGAAAGCGCGCCCCGCCCGCCTCCCCCCCGACGGCCCCTTGATTATTTCAACCGCCGCCCATGCCCGAGCCGGCACCAGCCAGAAGCCCCGAAAAAATAGCCTATGCATGGCGAGGCCGGGGCCGGGCCCCGCCCCGCCCCAATTGTGAGCAGCAAAACCGGCACCCGACCGCCCCCCCCATCCTCGCCGCCCCGAAAAAATTTCCCTAATGCCCCGTCCCCGCGGGCCCACAGCCAAGCGGCCAAGAAATGAAAGAAAGCCCCGCCCCAGGCCGCCCTGAAACGGTGGCAAACCGCGAGGTTTTCGCCGCCGGCGAATAGCCCGTATCCGCGAATGCCATGGCGGCCGCGGCCCCCGGACCGAAAACCCGGCCGCCCCCAGGAACAGCCGCGCGCCCGGCACTGCCCCTGCAACAGGAGTGCCCGACCCGTACCGGTTTACGGGCCCCCCCCGCCGGGCCCCCCACCCCCCCCGGCTGGCCCCGGCCAGTACCTCGCCCGCCCCAGGCACCTTCCAACCTTCACCTTTGCCGCAACCCTCCCCGGTGGTTTCCCCCAATATCGCCCCACCCATTTCACATTCAATCCCAAAAAAATCCGCCCTCCCCCCGACGTGTTTTTCAGTTGGCGGTCCCCCCCCCCCCCCCATAACGCCGGCCCCCCCCCTGCCGGAGTTGGAATAGCGGAAAAATGCCAAGGGGTTCCCGGGGCCGCGGTCCCCCATTGCCTTGGAACCCGGAAGCCCCCGAAGAAACCCGAAATCGCGGCATCATGGGGCTGCCCAGCAAGACGGACCCCCGGCGAACCGAATTCCCCACCCCCGCGTTGGGTCGCGTCCCCGGCCCGGGAGGGGTCCCCCCCTTGGTTCCCCCCCGAGCCCTCCCGCCCCGCGGCTGCCGGACACTCTGGGGCCGGGTTTTTAGTCTTGGTTTTTTTTCTCGTTTTTTTTTTTTTTTTTCCCCTGCGGCCGGTTCCCCCCCCCCCCCGGGGTTTTTTTGCGCGGCGGCGACCCCACCTTCAACACCCGCGGTCCCCCCCCTATTTTTTTTTTTTTGCGCGCGCCCGCCCCCTGCGCCCGAGTGTCCGCCGTCCCCCCCGCTAACAAAAAAAACCCGCGCTCTCCCCCGGGGCCGGGGACTGAGACCCCATTCGACCCCGCGATCCTGGCGCGGTTTTGCCCCCGGTCCCGGCCCGAGAATGTTTTGGGCGCCGACCCTGGTTTTTTTTTGCGCGCGCCCCCCATCCCCCCTCCCCTTTTCCCCCCAACAACCAACAAAACAACGGCAGAGAGCAAAAAAAAGAGGAGAATATGGTCCGGGCTGGGGGCGCCTCAAACCACCAGTGGTCCCCCCCCGCCCGCGGCCAACAATGTCTTTTTCGGCGCCGCCCGCCCAGCGCCAGGATGGGGTCCCCCCCCCCCCCCGAATAGGGGGTGGTTCCGGGTCGTCCCCGTCCCCCCGGTGTGTCCTGTTTTGTTCCTCGTCGCCCGAGCGCGGTCCCCCCCCGGCGAAGGCCCCGACCCCTTCGGAGGCCGGCCCGGCGTGCGGCGCAAATAGGAAGAACCCCACCTGCGGGTGTGGAAGGGTGTCCCCCACCCCCCGCCCCGCCCCGCCAAACCGACTCCGAAAACCGCCCCGTCCCGGCGCCTCCCCGCCCGCCGCCCGAATCTCCGACCCAAGAAGACCTTACCGCCGACCGCCTGGGACCCACCCACCGCGTGGGAAAATCCCCCGTTTTCGTCCTATTCGTTTTTTTTTTTTTTTTTTCCCCTTTCGGGTGGGTGGGTTCCGCCCTGCCCTGGCCCAACCCCATTGCGGCGGCCCCCCCTTTTTTCCGGTTTCCGGTCGGGGCCCCCTCGGGTTTTTTGTTGTCCCAGCATGGGGGACCCGCGGCCCCCGAGCCCCACCCTATGTCACATTATAATGTTTTCCGCTTCAATGTCCCAAAATTCCCGCAAGGGGGGGCCGGGCGGTTTATGGGACCGGCGACACCATTATGAACGTCGAGGGGCGAATTGAAACCGGAGGCCGCAAGGTGGATGTCCTGCCGGGCGCCGAAACAAAGACCCCAGACAAACCACTCGAAACTGGTTGGGCGCCCCCGCCCCGCCCCAAGGTGGGCCCGGCGGCCGCCCCGCCCTCTACGACGGTTAGTGTGTCGGCATCCTTTGCGGCGCCGGCCCCCGCGGCGACTTGTTTTCACTTTGGCGGGGGGCCTGTTTTTTTTTCGTCCGCCCTCCGCGGCCCCATGGTGGGTTGTTTGGGCATCGCCGATCCCGGCCCTAATTTTTTCTGCCTGGGGGCCCCGACACCTCCCCCCCCGCGGGCAGCAATTGGGCCAAAAAACACCGTGTTTTTTTTTTTTTTTCCCCCCGCGTCGTTTCAGTTTTTTTCGCCTTTGTTTTTTTTTTTTTTTTTTTGTTTCCCGTTTTTGTTCTGCCCCCCGGGCTTCCCCCCGCCCCTGGGCGGTGGCCCCTTCCCTTCTTCACCCCGTACTTTTTCCCTTCCTTTTTCTTCTTTCTTTCCCCCTTTTCCCCCCCCACTTTCCCCACTGCCTGCCGCCCTGGCGTGGGCGCCCCGAACAAAAACGCAAAAAAATCGTTCCGGATATTTTCCCCGGCCCCGGGCGGTCCCCCTCCTTGGGGGGTGGGTCGTGTTCTCCCCCCCCCCCGGGGGTCCTCGTTTTCTTGTGTGTGGTGATGTTCCGGGCTGGGGGCGCGCCCCGGTTTGGCTTGCCCTCCCTGCTCACAATTTGTGCCCTTTTGGGCCGGGCTGGCCCGCCGCCCTCCTGCCCCCTCACCAATTCCCCCCCCCATCCCAGCTCTTTTTTCGGGTTTCGGGCCCCCCCGGGCCTTTTTTTTCCCCCCCCCTGCTGGTTGTGGCCCGCCCCCCCCCGGCTTCTCCCCTGCCGCCCTTCCGTGCCCCAAATGGCGGGGTTGTATCCCCGGGCCGTCCCGATCCCGCTGCGCCGCCTCCCCCTTTGTTCCCGGGCCCCTTTGGTTTTGTTTTTTGTCCTAAAACCTACCCCTAAACACAACTCACCGAGCCCCCGCCCGGGGTCGGGGTGCTGAAAAGGAAAAAAAGGGGTGGAATGCTCGTAGCTCTTTTCACATTTCCCCTCCAATCACCCCGGGCGCCCGCGCGGTGGATTATCCGTGTGGTCCACCAGGGGGCTTTTTTTTTTTTGGCGGTTGAAAAATCCGGCGCGCCCTGGAGGCCGGTGGTTGTGTCCTCGCCCCTCCGCAAAAACCCATCGCCCATCCCCCCCCCGCGCGGCCCCCACCGTCTTGCTTTCCGGCTACACCCTTCCCCTTCACTTAACGTTTTACGATTTTTTTGTTCCCCCCGCCCTTCGTGGCCGAGCCGGCCCGGTTTTTTTTTTTTTTGTCTTTTCCCCTTTTTTTTTTACTTTTTGTTCTGGCTTGCGCCCCCCCACCGTTCGGCGCCAAATTGCCTGCGCTGGTTCAAGCCTCCTTGCCCGCCCCCATTTCTGATTTCCCCCGCCAACACCCCCCGGCCCCGAAACCCGTTGTTGTTTCCCCCCCTCCCAGCGTGACTTGTCCCCGCTCGCCCCCGAACCCATTTCCCCGATCCCCCACCCCCTGGGCCGGCGCTGTTTCCTTTCGGCCCTTGTTTCCGAGAGCTAAGGAAACACTCTCCATGAAAATCGCCTTTTTTTGGGGGGCTGTGGGAAAACCTGATCCCACGCCGGCGCCCCCCCCGATCCTCCCCCGTCCCCCTCTTCCCCCCCCGCCCAGGGGGGCCCCGGCGCGTCCTCGTCGGGGGGTGGATCCGCCCGGGGTCGGAGAGAGTCATTAACCCCGTTGTCCGTTCCGGGGCCCCCCGTTGAATACCCTTCTTGGCCGGCGGCCTCGGGGCGGCGCGGCGGCCCGTGTTTTGTCAACCCCTCCCCGCCTCCGTTCGTTCCCCCCCCCGGGCTTTCCCAAAAGGCTTGGCTGCATTTTTTATTCCGTCCTTTTTTTTCCCCTTTTTCCTGCTGCTCCCCCGGCGAGATGGCGCCCTATCCTCGCGCCAGGGCTTTCCCTCTTTGTTTTTCGGCCGGCCCCCCCTCCGTATAATCGGTGCTTTCCCCATTCGGCTTTTTCCCCTTTTTTTTTTTTCCCCTTTCTTCTCTTTCCGCCTGGAACCCTCAAAACCGTCCCCGGTTGCAAAACATCCGCCGGTCCCACGCACTTCCGGTCATTGCCCCGCACCCCCGGGTCCCCCGGTCTTGCGGCCCCTTTTCTTCGCCCGTGGTCCCCCCGAGTGGTCAACTTCCTTGGTGGCCGGGCCAAGCCCCAACGTTTCTTTTGATGCAATGTCAGTACAGCGGAACAACAGACGTTGGATTGGCCGGGAAACAAGCCCCCCCGGCCCGCCATGGACGGAACAATCGTTTGCCAACAGTGGTCCCCCGGGGGGCCCCTCCTTTTGTCCAACCGTGTCCCTGCCCGCAATACCTTGCCCCGGCGTTTAATCAGTGAACACCACAAATTCGATTTTTTATTCACGATTCCCCTTCCCACCCAAAACCATGCTTTTCCTTTTTCCTATTTTTCCCGTTTTGCAACCAATGCCGAAGAAGATGGGGGGTCGGTGGTGGCTGTTGGTTCGTTCCCCATTTTTTCCCCGAAGATTGGGCGGCGGTCCCCCCCTCGTTCCACCCCGCTACCCCCCCCCGCGAAAACAGCTTTGTTTCTCCACCCCGACAAGCGAACGGAGGTTCGAGCCAATCCCCATGTTCGTTGCCCGCCATGCAGCCTTCCGACCGCATGTCTGGGGAACCTTCAGTAAAAAATCCCTCCTTCCCCGAGCAGACCCGGCGAACATCTTTTGAAAACCCAAAAATGTTGCCCACGAAGGTTTAAAATTTTCGATCGCTATTCGCAATCGGGGCGCTGTTTTGGTCGTCCGACCCCGCCCCGCCGGCCCTGGTCCCGCCGCGCCCGCATGCAAATATTGGCGACGCCCCTCCCCGTTTCCCGCCGGGGGTCGTCTCCCCCATGGTTCCCCCCCCCACCGGCGAGTGCCCGCCAGCGCGGACAAAAAACTGAAACCGACTGCCCTTGGTAATCTGGATCCAGGATGCCACGGGGCGCGGGGCGGGGCGGGTGCCGCCGCCCTGGGTACGTATTTTTTCCTGCCAGATTAGTCCCCCGGGGGTGGGGGGGGACTGTTGGACCTCTCCCCCGAAGGTGCTACCGCCACCCCCCAAACCCCCCACCCCCCACACCCCCCTACAAAAACACAAACCCCCGTAGATTCCCTTTTTATCCGTTTTTGCATCTTTTATTCTTATATTTTTTTTTTTCCTTCCCGAACGCCTGGATTTTATTCCCCTTGCCGTGCCGTTCTTTGGCTTTGCCGTGGCCGGTGAAATAGTAGATTATAGACCCCCCCCGGCCCGGCCTTTGCCACGGGCGTCTTCCCCTTTTTCTTTTCCACCGAGCAAAAATACATATTTCCGTTATCCTTCCCCCGGCAAACCCCCCCCCGCCATGTTTTTTTGGTTTGTGGCCCCCCCCCCTTGTTCCTCGAAACACGACTAAGCCTTTGTCCGGTGCCTTTTCCCTCGCCGTTTTTTTTTGTTTCATGAAGCGGTGCCAGCCCCCCCCCCACGTCTGCCGTGTTTGGCAGCTGCTCCCCAACGGGGGGTGAGTCCCCCCGGGTTGATCCCCCGTGCCTGTTTGTTTTCCCCCCGCGGCACCAGAAAGCTCGACGTGCCCTTGTTCAGCATTGCGCCCAAAAAGCCTTTTTTTTGGGATTTTTTGTTGTTGGGCAAAATAGACCCCCACGTAGAGGAGCCCGGCCGTCCGGGAGCCGGTTGAGAATTTGAACCCTTTGCCTTGCGGGCGTTTTTTGATTGATCAACCCACTCCAGCGTTTCCCCCCATCCCGCGGGCCACCGGGGCCTTGCCTTGAACCCCCCGCCGCCTCGCGGGGTTTCTGCACCAATATTGTGCGGCGCTTTTTTTGTTCTTCCCCCTTTCCTATGTTGCTTCCGTTTGCTTTCTCTTTCCCCCTTCTTGCTTTTGGTCCCTTTTCTGCCCTTTTTTGTTTCCCTTTTTTTCCGCAAACTAGTTTTTTTTGTTTTTATTTTGAAATGGGCAGCCAAAGCCCCGTTTGGTCGTGGACCCGCCCCCCCTGTCCCCTCGTCTTTTCCTGTGTTCACCCCCACAATTTGTCCCGGAGCCCAAGGAATTGCCGGATCGTCCGATAAGATATTCCAGAGGTTCCAGGGCCGCTTTTTGAAAAAAAAAAAGAAAAAAAAAAAAACCATTTTTTTTTTTTTTTTTTTTGTCCCTTTTTTATTTTTTTTTTTATTTTTTTTTTATGTTTTCATTTTTATTTTTTTTTTTTTTTTTTTTATGTTTGTTTTTTTTTTTTTTTTTTTTTTTTTTTTTGTTCCCCTTTTTTCCCTGCAGGGGGTGGGCCCCGGCGGCGCGAAGGGTGTTGGGGGGTGCGCAGCAGCCACCCACAAACCGCGAACCCTCTTCCCAGTTTTTTTTATTTTTTCCCTGCACCAGCACCAGCCTTCCACCACAGCTTTTTGGTTGGTCCGCGAGGCCGTAATAAAATCCCCCGGCGCGCCCACCTCTTTTTTTTTTTTTCCCCTCCGAGATTGTAGGGGGCACCGAAGGTTTTCCACTTGGCAACCCTCCGCCGCCTGTGGGTCCGAGGCCGGTTTCCACATGCCGCCGAACAATTCTTTCCCCCCTTTCGGCCGCCAAACCGCCGAGGTGTGGCGGGATATGGCGCCGACCCCCCACCCTCTTGGGGTCCGTGCCGGCCCCTGGGCAAGGAAAAAATCTCCCCTTGGGGGACGGCAGGCGTGGTCCCTTCGGTGTGCGTCCACCCCCCCTCCCATGCCCCCTTCCGTGTCCAAATCCCTTGTTTCATTTTTTTTTTTTTTTCGGCCCGCCTGTTGCCAGTTTTTTGTTTTTTTTTCAGTTTTTTTCCTGGCTTGGGGGGGTATGACCGGAAGCACGAACGTCCCCCCCCATCCCGTCCACGAAGAAAGGCGGTGCGGGGCAGAGCCCCCCTCCTTGGGGCCCGCATCAAGGGCCCCCTTTTGTTTTTTCGTTGGTTCTAGTGTTTCCCCCTTTTGTTTTTCTTCTTTCTTTTTTTTTTTTTTTGTGTGTGTTTTGTTTTTTTTTATGTTTTTTTTCCCCGTTGCCTTTGTTTATTGTTTTGGTTTTGTTTTTTGTTTGTTTTTTTTTTTGTTTTTTTGCCTTTTTGTTTCTTTTTTTTTTTTTTTTTTTTTTTTTTGCTTTTTTTTTGTGTTTCTTTTCCTTTCTTTTTCTCCCCGCAGGTGTGGGGGGGCCTGATCACGTCTTTTTTTTTTTTTCTGAATCGTTTTCCTCCTTTTCTTTTTTTTCCCGTTCTCTCCTTTCTGCTTCTGTCCTTTCCCCCCTTTTTTTTTCCCCTTTTTTTGCCCCCCCTTCCCTTCCCCTTGTTTTTGTTTTTTTTTTTTTTCTCGCCCCCTGTACCCCTCTCGCCCCCTTTCTTTTTCCTCTTCTGTTCCTTTTTTTCCCTTTTTTTGTCTCCCCCTCGGGCCGCCCAAATCAATTATATAAGCTCGGCGCGAGCTGCCGCCGGGCGGCATCTCGATGTTTTTTTGTTTATTTTTTCCAACGGGAAACCTGGCGATCGCCGGGCGCTGCGGGGTTTTGACCCCTCAGGGGCTTGTTTTGTGTATTTTTTGTAAAGTCTTTTTTTTTTTTCTTTTTTTTTTTTGTTTTTTGTGTTTTTTTTATTGTTTTTTGTTTTTTGTCGAAACCCCCCTTCCCCCAGACCCCCCCTCGGTTCCCCCGGGTCGCAGATGCCAATCTTCTTTTCGCATCCCGGGCCGAGGGTCCCCCCCCGTTCCCCCATTTCGCGTTTTTTTTTTTTTTTTTTTTTTCTTCCCCCTTGGCCCCGTCATTTGCGGCCCGTCCCTGCCTGGGCGGAACGGGGGCCCCGCGGGGGCCCCAGAGACCCACGGCGCAAACCCGTGTCAAAAAAAAAAAAAGAACACCGGTTCTACCCCCCCCTCCGGGCCCCGGTTCCCCCTGGCGCCCTTTGGCCTGGCCGAAGCTGCCCGCCAGGCAGGCTTTTCCCCCCAAGGGGAATTTGAAGCTCCCCCGAGATTTTTTTTTTAAAATATTTATTTATTTTAATTTTTTTTTCTTTCTCCTCCAATATTTTTTTATTTTTTACCCCTTTATAAATTTAATTTTTTTTTTTATTTTTATTTTATTTTTTTTATATTTTTCGTTTTTTTGCTATTTCATTTTGGTGTTATATTATTTATTTTTTTTCTCAAGGCCCCCGAGGTCCCCTTGCTTTTTCGAACCGCGGGCGAGCCATTCCTTCCGCTTCTTCCTCTCCCCCTCCCCTTCTCCCCTCCTATTCTCATTCCCCAACAACCAACAACACCTCACGAGGGAGGAGAAAAAAAATAGAGAGAGGCTCGCGGCCCCCCTGTTCCCCCCCGAGCAGGGACCCCTCCGGCCACCTTTGATAATCTCGGAGCTTACATCCCCTTGGGGGAGCTTGCCCCTTGCAGCAGCTTTTTTTTTTCGCCGCCGCGCCCCCTGGGAAACCGGGGCCGACGTTTGCGGCCCCCTTCGTGCCGCCGGGGCCCCCGTCCCCCCTCCCAGCAGGGCCCGGCCGCCCAATGAAACGCCCCAGAAACGCCGGATGACACCGAACCCCCCGATTATTTGCTCCGGCCCCGATGTTTTTTGTCGACAACAAGCCCTAGGTCCCAACCCCCTCCCCGCGTCCCGCGCTTCGCCC
>Ga0179593_1605418_pt1 | contig 12040 bp, 8 predicted proteins | sample CZODoug2_1_08_16_FD_185931 | JGI IMG/M metagenome (GOLD analysis project Ga0179593, IMG submission 185931) | Vadose zone soil fungal communities from Angelo Coast Range Reserve, California, USA - CZODoug2_1_08_16fungal (PacBio error correction) | ecosystem: Environmental > Terrestrial > Soil >...
ACCTTCTCCCTAAGAGAAGGAAAGAGAAAATGGGAAGGCTCACGAAAAAACAGGAGTAATTCTTTCATTGTAATCCCTAAGGGAACAAGAAGGGGAGACGGGGGGAAAAAGGAAAGAGAAAGGGCTCTCCAAATAGCTGAACTTTAGGTCAAAAAAAAGAGAAGGCCCCCCCCGAGACAACGGAATGAGGGAAAGGAGAAGCACAGCGAGGGGGAACCTCTCCCTTTTTCCGGTTCCGAAGAACAGACCAGAAAAAGGGGGAAGAAAGAGGGGTGAGGAACCTCCCCTTCCCTCCCTTCTATCGGGGGAGGGGGAGGAGTGCCCACGACAGGTCAAATTCAAAAACCGACGCCGGGGGTCCGGGGCCTTTTTCCCCCCTGGTAAGAATACAAAAATTTAGGCGACGCCGGGGAAAAACGATTTTGCTTGGAGTGGGAGGCAACAATGGGGAGGGGGAGGAACATATCTCTCTTGGTGGCAAGTCAAAACAAAAAAAAGGGGGGGTGGGGTAGAAAAAAAGAAAAGGGATAGGGGAAAAGAGTCGCGCTTCAACGTTTATTAGTTGGAAGAAAAGGGGGTGGAAGGGGATTTCCAAAGGAAAAAGAAAAGGGAGCGGTCCCCCTTTCACGGTGCTATCTGGGCGGAGAAGACAGAACTCCATGGCAAAGGGCGGAAGGAGGGGGGGATGCTATTTGAAGACGCCCTCTATTGAGGCACCGAGACGGGTTCGGGGGAGGAGGAAATTCCCAGCCTGAATATTGGGGTCAGAAGTATGGAAAGGGGGGGGGAGGGGTGGGAAGAGAGTGGGTTTATTGTACGTCGCTAAAACAAAGTCAAAAAGCTAGGGAAAAGGAAAGGTGGAAAAGGAGACCTTAGTCAAATTCTAAGGGGGGGGATAAGGAAAAATCCAGAAAAAAGGGTGACCTAACCCCTGAAAAGGAAAGGTTGGGGGGTTTTTCAGAAACGGGGGGGGGTTACTATCCTTGTAAGGGAGGGGAAGGGGCAAGATTGGGAGGGAGGAAGAAAGAAAAAAAGGGAAAAGAAAAGTCCCAGCTTGGTTCCATGTCGGGGGACGGTCAAAAGAGTGGTGGGGAGAGAAAGGCGGGGAAGGTTTCAATCACACTGGGGAAGAGGTCAGGAGTGGGGTACACAAAAGGAAAGTCCTCTCCAACCCCGCGAGGAAGTGGATTGGAAGGAGGAGGGGTGAAGAACGAGTAAACCCCCATAATCCCCTTTTTCTGGTGAAAGGGGCCCAAAAACGAGGGGGGAAAGAAGAGGGGACGAGGGGGAACGCTCTCCCAAAATTTAAGAATGGGAGAAACGGGAATAATGTGGGGGAAGGGGGGGTTAGGGGAAAAGGGAAGGACAATTATCACCCTTCTTTTGGGGAAGAAAAAAAACATACAATTGGGGGAAACACGGGTAAGGGGTATTGGGGTTTGCTCCCCAGGGGGGAGAAAACTGAAGTGACGGGGGAAGAAAAAAAAGGAAAAAAGGTTTCCGTATTCTCTCCAGAGGAGGCCAGAGGGGTAGGGCGTGGGGGAACCAGATCGGAGGGGGAGAGGGGACTCCCTTTTGTCTTTTACCTTCCTACCAAAAGGGGGGGGTGGGGGACCATAGGGGCCAAGTTAAAAAAAGAGAAAGGGAGTCCGCAAATCCACACAAACAATGAAGGGGGGGAAGTGGAGTGCCCTCCTGTGAAGGAAGAGGGAAGAAGGGCCGTTCTCACGGTAGACAGGGCCGACCTTTTTAAACGTGAAAAAAAAAGGAAGAGGGGGGGGAAAAAGGGGGGGGGTCCCTATGCTTTCTCTTTTTTTGAAGAGAGAACGACCTTCATCCAGCAGACGAGGGAAAAAAGAAAAAAGAAAAAGAACACGTTCTTCCTTCTTACAAGAAGACATGGGGGTCAGGGAACTGCGAGTGGAGAAAAAAAGGGAGAGATGAACTAGTCTCGGTCTCGGACGAAAAAAGAAACACGGGTTGCCGTTGCAAGGGGGAAGATTTACTGATTATTTTTTACTTTTGACAAGGGGGAAAAGAAGGAAAGGCAAGGGGATAGTGTAGTGGGGGGGGGGAAGGAGAAAAAAAAAAGAAGGACAACTGAGTGACTATTCCTTCGAATTCGAAACAGATTCTGGGGATGGGGGAAAGTCCATTCCATTCATAAACTCCCAAACACTACACTTGAAGGGGAAAAAAGGGGAGGTGGTTGTTTTTAAAAAGGGGGGGGGTCATTCCCTTTTTTCTAAGGAAAAGAAAAAAAAGAAAAGAAAGAAACCGGGTCCGTGTTTTCGGGGGAAAAATAAGAAAACCGAGGTAAAGAGGGAGGGAGGAGGTGAAAATATAAATATCTCTACTCCTAAGCGAGGAAAAAAAAATGGGGGGGGGGCATAAAAGCTACAAGAGGGGGGGGGGGGAGGGAAGGAATAGCTACATAGATCATCGAAGGAGGAAGGGGAAATAAGAACAAAGATGGTTTTTTTCTTCCAGGAAGGGGCCTAGAAGGGAAAAAAGGGCCAAATATTATTCCACTTAAGAGACAAAGGGAACACTTGTCTTTTGTGTAAAGAAAAAAGGGGAAGAAGGGTAATAGTCAATGTTTTCTTTTTAAAGAAAGAGGGGATGGAAAAGGAAAAGGGGGCCCAGTTGGCCCTCCCTGCGACCGAGTGAGGGGGGAAAAAAAACACAGTTTGGGGACAGGGGATGGAACGGGGAAAGAGGGCGGACGCTACGATGCCTTCCCCCCATATGACAAAAAAGAAAAGAGGAAAATGTACGATTTTGAGGGGTGAATGGGGCAGGGAGGTTATGTTCTCTAACCCAGAGACAGAGGGGGAAAAACCGGGTGAAATAGGGATACCTGACGAAAAGGGGAGGGGGAGGAAGAGAAATACATAGAGTAAAGCGGATCGCACTTTTTTTTAAGGGGAAGATGGTAAAGGGTAAAGTAGATACTCAAGAGGCGAGTGACAGGCATCCTGGTTTGTGAATGTCGAACAAGTACCGGGGAAAGCAGAGTGGGTATTTATAAAGGGTCCAGAGTAGCCTATAACCGGTAGGAGAATAGAAGTATTCGCCATCACTGGAGCACGGGTCTCTCAGGGGGAAGGAGAGAAGATCGAAGAAGGCGAAGTCGGAATGTGAGGGGTCGAAGATGAGAGTAAATACTCCCTGAGATTCTGTTCTAGGCCCTACTAGAGGATGGAGAACAAGGGTTGGGTGTCACTAGGATGCTCCAGAAGGGGAAGGGGGCAATCGGAAACAACCACAGTTTTTTTCGCTGAATAGGCCGCGTAGAAGAGCAAAAACGCGATTAAGCCTACTCAGTAAGGGGTGTCAAAGGGAGTTGGGGTGCAACCTTCAAGAGGGAGAAACCCTCTGTGTCATGGGCAGGAGTAGCCCAGAGGGGCGGAAAGTGAAAAGGAAATGATGGTCGAGTCTCGAGGGATGCACAGATTATCGTTCGGTTCATCGGGGTGGGAGATAAAACAGAAGATAAGACATGGGCGTCAATTACCCTAGATCCCAGAGAAGGGGGGGGGGTACGAGGTGGAAGAGAAAGCGGGGTAGGGGGGCAAAAGGACTGGGCGGTACAGTACGGAGCCCTCCAACCTCGAAGAAAAAGGGGGGAAAACGGGGTGTCGGAATCGCGGAAAAAAGAAAAAGGCAGGGGGGTTGCATGCCTATTCCGGTGCTCAAATTAGCGTGTACACAGCAAAATGGGCGTGGGTAGGAAGACCGATGCTTGGCAGAAAACGGAGAAAAAAGGTGGGGGACTCGGTCTATTGAAGAGGATAAAAAGGGAAAGAATCGTCTAAGGGGCAAGGGGGGGGACCCTCTCCAAATGAGACGGGCGATAGACAAAACAACCCGGGGAATGAACAGCAAACAGGGGGGGCGGAAATAATACATGCCAGTTATGCAGAAGGAGGAAAAAGAAAGAGGCGTGAAAGGAGGGTGGGGGCGTGGGGGAGTTTAAGTCCTAAATCTGTGGGTGGGGGGGGAAGGCCGCCCCACTGACACAAGTGTCCGAAACTTAGAATGAGGGGGGGGAGGGGGGAGTATCTCATGTTTTTTGTTACTCGTCGGGGTGAGGTTGTGTCTTCACTCGTGCAATGCTGGGGGAAAGTGGAGGGAGAGAATAGGGCGTCGACCATGGAGAGCATGCAAGAATGATACTACATGGTAAAATGGGGGAACTGGTTAGTGACCCAGGTGTGCAACGCACCCGGGCACGGGGAGCGTAGTCAGATTAACCCCCCCTAAAAAAAGATAGGTACACGGCGAGGGGGACAGACAGGTTCCACAGAAATGCAAATAGAGGACCCGCGCCCTTAAGTAAAACCGGGATATATCTCCTCCGAAAAGGGGGGAAGATGCTGGAGGGTGCTTGAAAAGAAAAGGAAAGGGCCGAAGGATCTCGTCATCCGGAACGTCTGTACAGAACACTACGTTTTCCAAGGGGGGAGGAGCGGGGGGGTGCTTGACTAAAGAGCCGTGGCAGAGAAGAAACAACCAGAGTTTGGAAGGAAAACGGTTCTGTTTTATGTTGGGTTAGGAAAAAAAAGAAGATTTTGGAGACCAAGAAGGTTAGTAAAAGGATAGGGCACACGATCTCGCAGCCCGTGAAATGCAAGGCGGCGCGTAGGGGGAAAGTGCTTCCCCTTTCATACAAGAAGGGGGGGGGTCAACTGCCGACGATTGTCCACGCGCAGTTGTGCTGAAATAACGGCTAAAAAAATAGACAGGGTGGGCTATCACAATGCAGTAGCATGGTGTTTCTCTCCTTCAAGAAAAAAATAAGGAAAGAGGAGGAATAATCCCAAAAAAAGGGGGGGTGAGGCGATACGGCGGAGTAGAAGGGAACAATAGTTCAAGCTAGAGGGGGGAAAAACATCATGACCGGGGGGGAGGTCCTGTCACCGGCGTAGGCACGAGAACAATCTCACATGCACTGGGCGAAAAGGAGCCGGCCCCCCGGGGTTGAAAAAAAACGAAAGTAAAAAAAGAAGAAGTGCCACTACGGAAGCGTTCATGGCGAACGAGGCGGGCGGGCATAGTGCTGGCGGGGAAAAGTCGAATCCCTCCTTGAAACAGAGGGACCGGAGAGACAAAAGGCCGAATTCAACTTGGCAACCGCACTCCGTCAAAAGGAGGGGGGGAGTCGAGGGTTGATGCCATTTGCTGGCGATGATTCACCCGCAAGGGTCACGGTATATCGAATCAAAAGCCAAAGTAAGGAACCGGACAGGGAAGAAACCGGAGATAAGCAAGCCCTAGAAAAGGGAACACCGCTTTTTGAAAGCTCGTAGGTAAATAAAAAGGGGTCAGAAATAAAATTCTCAAGAAGCGTTGGAGCAAGGGGCCAAGACCACCCTGCTTCGAGCCCTTCTGCATCGGGGAAGTCGGAGAAAAGGGCCGTGACGGCTTTTGCTGCTGTGCTCAAAATGGAATTCGTCCAAAGTTGAGAATACAAAAGGTAAGGGAGATCGACGGATCGGCTTGGCTGGGATGACATTTTAAAAGATGTGGTGGAGGGGCATGCCGCCTTAGTTTTGATACGTTTTGCTCCGATACTGGATGTACATATATGACGGAAAGAAAAGAAACTTCAAAAAAAAACGACCAAGACAGGGAAAGACAAAAACAAAATGTGAAGGGGCGGGTAACAGTGATGGTCCACACAGGGTGAAGGGTATGATAGGCGATTTTGATCCATGCTTACGGTGAGGGTCCAAAGGGACTTTTTCAAAAAAGTGTGACAAGTAAGTCGATCCCGCTTGAAGTGAGCACTTGAGGGCTAGAAAGCCACCGATGAGTGGAGCAAAAAGGAAATTACCGATAAAAGGATACGACATTAATGGGGTCAGCAGACAGGTTGGCGAAAATTCGGGGGGTTTCGTTCGCAGGTCGGAGTGAGAGTGTTTATGGTATTGAGTGGGGGCACTGCCGGGGAGAGCTGGGGTAGGGAACCGAAGGCGAAGAAAAGCTTATATTACCCGGTTAAAGACGTGGTGAAAGAGGGAGTGGGGGCTGGGGAGAAATTAGCAGCGGAACCACAGAGTGAGGTCGAAACCGCTGAAATAGAAAGTCGCCGTGCTGCGTGGGGTCCCTAAAAGCTAGGACTTTACTATACCCTAACAAAAAAAAGCGACTCAACTAATTCGTCACAAAATTATCCCTGGGGGTGGCGCGAATAATATTGAATGTTATTCCACCAGCGCTGGGAGATAAATCCCGAAAAAAACAACCTGGCAAAGGGGAGGGGCGCGCCTATGCCCGATGCTCCAGGAAACGTCTTGGGGCGGGAATAGTGCGAATTTACTAAACTAGAAAGGGGGAAAGTAAAAAAATACGGCCGATGGGAACAACAAATTTAATGTCACCAAATCTGGCAAAAATAGCCGGAGTCGGCAGCCGGCGGCGCTCTTCCACGATACGCGACACGAGGCGAAAAGAGATGCCGTCTCATGGAGGAGAGAGATATGTTTCCAGCGCTCGTGCTCGAGAATAAGGCCGCGGAGAGAAAGCTGCTGAAGCCCCACCCCCCGGGCCAGGGGGGGAGAGAAAAGACTCGGGGATGGGGGAGAGAGAAGCCACATCTTTCAGGGGATACAGGTCGTCCTGGGCAGAAGGGAGGGAGCAGGGCCTCGGACCGTGCGCCCTCAGCGGGCGAGCCATGAGACCCCTCAGGTAAGGAAATCTCCTCGCATTCCAAAAAAGGGAATTGATCAACCTATTTTCTAATTTTCAAAACACGCAGTTCTCAGCAAACCAAAGAAAAAATGGTCATCCTCCATTACCAAGAAAGGAAAACAACGGAGAAAAGTACGTACACCATTCTATTTTTTTCTGGGAGGGAGAGGGGCCGGGACCCTGCGCCCGATAAAAGGGGTGGAAGGGGGGAACAAGGCCCGGAATATTCTTTTGGTTTGAGGGGGGACACGCTGGAGCGAGATTACCACGTCGGGGCCACGGAAGAGGGGAAAAAGACCCAAGCACTTTCGCCTGAGGGGGGGCAAGACAAGGGACACAGGCCAAGGTGAGAGAGACGGGGGGGGGAAAGGATTTATTGGGGTTTATGTTGGGGGGAGAAGACCATATACTTCAAAAAAACAAAAACGGGGACCCCCCTTGTTGACAGGTCTAACAGGACAGGCACGCCACCGACCAACGGAACAGAGCCAGGCCCGGCCCTGGCATTTATTTTGGGAGGGGAAGGTTCTTTAATCTGGAAAAAATCCTGTTTTTTTTTCCGTTTGGGGAGGGGAGCAAAAACGGAAAAAAAGTTTGTTTATTGCGCAATCCTTTCACCGCCAGGGGTCTTGGAAAAAAATGTCACAGGGAAGTCAAAGAGTCAAAAAGTGTTTAAGGGACAAAAAAGGGGGGTGGTGGTGGAAAGGGCGGGTGAAAGAGGGGGCTTCTTTCTCTTTAGAAAAAAAAAATCCCTGGCAATGGGGGCCCACAAGGGGAAAAAAAAAAAGGAATAATCTTTACCAAACCCGGCGCCTGGTCGGAAAATCTTTTTACTGGAGGTGGAGTCCGCGCGTACCCTCCCGGAAAATCGACCTCCTATACTAGATCCCATAAATCAGGCGGGGGGGAAGAGGCGGACAATAAAGAAGCGGGGCCGAGTTGCGAAAAAAAAAAGGGAAGAGAGGGTGCTTCTTCTCCAATAGGAGGAAGACAGTCAGCAGCCTTAGAAAAAAAAGAAAGGGGGGAAACATCACCAAGCATCCATAAGAGCAAAATTTTAACTTTTGTAAGAAGAAAATGGGGGAAAAGAAAAAATTGATAATCTTTCACCTTTGTTCCTTCAAGGGAGAGAAGAGGAAAAAGTTTCCCCACCCTCATGCTGTAAAAGTAATTTAGTGACGATCTCCGCCGTAAGCAGCTTTTCAAGGAAGAAAAAAAGGGGATCATAGCTTCAACAGTTTTGTGAAGCAGGGAAAACGATCTCAACAAAAAAAGGAAGATTGTGCAAGCCCACAACTCGTTGTAAGTCTTCTGATAAGGGAAGAGAGAGGGGGAAACAGGAAGCGGAAAAAAAAAAAAAAAGCGGGGGACTAAAATTACTGTTATCATGGAAGACAAACGGGGGAAATCAAAAGATGTAGGGGGTAAGGGGAAGGGCGGGAGAAGGGAACAAAATAACTGTTATTATAAAAAAAGGCTGAAAGAAAAAGGCTATGTCCTCGGGGGAAGGGAAGTACGGGGGGCTTCAACCGTATCCCCGAGGACGAGTGGAGAAATCACTACTCTTCAGGGAAAAGAGCAACCGACACGCCACCCCTCCTGGCCCGGGGGAGCAGCGCGGATAAGTCCCCGCCCATAAAAGGTCAAAAGGAACAAAGGGGAAGAAAAAAAAAAACGTCGTTTTGGATGAGGAAGGCAAAAGCTGGAAAAAGAAAAAGGAGCTTGTCTTTTTCTCTTGTGAAAACGGTAGGAAAGAGTAACCAGGAGGCTAGCACTCGAATACTTACATCCCACAAGTCGGCCGTCAGAACTGGCCAAGGATGGTGCGAACCAAAATACATACATAGAGATCAAAATTTCTAAAGGGTGTGAGGAACAGGCAAGGAGGGGGAAGGGTGCCCGACATAAAGGGGGGCTAAAGCAACATGGCGAAAGCAAGGCAGCTACTCCCTAAACACCAATGGGTTTCCCTAAAAAAGGGGCGGCAGCACGAAGCCTTTCCTGATTGTGGGGGGGCAAAAAAAAAAACGCCCGTGTTCCTATTTTTAAGATGGCAGGGGAAAGTATTTGCCAATAAAAACGAAAAAGGGGGGAGAAAAAGCCTCCACGAAGGAAAAAGGAGACACCCCCTTCCCCCTTACGAAACAAGGGGCAGCAATGGGGAAAAAAGATTGTAAAAATGCGGAGATATATTTAGACCCTGTAAAAAAAAAGGGGGGCCGAGTATTGGCAATCACCACTTTTATTGAACCACAAAAAAGAAAAAAACCATAAAATTGGAAGCCTGCACGAAGCGAAATGGAAAAACCTCTTCCTCCCGGGGAGGGGGCTTCGGTACACTGGCAGCCCCGACGTAATATCCAAAGAAAAACAAACCCAAAAGAAAGAAAAAGAAAAGTAATTTAGTAAGATTATTCCCTCGAGGCGGTAAAGGACACAAAAGAATTGTCTGCAAGTCGCAGAAATGTAGGGCGAATCTCCTCCAAGGGAAATGGTGATGACCACTAATTAATAAACTTTGTGGCTGGGGGCGGGGATAACCAATTTCAGTTCAAAAAGAGAAAATCTGCTAAACCGGGGGTACATACCATCAAACCTTTTTGGAAACACCGGCAGGACAAAAACATGGGGTTGCGCCCCGTGGCGAAAAAAGAAAAAAAGCAGGACGGGGCAAAAAGATAAATTTTATTTTTTCCCTCCTGATTAGAAATGGGGGGGAAAACCGAAATAAGCAAAGACAGGAAGTCATATTGAGACTTTGGGAAATAAAGCGGGACATACCCCAGCTCTCAACCCGGGCCAAAAAAAAATAGTGGAGTGAGCGAACCTTTTGTATGTTATTCAGCCATTCTGGAGTCAAAAAGACCGCACCCCTATAAAGGAGAATACATAAAACATCATGTTCTTCGAAAAAGGACCCGCCCCGAATGGTGAACTCGATGTAGCTTATGCCTCCTGTCTTCCTCCATCGAGAGGCAAGGACCCGCTATCACTAACCACAAAATGAGGTCAAAAAAACGTTGGATGGCCACCAGCAAGGAAAGGGGGGTAAGCTGAGACAAATCCAGCGGGAGGGCGGGGAAGGAAAACCATCGTTGTACTTCCATAAGGCAGGGGAAAGTCAGGGGCTGTTTACAGAAGCAGGGGGGGGAAGTCGTAACATCCATAATACGTAGAAAGAAAGAATGTCGTACCGCCCCTCCAAATGGAGAAGCGCGTGACAAACATTAGGGACCACAAATCATAGCTATTTCACCTGAAGCCGAAAGCAATACGCGAACACAAAGAAAAAAGGACGACGCTTAATCGCCGATCTTCGACTGCGACCAGATCAGACGCTCCAGAAATGAAAGCGATGAGGCAGACCAAAGGCGTCGAGCAGGGCGCCGCGCTCCCAAGCGCGCACCGGAGGATCAGCCCTTTCTACTTCCCGAGCGGAGAAGGCTAAAATGGAGTTACTGCACAACCAAAAGGGCACTTTTAAATGAGTGCCCGTTCATTATCGACGCGCACCCGCGTGAACGCGAACTTGCTGATAAGGCCACATCAAAAGGGAAAGTCCAGCCGGAAGATCGAGGACGTGTTATTGTAAACTGGTGAGAGATTCGGCATGCCGCAGACGAAATGTAGCTAAGTAAGGGGAAAGGGACACACCAAATAAGAACGACGAGCAGGTGAACTCACGAGATGGCTAGCGGCGGAGAAGAAGGGAACGGGATTCTCATTACCCTAAATGCTATATTTGAGGATATGGGGGAGGAAAAGGGTACTTAATAAAGTTCCATAACATTCATCCATTCGAAAAGAGGACAGCGGAGACGTCGACAAAAACCTCCTTCAATCTACATGACTGTTCGGATTGGGTGATCGTTTTGATTCACCTTTGGATGAAATATTGCAAAGACATGAAAGAGTAAGGGAAGAACGCGCGTGGTGAGGTTTTCTATGCATACAACGCAATAAAGACCGCGTGCAAGGACCGATATGTGGTCCACTGCAAAGGACATCCGGTTAAAGAGAGTCGGGCGCAATAACAAACAAACGGGCTGCGGGCTGGTTGCCCCTCCAGACCATATAGAGAACGGCGTCGCTGAGAGGCCGCTCAAAACAGGCGTGTTGGACACGGCACCGGGGGTAAAATAACTATCTATCAGTCAAAGAAAGAGAATAAATAGCGGATCGACGATCACATCCGTGATTTAAGGTGGAACTAAAACTCCAGAAACAAAGAAAGTGGACTAACTGGTGCTGGGAAAAGGAGATGTACTAGCCGTTTTCAGGCGGAAGAAAAAGATAGAAAATCAGGAGGGCGTGTGCACACCTATCGTTTTACAGGAAGAAAGCGAAAAGGTGGCGTAGCACACCTGGAGTCATACCGGCTCGGTTACCGGTCAGTCGTGCAGATAGTATGAGGTATTAAAAAATCCATTAAAGACACAGTGTGGGGATCTACAGCACAGAGAACCCAGCAAAAGGGGAAAACAGGACACATTGGGCTACAAAAGGGAACAACAAAGCTGGTGCGCCCCACAATCAAAAAGGAAGAAAAAGAAGAGCAACGCCACAATGGTGGGAACAACGGTGGGTTAGGGGAAAACTGTTGCCATGTCTCAATCTTCTACCACAAAATAAGTGAAGAGTTACACCGCTGAACGGGTGGGTGGCAACCCAAAAGAAGCCAAAGTGTTTCTGACATAATGAGATGATGAGACAATTCCGTACTGTAGGAGGGGTGGGAGGGGGGCAGGGAACGCGGAGAAGATCGCCAATGAAGGAGAAGAACATGGGATGATCTTCAATACTAAAGAATCGACATTCACAACCAGGACAGTAATTGTGATGGGACTCTTACGAGCAGGCATAAAATAAGGGACGACAATAAAACAAACCCATATCACGGTTCGCTGGTAAAGATGGCTTTGAAATTGAACGAGCCCACAGGAAAGCGATGTCAACCGAAACAACGTGCAGATGCGAGCGAGGAGGGGTAAGGTGGTTAAAATAAACAGCGTACCCCCCCTCTCAGAGTACGCGGCCGGAAACAGAGAAGAAGGCACGAAGCGCGGCGGATCACCCTGCGGGGATCCTTACAACGGTGGAGGACTCAATGTTTTTTTTCCGTTTAGAGACAATGAAGCGAGGATCGACGTCGTCTTCCGGCGACCGCCAAAATAGTAGGGGGTGAGATGCACTTACACTTTAGACCATGGAAGGACATATATGAGATAACGAGAAAGGAAGAGGTAGAGGGAAGAATACCGCAAAGCACCCAGTGACAAAGATGTGAGCCATAGGTATTAGAAGACGAACGTGGACATGTTAATAATTGGGGGGGAGTGCCTGA
>Ga0179593_1651260_pt1 | contig 12040 bp, 12 predicted proteins | sample CZODoug2_1_08_16_FD_185931 | JGI IMG/M metagenome (GOLD analysis project Ga0179593, IMG submission 185931) | Vadose zone soil fungal communities from Angelo Coast Range Reserve, California, USA - CZODoug2_1_08_16fungal (PacBio error correction) | ecosystem: Environmental > Terrestrial > Soil >...
TGGATGTGAAAAGGGGAAGGTCCATTCAGGGACAGTACCGGCGAAGGGGGGAGGATGACGAAAGAATTGTTTGGGGCATGGCAATATGAAAAAAAAAGACTTCGGGGAGGATCCCAACAGTCATGTAAGCCAGAGAAGTGGAGCGAGCAAGGAGAGTGTCCTACCAATTCCATATGAAAAAAAAATAGCAATCCATGGAAAGTATCGAAGTCGCTTTCAAAGCTAGAAGGGGAGGTCTGCAGTCTTATCAGAAGGGAAGAGGACGCTATTATGGGCAAGACAGGACAAAATCCGAGGGGGGTCGCTCGCGGGGCAGCGGAGTGGAAGTGAGGTCTAATGTAATTGGGCGTATATCCGGGTGAAGTCAGGAATGGCCGGAAACAAGCTTTTGAAAGTGGGTATCATCCATACATCCAGTGCATTCCGATAATATATAACAGACTCGACAGGGGATTAACAAAAAGTTTTAAAAAACTTCTTACCTCCCTAAATCAGAAAACTGTCGGAAGCGAGCATCATAGGGCGGAAGATATAGGGAAATTCATGGTCTAAGGATTATGGGGCGGTGAAGAAAAAAAGGGGCCAAAAGTTATCATGGTGAGACGGACTAAGTAGGCCATAAAAAAGGAGGGCCATCCCGAGAAAGTGGAGCGTCTTGTATTTTCAATGGCCACTGGTTTCTCCCAAGTGGTGTGTCTATCCGGAGACGGGTTCGGTCGAGGTAAGGGGAATCTAAGTTCAGGAGCAGATATCTAGATGAAGGAGGTGGTCGGCTTTCCCTGGATGATCTCTGTCTACGCATCTTAATTCAAAGGGGTAACTTTATGCGGAAACGCCGAGGAAAGGAAAGAACGGCATCTATCAATAGTAATGCAAATGGAGAGACAGAAGCAAGCAAAAAAAGAGGGCGTTTTTGGGGAACTAACGCAGCTTTCAATTGTTATTCAAGCAGACGAGGGGCGAAAATTGTCCGCTATCACCGAATCCGTCGCTGTTGGGGGAGGCAAACATGGAGAAGGCGAAGAAGCGATCCGCTCAGAGAACTCCTCACTGCGATCACGTCCGAGCAGAACTAAAAAAAGAAGCCTAAAGAAACGGGATCTAGACGTCTCAGATAAAAGGGGAGGGAGGTATTGAGGCGTGTTTGAATAAATTCTTTGCAACGCCCTGATTCTAGTCCTTTCTGGTGCATAGGTTGAAAAGAGAGACAGAAAGCGCTCCTTTTTTGCAGATGAGGCTCTTCGGACTCAGGGGGCAAATCGCGAGTTAAGGCTGAGATATCCAGGCTACGTCTACATCTTTGCCCCAAGGCGCCGGAACTGGAGAAACTGGGAGGACATTGCGTAATCAAAAAAGGTACTTCGAACAGGTGCCCGATTAGTTTGAAGGACTCAAAGAGTCAGGGGGGAAAAACAAAACCCACGAAAGGACCCGCTGAAAGACGGGAAACCTTGTGCTCGCCGGGCCTTCTAATACGACAAAGGCCGGGATCTTAAGAGCAGAACTCAAAAAAACGCGTTGCTGGAAGAAGGGGGGGAAGGAGAATAGTACATTGAGGCCCTAAAAAAAAAAGGGGGAAGTCACGTTCTACGTCCGGGTTTATATTTGGAGACCAGGAGGAAGCAAGCAGAATAACTTCAGACGAAACCTGATCTTCAACTTCGAACATACTGACCGAAGCACGGGGGTCAGAGGGGAAAAAAGCGGAGGAGAGCACTAACAGGAAACTTGCAGTTCGCTTTCGGATAAACTTATCAGGTGTTGAGCATGAAAAAAAGAACACTTCAAAATCGCACGCGAGAAAAAGCTTCTTCAAATGACCTAAAGGCCGATAGCACTAAGGGCGGTAGAAAGTTGCTTGCACGGAGGGGGAGCGAGCATCTGGCCGACTCACGCAAGGGTTGGCAACAGGACAAAGAGCGGGAGGGCTGACTTCAGGCAGAAGGCAGGGAAAGAAAACGGGACGTGCGGATAAAAGGTGGGAGGGGTAAAATCGATGAAACAGCGCAACGTGGAAGGTCTATCAGGAGGCAGTACGCGGCCACTTAATGTGAACTAACCAGTCAAAAAAGCTCGATTGAAGAAGAAATCTGAGGAAAGACTTCCGTGACAAAGGAAAGCAAGACGAAGACGACCGAAGTGCGTACGCTAAACGGGAAAGAAGGGGGGAAAAGGGTTTGTAGTTGAAGTGCATAGAAAAAGTGGTTATCATCACATGCGGGTCGGCGAAAAAAAAAACGCCGAAGGACTGGCGGACGGGACGTGAAGAGAGAGGGTCTAGTTCTTAGAATGCCGACTGGCTCGGAGGGACAAGGAATGAGGCATTCAAGCCTGAAGCTGGAAAGGGGGAGGATTGGGTAAGAGGGGAAGGATTCGTCACTGACCGCCAGCAGGGAAAACGATGCGGGTACTCGAGAGACCTATATGTCTACAAGACGAGACCTGCCAGGACGTAGATATCAGGAAGGCGCGCACGCTGGGTCAGAAGATGCCTAAATGATAGGATAGGGCTTTCTGATGCTCGCTGAGGAATGTCATCCTCCACGACTTTGGGGGACAATGCTGAATATCTGTTCATCTAAGGGGGAGAAAAAAAGAAATGCGCTCCGGGCATAAGGGGACTCCTTCGGCCCAACCTATAAAGAATCGCGATGCGTGATAAATAGGGACAAGGGGGGGATAGCTCATTGCAACACCAAGGAGACCGGTGGTGGTGCACAGATGGGGGGTGGCCATACGAGACGAAGCGGACACCCAGACTACAGAGACTAAAAACCGCTGTCATCGCCTCGAACTGGACCAAGAGGGAAGGTCTCTTTTAAGGTTCTTTATCAGATTGGGGGGGGGGGGAGAGGAAAGGGGGAATACAAATCCTTTGTTTGCGTTCGGAAGGGGAAAGTACTCGAGGGAAGGTAATTCCGGGGGTCTTCGTCGATCTCAACAAAAAACAACTGATGAGACAGGTGAAAGATCGGGAAAAAAAGTGAACATAAATTACTCACCGCAACGCACGAGAAAGTAAAATGGATGGTGGACTGACCCAAATCTATGCCCTTATGAGGAAAGGAGAGAGAGGAACGTCGGGGAGAAAGGGAAAAGAGGTCAGTTTTCGTCCAGGTCGAGTTGTTGCTTACGGCCTGTGTAGTGAAGGGTGGACCGTAGGGGGAAGCGGGGTACAGACAACCAGAAAAAAAAAAAGAAGGCTCGATGGGATTTACGAGGGAGCCAACAGGTTGAGAAACGCTCAAGAGTCGCAGTGGACCTTGGCTAGGAGAAATCTAGCAAAGGTCGAGGTGGGAGTAAAAGAACTTCTCTGCACGCATCATGAAAGCTTAAAACCGGTGGAAACCCGCGTGTAGGGCGAATGCGCAGACCAAAAAGGGCTGAACATAGGGGCAAAACCTGTGAACGCTCAGCTTGCCGAAAGGACCAAGTCAAGGGAGGGAAGCAGCGGACAGGCGGGGCCTCACCCTGAGGGAGACTTGACGCTGGAAGAGAAGAAAGTGCGCGGTCACTTTTTCACGAAAGTGTCTCGCAGCTAAAGGGGCTCACTTAGGAGCAGCTTAGGTTGTTCCCTTGGGGAATAGATACTGCGGAAAAAGGAGGGATTGGCACCTTCAAAGAAGGTAAGAGAAAGAGATTCAAAAAGAAAAAGATGGCGGGACTACGAATCGGTCGTTTTCAAGGGGACCGCAAGGGAATTCGTTCTGTCGTAGAGCAGAAAAGGCCGGAATCAATCCACACTTAAAAACAGATCAACGTGCGTCAGAATTTGACTAAGTGGAGGAGGTGTAGATCTTGTGGGGGGAAGTGCATACGGATCGGCGGACTGGGGCGTCCATCATCTTTAAAATTAACTATGGACGCGTTGTTTTCGGCGTCAGGGGTAAGGGTGGGGGCCTCGGGAACGAGGTAAGAGCCGAGAGAACATCCAGATCTTATCATCGATAAAGCAAATGGGATCCTCGATGATGTTTACGAGTTGATAATACCGACTCACCGGTTAAAAGCACCTGGTCTTAATAGAGGGGGGTCCACAGCCTCGAGAAAATTACCGGGGGAATAGAGGTGACGGTAGAGATCCTATTAAGGACCGAGGTGATTCCCGTATGATTTTGATTAGAGAGAGTATTACATGCGGACAAGTGGAAGGAAAAAAGGGGCGGAGATAACCGCGTGTGGGGTTGGTCGGGGGACCCTCCTGCCAGCTGGTTTTGGGGAAGATTCCGATGAATCGGGGAGGAGGGGGTTAATGAGAAGAAGAGCGTAGTTCGATTAATTGAGGCTAGGGAGGAGTGGTTCCTCATGAAGAAAAAGCCCTACGGGGAGAATCTGACGCGAAGCCACGCAGAGGTGGAAAGTTGGCTAAAGAGTCTACGTGATCTCGCCGGACAACGCAGAACTGCGTGGGCCGGTATTCTCAAGGGGGAAAAGATAATTGCTTCGCAACCGAAGGGAACGCGGGGGAGATCGTGAAAAAGTCGTATTGGCTGAATGGGGGGCCGGAGAGGGACACGATTGAAGGGACCCGTTGCATCTGGTCGAAGTAAGAACAAGAGGGGTCTGGGGGGGAGGGGAAAGGTACCCCTTGCACTCGGGTCCAGATCTCCTTTTCAACAAGGAAGAAGGTATAAACCAAAAACCAATAAAGAAAAGGGTTCAGAGCTATGAGAGCACAAGCACAACTGGGAAAAACTCAACATGGTCATGCACTTCTCCAACCAAAAAAAAGTAAAAAAGGGAATGCGAATCGATCTGGTGAAGACACATAAAGGAGAAAAAAGAGAAAAGCCTCCATCACACTGGCGGGGCCGGCATACGTTCAGAGTAGGTAAAGGCCTTTTTCGGAGTGCCACGGCCGTTGCGGAGTGGGGAAAAAGGGGGTTCTCTATTCTTCGCCGGGGGGCATGGGGGGGGGGACGACCGCACGAGCGGGCGGGAAAAAAAAAGGGTGACCGTTGGGATCTCAATTTCCGCTGCGGGCCTGGGACGACCCCCACCTCAAGAATTCTCTTCTTATCGTCGACATTGGACAGTACTTGACGGGCGTTCCGCTTGCCTGGAATGGACTGGGAAATGCGGTACACAAAACTTAAAAAACTCTTAAAAGAGTATGTGAAGAGCGCTCCCGCCACAGTTGCTTCCTGAAGATAAGGGTTCCAGAAACTGAAATCAGGGGGGGGTCGGATAAGAAGGTCGGGGCCCCGTTAAAAGGGACGAAGTGCAAGATTGCGCTTCCATATCCAAAAGGAAACCGCGGAAATGACTCTCAAGGGCGCCCGGAAATCGCGAAATGGTAGCGAGAGAAAGGGGGATGACTGTTTCGATGACAAGATGGAAAGGAATTCTTTCTCGCCAGGAGGAAGGGACCATAAAGGCTGCATTTGGGGGAAACGAGAGGACCGAAACTAAGGACTAGAAGCGAAGTAAAGGGGTGGCTTGGCACGGCGTTGTCAAAGAAGGCGCTTTGATCGGCGGTCAAAACCCAATGCTCTGCCGGAGAGGAGGGAAAGAGTCTCTGCAAAACGAGGGGTTAGGAAGGAAAAGGTGTCCATTCTCTGGCCTAACTTGACTAACAAGCGTCTCTGGGGGGAGGACCCAGAAATTTCAATATGGGGGTGCTCGTGTGACATAGGAATCGAGGGGCACGCATTCGGTGCCCCAAGTTGGGTCAACTGACCGTAGAGGTGGAAAGGAAGTCAAGAAAGCCGGACGTAGGGGACAGTCTTATAGCGCAAGGAGAAAGGGGGACTATCTTAGGGGGGGAGGGGTTCTCACTTTTCTGGTCTTGGACTGACACTATCAGGTGGGTCTTTAAAGCTAAAAAAAGGGTTGTTTTAGATCCTTCTAAAAAAAACGAGGAAGAGCGCCCAATTCGCCGTTAACTGGTACCACCAGGGTTGTCGCCAGGCCAGCCCCATACCTATCTCAAAAACTTAGAGTATTAAACTGAGGGTGAAACGCAAAGGCAATCAGGTTAACCTATTGGCGCGAAGGAAGGGAGAGGTGGGTCTTGCATCGATACAAAGACCATTTTCGGCTAGATCCCTAAAATGAGAGTAAGGGACGACAAGAGGAGGGACCTATAAAAGTTGTCAAGAAAAAGGAGAAGAAATTAAGGGGGGTAAGCTCATTCCTGAGGCAGGGGCTCTCGACGGAGAGGAGAAAAAAGAAGGAAAGTCTTTAGTTATTCTTCAGGTATCTGAACCATCTAGAGAGGGGGAGGGGCAATCGGAACTGTAAGAGAGGAGAAACGTCGAATATCTGACATCGACAGGAGGAAATGCGGAGATCAAAGACTCAGAGGGGTGGAAATTCCAGCAGCGGGACGAGAATATCTAGTGTACTTAATCTCACAGCTTAAAGGGAAGAGCCGCGAGAGACGGCTAGAGAATGAAGGGAGACCAGAGCGTCAACCGCGGAAAGGACCGAGAAACTGGCATTCTTCTACTGGGCAGAAAAGGGGGGGGGGTAATTCGATATCGGAGCAGTCAGGGCGATGGAGGACATTCTGAATACAATCTCTAGATGGGGGGAAATAGAAAGGAGATGCTTCCAGGACGTGGCTCAAAGGAGGTGTCTTACTGAAAGGCCGGAGAAAGAAACGCGGTTCGATCAGGGGGGGGGCGGATCGATGCCTGTAGGAGTGCAAACGGAAGAGAAAGAACTGTCAAATGACCTTTAAGTAGAGGTCGCGATTGGGGAAGGAGGGGAGACTGCCTCATCTAAGCTCAAGCGACTGGAGGACGGTAAATGGAGAAAATCAACTCAACTGAGAAGAAGGAGAATCAGTCAACAAGCCGTCGGAAAATTGAAGGAAGAAAAAGAGAGAAAAGTTCTTGTGTAGTCAGAAAAAACGGTCAGCGATCATTAGTAAAAGAATTCAAACTTGGGGGGGGGAAGAACCTATGCGTCGCTGGGTATGTGGCAGGCAAAACCCATGGCTAAAAGACCTCAGGAAGGACTAAAGAGGAGGAACAACGCCAGGAGGAGAACTGCAGGAACGCCGCAGAAAAGGAAGACGAATGCAAGGGGAGAAAAGAAAGCCAGGTGTTATATGCATGGTAGGGTTTAAAGTGGGGGGGGAATGCATTGCGATAGAGTAGCATTTCAATGGTCGGTGGGGCGGGGGTGGAAGTAAATTGAAAAAGACAGAAGAATTAGGTCACTTATCTCATGTGCGCATGGAAAGAGAAAACCACCTTACAAAGGGAAAGGGGTCAAGTTAGGCCAGGGAGGAAAGGATCTTCAAACGGGAAGCGGGGCGAAATGGGGGAAGGAAGAAAAAGGAGTTTCGATTGACAAATTCTCCGAGAGCGGCTTTGGAAGACATGAGGAACAGATGGCCGAAAGATCAGGGGCAAGATACGGCATAATGTCTCTGGCGACCACGAAGACGAACCCTTCTCCTACGACCGGGAGCGGAACGAGAGGGGAAAAAGCTTCGGGGAGTGTGGGAGAGGGGGGCACGCTCCTTTCAGACACCGAGGCGCTAGGGCGGGAGGGCGTGGGATAAAGGACTCAAGGCGTTTTGTTAAAACGGGAACTGCTTCTATAATTGGGAAAAAAGATCCTGGGCAAATACTCGACGCAACGAGGTATGCGCCTTCCAATTACACTACGCAACTGCGAAATATGTTAAGCGGGGTACATCTCCGCTGCCAAAGGCTGGCAGGAAAGCCAGGGGTAAAAAACATAGGAAGTTGACATGGCGACACCCACTTTCCAATGGTCGTTGTGAAGGGGTTCACTCGAGCGTGAGAAACAAACTACACTTGAACTGAAGAAAAGTAAACGCGTCCTCCGCGGTACGGAGCTTTTCCACGAAAGGAGGGAAGAAAAGTTCTGGACGGCAAACTTGTTCAGCGGCAGGGGCCGTGTAAGAAATCAAAAGAATGATCAAGGAGAGTAAAGAGGCGGGACTTCGACAACGTCTAAAATAAAGCGTGGAGGAAGAAAAGGGCGATGAAGAAGAGCTGGCTCGGGGCCCGGAAAAGCGAAGAGCGCAATCGTAATCCAGGGAACGTACTGGTACTACGAAGCAGCGATGGAAAAACGGCATATGCCCATTCGTCGCAAGCAAGGGGGGACAAAAATGCTAAAAAAGGGATCAACTTTTACGTAAATCTGAGAACGTAAAAGAGGGGAGGTGGGGGGGGAAGGATTTCTGCTCTATCTAAGGGGACACAGGATCACCTAGTCGGTAGGAAGAAAGAGAAAGACACCCGACTTTCGGTTGCGATTACTCTATAGTAGGGGGAAAAAATAGGGGAGGCCTAGGGTAAGGGAACTAATGGGAGCTGAGAAGAAGGTAAATCGGCAAGGGCAACCCCTATCCTGACGCATGGACAAAAGTCAGGAGAGGAAAGGTGCTGGGGGACAAGGGCCATTTACCTAGCGCAATCTCTGACTCGGGAAAAATGGGTCTCCAAAGAGGGGAAAGGAGGACGTCCTCCTCCGTCTCGGCACCTGGTCGAGAGACTGGAAGGTGCCAAAAGAGGAGACGGAGACTACGCTGGCAGAAAAGCCCTCTAGCTTGGGGAACGGCCTGATGACTTTCTCTAGTGGGAAGGGGGGAAAGGGGGAAATCCCCTCAGGTCGCAGTCGTCCCGAAACAATACTGCGTAAGAAGGCTCGCAATCTCTATAGTAAAACGGATGGCTCCTTCTAATCAAAATCGCGAGATTGGTGAAAAGGCTGGGGGGAAGGGAAAAGAAAGCCTGAACTCAGACAAGGAGTACCAGGGCAAAAAAAGAAAACAGACTCTTCATTCGCTCGAAGGCTAACCGAAGGGGGCAGTTGCAGCTGACGCAAGAAGTGCGTGGAAAGGGGGGGGGGGGGCAGATCCATGGACCGTCGGCTGCGGCGGGGGAGTTCTGCAAGGATGAAAATCATTGCTGGTCAAGGGTCTGGCGAAATCTGCGTAGATAAGAACAAAAAACAAATATCTCAAGTAGGAAGCCCACGGCATTGACCAGCCATGAGAAAAGGTCCCTTGAACCCGGACGGAGGCAAGAGAGGTATCCCTGGCGCCCCACAATCCGATCTCACCTTCTGGGGATCAAGAGAAGGGAACAGCTGGAATTTATAGGTCCTGACGGGAGGCCAAAGGCTTAAGCCGATGGATGGAAAGGGATGAGGGGCAACCAGGCGGCAACCAAAGCGGAGCGATGGGTGGAGTAAGGGGCGTCCATCGTGGGGGGGGTCAAAGGGGTCCTAAGATATACGGGGGGAGGAAAGACGGAAGACTATGGAACGCAGGGAGAAAAGGGGAACTCTAGGTCCTTCGGCATTAATGCAGAGAAAAGGTCAAGTCCCAAAATCAGCTCATAATCACACCCTCTCTCGTCGAGGATAAGGAAAGCGAGAAATCGCTGAAATCGGGGAAAAAAGGGAGTCTCATGCCACTGCGCAATGCGAGCAACGGAACTTCGGGCATCCTTTTATTACGTTAGACATCATATTCTCTAAAGGCAAGTGGGGGGAAAAAAAAGGAACTTTCGATTGCTACGAGGTACGCGACCGAGGAAAAGGGGGAGTCAAAGCGTCAGCTGCAGGGATAGGCGGGGGGGACAAGTTGGGCCTATTAATTGGGGAAGAAGCTCGTCATGGGTAGGGAATACAAGGACTGAGGCGGATTTCTACTAGAATTAATAAAGCCTGGCGTTGATTTCTCACTGCACGGGGGGTCAGTTTGCTTTCCGTACCACTCGTCGGAGGGCACCTAAATGCCGGGGTAAAAAAAACTTCCTCCTCTTGAAGGGGCGACGGGGGAGACGGGAGTTGTTCGTGGCTGGAGGTTGGTCCTTTCCTCAAAAAAAGTAGCGGAATGCGAGTCATCAAGGGAAAAAGGAAAGCGCTGTGGTGAGGGAGAAGGGGCTTACGCGGGCGCAACTCGCAGCCAGAAGTCCAGGGGGGGGAAGGAGGTGGTCTGTAAGGCGTAGTCCCACCGGTGCCGCTGAGTGGGGGGGGGAGGGGAGGGGGGGGGGGGGGGGGGAGGGAGTGAGTTGGGGTGCCCGGGGCGCCACCGAGAATTGCCTCAGCAGGAAGTGAGAGTAATGTGTGCTGTCGCGGGGTCGGGAGCGAAATGAACGGGGCGGGGGGGGGGAGTCCAGTCAAAAGACTCGCCCCGTAGGAAAAGAGAAGTCCTAGGAAGAAACGATTCTCGTAAGTTTTAGCTGGGGTGGGCCCAATCAAATGCAAAAAAAAAAGACCAGTGGAAAAAGAAATACGGCGAAGGAGGGTGTGTGATCTCGTCTGAAGAGATGGGGGACAAGGCCGGTCTCCATATCTCATGTTAGGGAGAAAGGTAGGTGAATTGCGGGATTCCAGCAGGAGGTCGGGGAAGTTCTAAGGTCTAAAGGGGTCCATCAGAGAAGAAGGGGGGAACCTAAACGGGTCCTAGGTTACGCTACTAACCATAGGTAGGGCTGAAGGGATGAGCTCGGAAGTCACGACGAACGCGGGTAAGGGAGGGAAAACGTCCGCTAATTTGGAATGGCGAAAAAGAGCCCAGAAGGGACCGGTGGTGCCCAGGCGGAGGTGGCTAGATGGGGACGTCATGGAGATTTGGAGGAGTCAAAAACCGATTCAAAGGTCGTTCATCAGAGCGGAGGAGAAAAAGAACCCATTTTGGACGAAAGGGGGACGCCCATTGCTCTTCGGGAAGCCTTGACAAAAGATGAACGGAAGTAGACTTATCCGGAGATCAGCAGCCTTAACGGGTAGAGCGAGTGCCATCAAGAAGGGGGCAAGAAAAATGGGGGCGGGAAAAAAGGGGGCACTGCCAACGAAAGACCCATGTAAAGGGGGTTTCGGGGGGAAAAGCATTCTCCACAGAAGTCGAACGTCCAATCACAGGCATCAACGGCGTCTTGCGCAAGCATAAAGGAGTCGGCGCGGCGGGTCGACAGGCCTTGGAGGGGGAAAAAAAAAAAGCCCGCATGCGCGTTCCGCCGCGGAGGCGGAGAGGGCTTCGCCTCGCGGGTTTCCGGGCCGTAAGCCAAATCAACATACAAGCGGGAAAAAAACAAAGGGGGGGATCCGGCTTTACTCATTGATTCGCTAAAACGGATGCGTCGGATGCACCAAACCGTGAGATTCATTCGCTAGGGGGAAAGTTTAAAAGGTGGAACGGAGAAAAAAAGATCCGCGTTTCATAACTCTAGGGAAACCAAGGACAAGAGGGTATGCCGTACCCTATGGGACGAGGGGGGGAAACTCTTAATGAACGAATTTGGAGGAGAGGGACTACGTTCTAGTTGAAGCAGGGTAATTGCATCGCCCTTAAAGTTTGCAGCCCACTTCATGAGGAAAAAGAACCACCCGGCCATGCTCGCGCTCGCAAAAGGCTTAGGACGGGGGGTAAACAAAACTGGGTGATTGTCTCTAGACAGGGGGGGGTCTTGAATGAATCGTATGACTTAAGGACCGACGCCCAATTTCCCCAAAGAGGAATATCAGGAGGGAGTCCTACGTGTACTGAGGTCTCCGGACCTCACCTTAAAATTTGGGGGGGAAAGGGGTTTTTTACCACCCATTCGATTGGTAAGAAAAGGGTTCCGCGAGGGGAGTATAAGTCTCTCTTTCGAGGACGTCTTAACACGAAAGGAATAGGCGAAGGTCACGTGAACAGAATCTCTGGTAGGAGCAGGAAAAGGATGTAAAACCGCGTTCCTTTGATTCGCCGGAAACCATGTTCCAGAGGAAGCTTACTCTCCCGGAGAACTCGATTTGGCCGCAAGTGCAAAATACATTTCTCGTACTCTTGTAAGTACCGTAGAAGGGAAAGGGAGGTGCAATTCTCGGGAAAGAGAGGACGTCCTCCTTCACCTGGACCGGGAGAATAGGAAGGGGGAGACGTCTGCAAATTGGCTCGTTAAAGCACTTCGGGAGGGAGGGAACATTAGATGGGCTGGTAAAAAAAGAGAACCAAGTTTTAGCTTGCCAGATCAAAACAGAGAGGAAGGGGGGCTCAAAAACTCGCCTGGAATCGGTCCCCTTATATTGGGGGAGGGAAGGGATCGGCACTTTTGGCAGA
>Ga0179593_1293995_pt1 | contig 12039 bp, 14 predicted proteins | sample CZODoug2_1_08_16_FD_185931 | JGI IMG/M metagenome (GOLD analysis project Ga0179593, IMG submission 185931) | Vadose zone soil fungal communities from Angelo Coast Range Reserve, California, USA - CZODoug2_1_08_16fungal (PacBio error correction) | ecosystem: Environmental > Terrestrial > Soil >...
GGCAGGCCGGGGATGCAAAATGTAGCCAGAGGAACCAAATGCCAGAAGGGCTAAAAATTGCTCCAAGGGGGCGAAGTCTAAAAGCCAACACCAAACAGGCAAAAACCGGTCAGCAAGGGCGAAGGAACCAACCAATTGCGTGAAAAAATTGGGGAATGGGCGACAGAGATGACCCAGGCGAAAAGACACTGGGTCGCAAAGCATTGGAAAAGCAGGAAACCAAAATTGAAAAAAAAAATAAAATAAAATAAAAATAACAAAATACGGAAGAGATTGATCCCAAAGGCAAGAAAAATTCCAAGAAGCCGGAAGTACAAGAGTCTTAGCTAAAAGCCTCAGATCGAGCACACCCCGGATCATACGCAAAGCGGGACGTAAAAAACCTCTGGAAAAAGACAGAAAACAGAAATACTACGATTAAAACAAGCAAGTTAGCAAGGAGACACGGGAGACGGAGAAAAAGCAAAAACCATCAGCCCAAGAGCAGCCTCGAGTAAAGGCCATCACAAGAAGATGGAAACCAAAAAACCTTAATAACATTGAGGAGAGACAAAGATGCACCTAAAGGTAGGAATTGTTCGCAGGGAAGCCGCAAGATGTGAGAAAAGGGCAAAAAAACAACAAAAAACTTACGAAACACCGAAAGTGGCCAAAAACCTCAGATCTGGCACATGCATGATATGAAGGACTACAAGGCAAGTGCCACCATCTCCAAATTGCAGAGAACGGGTCGAAAAACAAAAACGGCTGAAAAAAAATACTACAAACAGCACCGGGGGGGGTGGTGGCCCGGAACGCGCTCTCAATGGGGGGAACAAAAACGTTAAGTTTAAAAAACATTGGAGGAAAAGGTTACGCAAATGAACCCTTCTTAGGGATGAGAAAATAGCCGAGGGACAATGAAAAAAAAAGGGAAAAGCACGCGAAACGAAGCAAGAGAAAAAGGGAACTGGGGCGACGGGGTTTATTTACTAGGGGGGAAGAAGTGGTCCTACGATTTATCACCCGTCCATAAAAAACAAGGCCAAAGGGAAACGTAAACTGCATAAAAGTGGACCAATGTGCAAACAAGAGACCATTCCAGGAACGAAACCCGCAAAACCCTTTAAGCAATAAGTGGGGGGGGGGGGGGGGTACATCTGGATAGCAAGGCCACCGGACTAAAGGGCCAAAAGAAAGGACGCAGCGCGTAAGGGAAACGTTCAAAAATGACACAGATAACCATCACGGCCGATGAAGTGTGTAAAAAGGGGGCGCTAATTCCCACAATTCAGATCATAACAAACAACCGAAGTGGCCGAACATCGTCCATACGAATCAGCAAGATATGGATGGGATAGAAGAAACAGGCGTGTGGCGGATCTGAGGCAAGATCGTCAGGGTTTATCATAAAAGGAAACATCTTGGCCGGAAAATGAAAAAGGGAAGGACAAAAGTGCGGCCTTATTAAAACTTGGACAGGAGGAGTTGGTCTGGAAAGAAGGAGATCAAATCTCCCTTACTATACTATGAAGGTAAGGGACCTAGTTGTGGGGGAAGACAAGCAAGTAAGGACAGTGAATCCGTATGGCAGAAATAAAATTCCAATTGGTCTGGGGGTGACCAAAGAGAGATCCGAGAGTAACAAAAAAAAAAAAGCACACCAAAAACACACTGGTACGGCCACGCAAAATCGTGGGAACGAATCAAGGAGGAATCGGGCTGGGTTAACTCTGGGCTGGTGTTTCGGGAGGAATATAATCTAGTACTTCCGGGGCTAATTTGGTTACAAGGCAAAACCTACGCAGAAAAAGACACGAAGGATACAGGAAAAAAGTACCATAACCGGGGTTCCATGTGGGGGAAAGTCCGTTCACAAAGAGGAACAAAAGGGGGGGTTCCGACGCCAAAATGGTGGGAAACAACACCATTTTAATGGGGATACTGTCACGGGAAACACAACAATCATGTTTTTCACGGTGCTTAAAAAGACTAAAGGAGGTCATCCGGAGGGGGGCCTCCCTCTCTGGCGCATATTTAAGCTCAACCTTGTATGACTGGCCAGAGATCCGCGTGGAACGCCTGCCAGGAACTTCCAGTCATACGTTAGTCGTGGCTTAAATAATAGAAGATATACTAGGTTTCTTAAAATTGGTTTCGTCAACTAGGGGCTGAGAACAAACTTGCAAAAGACGGGTGTGCCACTTCTCTTGGTAGTGACACGCCAAGCGAAAACCAATGGGAAAAGCATAACAGAACTCAATCAGAAAGGGAAGCTTCAAACACTTGCAACCATCATGATGGGAAGAAGGAAAGTTGTCTGCAGGCGAACAGAGGGAACAGACATCTTCTACGGTGGTCGCTACGGGAACAATAAGGATTATTCTGCAGGGGTCGACGCAACCAAAGGGAGGGGAGGCACACTGGAGGGGAGTGACTCCATCACAAATTCAAGCACAAAAAGAAAGCGTCCAATCTCCGGAGGGGCTGCAGGTCTCGCTCCGGGGGGGCAGGGGGGGGAGGGGGGGGGGGGGGGGGGGGGGGGGGGGGGAGGGGTGGGGGGGCGGGGGGGGGGGGGGGCTGGGGGGAAGGGGGGGGGGGGGGAGGAACGGGGGGGGGGGCGGGGGGGGGGGGGGGGGGGGGGGGGGGGGGGGTGTTCCCTCTAAATCAGAGAGGAGACAAAGAGAATAAGATCTCATCAAAAAAAAAAAAAAAAAGGAAATTAAAGGATGAGGAGTTTTGAGAAAATCCTAGAGGATTTCTGTCGCGAGGCTCGTACTGCAAGACAAACGAGACGAAGCTGGTTTCACGGACTTCCGGGCGTTAGATAAAAGAAAGGAAAAGGCCGGACGTGCGCAAAAAAGAAGGGGGGAAAAGGGGACGCCAAAAAGGCACATGGAAAACAAGGGTCTAGGTCAACGGAGGGCAAACCGATAAGAATGAGGGGAAACCGTCGGCAGCAGGCCAAGAGGACCACTTGCAGAGAAATCCTTCTGACCCGGGACCAGAAAAGGGGTTGGCAATCTGAAAGGGCAGTCTGGGGGAAGCACGATTGGAGAATACACGTGAATGAGGGCAGATGCACTAACCAACGCGAAGGGAAAAAAGGGGAGTCCGGGAAAAGAAGCGGAGCCCTAAACTGGAAAACACAAAGGGGGGTAAGGAGCATTCTGCGGCAAAATACGAGAGTCGGTGCCGTGAGAGGCCGGATGGAAGGCAGCTCTAGGGGAGCAAGGGGGTTTGTTTGAAGCGGAAAGGAATATCATAAAGAGTGTAAGGGAGAAGGTTAATAACAACAAAGTTCGACGCCCTTGAAAGGGGGAAAAAAGGAGAAGGTGCTGGGCGGGGCAGGGATATCGCCCAGGGGATGTTACCAAAAACATGCCTGGGGGGAGGGTCGGGACGACGTTGGAAAACGCGTTGGCAAGGGACGGTGGGCACAAGTGGTAAAAAAGTGAGAAAGGGTGAAGGGGACAAGGTAAAGACTCGGGGGTGTTCGCCTGGGCGGCCTCGGACCAAAGAAGTAAAACGGAAGTCCGCGACGATAGCCAACCTCCAAACAAGCAGGCGGGGAATGCCGGTATCCGAAGGGAGGGGCCGGAGGGAGGACTAAATCTGGTCGGGGGGGAGCGGTGGGATCATTCAGCTGATCATAGGCGTGGGGTGTTGTAACCGAGTAACCTAACTGATGGAAAGGTCAAGCGGGGCATCAAGCAGGACTAAAATAAAAAACGGATCACACCAAGGGTGAAATTGACATTGGGGAAGAGTAACGTCGGAAGTAGTGGAGAACGAGGGCTATCTCCGCGGGGGGGCGCATCCAAAATATCCATTCCCAAATGTTTGTGGGGGGTACTCAAGTCAGCATTTGCTGCGCAGGGGCGGGTTCGAAGGTTGTTCCGCAAAGCGGGAAAAGCCAGAGCAACAAAAGCCACACGAGACAGAAGAAACGAAGACTTAGAGGGGATAGAAACAAGGAACTCTCATGATAGGGGTAAGGATGGACGATTCGCCACGGCGGGTGGGGGGTCTGCTTAAGGGGGAAATGGGGGGGCATGGAGACGCGACAAAAGGGCAATGGGAAAGGGGGAGCGGTTTCAGATGGGGCAGTTAAGATCGAAAAAAATTCGGGGAAGGGGTGTAAACGACGGGTCTGTGCGCAGGAGGAACCAGGGGAAAAAGAGGGGCGGCTGGAGGAACCGGGTACTGGGCAGGGGGGGCTGGTGAAGGGACTGGATCGGACAAAGGGGTGGCTGGGGGGGGGGCAGTCCCGTCAAATAGGAGAGGCACGGACGAACCACGGGAAGTGTGTGCTGCAGGGGGAAAAAGGGCGTTAGCAAAACGCCTTCTTGAGACTTACGAAAACTTGACGGGGAAAGACTCTGGGCGATTGCGGCAGAACGGGAGGGAAGCTGTGTTGGTGGTGGGGGGAAGCAGCGGGCGAAACTTTGGAGACGCCGACGGAAGATGATAGGCGAACGTAAAGGGGGCGAAACCGAAAAAGACCGGCACTTCGGGGAAAAGGGCGGGAGCTTCTAGGGACCAAACCCGAGGGGTGGTGGGGGGGATGGGTTAAACCGGCAGAGGGGGAAAAACTAAGAGGAAGGTGGGGGGGCACTTTCCTTGGGAGATCCGACTGGGGGAAGGCGACGGGAGGGGGCAGGGACTGAGGAACTTTGGGGGGCAGGGGGGCAGCGTTCGCTGACAGAAATGTGGGGTTGTCGGACGGTCGCGATCAAAGGCTGCCTAACGTACGGCACTGGTATCAAAGACACCAGGAGAAATTCCCAACGTCCTTGCCTTTGAAGAGAGAGGGGTATTGAAATAACGAGGGCTGTAGCCGGGGGGGGGTTTGGAGGGAAGGGGGCGAAGGCCAGCGGTCGCGGGGGGGACGAAACCTTGAGGTTTTCAGCTTCTCTGGGTTAGTGGCAGGGGAAAGCGGGGAGGGTTACGTGGGGGTAAAGTGTGGTCTGAGCTTTTTTCTTGGCGCAGAGAATTATGACTATAGGGTCGCTCATGAAATGGGGGGAGGCGCCGGGGGGAGGGGGTTTTGGCAGGCGGGAGGGGGGAAAGGTGGTCTACGCAGGAGAAGGATGGCCTACAGAGGGGAGCTGTTAAAAGGGACAGACATGGGGAAAAATTACGCGGCCGTCGGGGGACAGAAGGTGCTCAGGCGGGATCCTAGAGGGTCAGATGACAACCGAGCCAAGAAAAAGAGATGGGGGGTGCCGTCGTTGACATCGGGACAAGGGGGAAAAAGGAAGGTGGGGGTAGGAAAAAAGAAGCCCAAAAAGGGAGCAAAACATGTCTTCGAAGGGGGCGGGGGCCGTTGTGGGAAGGATGGGCGATCACGGGGGCGGAAAAGCCGGCCATCGAAAAAAACTCAAAAACACCAAAACAGGGTGGGGGGGGGGGAGGGGGGAGGAAAATAGAGTAGGCGGCCGGGGGACTGACTTTTCGAGATAAAGGATTCAAACACCTGCGCGGAAGGGACGACTGCCTGTTCATCAACAAATTGGCGCAAGCGGTAAAAACGAGAAAAAAAAACAAACATCACATAACCTTCAAGAAAAGGGAAAAAAAGAAGAAAAAAAAAAAAAAAAAAGAATTGAAAAAGAAGGGGAAAAAAGGGATAAGGAAACGCTTAACAAAAAGCGGCGTATGTGCCGGTGAAAGGGCGACAGATAGAGAAGGGAAAAAGGTCTACCCGGGGGGTCAAACGAAAAATGGTAATTGTCCAGCGGTCCCGGAACAGGAAAAGGAGGGGCAAGCCGAAGGGAGCTGGGGGACACAAGAGAAACAAAAAAAAAAGAACGCCAAAAAATCTAATCACGCAGGGCGACAGGCCTGCTGAAAGTAAAAAAAAAAAGGGGCCATCAGAGCAGGCGCATAACACCGGAAACCAACTCGGTAATGTAACAATCAAAGCCAAAACAAAAGAAAACCGAAAATACACCCGCCACGGAGGACCGAGAAAAGCGTGGACCAGGAGCCAAAAAAAACGACCACAAAAGAGCATGCCCGGAGGCCATCCACCAAAAAGTCCGCTTTCCAGGCAGGAGGGCGAAGGGGCGCCAAACGGGGTCAAAAGCGAGGGGAGAAAGTGCAAAACGTCCTGCAGAAGGAGTCGCGAAGACGCCACCAACAGGCTTTTAACGAAACAGCAACGGGAAAGGAAAAGAAAAAGAACAACAATAAAAAACGAGCATCGAATTCCGAGCGAAAAACCAGTGCAAGACGCACACTGCAGCGGCCGGGGAAAAGAGTCGGGGAAAGAGAGGCAACACCCCGGGGGTTGGCAGATGACGAGAGCCTGGTTTGAAACACAGGGCCGTTGGGGGCCACAAACATTTTTCGCAGGGAGCAGAGCGTAAAATCACCAAAAAAGTAGGGGATGATAGGAAGAGGGGGAAGCGGCCAAACAAAAAAATGAACCTCACTTCGACAACGGCCGTAACTTCAAGAAAAACTGGCCCGAACAGTGATTAGGGTGTGGGAAAAAAAGTGAAAGAAACGGGGATGTTGGGGAGCCCCCAACAAGAGCAGAGGTTTCAACGGAACGGCCATCACGAGGAAGAAGAGGCAAAATGTGACGGGGGATCAAAAATGCCAAAAGAAAACCTGAGTCCAAAAAAAAAAAAGCGAGATCCGAGGGCGAGAGGCAAGAAAAAAACCTACACGTAACAAAAGTAACGCAGGGGGTCGCTGAGGGGGGAAAGGCAACACGGGGAAGAAATGAGAACAAAAGAAAATGCCGGGTGGAGCGCTCAGCAGACAAAATTCCTTAAGACAGCAAAAAACGCAGTTTCCGGACAGACGGTCCAAAAAGTAAAATAGGTTAATGGGAGAGGACGCGAAAAAACATCGACTAGGGGTCGTTGGGTCTCCGTTTAAGAGCGGACCATTTGGTAGCTGGGAGGAGAATATTGCCGGCCACCAAGAAAAGCGTAAGGGAGGTCGGACGTAGTAAAAAAAATTTGAAAATGTAGACTGGTGGGGTTTTCTGCGCCAGGAGCGATCGCTTATCCAATACGCCGAGGGGGGAAAGTAAGGAGGCGACTCAAAACGAAAAGGGACCTGTCCTCTCTTTTTGTGGGAGCCACAAGACAGGAGGCCCTCGACTGAAAGTACAAGTCTCAAGCACAAGCGCCGATGGGCGGTTGAAAAAACAAAACAAGCCACGCTAGTGAGAATCTAGACACCCATATCACCACCTAGAGGGGGTCGCAAACGCAAAAAAAACTCTGGGGCAGAGTAATGAGAGATCTGGCGACAGTAGTGGGAAGGGGTTGGAAACTAGACTGAACGTCTGAAAAGGAATTGGACATACTATGACAGAAAAAAAGAACACCAATATCAGGGCAAAGAATTGGAAAACAGTACCTTGGTACCAGAGTGGTGAACTGTAAAAAGCGGGTACCAAAGAGGAAAAACGGGAAGCCCAAAAGGAGGTTGTGAAACACCATGGCCATCGGGGGAGAATAGCCTTGACAGACCTAAATCAGGGGGCCAGTTCTAAAGGGCGCCTTCTTTGAGAACTGACGGAAGAATCATAGCTCAGCGGGTACCTCGAACACTGTAAAGTCGAATTACCAGATTCGAACGCCTTCCGAAGGACGAAAACGAATGAGGGGAGCAGGGGGGGGCGGGGGCCAGACCGGAAATCGGAAGCAAAAGTGGTCTGCCAGGGTGCCCTCAGATGAGGGGCTTCAGCCAACGAGACACGAATGCTGGGAACAAGCGCTGGGGTAGGGGTGGCACGAAGAAATCACCACTTGAGAGAACATAGCGTGGACAGTCAGGCAAAGGCAATGACAAACCTGGAAAAGGCCATCAGTATTCCGCCTCGGTGTCTCTGGCAAGCTCAAGAAGGAACATAAGCTGCTCGTTTTATAAATTGCCGAGAAAGAGTATTAGGAAATGAACAAGTCGAAGCAACAAAGGCGTTGGAGCACTACGTCAGTGGAAAAGGGCGGCGAACAACCGGGACGAAACGGTAACAAAAAAGACTGGCGGCACAAAAATAAATGCAAGGAGAGGACGGAAAAAAAAAAAACAGCCCAGCCATAGTCTTTTAAAAAAGGATAATAGAGAGCAACAAAACCAAAGAGGGGATGGGGAAGTAGAATTAGGGAGGGGTCAGATCGGAGAATTGACGGGGGGGGAACGAAAAGACCTGAAACGGGGGCCCGCACGAAAGGGGCTTGGTTGCCTTGCGCTGGGGCGTGAAGAAAAAACACAAATCAAAGCTGCTGGGAGCAAACGAAAGGGGCGGAGCAAAAAACTGAAGAGACATACGCGGGCCTCTGTCAAACGTCGGGAAAGCAAAGACACAGTGTGGCAAGTAGTCGAAAATGAAAAAAATGGAAATACGGATTAAAGCGTCTGGGGGGCAAAGGTAGACAGGGGTTCCGAGGACGTCAGGTTTCCGGACTATTCAAAAAAAGATCCTTTTGCGGCTCTCTTTCACGAAAATAAAACAATGGGGGTCGACAAAAACGTGGCACCCGTGGGTTAGGTTCTCAAAAGTCTGTCGCCAACTGGCAGAAACACCTGGTTAAGATATACAGGGGAAAACTCTGCTAATGAGGCCTGGGTGCTTAGGGAGAATCACCCTATTGGCAAAAGAAAAACATTTAGCAGGGAGATGAGCAGGGAGGGTGGTAGCTAACCGAAATAAGATTAGCCGAAAGAACTTAAAAAATTCTGGGGTAGTCGTGTGTCAAGGCATCGACCGCTGAAAAGGGGTGAAAAATACAGGAATAGGACCAAGGCCTCGGGGGGCCTTATCACCACTAATGGAACAGGTAAACAAGAGAACGGTTCAAGGAGTGGGTGTCTGCATTGAGGCCTCGTAAGCCACTTGCACGAGGCAGGAGCAGTTCTGGGTAGGGGCAAGGGAAATCCCCCCGCAACGAAAAAAGCGGTACCGCCCTATCGGCCGACGCACGTAGAAAATGGGTCTGCACGAACACGAGGATGTGGGGGGCATCGGGTGATCGAGCGGGATAAGCTGTCTTGTGGTAAACGGGAAATCTGGCTCTTTGGATGGGAAGGGTACAACAGGGACAAGGCAGATGGGGACGAATGGGGGGAGGAAGGGGAGAAAAAAAGAGAGAATCATGGGGAAAAAAAAAATTTTTTTGGGGGCATCGTCTCGGAAAGGGAGGATTGGGACGCACGAGAAGGAGCCCAAAGGGGGGGAGCGAAGCCACAGGTATCCACCCCAGGGGGTTTTTAACCAAAGGCAAACGATTGAAACAAGAAGCTGGGAAGGGTGCAGGGCAGCAACGCCGAATACAAATCGAAGACAGGGAGCCAAGCATCCTCAAAGTAGCGAGGAGATAACACACCATCTGGATTGAGTTAAAGGACGATGTAAAAAAAAAGCGGTGGGGGGCGGCGGGGACTGGTTTTCGGTAGAGCGAAGAACCAAGCAGGGGCCGAGGGGGTGGATAGGTGGCTAGTAACGTGAACTCGGAATCGCGGGAAAAACGGGGTGGGACTATACTTTGGGTACTGGGAAGGAGAGCCCTACGATTTGGGCAGAAGGAACGAAACAAAAAGTACTGCAGGGACGGGTCCTTGGACGGATCGAAAAAAATGGGGACGAAAAAGGAAGCGGAAGGATCAACAAAAGACCGCGGAAGGTGGGTTTGCGGTCGCGGGGCATAAAAAACGTGAGGGAAGAGTTCTTTCCAAATGGACAGGAACTGTGGATGGTCAAAATACAGGGGAGAGTGCCGGCAGGGGGCCGCCGGTGATGGGTCTTGGTGGGGTTGGGTACCGGGCAGCGGGCGAATTAACACGACGGGATGATCGGTACATACCGTGGAGAACAGGTTGGAAGGGACAAGGCCCGGGGTTCAAACAGTGGCGGACGGTAGGAAAACAAAAGCCAGGGAAGGTATATGGGGTGTACACCAGGAGCTTGTGGGAAAAAAAAACGGACCCGAGTGTTAGTGTGGCCATAAGAGCTCAATTATCATGCTAGGTCGGGGCGAGGAAAGGCTGGGAAAGGACGGAGGGGGGGCGCGCAAAGACCTTTTTTGGAGTTTGGGCCAGCGAAAGCAGTCGGGAGGGCGTTAGAGATTGTCGAATCGGCTTTGGACAGAAGGGAGTCCAGACTTTCCACTTCAAGGATGGTAGCGAAACGTGGTGATTAAACGAAAGAAAAGGGGGGAGTAAAACTCTTTTTATGGGTCTTGAAAGAAAAGGTACGAGGGAAGCCTGTGCTTGGGGGGGTTAAGCGAGAATTTGTGTCGAGTGGTAACGGTTTCCTAGGTGGGATGGAAACTGGCCCCGTGGGGGATACTCGGGAATTATCTGATCATGATGCAAAGCCCGGGGGAAAAAACTGGAGATAAACTATCTCGACTTTTGGGCCAGCTGTTCTGGTGTACCGTGGACTAAGATATGACGGAGGGGGACTACCGGATAAAGGGGACAAGAACTCAACGTGAAAATGAATCTGGGCGCCAAAGTCGCAAGGGGGGGGGCGGAAAGTGCCGGTCTAGATGTCGAATGCAAAAAGTCCCTACGCAGGGGGGGGGCAGGAGGGCATTCTGGGGACTAGAGGGGGGCTCCTTTGGTGTTGGAGGCGGGGAAGCCTTCTAGACAACGAGTCGTCACGGGCGCAGGGGGGAAGCTGGAGCGCAATTCAAAACCGGCCAAAAATCATCTCAAAAAATCACCAAAACGATGAGGGATGAAAGGTATCGGAGGGCCTGGAAGGGGTCTGCACTGTAGGCAGGAAAGACAACAGAGGCCGGCTAAAGAAATTGGCTCAAATTCGAAAAAAAAGGGCAAAAAACCAGAAGAAAAAAAAGGAAAAAAAGCCTTACCCACAGCGGGATAGGCCCGTGTGGGAAGGGGAGAGAAGAGAAATCAATACAACGGTAGACAAAATGGGGTCGAAGGCCGGCGGAATGGGCCGGAGGAAGGACATGCATCACCGTGGGTAGTCCCCGAAAAGAATATAAGGAGCTAAATCCACATAAACGAATTCCCCAAAGTCCGCCGGGGAACAAAGGACCAGTCCTGCCTGACGATCAACATAGACACGCCAAAAACAGCTACGCAACTCAGACTAAACAGAGAAAATGCAACCCTTCAACACGACGCCAACGCGACGAGAAACCCTCCCAGGAGGGTCCTCAAGCGGGTTGGGTCCTAAACAAAAAATCAAAGAAACATATGGGGAGCCCAGTGTAGGCATCACAAGACGGGCTTCAAGAACCGGAAAAGGGGCGAAGGTCCGGAAAAAGGGGAGGCAAAGCAGGTAAACGCTTGGGCTGAACGGAAGCGCATGAGCGCCGACGCAACCATGGGAGGCGAACGGCAAAAGCCGGAAAAACAAAAGCATCGCAAAGACAGACAAAAGACATTACAGAGCGCACAAGGGCCGAGGGGCCATCATGAACTCCAACTGGGAAAAGACGGGGACGGGACTCCGGGCGTACAAACCATAAAAAGTTCAAACAACCGAGGTGTGGGCCATCACTACTCTCTCGGAAAGGGGGGAACACGGCATTAAGACCAACAGGGGCGCGGTACGCAACGTAAAGACCAAAAATGAGACCAGCAGGACGCTTCAGCAAAACCAACCGAACAGCCACTGGAGAACGAAAGGCCAGAAAGCAAAGAGAAAGGGGCAAACGTGTTAGTGAGAAGGGGTAAAGAAATTGAACATACCGATGGTAGCACCTGGCCGCAAAACAAGGCCAGTGTTCAAATACTGGAGGAAGCACGAGGGAAGAACAAAAAAGACAAGTGAACGAAAATGATCAATAAAAGCTGAAACCAGGCTCTGCACGGGGGCGATTCCTCAGTGCGGACACCGGCCATAAAAAAACCGCTAAAAGGAAACGGACTAAGCGTATCGGAGGAGAAAGAACCATCGAAAAAAGGGAAAAGAACGGACCGACTTTTTCTCGAGCGAATGCCACAGTCAGAAAAACAACAGAAGGGGAAAGATCGGAACACCAAGGAGGCTGGATCTCTACTCAGACGACTTGCGGATTGGAGAAGGGGTCACTGAGGCCAAGTTTGTAAAACGGA
>Ga0179593_1318871_pt1 | contig 12039 bp, 9 predicted proteins | sample CZODoug2_1_08_16_FD_185931 | JGI IMG/M metagenome (GOLD analysis project Ga0179593, IMG submission 185931) | Vadose zone soil fungal communities from Angelo Coast Range Reserve, California, USA - CZODoug2_1_08_16fungal (PacBio error correction) | ecosystem: Environmental > Terrestrial > Soil >...
GGCTACTATCGCGAACCCTGGACGCCGTTTCTCCGGGAGGAAAGAGCTGTTATCAGCTTGGGACTGGAGAGGCGTCACGGTGTCTCGAAGACCAGAAAAATTCTTCATCGAAACACCGGTCAGTGGCTAGGCCCTAAGGGAACAGGGGTAACTCTCCGGAAGATGGGAAAAGGTAAGCCCTAAGGGAACGGTACTTCCGATCGACCTAAAAAGCGGTCCCGTCTGGCGGATGGTAAACTAAGGTTCGGGAGGGGCGTTGAACGGTGGGGGGGCCCAATAAACAAGGGAAATTTAGAAGACACCTTCATTGAATCGTCGGTACCCTCTTGCAGACGGGAGCGTTGTCAATCAGAAGGACCAAGATTACTATATACTCTGGAAATGGTGCAGGGATGTGATAAAGGGCAAAATGACAGCCTCTTGAACTCATCTCGGAGAGGAGTTCAGGAAAAAATTAGCACATAAAAAGGGAACATCGAGGCAGTTCCTGAACGACAAGGTTCGTGGGGACGAGCAGGTGTTTTCTGAAAAAGGGTACCGGAGACTCGGGGTATATTTATGGGAGCAATCGGCGGGGCGTGGGGGGAGACAAGAGCCACGATTGTAACCTTGAAGGTGTTCAGTATAAAACAGCCTATTCAGCAGGGGGACGATTTGCGAGATTTGCAGGGAAAAGAAAGGGTCTCACCGCGGGCACTGAAGATGGGACTTCTCATAAGAGCGACGGGTCGTCTAGGAACGTTTTTCGCCAAAAACTTGGAGACGCAAGTAGGAAGATTACGACGTGGATGTGGCTTTTCGGACCTGTAGTGGGAACGGCACGGAACAAAAGGGGGGGGGACAAGGGGTCTTTTGGAAGGGGGGGACTGAGGGAAAAAGAAAGAAGAAATCTTGCTTTGTGGGGGAAGGGGGGACTCCAAAGGGGAAAGGGGTCGGGTCGAAAAATCGGTTCGCATTCGCGTTGTGCATTTTAGGAGAGGGGCAGATTCGTCGCCGGGCTAATGGAAAGCGGTCAGGGGGAAGGGGAAGTCGTGGACTTACCGGATGGAGCGTTAGCACAGACTGAGGCAAGAACGGGGGACCCAAGAAAGGGGGCCGAGGTTTGGAGAAGAAGTCGGGGGACTCTGGAGAGGGGGGTGGAACTTTTAGTAGGAGGGGCCATGTTTATCGTGGAAAACTGACAGAGGGGGGTCCGTCGGAACTGGTTGCTCTCGTGAGACTGGTGAGGATTGCCCTTGCCTTAACGGTTAACTTGCGCAAACCCGCGTCTAAACGACTCATGCAGTCTCAAAAAACAAGATCTGAAGAAAATAACGTACCTAAAGGGTCGATCGGGCGGTGGGGGGACTGTCACCGTATGAGAAAAGTGCGAAAAAATCGGATTTAACACCGAAACAGAAGGCCGGGGCCGAATGGCTTTTGTTGGGAAGAGATTAGCTCGGATTAGCTCCTTCCAGAAACCGGGAGAAAACGACCTGAGATACGATCAGAAGATCTCAAAAGGGCGAAAGGGCGTCCAGACTGGGCTAGATGAACCGACGGTAAGCGGGTAAACTACGAGGGAGAGGTGAAACGAAAAAGGTCCAGGGGGGCGTCGGAGGGAGCGGGGGAAAAGGAGAAACACCGGGACGGGAGCACAGAAATAGAAAAGGACGCTGTTTTGCATACAGTCAAAGGGGCCTAGAGGTTGAAGAGGGCGGGTGAAATCAACGGCAGAGGAAGGCCATAGGTTCCTGGCTAAGAATCTGACGGAAAGACGTAGCTGTTCAGAAAGTAAAGGTGGGCCCGAGAGAAAGGGGGCTCCGAAAAGTTTCGGGAAAATCCGGGGCTTCTGCTAAAGGGGTTCCCTGAACGCATTTGATCGGGTCTAGACCAACTCGGTACGATAACAAATGGTCAATCAAAAAAACAAAAAAAACGTAACCGTGCCGGGAACTTACACGGGTGATGGGGGTGGACGGTTCTTGGGAGAAAAAAAAAAAAAAAAACAGTGCAAAGAAGCGAAAGGGTGCATAATACACGGTCTAACCGACTCGACGGTCTCGGTATATGTCAAATTTTCTGGGGAAAATTGACGAGGATGGGGGGGGAAAAAAGAGACGCAGTGGGAGAAAAGGTGTGACCCTCCTGAAAAGGCGAACGCACGGGGGCGATACGCGCCTGCGCGCGGGGAGTCTTTGTCGGGTAAGAGAGAAGTCTCTCGATCCCTTCGAAAACCCAAATCCCGCCGCAAAAAACAGAATTCCTTCTGGAAGAAATGCGCGCAATGCGACAGACGAAAAAGAGAACGGGGTTCTTCCCCAGCTATACACCAGAATTAAGGCTTCTCGCGAAACCAAAGGGACACGCGGAGGGGGGAGATCTGGCAGTCTAATCGTAGGGAAACCCGAGGGATCTCCGACAAAAAAAAAAAACAGGTCGGGCACGCGACGGCGTTCAAGAGGTCGCTGGGTTCTAAAAAACCTAGTGCAGAACGAATTTTCCAGGGAACGGCCAAAGGGAACTGGGAAACAAGGGTCGCTAGGGAGTTATGTCATGGGAGACGTCGCGGGGGGCGGGAGCCAGTAGAAGAAGAAAAAGCGGGTGAGATCGAGTCTGGGAAATTACGGAAAAAATTAAGGCCCTCCAAAGCTCCATCAAAAAAGGAGGAGGTTCTTACTGATCGGGAGGGGGGTTTTGGAGATGAAATTGCGCTTCTAGAACAATCCCTTGTCGATCGTTGCGGGAGGGCATCATCTCTGTCTACCGAGAGATTAAAAGGACAAACCTCGTTACACCACCCAAACAAGAAAAATGAAGCCCTCGGAGTAGGTGGTTTCCGATCGAGATCGAGAAGACCATGGGGGCGCTGTCGAAAAATTCAGGTCGCCCGCAGAGAGGGGGGGGGGGGGGAGAGGTTTGGGTTCCCGTCTATACGGACGTGCGAGGCAATATTGAAAGCCTTGCCGAGAACCGCGAAAAAAAAGCGTGGAAAAAAAGCCCCGGAAAAAGCGGTGCAGCTAGTGGAAGCAGCAGCCGCAGCGGGGGTCATGCACCTATAAGATTTTCGGGTGTCGCCAGGCTGCCATGAGACCATGTGAAACCGGGGGCCCTCGCGGGTTTTAATCGCAGAGCTCTCCTGCACAAGTCGGGGGGCACCTCTCGACAGACGTAGGCGGTTGGGCCTCTATCCCCGCGCGAGATAGTAGCAGGTGACAGAAGGAAAAAAAGGGAGAAAGGGGATCGTCTTGCACGAACAGCTTACAGAAGGGGGTAGAGGATATCTAAGAAGCAAAGGGAGTCAACTCCTCAACGGGAAAAAGGCGAAGGAATCGACGTTTTAAACATAAAATCTTTTGAGGCTGAGGTCCGTGAAAGAGGGGCGTTTATGGGCGTATGGGGGAAATATAACGGCCTAGGACAAGATGGATAATAACTATCCCCCTACATAAGTTCCTATGCACGGACGGAATACGGCTCGGGGAAACATCAATCAACTCAAGGGAGAAAAAAACAAAAGACGTCCTGGAATAAGAACCGTGGTTAATAAAAGTGAACAACAGGGGATGACTTAAATCTTAAGGACAAACGCTCACGACTGCCGTCCATCGTGGTAGCACTGGAGAGACGTCGAGGGTTGGTGCGCAAAAAAACACGAAAAAGAGATAGAAAACAAAAACCTGAGCTGAAAAAAAAAAAACCGCTTAGAGGGATGCGAACCAGTGAAAATGGGGCGTCGAGCACGAGACCGGGACTGGAATGGGATTCATCGGAGGGGGAAGTACGCTACGGCGAGGACTTTACTCAACGGGGAGTCCGGGTCGCGTGCACAGACCAGCGGTGGCGGGAACGTCCTGCAAAAGAGGGAAGGTTTACTTGTGAAACCTGGCGACTGGAGCATCCCGCATGAACTTATCGGGTCGTGATGGGCCAGTGTTTGGGAAACGGGGGCAGAAAGGAGACTTAAAAAAGGGATCTGTGTCTTGTCAAAGAGAAGGGTCCCGGCGTATGGTTATTTAAAGTATTAAAAACCATCGGTACCTAATTGGACGATGGGAACTTATGGGATTATCTTCACCGACCATATCATGCATAAAGGAGATAACCATCTCATAAACAACAGGATTATAAAGAAGAGAGGGGGGGAAACCACGGGAGAGGGAGGGAGGATACAATTCCTTCCATCTTTATTCGCCCGTAGTTGGAAAAAAGACGGGGAGAAGGAAGACCCAGGGCCGAAGACTAGGCAAAAATCTGGAGCCGAAACGCGCATGGGGGGAGGTCCGCTCTTACAAGAGTAAACATTCAGGCTGTCGACCTTCGATCAGTAAAAACTTCATCGGATTCTCCATGAAAGTGGAAAGAACTCGAGGAGAGAGGGCTCCCCAAATCGGTTGGGCAACGCGCCGCCCTAGAACGGTTGGAGAAGCGCGAGATCCTATCTTCCGGACGAGGAAAAGAAACTTTCTAAGAAGAAGGATTCTCCGACGCCCATGTCACGGTCACATATCGACGGGAAATCGCGGTTGAAACGGGCGTGTAATCAATCTTTTTCGACGCATCGGGGGAAAGGAAAGATGACAGGTCGCGAACTGAGGTTTGTTCACCGCGCTCAGACGGCGCTCCCCTGCCCCCTAAAAGGGCGATGACGACGGAAATGTAAAGGGGGGGGTAAAGGGGGTTACCCCTGAAACCTATCTCCCGGAAGAAATTGGTGGGGATCTCGGAGCCTTCGGTGATGCAAGCATAAAAAACTTATTGCAGGCGTCGGGGGGTGGAAGATCGTGAAGAGAGGGAGCATCAGGAGCTATTCATACGACCTCCCCTCAACTGACTCCAAGACTAAACGGACAAAAAGTAGCAGTTCCAATTCGGAAATTCTAAGACGAGTTGTGCTCGCCGCAGAAGCACTTCCTAAGCTCTCAATTGGCAGATATTGTTAGGAAGTACTGATCTCTCGGTGAAGGGGGTAAGCTGTACGATCAGGAGAGGAGGCTAGACGGAAGAAACGTCTTTGGGTGATAAGAGTTTCCACGAAGAGTTGCGGAGCCAGCTATCGATCAAAATCGAGGAGTCAATCGGTCGTAGCTGGAAAAGAGAGCCAGAAATGCTTTCTGGCGAGTGAAGTCAAACGCGAAGGCACTATATATAGGGAACGAGTTTTGTCGGTTGGGATACGGGGGCCACCGGGTTTTACATGTAATGTGCTCGAGGACGGATGAAGAAGTGAATAAACAAGAACCAAGCCAGGGAAGAAACGCCTAATTAGGAGGGGGACCCTAAGCTTTCGGGCGACCGGATCCTGGAGCATGAAAAGGCGGGGGAAAGGGGGGAGGAGAGGGAAGTTGGGGTGGGGGTCTTTTAACAATGGGGGCAACTCGAAGAGCCACCGGAAGATGGAAAAAGCATCTGAGAATGTTTAAGCTATAAAGAGAAAGAGGCAAAAGGTACTATGTTGATCACTCATAGCCGATCGTCCAAGCGCCCGCACCACAGGAAGAGAGAAGACTTCGAAACCAGCAGTAGACGGTGGCGGGGAGAGGGAGCGCGAGGATACATTTCGTAGTAAAGGCGATCGCACAACTCTGATGTTAAAACTGTCATGGGGACAACCCCCAATTTCAGTACATACGGAAAGTAAGGGGAAAGAAAAAAGACCATGTTCTCCCCATGGCTAGCTGCTATAAGGAAAACGTACGGGCGTGAAAAGTTGCTCGACAGGTTGACCTCCCGTAACGAAGAGTGGAGGATTAGAAGATGCTAAAGAATACTTTTTCTACATAGACTATATGGTAAGAAACTCCTCCGACGCTGCGTATGGCGGAGCCTAGGAGGCACGCGTACAAGAAAAAGAATCGATCATGGTCAACATTCCAACAGTGCGAAGTCGGCAAAAAGGGAATCTTATCGGCTCTGCTTCGTAGGTTTGGTCGCCTTTATCGGAGACAATAAAGGAAACGACATTAAAAATCGCCGAGCGTCGTCTAAATCTTCTCATGCAGGTAACACACAGCGAACGCGATAGGCGACCTCCGTGACCTTTGACACGAGTAAGAAGAGAAGAGTGATTTCACCGGGATAGAATTACTTGTCAACCACTATAGAGGTGTCGTGAAGGATAGGGGCCATAAGAACCTCCTTAAAAATAGAAAAAAGAGCAAAAAGGAAACCTTCATTTTGGTGGGAGGCAAACGTCGTCACATGGTAGACCCTTCTACAACCAAGCGAACAATGCGCACCTCCATGTATAGTGGGAGAAGGGCAGAGCGACCTCTGAGTCAGGCCGAAGTGGGGGAGGTTGCAAACAACCATTTCTAGGAAGAAAAAAGCAGGGGAGAGTTCAGGTCAAGGAGGAAGTGAGACTACGGAGATATACTCAGAAAACGTCCGGCGTCTGGTCACGAGCGAGAATCTCCTGTGACACGACAACGGCCGATGAAAGGGTTTGCAAAAAACACGGCACGGGGGGAAAAGGGGACGGGGTTCTTCACCCAGAATAGTCAGTGTAGAACGAGAACGCGCAGGGGGGCAGCAGGAGAGACGTGACAAAAAGAATGGGGAACGGTGGCGAGCAGCTGAAAGAGGAGAACAGGGCTCTCAGTGGAGGTCAGGGTGTGAGAGGCAACCGGCGAAACGTCCTCGAACGGGACCGCAAAAATAAGGGAAGGAGCTCCGTCAGGAGTTGACGCTAGAGAAGAGAATCAACTTAGTACTCGTCGGAAGAAGGGGGAACTCCGCGTCCGCAGTGAACGTTCGGAAGGGAAGGAAAAGATTTGAGAAAAAGGCTCGTAAGCCCTGGGAAGGAGTCAACGGAAAAGACAGGGGACCGACCAGGATAAAAATTATAAAAATAAGAGAAACCATTAGCCACACCGCCCTTCAGAAAAGAAGCAAAATCACAAAAAAATAGCGGAAAAAAAAAAAAGTCTGCTAACACAGGAAAGGAAGATTCTACTGCGGGAATGAGTTGTATCGGCGTAAAGAGTATCCCCGGAACTACTAACTTTAGGAGAAGGTAAGGTCGCAGGCGACTTGAGACAACGCGCAATACGACAGGGATCCTGAACTAGGATCAAACGCTCTAAGAACGGAGGGAACTTCGTATCAGTCCGAACCGAGTGGACTGAGCCTCATGAGCGGCGCACTACCTGCCCATTGGATGGTTCCGACGCACGAGAAGGGACTACCCTCCACAAAAGGGCAGGAAAGAAATTTCAAGAAAAAAAAAGTATTTCAACACAGTGAATCAAAAACCAGTAAGAAAGAAATTTCAAGGAGTTCCCGGCAAGTTCGGAAAAAAAGGATGACTTCCTGATCAACTCTTCCACGGTGTAGAAGATTGTTCCCGAATGGGGAGTCGATCAAATGGGGAAGACCAAGAGGGAATCTGAAGCTTGAACTCAAGACATCTCAGCTGAGAGGGGCAGATAAAACAACCGTATATTCAAAGGTGACAAGGATACAATGGACCTCGGAATGTTCAGGATTCTATTAATCCGCTTATTAGTACAGAGATCAGAGAGTACTCGAGCAAAATCTCTCCCGGTGGCTTTACGGAACCATCTCTCTTAGGTAAAACCTAGTTGGCAGGAGAGAGCAACAGCGCAAGACGAAGGAAAAAGGGGGGGAAGCTTGACTCCCTTATGAGCAGAAGAAGTGCAAAAGAAAAGCGCGCACCGCCATCGTCGCAAGGAGACGCAAAAAAAAATAGTCGGAAAACATAGGGTCCACAGGGAGCGATGATTGGCTCAAAAGGTTACTTCACGGAAGAGGGACAGCATGACCTGCGGGGGCGAGCGTGAACAGGGTGGGGCCGAAAATGTATCTGTTTACGGCCAACCGTGAACTAATAAGTCAAAAGAAAAACCACTGCTTTCTGACTCTGAAAGGGAAAGCGACAAAAAGGAGGGGAACGTCCTTAGCTAGAGCAAGGGAGATAGAGAAGAACAAAACAGTGGTGGGAAAGAAAGAAAGAGAAATGTCTCTATTCGAACGTTCCAAGACCATTGGAGGATTTGCGCCCGCCGTAAGAGATGGTTGTGTCAGGGAAAAAGGGGAGTCCAAGAAAATCGCCGCGAAAAGGTTCTTGAGGAAGCTCACGGTCATGCTATCAGAAGGTAAGGATGTACCACGAGAAGGGAACGCTGAAAGAACCTTTCGCCCTAAATAGCGACCGTGATGCCTATAACCGAAAAAAGAGGCGGTCTTAGCTGCTGGGAAAACGGCGTGACAGGAGGGAAAAAAGAGTGAAATAACGTAAGGGGCGGAGCAAGTAGGGTGTTACGGAGAGGTACCCAACTGGGAATTCGGCTCAAGGGGCTAAAAGATGCCCAAGGGACGAGGAGGACGCTGTTCCGGGAGTTCAAGAAAAAGGAGGAGCTCTTTCATCACGCTGGAAACGATCAGGAGGACGGTGAATAAAAGAAAAAACAAACCAAAAGATTCCTTCCAATCTCCGCCGTCCCCTCGCGGCAGTGATCAAAAAGGGGGGCTGCCAAAAAATATGGGAGAGGAACGCGACGTCTGAGCGAGGGGGCTGGACCATCTCTCTCTTGGGCACGAAAGCGCCGGACACTTATTTGGCAAAGGAAAACCCCTGGGGCCTATACCGTGGAGAGTGGACGGTTCCGTTAGATCGTCGCCCGCGGCACAGGGTGGGATAAAATTGTTTTAACTTCACTGTGTGGCAAAGGAGGGGGGTCAAAATCACGTGGGGGTGACGATTTCGTTCTACAGATAGTCAAGGAAACCTTCTGGATGTTAGTGTTAGAGCAGCGGAGGAAGGGAGGAAAAACAAATTTAAAGGGGGTTCAAAAAGGGCGTAGCCAACTACAGGAGGAGATCCTTAGATCGAATGGGAGAGCATTGGCGTAACTACGGGGGGGAGGGGACGCGGAGGTCTGTCGGGCTCGTTGAGATAAAGATCGGCGTCCGGAGGTACGTGGTGAAAATCGCCGCCTGAAGTAGTGCGGGAGGTCAAACGGATAAGTTAGAAAAACCAAATGGAAACGACGGTTGGAAGGGGGGGGGGTAATTGCGCAAGAGGACGGGAGGGAACGCAAATGCTAGCGTAAGCGCTCTGGGTGGTCGGTTTGATGGCTTTATACTTTAGGGCGGACCTCAAACGAAGCGACGTTGGAGGGGGGGATCTCCCATCTTCAGGGCTCCGGTGCGCGGAAGGCCTCGGGCGGGGGAAGGGTTTCTCAAGGCCCCCGCTGCCTAACTATACGCGGCGACGAAAAAGAGAGCCTCAAGAACTGTAAATGCGACCGGAGGGCCTATGCAAATAGTAAGAAACGGGAGGGAGGGTCAATAGCTGAGGGGGAACTCCATCACAAGAGGCAGAGCCTGACGGAAAAAGTCTTTAGGAGTATGCTCTACGGAGTTCAACTTCCGAAAAGAAACAGCACTTGGGGAGACAGGGCGTACTCTGAGGGGGGAGAGATCGCACAAGTGGGTCAAGCCTTATAGTGGTGCACCTAGTATAAAGGAAAAACCGGGTGAAGAAACGACGGGGCGCTCGGTCACTGGGGTAGATTTTCTGCTGTATGCGGTGGAAAAAAGAAAAAAAAATCGTGCTGCGAAGGGGCGTGCTCAAAGGAGATAAGGATTAACTCTAAAAGGCGGGGGGAGACGTAGTCGAACTCACCCGCGCATAGGACATCCCGATCGGGGGAGATATGAGGGGGGGACCGATGAACCTTCGAAATCGGGTTTGTACACAGTAAGGGGAAGAGAGGTTGGCAAGAACGGTAGCGCTGCCGTTGCTATGAACCCCAAAAAATTGGGGATGCTGGAGGAAAGGATCTCAAAACGCGTGTAAAGACGAATGTGAACGCCAAAACCATGGGGGAAGGGGGGAGTGTCGGTCCGGGGTCACGAGGGGTTGTCTGGATAACCTGGTGACCCGTACTAAATCTGAAACCGTGTTGCACGAAGAAAGAGCACGGGCGAAAGACCCCGACGAAACGTCGGGGGGGAGGAAGGGAAATAAGGTGTGGGCAAGGCGGGGAAGTGGGCGCTCTGACATGCGATTTTGACCTGCAGGCGAAAAAGGGGGGGAGGGGAGAATCAAACTTCGGGAAGCTGGGGGAGTACTGTGGAGTGGGGATATAATCATAGGAGAAGATCACGGAGACACCCTGGCTCAACAGAAGAAGAACGGACTAGGGAGACGTACGAAGGGGGCAGAAAATCAATAAAGAAATCGACTCAAGTGTTGGGGGAGCCAGCTCGAACGCCCGAAAGACCGAAGACGCAAGAAGATTGAAGTAGGGGGAACGAGTCATCTATATCGTCGACCACTAGTGGAGAAAAGTTCACTCATTGAGAACTAAGAGGGAAAGGGTCCCATTAAAAAAAACTGTGTCGAGCAAACAGTGGCCAAAGCCAAGTTCAGTCTCGCGGAGATCTTTGGCCACTGTGTGAACTCGAGGTACGTCGGGGGAGAAGGCTAAAACAACGGTGGGGAGACCAGCGACGAGACAGCAGTTGTCTATCGATATTGTCATACTACAGTTACTCTACGAGGGCCTCGAAGAAAACGTCCTAAATGTTGGAGGGACGGTCGCGGGTCGGTTGGTGAGGTTAATTCTGCGGGTATTTGATTCTCGAAGGAGAAAGAGGGCTGGGAAGGATCAGGTTGAGGGAACATGGATCTCTACCTACCAGAGATTGAGCTCGTCAGGGGCCAATCGTCAAAACCACAAAACCAACTACTGGGAACGGAGAGCCGAAGAGAGTTGGAAAACGATCGATCTCTACCGAGCAGGTCTACGAAAGGAGGTATGGGAGGGCTCCTGAGGTCGGGGGGGAGGGGGGTCTGACTGGGATTGTTTGCAATCATTCGAGACGGAAGGGAGATCAATAGGAAGTATCAGACCTCAGAAAGAACCCAAATAGGTGTGAACCTAGAATCACCCAAGGGAGGGTGGGAATCTATGAGAGACGGGGGAGCCTGCAGGGGGAAACTGGAGAGGAACTAAACACGGTTTTACTGTGTGAATTGTAAAGAAGCCCGGTCCATAGACTACTTTTCACATGGGGAAAGAGATCACTTACTACACAGTCAAACGACTGACGGGGTGGGCAAGAGGAACCGGGGACTCTGGGGGAGCAAACGATAGACCAACGAGAAGAAGTCTCTGTAAAAAAAGGCAAAAAAGAGAGTGCATCTCCTGCGAGGGGGGAGCACGCAGCTCATAGGCAGGGGAAAGGCTAGCTTGGAAATCCCCTCTGAGCGAAGTGAACGACGGGGAGGGAAAGGGGGGGAAGACGTTAAGGAAAATTGGAAGGGGAATCACGGGAGATGGTTATGCTGGAGTGGGGGGGGGAAAAAGAATCTCTGAAGAAAGAAGACTGTACGCGATCATATGACCAACAAAGTCCCAGAAGAAGGAAGGCATGGAGAGGAAGCAGGAACTCACTAGAAAAAAAGTGGAGGAAAAGATACGAACTCTAGAGCGGGAATAGGTAAAAAAATGGGGATACCAGGTTAACCCAGGGAGACATCCAGCCCGTCAATCAACGACGGAGGCAGAAGGACTCCGGCATGCATCAGGTTAACAAGTAGAAAGAAAGTCCGAGTGGAGGTGACACCAAACCCGAGCTTTTCAACCACGATCTCGAAATCCGAGATTCCCAGCTATGAGAACGTTAGGCAGAAAGAAAAGGGAAACAAGGCGCAAACCGACGTCGTTCGAACTGGGGCGGGGGAATTCGGACGGGTGTCCATAGGGGGAGAGGGAATCGCAGAAAAAAGGGATAAGGTTCACGGGCGGTTGAAATCTGGGGGGTCGGAAATGCACGAGAGACAAGGGGGGGGGGTGAAAGTACAAACAGAACTGGAGAATCAATCAGGGGGAAGTGATAGGTTCTAATCCTAACTTTGTAGGGGGAGGGGAAGGGTCCGAGAAGGAACTAAAAAAGCGCGGGTTGCTGTTACTCTAAGATGTCGCGAGGGGGGGTCCGGCCCCAGGAAACACGCGGGAGGAAGGGAACGGATCCTTAAATCATTTTATAGGGGGCACATCCAGATGAATGCCTGTACTCGGAAGCCAA
>Ga0179593_1348617_pt1 | contig 12039 bp, 12 predicted proteins | sample CZODoug2_1_08_16_FD_185931 | JGI IMG/M metagenome (GOLD analysis project Ga0179593, IMG submission 185931) | Vadose zone soil fungal communities from Angelo Coast Range Reserve, California, USA - CZODoug2_1_08_16fungal (PacBio error correction) | ecosystem: Environmental > Terrestrial > Soil >...
ACGGTCGAGTCTTTCTCGGACTCATACACCAGCCGGCAGGGGGTACGGCACGGGCTGATAACAAGGTAGAATGGTGGGCTGATATGACTGGAATTTTCTCACCGAAAAAAGAGAGTAAGTACAGCTACGGAGGGGAACCCGTATGTTGGGCGGGGGTGGGGATCAAATTCAAAGGGAGGACATACGACAAGGCAAAAAGTCTACGTGCTCGAAATACCGAAAAGGGAGATGAACAGATGGGACTTCTTTGGGATGGGGAAAGCCAACTCTATGGGCTGGTTTTTCGCATCATGCCACCGCGGAAACTCAGCGGACCAGTGCAGGCCTCGTCGCGAGGTGTCGGAAGGAGAAGTGAGGAAAGACGGGTTCGCCGGGAAAAAGTACGCCTCCCCTCCAAAGGACAAGGTGATTCTGACCGCGCGATGAATGGCTCCAACCCTTAGAAGCATGAAGGTAACGACGGAGGAAGTAAGGAGGGGTAAAGGTGGCGGATGGTCTCCTCGGCAAAAAGTAAACTGCTTAAAGACCAAGAGGGTCATCGGAGAAAGAGAGGCAAAAACGAAGAACGACACAGGCAGTAATCAAGTGTGACCGTCGGGACCCGGAAGAAAGAAAGGGTTCAGGCCATCTCAAGAGGAGGTCTACGGTCACACAAAAAAGGTCTTCAGTACATTCGTGCCAGATAGGTTATCGTAGAAGATAGGAAAAGCCAAGTTCCATAACGGTCTGGGGAAGGCCGGTCGCAGAACTGCGGGAATGCCATAGGGATGGACGTGCCGCAAGAACCACCGTTCGGGGTTCAACGAGGCAGAAATAGGGAAGTGCTCCGACTACCTGCTTAGTCGTAAGGAACGCAGAATGTGAGGGGGAGAGGCCAGGCTGACCTTATTACGGAAGCGAGCTGTCATCGTTGGGAGGGGGAAAATCTCTAAATCCAAGCGAGAAAAATCGGACTGGGCGAACCGGGGGTTTGAGACGGGCGGGAAGCATCAATCCGGTGGTGGAAATGAGACGGGAAAGACAACGGCGGCGAAGAGAACGACACGACACTGAGCAAAAAAGAAAACCCCTTGGTGAAGCTACAAATAAGCGGCGCAGATCAACGAAGGCAAACGTTCCGGAAGGACACGAGGAACGAAGGGGGGCCCGCTGACTATCCGGAAAAGAAGGGAGAGGTTCTGACGGGGGTTTCACAAGAAGGGACATTCTCAAGGGCCCGCTTCAGGCACACCAGGGGGGCGCTTTCCTGAGTAAGCAAAGAAAAAGGAAATTTACTTAACGATCGGCACAAAGGAAAAGGAAAGCCTGCGTTTTAAATGACCGCTGGTCGAATCTCAATGGAAGAAAACGCAGAAGAACCTATCTCTTGGTCGGGGGAGGGGGCAAAGCGTGAAGGGGAGATCGCTGTTACGATGAAGAAATCGAAAGAGAAGGGACACGCAGCGGGCAGAGGCAGGAAAGAAACGCAAATGGAAGAGTCGTCCTGGATAACCCTAAGTTATTCCAGTAAAACAAAGACGGGAAAAATGAGACCGATAGCCAGCAAGATTTGAGCTATCTCTCCAAAAAAGGTAGGCAAAGAGAGAAGGGTAGCAGCACTGCCTCCTATCTAGCGTAGGTTGGCTGGAAAAACCGGGGGAGTGATCGAAGAGAAATACGTGGTCAGCGTGTCCAACGCAGCCTCGCCGCGGAGGGAAGCTATGGCGGAGATCAAAAGGCTTCATCGCTCATAAAGGCACGCTTTGCCAAATCACAGCAAGCGAAAAGTATTACTTTTAAATCGGAGGAGAGACACCCCTTGGCACAAAAGTCAACCTTCCGACCATGTGAGGAAAAAAGAGCGTGCCAGAACGGGAATTTCTTGCTTCCTGATTCAAAGGGGAGCGATCTTGACGGAAGTGCCTCGGTGGCCTGAAAGCCGGGAACGACAGGGAATCCCTAAAGGGGGACTCCATCAGCACATCGCCCTTGCTGAGCCCGGATTATCACATGGGGGTACTCGGTGAAGGGACTAAAAAGGGGAAAAGGCTTAAAAAAAAAGAAAAAAGAATGTCCAAGACGCCTGGGAGACAAAGAAGCGATGGGTTTTCTGTGGCTTCATGGTGCTAATTTGGGCTCGGAGATGGCGAACCTAAGATGTCTTTGCGTGAAATATTATCCTGTGACCATTGATCGACTGCGGAGTCCCCCAAAATCCGCACACGTCAGGAACTAAAGGTACGCTGGCAGTTATGGAAGGTAGAGATAGAAATAAAGGCCGGAGTTTCCTAAAAGGAGGAAACAGGGAAAATCCTAGTGCAGAGAAACTCAAAGATTGAGTAAGGTTACAGATATGAAAGGAGCTGATAAGGCTCGCCAGGGACGAAAAAAAGGAAGTGTGTATGCGGGACAAATGGGTCCTAGGAAGAGGACATCACCGGGGCCTTCAGTTGCCGAGTAGTTTCCGAGGGAAAATTTCTTTCACCAAAAAGGGGACGTGATATAGAAATTCCGAAGAGAGGCAGGAAGGGGGGGGTAGTAACACCGATCTTCACTTGGGCAGGAGAACCTCCGGCTTTGTCACAGGGGAACAAATTGCAGAACGGTGGGGGTCCCTCCGAAAAAATCACACGATAAGGGGGGGGCGTGCCTGCGAGTGGTTTTTCAGCAGTAAGAGTGGAAACGCTGAGAGAAAGGGGGAAAAAAAAAGCAAAAAAAAAAGCGACCGTTCCAGGCCTGAAGTCAGCAGATCAAAGAGGAACGGGATTGGAGAATTTGGGGGGAGAATCATGACGGCGTGTGGAGAAGACAACCACGAAAGGATGGGAGCGGGAGACCAGGGCGAATTGCAGTTGGGATTCTACTAACGTAAAAAATCGAACTGCGAACAATCTGAGCACTGATGGAAAAAATCTCCAGGGGTTGCTGCTGGCCCAGGAGGAAAAATGAAGAGGGGACTTTCAAATGAAGAAAGCGGTCCATCGAACATTGTAGGCGTCGAGCAGTTCAAGAAGGGGGGGCAGCCATTCAGTCCGGTATGTCCCTAGACCTTTGACCAAAAAGAAGAGAAAACAACCGCAGGGTTCTCCCCGTTTCAACCGGGCTGGCTTACTCTCGGAACGGGGGAATTAGAGAAGAGAAGATACGAGGAGCTTGGGGGGGAAATGCCTGGCTTCCCCCCAACCAAAACCGGAGGGGTGATCTTCGGAGACAAGAAAATAAAACAAAATCTGGAGTTACTATCTCGCGAACCACACCAAGCTGATGTAAAATAAGAAACATTTCCATAATGGGAGGGGATCTGGAGCTCAGGGGAAAAAAAGAAAAATTACTTTGTGGGAATGCCAGGTGGGATGAAACAAGCGGCATTGAGGAGCAATCTTGAAAAGAACCGACGCGAGAGTAAGGGAAAATACTGGAATACCTCCGGTCTAGTGAGGGCAAGTGCAGGGGAAGGTCCGACAGCCGAAAGGAAAAAAGTGGGGGCCCCTTTTCGCAACAGGCTGTAATGGCGCGCAAAGCAATTCGATGACCCTGGACTGGAGGGTGCTCTGGATGTGAGAAACTCTTCATCTTACGCAAGTTCCACCGCGGTTCTCAGCGAAGGATGAGAATAAAAGAAAGGGGGCGCAAGATGGACGGAAGGAAAAAAAAAAAAAAGAAATTAAAGAAAAGAGCCCCTGGGATGACGACTCCATAAGGTCATGGATTCGACCTCCAAGGCGGAGACGGAAAAAAAAGGGACGCAAATCAACGTTAGGACGTGGCCCGAAAAGGAAAGTAGCGTAGTACTGGGGAAGGCGATTGTTCGAGGCCGCAACATGGGCTTAGAACACCCGCCTTCGTGCAGCAAAGCGAGCAAAAAAAGAAAAATCGAAAAAGGCACCGGCAGTACATTGTGACGTCGGAAAAAACGACGATGCAAGGGTTCCAGGCCAGAAAACGGGCATTTCTGGGCCACTCAGAAAGGTTCTTCCTTCGGATCTCTGATTAGCCCTCAGGCTAAAGGGTGGGGGGGAGCAATTTCGAGGAAACTTACAGAGGGAAGCCGGGACCGGGGGCAAAGGGATGTAAACCGAGACAAACGTCCCGCAATCGAACAACTCTATTTCTGGAAAGAAACCAGGTATCCGACTCTGGCAGAAATAGGTAGGCTAAACGCAGGGGTGCGTTAAGCCACTAGGAGGAACCTGGAGACGGGAAGTAAAAAGCTTTGAAATAGTGCGATCCAGGCAAAGACCCAGCGAGAAGATTTCGGCAGTAGGGAACCGACTTGAGGGGGATAAAAAGGGTTTCACTCGACGACGCAAAGACAGCGTCGGGAGCACTGATCGAGCACAAGGATGGCACAACACCGAGACTCTGTTCACAAAGACGCGCATTAGGCCGATAGAAGTCAAAAGGGAAACGTACATTAACGGAAAAAGGCTCAAAGTACTATCCGGGAGAAATAATCTATGGCTGAGGGGATTCACGGGGGGGGGGGCGTGGGGCCAAGCCCTGTATCGGTAACTGCAAAGAAAGCGGTATCACACCGATGCCGTGGATACAGAGAACGTAAGGACCATCAGGAAACGAAAAAATGAACTCGGGGAGGGAAAAGGAAGCAGTTGTTGGCAAGGACAAGCTTCTCTCCTGGCAGAGGGGCACCCGCGAGAGACTAACCGATGCCGGAGGCGCTGGTGGTCGGTGGGTATGACATTTAAAAAAGGAAACGATCCATCTGAGCAGCGAGGCCAGGCACGTGGGAAAAACAGGGGAACAATACTTAGGCTGGATCACGCCTACGGAGGGGAGGACCAGAAACCCACGCAATTACAGAAGTGGCGGCCTGGTGAGAGCCATAAAGAGAAACAAACAAAGGTAGGCTGAGCGAGAGAGATGAGCCCAAGGCCCCGGGCTACTGAATAGTCAATGGGGAGTCGGTTTAACAACAATTTCGATAGGGCGTGCCAGGGAACTGATAATGAAGAAGTGAAGGAGGGGTCACAGACCCAGAAGGCATCGATGGCGGCGATGTGCGATCTGATTCATCAAACATCCGGCCTCGGGAAGCACGAGTTGGGAGCCCAAGTAGCAAAGAGAGCGCGCGCGGGGTTAAGGAAGGGGAGTCCCAAACGGTCGCAAAAACAGAAGGGGAGTGAAGGCAAGGGCTGGAACGATCGCGTTCAAGTAAAGAAGGTTCGGGCCGATCTTCAAGATCGATCTGGAAGTCCTCGGTAAATGACGTGCATTTAGAAAGAGAAAGGGGAGTAAAAAAAGGGACGGTGAACTCCACGTCATCCCTTCCAGCTGGCCGCAAATATAGACCGGGGAAAGGGGAAAAGCGGTTACTTTACATCGGGCGTACGCGCCGCAGAATTCCTCAAGGGGGGTCTTAGTCAGATGGGGAGGGGCTTGGATGCGTGTTTTGTGCGAGACAGCGAAGCAGCTTACTGTCGTCGAGAGGTGTGAAACAAAAAAGGTGATCGCTCTGCGGCACGGGCAAAGCGGGGGGTCATGGGAACCACGCCTGAAGCAGAATCTTAGAGAGGGCATGGGATTGCAGTTAAAGAGCCAACTAGGAGGCCGAGTGAAGTGGAAGGCAATTCTCAAATTGGACGCAAGAACTCATTACCGATCAGGCCAAGGGATTTCAAATAAAAAAACGCCGGGTTCGCCAAGGATTGGGGCGAAATATCCGGTGGCTCGTGCGTGAACGAAGGGGATCCGAAAATCTTTACAAACGCGCATAGTAGTCTGCCGCATGCATTTCCCTAAAATAGGAAAGGGAAGGGAAGACATAAAGTGAAGAGGAAGAGGGAGGAAGGGTGGTAGGAACTACCCATGAGTTGAAATTAAGGCGAAGGGCGGGAAGGACTCTGCACTGGAACCATTGCTTGGGGATTGCTACGCTAACTGTGACTAATGAAGGGGGGGGGTGGTCGAGTGAGTTTTTGGGGAGGCATCGGAAAAAAAGGTAAGAGAAGGTTTGGGGAGAAACCTGTAATGGAGCAGAGAGAACACCGGACAGTAAGAGAAGGAATTGAACTCCGAGGCACAGCAGAGGAAGGAAGTGGGGCAGGTGGTTAAGATCTTAAAAGGAGGGGGGAGGTACGAAAGACCCGTTCGGGGGGGGTTATTCGTAAATTCATTTCAGTTCTTCAAAAAAAACTTGCTCCGAAGCTCAAACCACGCGAGCGGGCTCACGCACTGGGAAAGAGTGATGATGAAAAGGGGCTGCCCAGTAAAAGATTGAAAATTCACTCCAGAAAACATAGCGGATAGAAAGGGGAGGCGAGAGACACTTTGAAAGAAGCTGTGCGAGCCATTGAAACAGGTCAAGGAAAGGGGGAAAGCACAAGGGCCTACGAATAACACAAACCCCCTCCGCATTTGTAAAGCCAAAGAGTCAAGTCGTGAAGTAAATAACCGGGAGGGGGGGAGCCAAGGGGGGGGGGCGGGCAAGATTAAAGCGAATCACTAATTATTACGAAAAAGGAGGACGTACCCACACCCCGACCGCTGGTGATCTTCGGAGACGCGACAAAACCCGGATGGACAATTTCTAGTTAAGGCTCAAACCGCGGGGAAAAAAAAGAAGGGCTCCCCCGCTTGAAAAAAACCTCCTGGTGGTTTCGGGAAAGGGAGTCATCAAAAAAAGTCTGGGTGGGGGGTGGTAAGCAGTCAAAATTGAATAACCACTCTCTGGATCTGAAGGCTAAATAACAAGAGAAGTAAAGGACAGCTGTCGTGAAAAACCCGGAGAGCGGAAAGGACAGGGAGTGTGTAGGAGGGGAGGTGTGGACAGGGGGGAACGACCGTAACGAAGGGCTAAAACTCTTATACTGACTAGAAAAAAGCAGTTACAGATGACTGCTTGCGTGTAGCAAAGCAAGTCTTAGCTAGAATGGGACAGCTTCCAAACGCTGCAGCCTCGATCCATTGCGTGCTAAATGATCTCTATATGGAGAAGAAACAAAAAAAAAAAAAAAAAGAAAAAAAAAAGCTGTACCCTGGGAAGTTACAGGCCTCCCATCAGAAAGTCAGGATTGCGAAAAAATGAACTGGTAGCTCAAGAAAAAACGGCACTGAGTAGACGACCGGAGGAAATCCTGAGTAGTCGGGGGCCGGCGGAGGTTCTCCGATCGCGTCCTGCGACCAACCTTCTCTTCCATGAACGGTGCCAATCTAAAACACAAAAAAAACGGCAAAGGGGGGGAGGTGAAGTCGGAACACCACGGAAAAACCAAACTCGGTGCCACTGAAGTCGGAGGGCTAACGAAAAAACAGACTAATCGTTCGTTCCCTACAAAAGGAGGCCTGAGAAGTAAGGAATTCTGTATCCTGACAGAAAGGGATCTAATGTGTCATTAAAGGGAGGCAAGGGGGACACCGTGGACTGTGAACAGGCCTAAAACGTCCCGCGTCGAAACGAGAGGGGGTTAGACTCCGGCTAGGAAAGAACGCATTCTCAGTAGACGCCGATTTGCGGGCTCTGCCAAGTAGTAACTTTAGTGGATCATTCGGCAACCGGGGAAAGGGTCAGAGTCTCGAAGGCCTCACTGCAAGCGATAAAGGGAAAAGGGAAAGGACTATCGATATGAGGAAAGTCGAACTCCACCCTCCTGGGTGTGAAAACTGGGGATAAGAACAAGGAAAAAAAAAAAAAAAAAAAAAAAAAAAAACGCGTTGCGCCCTGATCGAGCAAAACACATGGGGGGGGGGGCACACGGGGAAGCCAAAAGAACACCATAAGGACCCTGGCGCTAATGGGACGGCAGCGCTGGGGAACGAACATCCTATATACGTAAAGAGGGGTTCACAGAGCCTGTCCGAGGAAGTGAGGGGGGCTAGGGGTAGTTCACAAGGAAGGGGGAGTCAACCAGGTCTCAACGGAGGAAAGCGTGCACAAAAAAGGGAAATTTTCTTCATATCGAAGACGGGAAGAATCAGGAAGAACGGAACTCTGTAAAAGGATCGACAAAAAGGGTCGGGGAAAATAACCATTGCTTAAGGGGAAAGGGCTGTGAAGCGAATGTCATATAACGCGAAAACGATGCGAGGGCGACTGGGAGTGAGCAAAGGGTGGAAGGTCATGATGAGATGCAAGAAGAAAGAGGACATCGCGCCATCGGCCGCGTGCACCTTCCTTTTACACTCGAGCCATTCAAAAAAACTATGGGAGGGAGGAAAGGAAAAAGACTGGGGAACAGTAAGACCAGGAGAAAAGGGGAGGATTCTTGCCATCTCTCTCAACCAAGGAGGAGAGATAAAAAAAAAAGGGGGGGTGCTAAAAGCCCACGGAGGTTCACGTCGGTAAATGTAATAACGGCCGTCCTATGATAAAACGAAATAAGGCAGCAAAAGTGTTCCAATCATTCCTAGCCACATGCCTCGGTATGCGGCGATGTCGAGAAAAATTAGGAAAATCGGGAATCAAGAGCGACAAACTTGTTCCCTCACCGCCAAAAGAATCCAAACGCATCGGTGAGGGGGGCGCGCTGTGGGGGATCTTCAAGAGCCCAAGGTAAACAAACCGCAGGGGTTCCTTTAAGAAAGTGACCGCGTGACATAGGAATGTCTTGAAAGAGGATCCGCGAATCTGGGGGGAATGAAAAGGCCTCTGTGGACAGGAAGATACGTTCACGGTGAAGGGAAAGTTATTCCTAGAAACCGGCAGCTCGCCCTTCTTGGCCAGCCCGGAGAGTCCACCGGGGGCCTAAACCGGGGGCGGGGGGAATACTAGCCGAATTTACGCTTAGAAGCGCCAAAACGCAAACTCAGGGGGGGGCAAGGGTTGGCGTCATGTGAGGTGGAGCAGTCTCGATCAGGGAGGACGAAATTACGGTATCCGGATCAAAAAACCCAAAAAGTTGAGATATCTGCTCGGCCGAAGGATCAAGAGTCGTTTTTGGGTTGTTTTGTTTTTTTTTGTTGGTTTTTGTTTTGTTTGGGTTTTTTTTGGTTGGGTTACCCCCCCCCCCCCCCCCCCCCCCACCAACCCCCCCCCCGACGGCCCCCCCAAACAAACCACACACGCCACCCAGCCCCCCCACCCCCCCACCCCACCCCCAGCCTGCCCACACACCCCACCCCCCCCCCACCCAACCCTCCAAAAGCACCCCCCCCCCCCCTTTTATGTTTTTTTGAATTTGTTTTTTTTTGTTTTTTTTTTTGTTCTGTTTGGTTTTTGTGGTTTTTTTTTGTGGTTGTGTTTTTTTGTGTTTGTTTTTTTTTGTCGCCTCGAGCTAAAAAAGAACAAAAAAAACAACCCGACCACTTCAAACGTTTGGCGCAAACGGCACTGCCCCCTCCAAAAACAGAGATCCCTGTCTGCTGGAGGGATTTACTCGATATCGAACTATACAGCCGAGGAAGAAATGTAAACAGTTCCTGGAGCGACGCTTATCCTTGAAAGAAAATACACATTGTCGGCTGCACTTCCGAGTTGGACTCTCCGGAGGGCAGAAACATATTTTTGGTACTAACAATGGGGCTCGGAATCGTTAAACAGACACTTTGAACGCAATAAAAGGTATGACGGAAGGGAGGACTTCCCATTGACAAAAATCCGACCGTTATCAGCGGGCTCATATCAGATTCCGATAAAGGACTAATGTTGCTGGATAACTACGATTGTCTTCCCGGAGGCCTAAAAAATCTTTATAACGAACGAATTGGGGGAGTACGTTGTGTCCAGAATCGCAAACGGGGGAATAAATTGAGAAGGGGGAGTTTTGGAATCCGCTCACCGCTTTCAAAGTTGGTTTGTAGAGAAGCAGCGGCTCCGCTTATAAATCGCCGAAGAAGTACTTACATCCACTGAATCACGGTCGAAAAACCCTTGCCATCTGGGGGAGGGGATCAATGTAGATGAGGCGTCGTTCAGGAAGCCAAACATGAGGGATGGAGGCGTAATGAAAGTGCTATCCGTTCACGGGATTCAGAAATCTAAACTGCGCCGTATGAGACAGGTGAAGAGCATGAAAAGAAGCGTTTTAATGATCCAAGGAGAAATGAATCGGGGGGGGACGGGAAAAGAAGGGGAAAGCAGGAAAAAAAGGGGGGCGTCGAGGAAGCAGTTACTGGGTATTACTCAAATTTAACTACGGGGAGGGGAAACAAAACCGTTGCCCAAGACTAAGGAGAACACAAAAAAAAGGTTGTTGGGGCAACCTAAAGCAAAGAAATCTCCGGGTTCACCAGTGAACCTCTCGATCGGGTATGAGCAAATGCCAAGAGACAGACGCTGGGTTATAATCTAATTACCCACAACAAGAACGGCTGGTGATCTTCATAGACAAACAAGGATTAACAAAGGGGGAGTTACTATATCTCTCCACTTATGGGGGGAGGGTAAAAGTAACACAGGGTACAGCCGTTTCTTGTCCTGAGGGGAGAAAGTGGGTCTACCAGAGTCTGGTGGTGGGGTAAGACGCGGCTAAAAAAAAGAAAAGGGTAATACAATATTGCGTCCTTGGGAGAAAAAGCCAACGAGCGCGAGAGTAATTACTTGAAACTTCATGGGAAAAAAAATGCGAGGGGGGAGTCGTAGGGATTGGGGGCAAAGGAGATTCACAACCGGAAGGACTAGGCACCTTACTTAACTACGAAGCCGGGGGGGGGCCAAAGTCTCCTCTTGTCAAAACTTCTATGGGAAACACTTCACTCCTCCTGGGCCAGATGACAAGGCGGATTGAGCTCGTCCGTGCTTAGAGCGAGGCGGGGAGCAGAGAGGAGGGGGGGGGAAAAAACATCAAGGAGCCGCAGAGCATCCCATCCGAGCAGGGGGAAGTCAGGAATCAGCCGAATGGATCTTAACGCCACTTGCTGAAATCCGTTCAAAGAAGAAGCGGGGCCCAAAAGGGAGGAAATGAACATGTACTTGGCCAAGGAGATGGGTAAGAAAAAGCGCGGATTCGGATAGAAAAAAAGGCTCTTCCATGAGCGAAAGCTTTAACATAGAAAAAATAAAAAAGAGGCAAAGGCAGTAGCAGTTGATCGTCGGTACAAACAGACCAGCAAGGGGTGAAATCAAGCGCTTTCAAGACGATGTGACTACCACGCAAAGATAGGGGGAGTTCAAATAACCATGGCAAACGCTAGTAAAAAGCGAGAAAGGAAAGTGAACCGGGGTCTTCTTGGGCTGTCGGAACAGAACTTACGGCGGGGGCATAGGGGAAGGGATTGTCGGGGGACCGATTCACAGAGAAAATTCGTAAAAAAATGGGGACCCCTTAACAACGGCGAACGGACGCACGAAAAAGGAAGAGCGGGCTACTGCCGGGGATGGGAGGCAGGATATTGATCGGGATATTCAAGAATCGGCAGTCATATTTGTAAGAGACGTACGTCATACTGCCCACGAGCATATTTAAGACATTAAAAAGAAAAAGTATTTGAAGACGAGAAGGCATCCCACGATGGTGTGTTGGGCCCTAACGATCGACGCAAAATCTGGGATCGGCAATAATAGAAGAAAGAATGCAAACACGCATGAACAAAAAAAAAGAACACCATCTGCCTCTGGTGGAATACAAAAGACTCATATTCTTGCCGGAGAAGAAGCAAAGGGGTCTCTTATAGTAAAGAAAAGGGAGGGGGGGAAAGGCCTCCCTTTACTATCTTCTTCAAGCGATGTGTTTACGGGGGGGGTGAACAGAAGGGGACATCCCTGGACGGCAACTCCCTTAGGGAAGGACACCGAGGCCTTGGGGGGTTGTCCTTCCATCTTGGGTTGGGGGGGGAACCCTGAGAAATTAGAGGAGAAAAAAGTTGAGGAACGGCCGATTCGTCCCTCTTGGGTCGAACGGAAAGCAAGTGGTGGGGGCAGACGACCGCGAAGGGGGGGGAATCTTGCATCACTGTGTCGAGGAGGAAGACTGTCCTTGCGGAGTGGCAGGTGGGGGGCATTCTGCGGAGGATGGCCGATCAACGAAGGGAGGAAAGGACGCTAGTAATGCGTTAAACGTCTTCAACCCTTTAAATCCCTGGAAGCAAGCCTACGCGGAGGGGGGAAACCGATGTAACCAAAGAAAAGTACCACAGTTTAGGACGACCGTTCCATTGAGAAGGTCC
>Ga0179593_1473527_pt1 | contig 12039 bp, 15 predicted proteins | sample CZODoug2_1_08_16_FD_185931 | JGI IMG/M metagenome (GOLD analysis project Ga0179593, IMG submission 185931) | Vadose zone soil fungal communities from Angelo Coast Range Reserve, California, USA - CZODoug2_1_08_16fungal (PacBio error correction) | ecosystem: Environmental > Terrestrial > Soil >...
TTGCCAACATTTGATTGGTGGGGGAAATCTCACATAAAGCAGGACGACAAGAAAATGTCCGAATAAGTAGGGGGTGGCGGGAGGAGGGGCTTGGTTCCAGGTTTCAGGTGCTTTATTTCGTTAGGGTGGATTGCCATGGTCTCTCGCGGGAAGTTAGGGGGGGTTAAAACGTTTTCTCATTCTATTCTGGGGGCCAGGTAGACACCTTTCAGAAATATCAGGCTTTTAATACTTGGTCAGCGAGGGGGTTTAGTGGTTTTACCTACGAGGCGTTGTTGCTGGGAGATTAGGATACTCTGACATCCTTATGTTCCGAAAGAGAGGGTCGGGAGGTCTGGGGGGCGTTAATCGCGACGAACGGGGCGATTGTGCTAAGTCGGAGTCGTGGGCAACTGCTAAAGGAGGGTCTCGGCGGGGTAGTTATCTGGGCCACAAAACAAATTGGGGCCAGTAAGAAGAGTCCTGTTTTCCTATCTATGGGAGAGGAATATGGGAAAGAACTAGTTCTCTTGGCAACCATGTGGGGGGTTTGCAGGCGGGGAGTGTTGGATTTGGTCTTGACCGCGAGTTTTAAGGTTCCGTTTGTAGGACTCATGACGAAAAGGTGAGGGTTTTTGTTGTGGTGATTGTACCTTCTCTCTTCCAAGAGTATGCGAAGCTACTGGAGTGAATCCCTAAAGTTCGGGAAGGGGCTAGCAGCATTGGGAGGGGGTATATGCGTTTCTACGGTTGTTTGTAGAAGAAGACTTTCAAGGTTGGGCGCGGACGGAAAAAGGAGAGTTTGCAAATAAGGGGGAAAGGGAAAAAAATGTATTTTCATTAAACATGCGGTGGGAAGGGAAGGCGCCGGACGTTGGCAAGGCGAGTACCTTTTATCCGATTGAGTATTTGAAATGGATGAGCGGGTGTTGGAGTGCAAAAAGTCTACGCTTTGGTTGGCGAGGGAGGGGGACCAAATTGATTGGTGCTTATGCAAAGAAGGAAAATTCAGAGGGTTAAAACCGATTAAACTTCATTATAGTTGTGGGTTGGCCAATCAAAACCAGAGAGAGTAGGAGGAGCTCGGGTTTATTCTTTTCAAAGGGGGGGGTAACGAAGCCGGGTGTATGGATCGAAAGAAGGTGTGAAAGTCCAAATAGACCCGTGGGCATTTGATACGCAGAAGAGAATTGGTAAAAATTGCAGAAAAGATTGAGTTTGGGTGTTTGCACTGGAAAAGACGAAGCATCAACGGTATCATGCGGGTCGGACCAGTTATTGATGGGTAACGACAAGGAGGTAGGAAACTCTCCGAAGACCTAAGCGGGTGGGGTCCACTATCCCTCTCGAGGCAGGAGGTGAGGTAAGGGGCTCAACCAATGAAAATTGGCGTGGGTCTAACTGTAGCCAGGGCATGAGGGTAAATTCCAAGAAGGGGGAACCACGTGTCTCTCGAAGGGGACGGAATTGTGCTTTTCCTTGTCAAAAGGAACATTTGGCGAAATCCTGGGGGGACGGTCTCGTGGAGGGACGGTCGGGAGTCCTGCGGTTTGTTGTGGGGGTTTTGGGGAGAGGGGTGCAAAAACCGGATGCCGAAATAGGCTTGTCCGGCTTCCCGCACAACCGCAAGGTAGGTGGCTTGGGGAGAGAAGCATAGGGGGAAATACAGTCCATCTTCACAAGTGTCAGAACGTGTCATGGGAACAAAGCAGGTGGGTCATCAAACCTCAACACTCTGATCATAAAATCACGTTACCATTGGGAAACAGGGGAACTCTCCTTCTTTCTAACACACCGGAAAGCCAGTGGTGCAGGGTTCCAAAAACGGAGGGGGGGGGGGGGTTCCTCAAGGACATGCAGAAGAAAAGACCTAATTTGTGAAACGCATGCTTGTTAGGCGACCTTCTCCATCAGCAGGCATCGGAAGACTGATTTGGAAAAGATGACACACTGTGCTCCAAGTCTGGGGGGGGTCGACAAGTAGATCGTTCTGGAAGAGGGAGTCACAGGGGAGCCAGAGGTAGCAACAAGTGAAGAAATAAACCATGAAGTACGCGAGACAATAGGAGGGATTAAAATAATGAGATTTAGTCGATTAGTCACACGGAGGTATTTAAAAAGTTAAAACTATTCACGAAAAAGGGGAGAAAACCTTCAGAAAAAAATACTTGTGCTCAGTTGGGAGATAAAAAAGGGGGGAGATCCACATCGAGGAGTTGTGGGACTCTAACAAGCGCAGCACAAGGGGGACTTCCTATTAACTTGAACGGGCTTGCGACCAACAGGAGGTGATGAAAAGGGCCAACTGTGGGGTGAAATTTTGGTGATACTACAGAATAGTCTGGAGGGGTTTCAAGCGACGAACTTGGAAGGTCGTGGGGGAACGGTGATCTTTTTGAATTACATAAGCGGGCCGACTTAGGGAACCTTGACGCTTGAGACGGGATTACTAATTATCTAGATCAAAAAAACCAGAAGAAATTGGGGGTTTTCTTGGTGCAAGAAGATTTCAGGAGACACGAAGAACTTCAAGGGTCAAAAAAAAATCAAAAAACAACTTCAGACTACACTGGCGGGAGGGGACAATATTGACATCGTCCATGCTCTGAACATTACAATGCAAAAATTCAAGTCAAAATGAGGGAAGCTGGCGGGGGACAAAGGAAAGGGGTGGGGACTACCCTAGCTGTCATAACCTGGGAAACTCCAATTTTTGGTTTGGAAGAGAAATCCGTCGGCATATAGCGTGGCGGTTTCAAGGGGGGGGGGGCTGAGCTGACTGCCCAGGTCTTGTAAGTTTAATCCTACGGTTCGAAGAGCGCCAAAAAGAGGCTCCAGATTTTTCACGAATGGTCAGTAACACACAATCTCATGAAAGGTTCAAAGACACCTCGCCAGCTTGCATCTGTTAAGATGGGGGAAGTAACCCTGGGAGGTATAGGAAAACAAACCATCAATTTACCCCTCCTGTCAACTCCTAAGCTCTGCCATTATAATGGGGTTGTGGGCCATCTGCCAGACTATCATTTGGAAGATAATAGTAAACGATTGCATTTACTCTTTGCAAAACCACTTCCTTATTTTGGGTAACTCCAACGGTCGTCCAAAAAATTCATAAACTGGAAAGTCGGTCCTAAACTCCAAAAGACGGAGAGAGCCGAAACCGGCTCCAAGGGAGTCCCGCTCAAAACGTCGAAAAGAATTCCTCAAAGGCCCAGACCATTGTACAGAAAAAAGGTGTAGAAGTCAAAAAGACGTCTCACATTCGGGGATACACCGATGCCACAGCCCGTACCACTTTCTAAAAAAAAGAAGGCTGGAAAGCCAGAGCTCAAATGCGCAAGGGAGGAAGCCAGAAGACAAGGAAAAGTAAAAAGCTTTTCCTACAACGAAAATAGCTCTGGAGGGACACTATCGCCTAGCCTCAACACGACCGGAAAAGGACTTCTTCCCAATCAAAACGAACTGTCCTACCCAAGGGACCGACCAAAATTAAGCAAACATGCGCTCTAATCGGAGGGAAAAGATAGGGGAAGGACGGAGCTCTACCGAGTCAGGAGGCTTCTCACGATCGATAATAAATCACCAGCCTAGGGCATTCAAGTTCTCTTTGGAACAGGGAATCATCCTGCTCAAGGATCGTGGGGGAGAAAAGGAAAAAAACGCCTAACCGCATCAAATAGGAGGAATCTAAACGAAAGGGGAGAATTGAACACACAACTCGCAACAACTCTGGAGGTCCCAAACACCGAAAGGGGGGGTTCGAGGGAATATTACCAAGGGGGCTTTATCATTTATGATGAAGGGATGGCAGCTAACCAACACAAACCAAAAAGCCTAGAAGTTCTCCTGAAACAGCCGAGCCCCCAAACACACGTCGTAAACATAGCCCACCTCCTAAACTCAATAAAACGAGGCCCAGCCAATCCTCCAGCCGCTTGTGACGCATTCGATGGGGACGGCTTTACTTGCAGCCTCTTTGAAAAACAGCGTGAGATGGGAAACAAAGTAATTGGGCTTGCAATTAATCTCTTCTCCACACTGAGGAGAAAAGATGATTATTTGCACAATCTGGGGACCAGGTTGGGGAGGCCAAATGTTGGTCTTCTTCAATACCTCCTGGAGAACCCAGGAAAGGGCTCGGAGTAGGGGCGGTTCCTGTTGGGATCAAGTGCTTTTGCTGTGGATGGGCTATGTTCAAAAGAGGAAAAAAAAGGGTAAAAATCAGTTAGTCTTCTTGAGGACGCAGGGAGGAGACGTTGGCTAAAAGCCTGAGGAAAGAATAGATAAAAGGCGGATATTTGACTCGTGCTCCTGGGGGGGGGGTTGAAAAAGAAGAGGCGTTAGTTTGGGGTGTGGGCGCAGGAGGGGGGAGCACGAAAGGAGGTCCGAGTTGGGCGGTGTTGCGGGCCTGGAAAGAGAAAGAAGGATCGATTTTCGGGGCAGGGCGGAATTAGGTTGGAGAAAAGTGCAATGGGGGGATTGAGGTAATCGAAGGGGATCAAAGTGGAATCGACGCGTAAGAAGGGGTCGTCGAGGTAAAAAAGGGAGCCTATCTCCTCGAAATTTGCCGGGGGAGGACCGGTGGAGGAGGGAGTGACCGGAGGTGGGAGTTAGAGTGATTTGATAATCAACACGCGGGGGCAGTCGTTTGTTGGGGTGGAGAAAAGATGAACAGATGTACAGATTGGAGGTGCGCTCGGCCGTCTTCAGAGACAGGATGAGCGTGGCTGAAGTTTCAGGGCGACGTTGGGGGCGATCGGACGGGGTGGTTGGGGAAAGTAGCTTTGCATTCAGCAGAGTAGAGAAGGGAGGGGGGACTTTTGCCGGAGTCAAAGGTAAGACAGTCGACCATGCGGTTGGTCTTGACAAGGGGTTTCGGAGCGGATTCTAACGTGGGAGGAGGGGGCTCGTGACGGAAATGAGCTTGTCCGTTGGGGGTATGCCGGGGAAGGCATTCCTTTGGATTGTCTACAAGGGTCCAAAGTAAAGGTTCGGGCTATGCAATAGAAAGATCAGCGATTTGCCTAACGCGACTGAACATGAGGGGGATGGGGGGGGGGAAAACAAGAATCGACTGGGGCGAGGGGTAATGAAAAGGGGGGGAATTCTTTATGTTGGGTGACTTAGCAAGGTGGGATGGAAGGGGGGGGTCGAGGGGGAAGCCAATCCCATTTTCCCCGGACATACAGCGTGGGTCAGGTGAACAGAAGTGGATTTTGGTGTTTTCAGGAAGAAGGAAAAACGAAAAAAAAACAAGGTTTCCATAGCTGGAGAGAAGTCGGATGATTAAGGAAATACCTTTCGCGACGAACCTAAACCCGGTAACCTAAATCTCAATGCATCAAGGATTGACGTAGACCCCCCTACATTAAAGCTTGCGGGTCCCCGTTAAACGCCATTAAGGGACACCACTCGTGCCAAAAAGCAGCGGTAAGAGAAGAATGGGGGGGACTGGGGGGTTTTGTCCGGGTATAGATGGCTAACTCCTTTCAGGTGCATGCTCCATACCTGGTCACTCGAGGCGCCGGAGGGTTGCGTGGTAAAAAGCGTCTTTCTTTGCCGTGCAATGGAAGAACTCGATGCACCACTCAAAACCCGCATTTAGGAGGAGGGTTGGTTGTCATAATAAAGGCACTCGCCTAAAATTTCCACTTCCAGGGAAACATCGCAGGGGGACGGGGGGGACAAAAAGCGGGTCACCGATCAAAAAGGGACATCAGCAAGAATAAACACTTTCATTGAGAGAAAGGGAAAATCTGTCTTCCTGAGGCGCAACAAAACTAAGGGGAAGGAGGTTTTCAGCCATTCAGGGGGGGAGAGGGGGGGCAACAAAAAATAGCGGCCCTTGTGCAAAAAGAGGCTGGGTGACCCAAAAAACCGCGTCTTCCAAGATAGAAGGGTTTGAGACTTCACCATCTTTGCCAACAGTGGTTTTGGGAAGGGGAACTCCTTTTTCGCTGGGAGGGGGGAGATAATCGAAAAGCTGAGCCACAAACTCCTTCATAAAATAACGACAGAAATCGGAAGTCCAAAAACACGAGGAGGGATAAAAAGGAAGAGGAGGGGCGGAATGAAGGGAGTCTACAAAGACTACTGAGAGCTCACGAGGGCCAAACAAGGGGCAACAGAAGGGGCACAATTGGTCAGAATAATCTCTTGCTTATGGGGAATACGGGGTGAGAGAAAGAACAAGGACAACTGCTATTTTCCGGGATATTGCTACAGGTAGGAATGAAGGGCTGAAAGAACAGTCAAGGGAAACAGCGGGGGCTCCTCAAAGAGAGGGTGCAGCGACGGAACGTGATTCGGGGGGGCTATGTGGACGCGTTGAGGGGGCATAAGCAGTGGTGGCCGATCTTGAACGAAGGCAGGGAAAGGATTCAGAGAGTCAAAAAATCCATCATCTACTGGGTGAAACAGAACACGTGAAAGTCACCAAAGGAGTCAAAACCTCAACAAAAAAACAAAAGGGGAAAGGGGGGGATCGGGGCCTAAAATTTCGGTCTCCTGTGAAACGAAAGTAAATGAAGATGATAACCCAAAAAAATTCAATTAATCGCGAGAAAAAAAGGGGAATGGTTGAGAGTTTGTGCCACTCATGTCGTCTACCGGAACTCAAGTGGGAGGTGGAGAAAAAACTTCACTGGCGAAAGAGAAAGTTTCTTCTTACGCGTCTCCCAGGTTGCCAACGGACGCCTACGGGCCGAGGGGAAAAACATCTCTGGATGCTCCCGTTGGGGTGGAAATAAATGGAAACCACAAACTCAATGTTACTGTGGAGGAAACAACGGTGAAATGGATCCTGTTTTAAAATTGGAAGGGAAAAAAAACCACGGCGGGAACTGAAAAAAAAAAATAATTTAAAAACAAAGAGTTCAAGAATACTGGGACAGGAGTGGGAAAAAGACGGAAATACCTATCAGTTAGGGGAAGAGTAAAAAAACGAAGTCCTCGGGGATGAGATTTCTAGGTTTAGAAGAGAACCAGGAACAGGGGGGGAAAAAAAATTTTCTCCAACTAAGGTTTACGCGTCAGGGGGCCCTAAGAACAAGACAGAAAAGGGTCCTCCAGGGAACGACCGAGAGCCAATTGATAATTCCTCAACGTAAACTGCCGGGGGTACATTAGCCAGCCGGGATGAAAAAAGGAATCCAAAAAGCTCCTTTTTACACGCACCTCTAGGGTAAAGTGGACTCTAACCTGAGTAGTAAACACCCTAAAAAACCGGACAAAGAGTGCCCAAGAATATAGACACGAATCTCCTCACCACATCGGGGGGGGAAACCTAAATAAAACAAGCTATTGAAAATCCTGTTAAAAAGGAAAGGTTCTAAAAAAAAGAAGACTGGAATCTAGAAGAGCCTCCTTACCAGCTATCACAAATGTAATGCCGGGAATTATTCACCAAGACCAGAGTCCTTCCCCCTGTCACGAACAACGCGCCAAGGGAGGCAATCAACCTTTTCGAGGGAAAAAGCGCGTTGAACCGGGAGCCGTAGCTCGACAGCCTGCTACCACGGCGTCGATAACCGTCCCCCTGAAGCGATGAAATATCACAATCCATTAAAAAGGAGAGGAAGAGAAGTTCCAAATCGGGCCAGCGAGCGCGCAAAGGGAGCCAAAACGCCAAAACCTACAAAGGGGGAAGGCTAACACGGAACGTCTCGCATTTCTAATCCAAAGAAGGGGCTCCAAAAAAAACCACCGGCAAGGGGGACAGGTCACAAGGGATTTATCTATTTGGACTGGGGGGGAAAAAGAGGGGCCGCTAAACCACCCCACCACAGAAATTTAAAAAATGGACGTATGTCCTCCCTCAACTGTAATGAAAATGTAACGACACTGCTAAAAGAATCCCCCCTCACCATACATACACCTATCTGCCTGGAAAAGACAAAAAATACCTGAAGAAAGGGGGGGGGTACATCAAAGTGGTTCTTCTGTCGGTCTTGGACGCCGCTTTCACAGAGGGGGAAAATGGTACCAGTAAATGTTGGGGGGGACCTTGCTTAGCTCTCAACACCAACTTAGGAGGATAGAAGGGAAAACGTTCCCAGGTACTTTGGTGGGCTCTAACCGCCTGTGAAACGGCCAAGAAAAGCAGAAAGACAAAGAGTGCTTCGAAAAGGGGGATTATCGGGGGTCCGAGGGATCAAATGGAGTTAGGAAAATTTTTGTATGGTGGCCATCTCTGGAGTCCGTGAAATTGGATGGGGGGCGGGCTGGTGATGAAACATTGAAAGGATAGTGGGGAGGGTAGGCCATTTCATTAATCACAAACAGAGGAAGATTTCGCCCGGAGGCAGTGGGTCATGGGGGGGGGGGTACTGCCTACTATGTTTTAAGTTGAAGGTTTGCCAATGTCGTATCGGCACGCGTGCTTTGAAGTCTAGGGGGGGGGTCTTCGTGTTTATTGATTCCTGATATGGGTGAGCCTCTCGGTAGTCTTTTACGCAGGGGGGAGGGGGGCGGGGGGCCCCTATTCTAGGACGGGTTAAATAGGAGCAAATCCGATCAAGCCTGGTGAGTAGTCGGATATCTCGGTAAGGTACCAAGACTGCGCTCCGCCAGTTTCTTCAGATGGGATTGGGAACGTGGAAACAAAAAAACCCAAAAAAAACCAAACACCGAAGTGGGGGTATTGGGGGGAGAAGCCAGTCCACGAAGTGTTAGTGTTGGTTGTTTTTCTAGGAGAGAAAGGCGGCGACAGTTGAAAGAGAAAAGGAATGAGGGAAGTATTCCTTCTGGTGGAGGGGCTGGGGCGAATTGAGCAACGTGTTTTTGTCGAAACTGTAGCGGGGGATGGGAATCAGGGAGGTCGTCACCTACGGTGGGCGGGAAAAAGAGGGTAAAACCCATTCAGGGGGAAAACTTTTTGGGTCCAAGGAGGGACGTTTTAGAGGGGGGGGTAAATTCGATCCGTGGGGAAGGTCTGGCTGTATTGTTAAAAATAAAAATTGGGAGTGTCTTTTAGGACGACAAGACGATCAGGGGGGGGGTGGAGAAAACATTTTTCTTTGACAAATGGAGGGGAATGGGTCTTATTCAAATATAAGGCATCAGCTAGAAGGGGGGAAAAACAGAGTTCTTTTTCAAGGGGCAAAAGCGAAGGGGAGGGCGCTGAAACGGGGGTGTAAATGGTTGGGGTCTTCGCCATGTGAAATGGAATAGAGACGTGGGGGTGACGGGACACATAAGAAAAAGTTCATTTGCTAAAAAGAAGGGTAGAACAGGGTTTTTTGTTTTCCGAAGTCGCGAAACGGTAGCATAGAGCCCACGGAGACAAATAGTGATTAACGCAAGAAATTAGCTACTCCACACTAGAAAAGTTGGAGGGGGCCACGCTCAAATTCATTAGATCATGGTAGGGGAACACCAGACTGTCTTTGCCCAGTTCGGGCCAAAGTTATTGGAAGAGAGAAAGGAAAAACGCAAAGTCTCGCGATTTGTCATTGGGGAAGGGTTACTGGGTTCACATAAGCATGTCTAACTCAAAGTGGGGGTGAGCGGGCGCGCTTGGGGAAGAAAGGTCTTCCTTCTATTGGGTTGGGGGGGGAGGGGGGGTTTTGGGACAGAGTGCGTCACCTGGGGAGAACGGAAAAGCGTTGCGGGCACCTCAAACGAGATCTAGGAGTTTTTGAAGGGAACGAAGAGAAACGCTGCACGATAAATTCAAAAGTCCAGTTCAGAAAGTTAGAAAAGGGGGGAAAACCCAATATTGTGATGCATCAAAAAAAGCACGAAAAACTCACTAATCACTTTACAGGACAGCAGACTCTGGTTATTTAGGCTCAAACAAGCGGCAACGACACAGTTTACAGCTGAAAAAAAGTAAAGGGAGTCTGTTGTCAACAAGGGAATCGAAATTGCCGAAACCCGGAGAAAACAAGGCTGGCTTAAAAAAATAATCCTCATCACCGGCTGATCGATTTTATGCAGTCATCTCACCTTAGTGGGCGGTAGCAAGGCGCCCCTAGGTAGACACATCGCTGGAGCAAAATGTAGCAAAGAAAATCGGCACCTCAGTCTTCTCTCAAAAACACAACAAGTTAGGAAGGAATTATTTCTTGACGGTGACTAGTGGAGAAGGGGTTTTAAAAAAAAGGGTGAGAAAGGTCTATTCGCGAATAAGAAACCGAAAATACATAGTTGGCTACTATTTTGGTATTAAAGATCATCTCACTATGGGGTGGGAACTTTTTGAAAAGGGGACAGGCAAGCACGTCGGGGATTGGACCGGCTATTGCCGAAACTGCTGCGGAAAAGGAGAATGAAGGGGCAAGATGCGTCAACTGTTGTCTGAAATGTTTTGTCGAAGAAAATACAGACGGGTCCATTTGGACAGCTCAAAGCGGGGGAATTTAACGTCTGAGGGGGGGTATGAACCATCCCTCAGTGGGGGGGAAACGGAGGATGGAAGCTGGGAGAAAGGCGAATTTCCGGGTCAAAAAGGGGAAAAAAGCTTAGCTAAGACTTTTTTGTTGGGGGGGGAAATAGTAAAAAGGAGTTTATGCACTACGATTAAATCAACAAAGAAAAAAAATGAAAAAAACAATATCGAATATTTAAGATTCGCAAAAAGGGAAAACAATCGAGTGACAGTTCTCAGGGAAAAAAAACAAAAGGGAAATCGGAAAACAGTCTTTGTTCACTTAATTGTTGGCCGACCTCCTGGCGAGGACTTGAAAAAACTCAATGGTGTCGGTGGTGGGGCGAAGGAAGCGGGGGAATATATCTTTTCAGGGAACAAGGGGGGGGAGGGGGCACGCATCAATGAACAAGGGTTTACTGGGAAGCCGCTGGATAATGATCAGCTCGGGTATGCTAAAGGTCGGGGAGGAGAAACACAAAAGGTGTGTTACAAAAAGCCCACTGAGGTCTGAGGGGAAAAGGGAAGTCCTGTTTCTAGGGGGAATAGTAACAGGAAGGAGGACTAAATACACGCTAAGGAAGAAGAAGTTAAAACACCCCCGCGAAGAAGGAAAGGAAAGATGGGGAAATTGTGAAATACTAGCAGGAAGTCAGTATAAAAGGGAAAAGAGCTGGAAGGCAAATTCCATCCTGTTTCAGAAGAAAAGTCCTGGGGGGGCCCCTCCATGTTCGCCCTACAAAGTACGTCGTAGGCAGTCGAAGAAAAAAGAAAACCTGTGACAGCATACTCATACCCGGAAAAATCCTCCCAAAGAAAGGAGAGAACTCCAACCCCTCAAATCCTGCCGCAAGAAAAGAGAAGACATTTTCTCCTGACAAGTCAATGGGTGGGAAAGGAAGAAAACTTAGTCAGGCAAAGTCGGCGGGGGAGAAAAAAAGCTGTAAAAAACTTACGCTCTGGTACCGAGGGGGAAAACCGATCACTCTCAAGGAACTTCCAAAAAGGCAAATAGAATTCAGCCTGGGACTACGTCTGCAGAAAAATCTGGAAGAAAGGCAGATGACACCACCGACCTGCAGGAGTTGACTTGAGTAAGTAACATCAAAAACGAGTTCACTACACCGAAAAAAACGCCGCCACCTTCTAAGTCAACTGTTGAGGCGTCGAGCAGTGCGTTAAAGTCCGAAGGAAATCAAACCCTTCTGTCTAGGACAGAGCACCCTTATATAGGAAAAAGCAAAATCAGGGAATTGATCTTTCAACAATTAAGAAGCTTCGCTCTGCGAAAACGGGGGGACTCAACGTACAACGAGCCAACCTACAGAGGAACTGAAACTCAAACGGATGCTTTAATGAGCAAAGGCTCTCAAGTTCAAACAGCATTCCTTGGCTACACCCCAAAGCAAAAAACCCGGGCTAGCCGGTCTATTCCCAGGCATTCTTTGGTATGTATGGATTACCTTGCCCTTGCTGGGCGTTCCTTCCCCGGAACTAGGGGAGAACGTACTAAGAGGGCCGCAATCACATTCGAACTAGAGCACTGGTAGAAACCGTATGGCCAAAAGAAATAAAGGAAAGAGTATCTCGCAACCGACGAGAAATACAGGACCTTTGGGAGCCGCACTATTTGGAGGGGAGGCGTTTATTCCGGGGCTGAGGGACTAAAAAAGAAGGTGGGAATTTCA
>Ga0179593_1404063_pt1 | contig 12038 bp, 13 predicted proteins | sample CZODoug2_1_08_16_FD_185931 | JGI IMG/M metagenome (GOLD analysis project Ga0179593, IMG submission 185931) | Vadose zone soil fungal communities from Angelo Coast Range Reserve, California, USA - CZODoug2_1_08_16fungal (PacBio error correction) | ecosystem: Environmental > Terrestrial > Soil >...
GGTTGATTTGCGGTGCTGAAAAGAGCCCCCAATAAAAATGTTTCACGGAAGGGACTGGCTGCAGGCGGGGGGGGGAAAGAACCAAGAAACAAAAGGGATGTCACGTTATCACGGAGCACCAGGCGCAAGGTCGCATGGGGGGGGAGGCAGAATGTCATAGAAGATCAGGTCGAAAAAAAAGCAACCTCCAGAATGAACTCGACAAATCCCCGGACTAAAGTAGAAAAAATAAGGAGGGAAAAAACATTAACGGGAGGACAACGGGAAAAGCACGTCCCAGGGCTGGTATGCAAAAATCCGAAAGAGACTTCAGAAGACCAAGTCCGGAAAAAAAAGGAACCGGAGGGAGATTTTTTGGGCAACAACACTAACAATAAAACCAAAAAAACGCTTACAAACACAAAAAAAAATGGACCACAACACAACAAAAACCCACCGGAGGGGCGAGGTGTGGGGGATCCAAGAAACACTCCGGGGATCTGCTGTTACACGGAAGCATCGTAAAAAAATTCTAGCGGGGAGGGGGGTGCGGAAACTCACCAGATCTGCGTAACCGGGAGGAAATCCATCACACAAAAAAAAAAAAAAGTCGTATCGCGGAGAGATAGAAATCATCCGAAGAAACAAGGGGGGGGTTCTATGGTCCCAAGGCATCACGCCGGACTACCGTCCCCGGCCCTGTGAGGGCCGAGTAGGGACGCGTAAAATACGCACCTGCGCAGGAGACATACGGAGGGGGAAAACAATAAAAAGGGAACGTCAAAGGTGGCAGACGCCTCCGAAAGAAAAATGGACCCCCTGGCAAAGAGGGTGATGACCCAGAACACTTAAGGGGGAAACCAAAGGAAGAAAGCTTGCATGTGCTACTGAAAACTTGTTAAATGCCGATAAGGAAAAATGTTACGCAAGGCTTGAAACTTGGTCGAAAATGAGATGCACAGAAGATAGGGGACACTTCTTGGGGCCGGGAGCAAGTCGTGGGGAAAGAAAACAGGAGAGTGTTCAGGTCATCAACAATGACGGCAAGGGGGTGACAGGAGGGACCTATTTAAATGTTGCAACTACGGCTTCGCGAAAGGTGGGCCGTATCAGACGTTGTACAGTAAAAATAGGACGGCCAGGGGGACATTCCACCAATTAAAAGGGAAATGTGGGACACCGACAAAGCCGTTTAGCGGGAGTAGCGAATTACTCCCGTTGAGTTTTCACAGGGGCGGCGGGCGGGAGCGGGTTAAGAAGGGAGGAGTACCTGGTTTGGGGCGTCGACGCCCGTTGGACCAAGAAGCCACTCACGGAAGCGGGGGATCAGGAAAACAAAAAAGGAGGTAACCAAGTTCAAAAACTATAAAACGGAAATGTCCGATCGCCGTTTGGGTGTTGAAAAGCGGGGCGCAGAGCCGCCGATGAAGGGGGGACCAAGGAAGAAAAATAAGAGCCCAGGACTCACAACATCAACGGGATCGCAAGGATGGGTCCAGAGGTCCACTGGTTTTGGACCATAAGATGGCTGCGAATCCGTGAACATAAAAAGAGACAAACTACAATCAATGCAACTGGGACCAAACTGGAAAAGGGGGCCCCGGCGAACTCAATGCAAGGACGTAAAAAAAATTCGGAACAAGAACTCCAGAGACAGGGGGGATCTCGGTGTTCCGAAAAAAAAAAGAAATTCAGGGCAAACGTTGATCTTCAAAACGACAGAGGGGTCATCCCACCGCAAGTCTAATGAGGAGAGGATGAGTCCGGGTAAATCGCAGCACTTGTGCGCAGCAATAAAGAAAAAACACGTACGGGGTGGGGACAACGTGCCCTTGGGGAAAACGGCAAAGGGGGTTAACAAAAAAAAAAGACGGCAGAGTGATCTTAGAGAAAGCCAAGGGGGGCTGAGCGAGGCACTGACGGGCGGGAAGAGTTTCATCGAAAGGACGACGAGGCAACTGCGTTAACCGATCGCTTCTCTCAACGGGTTCGCGGGTTCATTCCAGGACATGGTGGGTAAAAAAAGTGGGAGATAGCGAAAGGGAACGGAAGAAAGGCCGGGTTCATCCGAGTTGGTAGGCCGCACAATCAGGGCAAAGGTCGCACGGACAAAATCCTTCGTCGGCCCGCCATAAAAGGGAAAGGGGGTAAAGAAAGAAGAAACCCGAACAAAGAAAGGAGAGAACCCGAAGTAAGCGGTTTGTGGGCCATCGCCCATGTGACATACCGTGGACAGAAGGTGTGCAGAGGGAGATCGAGGTAAGCACAAAGTCAAAACCAAAACAGCGGGAAACCTGAAAAACAAGCCCGTTACGGTGAAGCGATAATGAACTGAATGATGTGTAAGAAAACAGAGGGCAAATTTCCCAGCCAGCGAGGTGTCGCCACATCAGGGGTCTTGACCCCGGTATCGAGAAAGCAACGAACCCGTCTAAAATCAAACAAAATACCCAATTTTGGGGGGGGCATGCAGTAAGGGGTTGTGGGGGGAAAGGAAAGAGGACTGTCAAAAAGGTTGTTGCACTACCACCGGGAACAAGAACCGCCCTCCTGGTCAGAAACACTGATTTAAAAAACGAAGAAGCCGGGGAGAATATCACAACGATTAATAGACAGTGTAAATAATACGGAAGAAGGGACGGCCAATAAATGAAGATGAGTGGCGTAGACGGAACCATAGTAGGGGACAAGGAAAAAAAAAAAGAACGAAGCAATAATAATAAAAAATAGACCGGAGTACCTAATGAGTTGTTGAAAGCGAGAAAACGAAAAGGAAGGACCGGAAAAAAAAAAAAAAGACCCACATAAAGCCAAGCAACAAAAAAAGGTAACAAAAAAGAACAGCCCCAAGGCACTCCGGCGGTAAAATCACAAACCGGTGTCCGGGGGCAAAAAAAGTAATGGGTCCCAACACGCACCACTTCAAGGGGGAATTAAAAAAATGGCTGTGCCTGGGGGGAGGGGGGCCTTTTCTTTTAAAACAAAAGGTGGTTCTCAAAAGTCAAGAAAACAAGCATACTCGCTCAAAAAACAACCAAACTGTCCTGAAAAGGAAGAGGTGCAAATTGGGGTTTTTGAAGTACTGGGGGGGTCTAATCAACAAACAAGGGGGGGGTGGGGTTAGAAAAGAACAATGCACACAGCGAGAGGTTTTTTTTACCCTCAAAGCAAAGACAACAAGTGGTGAATGAACGAGGGGAGGAAAAACAAGAAGACCTTGTAAGAGCGTGGAAAAGTCAATTAGGGTTGGAAAAGAGCAAAAGGAAAATGATTGAAAGGTGAAGTGACATAGTGCGGGGCTAGAGGACCAAAAAAAACAGAACGCAAAAGGGAAGAAGGGGTAAGAACCCGGCTAAGAGTGGAAAGATGCGCCGAAAAACCTTACATGCGCCTACCGCCCCAACTCAATGGATTGTCCAGGAAGTACTCGGAATGAAAAAAAAAAAAAGATGGGAAGAGTGGTAATGTCCCTAGTAACTATCAGGCCCTACAACGTGGTCTAATTTTAAAAGGATTTGTAATTGCACTGACGCAAAACAAAAGAAACGGGACGAACAGGTAATCACTTGCAAAACGATCGAGGTCAGGGCACCGGAGAGAGACGAACTGGTGAGAACACCGACCCGGTAAGGTACCTGGGGTTGTTTCACGCAAAAAGAACAAGATGAAACGCTTGACAGTTGAATTGACGGGTGTCAGCGGGAGGCGGGGGGGAGGAAACCGGAGGCAGGATGACCTGTTCAGATCAAAACAGCCAATCCGGTCAAAGCGAAAATGTACAGGGGGGAAAGAACCTATCAAATAAAGAAAAGGGTCGGACCCTACGGTTCTGGGGGGAAAACTTGTACAGGAATTACATACAAACGGCGAAACAAGGGGCGAGAGGTTCGGGGGAAGAAAAAAAAAGGATTGAGGCACAAAAGAGAACGAGACAGGGGGTTTGATCATGTAAGGGTAGGAATAAAGAAACATGGAGCAAATCCGAACACGCGAACAGGGGGGAACACCGCCTGATAAATACAGATATGAAGGCGTAAGACTTAAAGAAAAAAGAAAAAAAAAGCGACGAAAAGTCTCGGGACATGGGCGAATAAAAAGAACCGGAATCACACGGGGTCCGGATCAAAAAAAAATTTGTGGAACGAAATTCAAAACGAAGGTACTGGGGAGGCTGAAATTGCGGAAAAGGATAGAATCACAAAAGGTGAAAAAAAAGGAAAACTGCTCAAAACAAAGAAAACCAAGGCAGGGGAGGAAACTTATGTTGGCCGGGTCCACGGAACAATTAAAGGAACATCAAGGGTGCGGACTCCGTGGCAATGACGTCAAAAAAAATCAGGGGTTGAAGAGCAGGGGAAAAGGCTTTGGTAAGTGGAGTTGAGCGGTAAAAAGGATCCCGAAAAGAAAGTCAGGGGGTTGAAAAAAAAACAGGGGCATCATTTCTGTCAAAATCAACGGAAATTAAAAAAAGAAAAAGTTTTAGGGGGGGGAACGTAGGGTACTTTTGAATACATAGACGGAAAAAAAAAAGAAGGCAGATGAAACAAGATGGGGCAAAAACAACACGGCATGGTAAAAGGCAATCGGCAAGGGGGTTTGAAGGGGGGGGGGGGGGGAACCACAGTGCTGTCGGGGATAAATAAAATAGGGAACGGGGGATTATCAAAACAAAGGGTGGAAACAACTCAAGCCCACAATAAACGGAAAGAAAAAAAGGGAAAAACCGGGTAAGAAAAGACTTGGCACGGCCAAGGGGGAAGCTGCGCTAATCCTAAGAAAAGGGGCAGGTCGAAGCACAAAGAGAATTAACACTGTGGGAATGGAGTTTGGGAAAGAGGACTCACCTCCGGGTAATCAAACCAAGAAGAGAAGAGCGGAAGGGGGAGCGAACCAGTCAGGCAAATACCTTTTAAAAGACACTGGGCCGTCAAAATGGGGGATGGCCACATCTCAGGGGGTGAAAAAAGGAAAAGGGAGAATCGAAGTGGCAGGTTTGCAGAGAAATGGCAAGGACAAGAAAAAAATGGTAAACCGGGGGGGAAAAACGTGAAATGAGCAATAAATTGACCTGGAAACAAACATTGACAGAGTTCATGAAACATCATTGGGTCCAGGAAGTGGAAGGCAATACATTTTAAAAATCGGTCCTTCGTCGCGAACGTGGGGATCACAAAGGACGGTAGTAATGAGGCCGGGGGGAAAGATCGAAGGAAGGGAGGGAATACCATGAAAAAAAGGGGGGGATGACCGAACAAATACGGGAGGCTAACCGGGGGGGAATGGCACATAAAAAAAACGAAAAAGGGGCGGGGGGCTTAAGAGAGCAACTCAGTCTGAGAAACGATTGCATTTGAAAGAAACTGGCCAGAGGGCCAGAGCAAAGACTTTTGAGAGGACATGACTCAAGTTGGACCAATGGCAGACGTGTAAAACCAGAAGGAGGAAAAGAAGCGAAGGAATGTAGCAGAAAACGCCGCCCATCTGGCCCAAACGGTGATGACAACAAGATGCTAAACCGGACCCGGGGCCCCTGAGCCATTTTTTCACGGAGTGCTCAGGCAAAAAACAGTGCCTGGGGAAGATTTTAAGGGTTGTAAACAGTACTTCAAGGGGTCGAAAGACGAGACCGCGTCTGGAGCCAAAAGCCGTTTGGGTAAGCGTCGAATTGGGGGTGGGAAACGGAGGGAAGGGGGGTTAAAAGTAGGTAGAAGGGGGACCAGCACGCGAAGAAGTTCCGGAAATGTGACCTGCAGGAAAAGACTGTTGGAGATTGGAAACGTTGAAAATTCCTCAACCAGAGCCATTGGGAACTCGAAATGATGGGGGGGGTTTATTAATACTACAGCAAGAACGGCAACAGAAACGCTCCTTTCAAACAACCAAATAGAGAAGAAAAGAAGATAGGTGGGGGCCGTCATGGCTGGAAAAGAGACATGAAAAGAAACAATCAGGGACGAGTTGGGGGGGGGTCAATGCAAAAAGAACTGGAAAAAAAACTGAAAAGAAGGCACGAAAAAAGAAAAGAAAGGTTTAACGGGGGGCAGGCCCCGTACTGATGGCGCGCCGGGACATCGACAGAAAAATTCTTCAAAGAAAAAAGACAACCAGCGCCAAAACAAAACACTGGGGTGAGGGAAAAGATCCCGATAAAAACCACAGTGACCATTCAGAAAGGTAACAACATACATACCAAGATTCCTGTGAAGAAAGGGGGAGACTAAACAAAGAAAGGGGAACTGTACGATCAAGTGGGACCTTAAGGTTACACCGTGGAAACTGGTGTTGGGGGTCCGACACTAGTGGGGTGTGAAGCGCGACGTGGGTGGGGATCAATAACAAGAAAGACGGGTGTTCTCAAACGGGGGTTCCAAGAGCCCAGGGAACAGGCTCAGATCGTCGCGTGTGGCGTTCGAAGAAGCGTGGACTGGAAGCTTAAACACCAGTGCTCCGTAAAACAGAAGGAGGGGGAGCATGACGAGCTCAATTCACGGAAAAGGCCGGTTCAGGGGAATCGGCACGTCACCGACCCTCGGATGAAAGCCAGAGTGCTTAAATCCTCCGTCACTGCGACGCAGTAAACGCGGAGCACAAACGCCCGTACCATTGTGCATACGCGAAACAGGGACGAAAAAAGGTAGGTCACAAACTAAATTGGGATGCCCGGCAAATCCGTCTGCAGACAAAAAAAACGGCAGGTACAAGGGCTGGCGAAAACTAACTGGGACCAGGGGCTGAAAGAACTGAGGCAAAATCAGCACCAATGGGAAAAGCGTGAAAACTTCAATCTTGACGGCGCAATGCCTAACAAACGTCCCACTCGGGAATGTATGGAAGGGGGAAGTTTACCCAAAGGGGAAAGGGGGGGACTTCAGAACCATGAACTACCTGTGACAAGGAAAGGGGGCAAATATGTAGTTCCGCTGTTGGAGACGGGAGGGAAAGGGGGCACAAAAAAAAAATATATGCAGGGAAATGGGCAGAGGGTACAAAGGGGGAGTTCAGTGGGGAGGAACATATCCCAAAAGATATCATGGGGAGGTGGGGTTTAGGTCCCGAAGACCAAGTAGGGGGCAAGAGTGGAAGAAGAAGGAAAAGAAGCCGTTGGGACAAGACCAGCGGAGGATAAGGCAGGGGAGGTTTGCAGGCAGGGCAAAAGGAAGGTGTGCGGAAGGGGAACAGGGACTACGTCCGCACTACTGGGAATACACAAATGAAACAAACTTCAAAACAAAACGAGGGCCCCTTCAGGGGAGCACGAAGCCCGTTGTTTGGTGTGATAAAATGGCCCATAATAAAGAGGCAGACAAAAAAAAATCAAGCCGGCAGACGTGTAAGGCAGCAGTTCAAGACAAACATCCACGCTAAAAACGCAAAAAGTACAGGGAGCGGTGTACGGCACCTCGCAGTGACAGCTAACAAACTGGTTTACCATCCAGTGGTGGGGACGCAGAAGCGGGGGGAAAAAGAAAAACCACAAAATCGCACTAAATCAGACAAACTCCCCACCATCCGGGCCAACGGACAGGAAAAAAAAAACAAAATGGCAGAGGACGTAAAGCGCACACGAACTCCATCCGGAATTGAGGGGGGGAGAGAAGTGTTACAGCAATGATTAGTCCGAGGTTCATTACATAGAACAACGCACGGTACATCAAGCCAAGCAGTCAGGTAGCCTGGCAAGAAGTTGAAGTAAAAAAGGTTTGGTCGCGGGGCTACGCAGTAAAGCCGTTTACAAAAAAAAAGAGGAAAGGTGGTCGGGGCACCTTTACTAGGTCGAGACAAAGACGGAGGTTGGGAGAATGAAAAATAGTCGTGGGTGGGGAAAAATGAAACACTTTGATGCGAGAAATTGAAGCATGAAAATTCCTTAAAAGGGGGACGTTTGGGGTGAGAATCGAGGTCTACGATCAGAATCACTGGATGGTCCGGGAGCTGTAAACCCTCGACGGTCGGAGGAGTTCGTGGAATGTGTTCTTGGATAAGGGTGAAAAGAGACCTGAAGAAAAAGCCCGGTCCGCGGGTTTCGAGTGGGTGGAGGGGGGGAGGGGGCCGAAAACGGAAGCCAGGACGGGGGGTTCCAAGGGACCCAGACAACCGTCGTCATAATCGAAGTGTTTACGTCCACTGGGGGGAATTAACGACACATGCACGAATCCCTATTTGGAATCCTGGGTGGGGTTGGGGGCAGACTCGTTAAGCCTGGGTGACTAGAGAAATTTAAAGAAAAAAAAAAGTGGTCCGATCAGAAAAGTTAAAACCTAAGCCGCTGTCAAAGAATACCCGCCTTAGAGGAACAGAGTACGGAACCTTAAATTTTCGGGTCGTCTAATACGGACTTCTTGTGTATTCGTAACGACCCCCCGACTTGCCTGTTGCAAGAAATGGACTAGGGGGGGGGAGCACTGCTCCCAAGAAACTCTCGTTGAGATCTTTGGCAAAACTAGGAATCCCCAAGCAGTTGGTGGGCACTTTTTCAGACCTAGTGGGGTCTAAAAATAGTCTTGGGGGGGTCAGACTTGGTTTTACCAAAATTCTCCATACCCCCCCACCAGTCCCCAAAGAGACAAAAACGCTGTCCCTTTGAGTACGGGGATATATTACTGGTGCGTAGTTAAAAAAAAAAGTATATAAAGCTAGAAAAGATCCAGGGAGGAAATAATAAAGAATGGGGAGTTGGGGGGGGAGTTCGCACAACACTGGAGGCTGGGGTTTTCTAAGGGATCACAATTCACCCACTAAAACCTCCTTTACGTCCATAGGCACAAGAACCCGCCGCTCTCCAAATGTCAAGTTCATTATTCAATAATAGGGTTGGAACCCTAGGACCCATACTATTAGCACCGGGAAAATCAATAATACAATCCAAGTAGAATCCTCCTTACGATCAAACTGAACGGAACACCGGCCATCGAGGCCCTTTGTAAGATGTCGGGGTGGGTGCAACCGAGGGTAATGACACCAAGAGGGGGGCAAGGAAAATGGAAACCAACAGGCTGGGGCAGGAGAATGACACTGGTTGCAGTTTGGAGTGTCCAGGTAGAACATTGTCAACAAAAAAAAAAAACAAAAAAAAAAAAAGTGGGTTTGAATTGGGGACAAATCGGGAAAAAACAAGCATCTAGGAGGCCAACAACACAAAAAAGGGGGAAGAGGAGGGGAGGAAAGAAAATAGAGTTCGGACTTTGGGGGGTAATCACCAAAAAACAGGGGGGTGGGGGGAAATGAACTGCAATGCAAAAGACAGACAGGGGGGTTTGGTATCCTCCGCCAGAAGGGGTTGGCCCTGAAATCTTGTTTTCACACGAAAAAGACACTTCAGAAGGAACTGGTGTGGGGAGGAGTGGGTCCGGGTATCGCAGTCACGGGAGTGGGAGATTTCACCTTTTCGCCTGTTAAAAATCGGGGGTGTAGACATGGATTGGCCACCAAACTACGGTAACAAAGGGGGATATTTTTGGACTTAAAGAAAAAAAAAAAACGGATATGCACTAAGGGGGTGAATTGCGACAACCACTAAGGTCTTATTCTAAAGCACGAGGAGAAGATGAGGGGGGAGTGACCAGTATACTGATAATCGGACAAGCTTGTTAGGTGTGATAGGAAGAAAAGGCGTTAGAAATCGTCAAGGACTATTACTCCTTGGTAGAAAGGGGGGGTTTTGGCTGCCTGGGAGGAAAACTGGCAAAAACGAACTCGTTCAGAAAGTTTCGGGGGACCAAAGAATGTCACAAAAAAAAAAAAAACCAACTATCCGGCTGGAAAGTCAACAGATCAAAAAATCAAGAGAGAGGGGGCGCCAAGATGACATGATGGTGGGGGGGTTTCGGCAATCAGGCATTAAAATACGTGGGAAGGTGGGCAGGGGTTTCACAGGCCCGCGATGTACGGGAGGACAGTAAGAGAGCAAATGAAAGGGAATTCAGGGGGGCATGACTAGGCCACCAGCGTCATCGGCGTTGAGCGGGGAATCCGGGTCTTGATACGTTATGATGAAAAGGAGCCGGCCGAAAAAGTAAGACATTGCTTGGACCGGCACGAATTTGGTAGGCCTACCAAAATAACGAACAAAACATTCGGGTGCGGGAAGGCAGTAAGGGCTTAGAAAGACCAATTGGTACACAGGGCACCACAGACAGCTACAAAGGGGTATCAAGGGGGAACCCGCACGTACAGGAACAGAGATGGAGAGTCCTACCGTCTAGTAATAAAGGGGAGAAAGGTCATCAGTTGATTTAGCGGATCGGGGGGAAAAGTGACCAAAAACTTCACCTCTCCAGTCCAAGGGGGGGGAAAGGGGGAAATGGCAAAAAAGGAAAATGTACTTGGCACGGGGGAATTAGGACCGAGGTCCCTCTATACAATAAATTCCCGGGGCCGAAGAGCACCGAATCCCGCGTTATTACCGTACTGGGGGGGGGGTGAAAGAAAAAGAAATGAATCATTGTTCTTAAAAGCAAGCATAAATGGCAGGAGGGGAAAGGGGTCAGGGGCGAGGGACGGGCGCTCGGATTGGTTTTTTCGTCCACAAGGGAAACGGCAGGGGTTGGTTTGGGGGCCTTGAAGATACGGGGGCGGATTGCAGGGGGGGGAAAGGCCGAAAATCAGGATGGGCACACAAAAAAAAATTGCATAGTGAAAACAAAGGCAAAGACGGCGCCTGAAAAGGGGTGGGTCGCGGGGGACTTGGTGATGAAGGGCAATTTCCTGAAAAAAAAAAAAAAAAAAACCATCGCAGTAAACTCGCAATGGTTGTTTATACCAACGGAGGACCCAATTATATCGTGAAACGATTGGAGACTTGGCAAAGGATGGGGGGACCGGTGGGTCCAGACGGGGGCGGAAGGGGTGCCCAAAACGGTGGTTCCCGCAAAGACGAGGGCCCTGGGGGAAGGGCGCCGGCGAATGGCGACCACGGGGGGGGGGGGGGGCTGAATAACGTCCTTATAACCTGCTCTAATCCGCAAAGAGGGAAGGTGGCGGGGAGGGGGGGGCACACCTCAATGCGGTACAGCAATGGAAAGGTATTTTTACACGCGTACTCCGGGGTCACCTTTAAGGGGAAACGCCCCATGGTATACGGAAAAACCAGGGGAGGGGAATAAGACGTCGGAATACCGGGGAAAATGCAAACCCGTTTTACCGACAAAAAGGCATGGGGGGATGACCGGGGGGGGACTATCAAACAGTGGTGGGAAAGCGACTTTTCAAAAAAGGAAGAGTGGGCCAAACGTGTGAAGAAATGGCGACAAGAGTGGCAGAATGTAACCTGGTACACGTGGAGGGAATACCCAGGGGAAGGTTCAGCACCCATGGGCCCAGATGTCACGGTCCAGCAAAGGGGGGGGGAATCGGTGGGGACTGGGGGGGGAAAGAAAAGCGGTGACGGGGTAATCCGTTTTTGCTTGAGGCGCTCGTATGCACAAGGGGCGGGATGCAGCGAAAACGGATGAGCAGGTGCGGATTGACGGGGGGGAAAAACCCGAGGAAGTGAGGGGGTAAATAAGTTTACCTGGGCGTGAAACCAGCATATTTCAATCGTGAAAAGGGAGGAATTAACGGAGGGAAAAGAAGAAAAGCCGACGCTAAATAAACGACGAGGAAACTATGCGCAGTTTACGGGCCCGTCAAAACGGCCAACCGCTGGGGAAAAAGAACAGAAAGACTAGATGGCCAGTTCGCCAGGGAACCACGAGGAAGAATCCTTGGGTGGTGGATGAAGACAAAACGAGCGAACAAGGGAGGTGATTAAACCAAAAAAATACGGGAAGGGAAACTACGGCTGATCGGCGGTTAGGGGTCGTGGGAAAGACGACAAAAAAAGGCCAATGGGGATCGGGTCTGGTTAGACGGCACTAGGAGAATCTGGGAGGGGCAGTTCCTTAGGGAAGTGAAGTTCGTACAAAGGAGGTGGAACGACTGAAAGGATCCGAAGCAGCCAAATAGCTGCAACATTCGAGATCCAAGCACTGTTTTGAGCTTGGTCCTGGGGTCAAAACAGCATAAGCATTCGAAAAGAGAATGAATGGGGGGTGGAGGGGAGTAAGAGAAAAAAACGGCAC
>Ga0179593_1546280_pt1 | contig 12038 bp, 19 predicted proteins | sample CZODoug2_1_08_16_FD_185931 | JGI IMG/M metagenome (GOLD analysis project Ga0179593, IMG submission 185931) | Vadose zone soil fungal communities from Angelo Coast Range Reserve, California, USA - CZODoug2_1_08_16fungal (PacBio error correction) | ecosystem: Environmental > Terrestrial > Soil >...
TCATATCACCTCGTATCAGTGGGGTCAAGCCGCTGTAAGACTTTCATGGGAAATCCAAGCTTATGTCTGGGGTGGGGGGGAGGGTTAAAGGTTCACCTTGGAGAGAATCGGGGGAGTGTCGTTGCGCGAAAAATTTCGGAGAGCGAGAAACGTGGGAAGCTAAAGAGAGCAGTGGAGAGCTGGCCGAAAGAACCGGAACCGTACCGATGTACTCCCAAAAAAGACCGACCATATAAAATCGCCATGTAGATCTAAAATGAAATAAGAGTCGATAAGCGAGAGAGCGCAACAAAAACGACACTTACATCTCGTGAAGGGGGGGGTCTTCAGGATCGGGGGCAAGGTCACTTTAGTGGCCGCGAAATCATAGGGGAAGCAACCAGCAACGGAAGGACGGACGGGCAAAAATGCTGGCACCAGGTCCCGTTCGTTTTCGTAATATGTGGGCAGTAAAGACAGCAAGAAAGGCGGAGAAAAATAGAAAGGAGAGAGATCTTATGCAAGACTCAAGAAAGGTGCCAATCAGTCGTAAGTGGCTTTGTAAAAACCAGGACGATTTGGCACATTTCAGAAAGGAAGCGAAAGTAGACAGCGGGCGTCAGCGAGGTAATACTTAAATCGCCAAAAAAGGGGTCGGGCGAGGAGTAGCAGTCAGGAGAAACGGCAAGGTCGGGCGCGTAGGAGGGGGCTGGGGTAAAAAACACGTCTCTCTCAGATGTATTTCGTTACGAAAGAAAAACTAGAGTGACGATGGAAGGAATGCAGAGCGAATTCTTGCGTATCTGTGGCCAACACAGGACGAGATCTTAATATTGGCCATAGAGGTCCGATTTAATCAAAACATACGCGTGGGAGGCGAAGTCCATAAAAGAGTTGGACAATCCTGAACGCGACGGGACTCCTTGAAGAAAGAGGAAAGGGGGTTAAAGGCTTGCAGAGTGGCGAAACAGAATTTACGCGGACAAAGATAAAAGAGTGGATATCCAAAGAGGGATACGCAGAAAGAAGGAGAGAGAGGGGGTTGTAGTCGATATGCAACTGATAAAAAATTCAGATACTCACAAAAAAGAGGATGAGGCTATAGATGCATTTAAAGAAATTGATAGTTGCCTGACGTCTCAGAATAATGCGCGAAAAAGAATGACAAGGAACTGGGATCCAAGGAACGGTGATGGCTCTGACTAAGATGGGAAAGGATGCCAGGCCGCGAACCGCAAGACCTAAACTAAAACAGAGGGGTCCAAGGGAGGGGAAACAGATGTGGAAAAAAACAGTCAAACCGGTCGGGGAAGATCAAGGAGTTCAAATAGTTGAAAATTCCGATGAAGAGAGTCTAACTCTTGGTGGGAGGGAGCACAATTTGTGTTGGGCAGCTGGGTCCGAAAAGAAAGAGGGCAAAAGCCGAGCAAGAAGGGTCGGGACGAGGATCAGAAAGTCGCCCGCTTCTGTGGTGTAGCCAAAATCCGATCGGCAACCAAGACTAGTGTAGTTCTACCTTGATTACTATGGAGAAAAGAGCACTGTGCGAGCCCATAGAAAAAGGACAATGGAAGATGCTGGATCAGAGGGGAGATCGAAAAGGCATCAGAAACCATGCGGGGGGGGGAAGGAACACTAACTACACGTCAGGTGTGAGGGGAAAAGGGCGAAAAAAATCATCTCTAAGTTGAGTTTTCTGAAGGGGGGGGAGCGGAAAAAGAAAAGTCCCCAGAAAAGAGGGAACCGCGGCGTCAGACCCGGTCAAGGCCAAGCAGATTCGAGGTCTGGGACCATCGCGGGTATGGGTGGAATGTGCGTATCCGGCCTTGTCCGGACATCAATAGCGAAGACAACCGCTCGCGTTGCTGGAAGTCATTTCTGTTTTGCGCCGCTCGAGAGAAGAAGTCATAGTGCGACTCGTAAACGCGTCGATTGAAGGATCTGCTGCGTTACCTGGGGGAGACAATCTAAGGAAGAGGGATCGAGCCTGCCGGGGGAAGGAACAGGAAACGACCGATGCCCGAACGGAAAGGGAAGAAAGAGGTGTCCTTTTCACGGCTCAATTGGTCCGCGCCATTCTCCAACTACACTGCCTATATGGCAAAAGAAGAAAATCCAAAAAGGAAGCGCGACCGGACGGAAAGTTGCGTCTATAACAAAAAAGGGGGAGTACGATAACCGGCGTTGGGCCTCCTAATGCGTTTGTCACTAGGGGGAGGCAAGCAGTGGCTGAACCGGGGAGGCCGGTCCCCGACGCGAAGAGAAAGGGGAAAGAAGAAAGCAAGAGGTTTCAATCTTCAAACGACTGAGCACGAGAACCGAGCGGGGACCAAGTCGGTCGCTGCGCATGGAGGATTGAAGGATTGACGGATAAAGGAATGACACCACTCGAGGTTGAGCAAATAAAAGTCGATGGAGGGTGCCGGCCCGCTCATAAAAGTGATGGGCTGGCCCGAAGCGAACTATCGGGCAAGACGCTGCAACATTGCACGTGTCCGAGTAGGGGTCTTCAGACGAAAATGTCAGCGAGAGGCCTGTGGCTCTTGCGGAAAAAAAAGACGGAGAGGAAAATAAGGCAAAAGAGAGCTAAGGAGTGGACTGCAAGGTCGAATGCTCGAGCAGTACTAACACAAAGAAAAAATGACTGGTCCCTGGACCACCACGGAAAAATGGGGCCGCCCAAGGAGGGCCAGGACGGCTGCAGGAGAGGGAATCGCGATCAACGATCTGGGAGTCAAAGTGACTGGGCTAAAAGAAAGTGTCCTGTCTGCTACCCTCTACCGGAAGGGGAAGTGGGGGGGGGAGCTCAAGCTCAAATGAAGTCAACATGAAAAGACTGGGGACTTGTTCGTCAATCACGCCCGCTCGTTATTCAAAGAACAGGGAAAGAATCACGGAAAAGAATAGAAAGGAAAAGCACGGGAGGGAAATACTCCAGAAGGACGTTCCTGTAAAAGGGGACTTGATTGAATCCCGCACGCGATCTAAGATGTTTCGTTGAAAGGGGGGGAACGGACGAGGGGGAAATACCGGGCAGCGGGGCGGAAAAAGGCTGCCGTTTTTGACAGAGTGGTCAAACCGCCTTTCGAAGGACAGGGGGACAGCGGTAACCTCATTCGAAGACTAGAGAAAAGTGAGCGGAAAAGAACTGTGGACCAGCTCGAAAGAGGAAGGCTAATCGATTTGAGAAAATCTTTCACGAAATAGATGAAAACACAGGGGAAGGTGGGAGGAGAAAAGGAGCTTGCTCGTCGCCGATCTTTCCAATTTGGAAGGACGAGGTCCCCACAGAATTTGAAAAGTGACTCATGATCAGAACAGGACGGACCGAGGGAGGGAAAAAACATAAGAAAAGAAAAGAAAGCGAAAAAGACATGAGGAGAAATTGGCTTGGTTCGGCGTAAAGGAACGGTCGAATAGCTCTTCTATGGGGCGACGAGGTGTGGACAGAAGAAAAGGATCTTTAAACGAGGCTAACTAAATGGTCGCGACTGCTCGGAAGCAGCCCGGGGAGTGAACTATCCGTAAACAACAATACAAGGAGAGGGAAAAAGGGGAAGGAAAGGATTGTATTAAAGCAGGGGCCGCGAACATTCGATCTCAAAAGCAGGGGGAGATGGAGGGGTCAAGACCACTCGAAGCGTCGTTCAAGATAGATCATGATGAAAAAAAACCATGAAGAAGAGGACTTATCAAGAGGGGGTGCAGAGTGCTTGGAGGGGGGGAGCTGGGGCAAACGCTCCTGATAGAGACGGGGAAGGACAAACGTTGATTCGTGGTCCGAACGGCCAGACGCGCAAAAAAAAAAGAACTTGGGGATTGCAGAAAGGCAACTGGGGGGGGGGCAAAGTACCGTATTCTAAAAAGGGAGATGACGACTTATCGAAGTCCAAACCTTTTTTAATGGAGGTCGAATTTGAGAAAGAGGCGTCGGGGACAACTGGAGAAGTGGCTCAAACTTCAAGGTTCTTTCTTCGTTTGGGTTAAAAAAAAAAGCAAAGAAAAACCAGAGAAATTTTTCCAGTTAATTGACCAGGTCGGGGTGAAAAAGCGGCGGGTGCGGAGACAACTCCGCGTCAACTTTTGAAACGAACAAGCTGAAGCTACGTAGGCAAAAGTCAAGGCTGGAGAACAATCCGCGAATTTTCTTGGAAAAAAGGGGTAGGAATCAAGAGGGGTGCAAAGGACCTGGGAAACCAAGATCTCAGGGAGGGGGTTGGGGCGGGCCGAATTCGCTATTGACGACCAGGGAAAAGCACTGGTAAGACGCGTAAGCAGAAGGAGGGGAAGCCTCTCGTCATGTAAGAACCAAGGGGACAGTCAAAGCTTTCGGTGGGGAAAGGTGTCAGCAGCCGCGCCTAAGGAACGCGGATCAGGGGGCGGCAAGTGTGTGCAGGCTCAAACGCCAAGGGGAGGGGGGGTTCAAAAAAAAGTAAGACAGAGTCTAGATATCGAAGGGAAAAATCCTCATTGTTGAAAGGAAGAAGTCAGAATTTGAAGAGAGAGTCGGAAGATCCGCCCCGCAAAAAAAGGATAGAAAGGGGGATCGGATCAGAGGTCAACTGGAGAATGGGGTGCAAGTGAATGGGGTCTAGACCGGAAAAGGCGGAAGGGCCGCTAGGAACTTGAAAAGGAAGGGGAAAAAGACCTAACGATTTTTAGACTCAAGGGAAAATGAAGGCCACTGGAAAGGGGGACCACGGTGGGGGGGGGCGAGCCGAGGTCGCGAAGTTTGGAAGATGAGACGGGGGGAAAGATTGAACATTCCGCTTTTCACCAAAAATCCAAGGATGAAAAGGCGGCAAAGCGGCACATTGAAAAGCAGGGCCGCACAGGGCAGAAGGGGAAAAAAACATACGCGAAAATAATTCGAAGATGGGGTTGTCAACGAGAAGGAGGGGGAGTCCACCATTCATCACCCTTCAGTGTCAAAGCAGTGGGAAAGGCTTGAAGGGGGGCGGGGCGAAAAGGGGTGGACAAATTGACCGGTTCGGATTGGCTTTTGGGAGTTGGCAATGCGCAGGACGCATTAGAAAGGGACAACGACTTAGCTCTTGGAAGCGACTAGAAAGACGAACATTTATTCTAACACCCAGCAGAAGCAAAATAGAATACCGTCAAAAAAAAATAACAGAGGGAACGTTTCCAAAGATCAACCCAATCCGCCGGGGGGTAGAGGAGGAGAAAAAGAGGTGCAAGGAGAAGGAAACTCAGCAAAAATGACCTGCTTCTGGCCTAGATTTGAAGAGAGCAAAAGGAGAAGGACGGAAGTGTAAGGCAAAAGAGAACCTATGGAACCGCCTTTCTTATGCTTGGAAGAAATCCTTGGTCCTTGCGCTCAAGGGTGCTCCTTATCTATATCAAAAAGTTCATTGCGGGGAGCCAAGACAAAAATCAAGGGAAAGAAACGGTTCGCATCAGCCCACCAGGAAAAGAGGACGGGGTGGTCGATGGGGAAAACAAGGGGGGTACGATGGAGTTGCGTCAGGAGAGAAGGGATAAAATCGCAAGGGAAAAGGTAAGGCAAGTGCGTTGGAGAATATTCGCGGAGGATCTGACGCACAGAGGGAAGGACGAAATAGACCGGGGGGGGAAGGTCTTCAAAAATGCAAACGTTAGACGTGAGCGAGATTCAGTTAAAAAAAGGAAGAAATCGTCAAGAACATGGTATGGAGAGGCACGAGTCGGGAAATAAGAGAGAAGGGGGGACGATGGATGCAAGGGAATGAAATGAAATCTCCATAACAGGCGTTATCTTGCCACAGAAGGTCTCCAGGAAGAAAAGGGGGGGACCGTATGGCAATCCTCGTGTCAAGCATTAACGCAGGCAACGCGAGCGAAAACGGGGAAGAACTAAACAAAAGGTGGTACCTCCGAACGCGCTGACCTAACTAAATTGCGAGAGGGGAGTCAGGAAACTAAAAAAGAAAACGGCGTAGCGCGTCACTACCCGGATGAATATTATCCCAGTAGACCGCGAAGAACGGATGGGGTTGCGATAAATGAGCAAAAGACAACTTAGACAAGATGACCAGTCTCTCAAAAAATAGATAGTAGAAAGGGAAAATAAAAAAAGCATGTAGCATTTTGAGGGGGGATCCTGGGGAGAAAAACGAAAAGAAAACTATGCTCGCGGCTGCGCAGTAAATCCCTTTCTCCTGGGAGACCAAGGGGTGACGCAAGCAAAAGGGGGTGCACGGGGTGAAAAGAAATGGGGAAGAGAACAAAACAAACTCCGTCACAATCGCCAGTCTGTAGTGGGGGGGGGAAAGGCCGGGGTTGAAACACGGAGTTTGGGGGGCGGAACCGAGCGGTCCTTTCTCGACGAACCAAAGGGACCAGTGGGGGAAAGAGGGGAAATATTAAGAACAAAAAATCGTGTACAGGTGTTGTGCCCAGACGCCCATGGACATGTTTGATGAAGAATCTGTCAAAAGGAAATCAGCGGAAAAATTCTTCAGTCCCTCTGCGTTGAAAATCTTAAGGGAAAAGGGGGGGGAAACTTCAAAAAAAAAAAAAAAGCCTAAAGAACCTTGCAGGGGAGGGCCGCTACTTTCCGAGCGACTTCAAAGCAGGGGAATTGGAACGAGTAACTAAACGAAACGCAAGGAGGGAACGACAGCGGACCGAAACCAGAGAACGAATTCGCAACAGGTCCCTCGATTGTTGGGGGAGAAAGAAAGGCATTTCAATGGTGTTATGAGCTGAACACTAAGAAAAAGAAAAAAACCGGAGGCTTGGTCCTGAACATCGAAAAAAAAAGTTTCGCGAACTAAATTCCCATAAGGAAAAGGAGCAATCAAGAGGAACCGGAAAAAGCTGCAAGCAGAGTCTCAAACGGGGAGGAATAGAGGTGATGGGGGAAAATAGGGAACCGGATGCTCACTGCGTCCGCCTCTCGGGGAACGAGAGAAACAACCGCAACTGCTTTTGGGCGAAGGGAGAAGAAGGAGGGGACGAGACGCTCGCAGGATCGTTGTCATGGTCTATAGAAAGAAGGGACCAGACTGTAGAGGAAAGGGGGGGAACGGGAACTTCTAGATGTCTTAAACTTCTTACGTGAAGAAAAAAAAGAAAAAACTGACTAGGAAGGGAAGGGAAGAAAGGGGAAAGCTCGTTGGAAGTCAGGCTCCTCCATTTGCTTCTTCGAAAAGAAATCAGAAAGACAACCAGGGGGAAACAAAAGGCCGCCTGAAAGCTCGTGTGAGAAAGCAGGATTTCTGAAAAGGGAATTCAAAAAGGAATAAAGGCACAGGAGGCTGCTTTACTGGCGGGTGCAAAAAAAAAATGCTGACTCAATTTCAGTTGGGGGAAGTAAAACTGTGCCAAGTCATGGAGGGGGAGAATTCAAAATGTGGGAGGAAGTCTGGCCGTCACTGCATGAGAGCTCAGGGGAAGGAGGGGAGGGGCTGGTGTCGCAAAGGAGAAGTAAATCTAAGCCTTAAACTAAAAGGGGGGGGAGAGGGGGGGAACAGGACGGACTTCTGATCGACAGTGGCAGAGAAGGGTGAGGGAACTTAGGGAAAAAACTAAATGGGGGAAAGAAGACTCTGAAGCAATTGAAAAAAAGAAAGGGGAATTCGAGAGTTATGCCGTCATAAGGGATCAGGAGGGAAAGAGCAGGAGACTTGGCAATCACTCTGGGCAAAAAGGTTACAGCGACGTCGTTATCAAGGTAAAAAGAAAAAGGCGAACTCTCAGGGGAGTGAATTTGAGAAAAGGGCAGACGGAGCCGCCACACCTCTCTATTCAATGACTATGAAGGGGAGAGAAGGGGGGGGCTGCAGGGAGGAAAAAAAGGAGAGGCAGAAGACACTTAAAACAGCTAAATAGTCCGGAGGGCCTGGACCAAAAGAGGGGACGCGGCCGCCGGTGAACTTATGGGCTCGAGGCGTGACTCAGAAAGAAGTAATCTCACGATAGAGGTTGATACGAGGGCTACGGGGAAGGGACGACAAGAATTTTCGAGATACGGGAAAGAAGACATCGTGGTGCGCACACAAAGCAACGCTAATAACAAGGATTCTGTTGTCTTCTCACCTGGCGCTAGCATCGAAAAGACAACAGGTCACGCGAAAAGGGGGAGCCTCAAGAAGCCTAAAAAATGAGGAACGTGAATTTGCAAGGGGAAAAGAGAGATTGAAAGGAACGACGCGATCTGAGGAAAAAAAAGTGAGGCCAATGGGCATTTTTAACGAAGATCAAAGAATGATAAATGCTCGTCGCAGGCGGGGGCCTTTTTTGGGGGTGATCACAAACAAGGGAAGAAAGGGGAAGTGTGGACAGGAGAGAGGTTAGAATTGCTTTAAGAATGGGGAGGGCAGAAGCTGAGGGACAGAGTCCAAAATCCTGCTTGTTGGTGAAAAGAAAGGAAAATGGGTTTTGGAAAAGGCTTAGATCACGCCTATATGGAAACGCGGATAGTTGGGGAAGAAAAAAAGTAAGAGTTGCAACGCAGTGCCAGGTTAGAATCAACAGCTTGGGGAGACGGCGCAAAGTCCAGTGAACCTTAAAAGAAACAGGAAAGGGGGGGGAAAAAGTTGAAGAAGGATGGAGAGGGGGGGGACAGTCTTCAAGCTTGGGCATCCTACCAGCGCAGAAAAAAGTAAAAAAACGGGAGAAAACTCAAGTCATCAAATGAGGGGCTTGGGAACAGAGAGATCTGGACTGGAAATTTGGGAAAAACAGACAAGGGGAGGGGGGGAGGAACTGAGGGTCGAAACAAAAGACCACAAAGGGGAGCGGAAAGCTCAGGACTTGAACTATGGAAGGGGAGAAAGCAAACTAAAAGGGAGGGAGGGGAAACAGGAGAGAGGGAAAAGAAAGCGGGGCTTCCCTGGTTAAGCTCTACCAGTGAAGAGGGAAAACAGACATATGAGAACCTCCAACCTCGCCCTGTTTGGCAAAACATAAACGAGTAAAGAGATTGGAAGCATGCAGGGAAAGACGAAGATACGAATCCTTGATCCTAGCATTTTGGTCGGACACGGACGGGTCATGGGAAAAATAAAGAATCTACGGGGGGGACTGAGCCGCTACACGCTCAACAGTAAATCTTCGTGGTAAGAAAAGTAATAAAGGGGTCAAACCAATACTCAGCGCCAGAACCGAGGGTAAAAAGAAAAAGGGTGGTTGGGGAAGACCGTGGCTACAACTATCGAAAGGGTCGAGAGTCTCTGGAGAAGCATGGCTCCTGGTAAAAACCATTGAGGGGACCGACGCTGGGGAAAAAGAAAATGATAAACGGGGTTTACCCTTCTAAATATAAACTTGGGCCGAGGGTTGGGGGACCACGGGAAGGTATAAAGGAAGGGACCGCAAACGAAGCCCGGTGGTTTGGCTCGTCCGGAGTTAAAAGAAATGGGGGGTTGAGGGAAACTGGAAGATCGTGTGCGAAAGAGTCGGAACTAAACTCTCGGAAGGGGAAAAAGGGGGAACAGTTCAAGGAGGGGAGGGGACAAGGGGACCCACGCGCACTTGGCGGAAAAGATGGGGCCGAAAAAAGAGGGGGGAAATAGGTTGTGGAGAAGAACCTATAAAACGGTCAATTTTGGTGAGCAATAGGAAGGCTGGAGCGCAAGGATTCAAAGACAAGGGGCCCGGTGTAGATTCGGGGCCGCCCGAGCAAGAGGAAGGGAAGTGTAAATTAACCTAACGCTGAAGAAAAAGTCCTTCGTGGTAAAGAAAAGCGAGGGAAAAATGAAGGGAAGAGTGCAGAAGGGAGGAAGGGTAGGCACGGAGGATATCAACCGGGGGGAAAAAAACGAAGAAAGTTTGATGTGGAAAAACGGAGGAGTAAGGAGAGAAAGCTCTCCCGAGATTGCACTCGCATGAGGAAGAGAGGCCGAGGAAAAGGGGAGGGGAGCCGAGACGCGGAAGGGCCCAAAGATCTCTGAAGAAAAAAGATCATAGAACAAAAGGAGAGGCAAAGTGGGAGCGGCTTTAATAGTCGTTCCCAATCCGGATTAAAGGATTAATCAAAAATAACAATTAAAGGAAAGTGAAAGAGACGAGTGAGGGGAAAAGGGTAAAATTGAAACTGCTGAGAGTCGGGGGTGTCGTATCCGATCAATCCACCTGAAGAGAAACCAAGAAGCTGGCAAGGGGGTTGGATACCTTAAAAGGTACCTTGGAGCAGAACCCGAACGGGGTTAGAGTCCGGGCAGGCAACACAGAACAGGCCATTGGGAGGTGGAACTCCATCAGAACCGAGAAAAAAGGGATCAATGGACAGAAACCACATAATCAGAGAAAACGATGCAGAAGGGAAGACACGGGGGAGGGAAAAAAGACAAAAGAATTGTTTCTATCACAAGAGATACAGGCATGACGAGCATCAAGAAAATGGCCGGGCGCTGAAAGGTCAGTGTTGAGCGTATTTTGGGATACATGGAGATGGGGCGCGGGGGAGGGGGAGAGGGGGGGAACAATCACTTCACTGAAAAGGGGGGAAGAAATCGAGAGGTTTCACTGAGAGAAGATGAAGGAAGAATGGGGTTCTGGTAAACTTCAGAAATAACCAAAAAAAAGGGGGTACGAAAAGAAAACAATCGCCCAATGTGCCATAGACCTCAGGAGACGAGGTCAGGAGTGCGTCGGAGGGGAGGGGGATGAGGTGCGCGTTCCACCAGGAAGCAAACGCTAGGGGGAAGGGTGACATACAAAGAGGCCGAGGGAGGAAGATAACGAAAAGCTATTTCCCTTCACCCATAACAGCGGGTGAAGAAGGACGCCGGGGCAATAGGCTTGTCCGTCCGGCAATTTCCATCAATGTCTTTTCCTGTGTCGTATACTGCAAAAAGAAGGAGGGGGGAGAAAAGGGAGGAAGAAAGGAGGGACATAACCTGGTTTCCACATTGCAAGGGAGTAGGGGGGTCTCATTGTAAACACCTTGGGAGGGGAGATAGAAGAGTCATCACGGAGCCGAATCTCTGAGGGAAGAAGACGGTGAGAAGACGGGTAGGAGCTATGAACCCGTGAGCTTCGTCGATGGGAGGACTCTCACGAAAGGGAGAGGGAGATCCAATTGTGCGGAAGGTCCCCAACAAGTCAGAATCGTCCTATAGGACCGCGTCCTCGAGGGAGAAGAAACTAAAAGGTGACGAAGGGCGTAACTGCAGGGCTGCCAAAGGCTTCCATCGTCCAATTGGGGAGGGGGGTGCCACAGAGTCGAGATCAACTATATGGTTAAGTGACAAAGAGGGGGACCGACGGGAAAAAGCAGGGACCGAAGGGGAAAAAGCATCGCTTGGGTAACATAACAAGAAAAAGGGGAAATCAACTTAGGGGACACCAAAGGGAAGAAAAGGTCAAATGGTTGAAAAGAGGATTTCTCAGAAAGGGAAAGGAAAAGAAAAATCGTCTTCTCCAGTAGATAATTGGGAAAAAGGCTTCGAGCGTCAAAAGGAGAGGAGGGCTAGCAAGGCAGCAAGGAAGACAAGCTTATTGGGGGGGAAAAGCGAGAAAAAACGGATAAGAGAGAAACTGGTCAAATGGTAGGGGCTTTATCCCCAAAAAAGGAGAAGATCTCTGAAGGGATGCGCCAGAGGGAACTGAATTTTCCCATACCCCCTCGGGGGGGAAAAGACTCGGGAAGTCAGGGAAAAATTGGGGACGCTAAAACAAAAACGGAAGAAATTAAACGTTCCGGGGAAAAGGATGGCTTCTCCATTTGACCATTTTATGGCGATCACACGAGTAGATCGATGACCGGGAGTTCCACCACTGCCGGGAAAAAGGGAAAGAGGGAAAAAAAGGGCCAAAGAAAGAAGAGAAAATAGCGAGAGGGGGGGTCCAATATAAAGGAACATGGGACTAGATTGACCGTCAGCGGGCCGTTGAAAGAGAGGAAGGAGGCTCGGAGTCCCGATCGAGGACCTGGAGAGAAAAAGGGAACTTCTCACTTGGGGAAGTCAAAACATCAGAGGAGGGAAAAAAGGGCCACCGTTAGGGAAAGGGGGACTCAGGGTCGCAGCAGAAAAAAAGGGTTAAGCTAGCCTGTCATCAACGCGAGGGAAAAGGAAGAGTTCGAACTTTCAGAGAGGCTACAGGAAGAAGAG
>Ga0179593_1565429_pt1 | contig 12038 bp, 21 predicted proteins | sample CZODoug2_1_08_16_FD_185931 | JGI IMG/M metagenome (GOLD analysis project Ga0179593, IMG submission 185931) | Vadose zone soil fungal communities from Angelo Coast Range Reserve, California, USA - CZODoug2_1_08_16fungal (PacBio error correction) | ecosystem: Environmental > Terrestrial > Soil >...
TGCAAAGGGGGGAAAAAAGAAAAAAGGGCCCTTTCGCTGCAAAAAGAGAAAAAAAAAAAAGAAAGGGGGGGGGGGGACAAACCACTCATTTACCCCTCTCAAAGGTAGGGGGGGAAGGGGAAAAGGAGGAAAAACAGACACACTAAAAAGGGGGGGGCGATGGGGATAAAGGGCCCAAAAAAGGGATAAAAGAAAAAAGGGGGGGGGGGGGGGGGGCCAGGTCTCTCCTCTTCCCCCCTCTCCCTCCTGCCGAGCCCCTATAAAAGAAGGGGAAAGGAAACGGTAGAACTCCCTTCACTCCTTTTCTTTAATCGTGCCAAAGGAAAAGAAGGGGCGACTCCCCCCAGCCAGCATGGGAGAAAAGAGAGGAAGAAAGGGAAGAAAAGAAAAGGGTTTCCCACTACAACATCCTCTTTTCCATTCAAACTGGGGGAGGAGGGGGGAAAGAAAAGAAAAAAAAAAAAAAAAAAAGGATCCCCAGAAACGGACGAGATTGCTTTTCCATAGATAGAGAAAAAGAAAAAAACCCTTCTGCAATTTCAAGGGGATGGAAAAGAAAAGGGAGGGGCGAGTTTTTTTTTTTTTTTTGCCTGGTGGGGGAAAAGAAGAGGGGGGGAAGAAAAGACAATATGGATAATTCGAAAAGGAAAAAAAAAGGGAGAGGGCCCTCCTATTTAAAAAAGAGGAAAAAGAAGAATGAAGTCTCCCAGCAAGAAAAAAAAAAGGGAGAGAATGCCCAGAGTAACAATTATTTTTCCACTATATTTTCCCAAAAAAGAAAGGAAAAAAAAGTGTCTTAAATTAAACCTAAAGGAAAGAAAAAGGTAACTCTTTCCCCTGACCACAAGAAAGAAAAAAAAAAAAAGTGGGTTCTGCGCCGGGACCATTAGAATAAAGGAGAAAAAAAAGGAAAAAGGGAGGGACCTCTCACCCGAAGAAAGGAAAAGGAAAAAGAAGAAAAAGAGTGGAAGGGGGGGGGAAAAGGAGATTTTCCCAGTTGGTAATTTCCCGCCGCCTTTCAAGGGGGGAGGAAAGGAAAAAGAAAAGCAAATGGCGGTCTGCAACCCCGTTCCCTCCAAAGGGGGGAGAAAGGGGGGGGGAGGGGAGGGGCAAACAACGTTCAAACATGGGGAAAAAAAAAAAAAAAAAGGGGGGGGAGTCCACCTCTCCGTTTCCGGCCCTTGAGGAAAGGGGAAAAAGAAAAAGAAATCGGAGGAAAAACGTCCCTTCTTCCGTGTCATCAAGGGGAAAAAAAAATGAACGCCGTTACAAAGTCGCAGAAAGGGGAAAAAGGAAAAAAAAAAAAAAAAAAAAAAGCACGAGAGGGAAACCCGGTTTTGAAAGAACAGGAAAAAAAAAAAAAAAAGGAAGAAACAAACTCTGTCCGGAGAAAAAAGAAAAAAGAAAAAGAAGTCGATACGGGCAAAGTGGGGGAGGGGAAAAAAAAAAGGGGGGAAGGGAGAGTGGTGGAACTAATAACCCTTAAAAAAGAAAAAAAGGGAAAGGACGGCGGACCACAGAAGGAGGGGGGAAGGAAAATATCTCTCAACAACACCAACTTATTTGAGTAAAATAGATATATGTGTAGAAGGGGAGGAGAAAGAAAAAAAAGGGGGAAGGGGCAGCCCCCCGGACTCAAAGAAAAAAAAAAAAAAAAGGGAAAAAACTCTACCCTGCCACTTAAGTCCTCGTTAAGTAGCCCACGAAAAAGGAAAAAAAATAAAAAAAAGAACGGGAGGCGACGACCCTGGGAACTATTAGAAAAAAAAGGGAAAAAAAAAAAGAAGGAAAAAAGAAAGGGGGTCCTCTCGGATTTTTCATCCGCCTAACGCAGTAGTACAGTGAGGAAAAAGAGAAGGGAGGAGAAGAAAAAGAAAGAAAAGGGGGGATTCCACTCCTCCTGAAAGGGAAAAAAAAAAAGATGGGCCGCGTCTACGAGAAAAAAAGAGAAAAGGAAAGGGAGGACGTTTACGCCTTTTCCCTCTGTTCCAGGGAGAAAAAAAAAAAAAAAAAAGGCCGGGGCTGGGCCAAAAAAAAGGAACAAAAAAAAAGAAGGTTGGCCCATTTCATACTTTCCTACCGAAAGGGGGGAGGGGGGGGAAGAGGGGGGGCACTGATTTAGAAAGAGGAAAAAAAAAATTTACCAACTGGAAAGCGCGTAAAAAAAGAAAAAGGAGGGAAAAAGCCCGCAAGCAGTTCAGCATCAAAAAAAAAAAAAAGGGGCGAGCGGGGAACGCTACTTAAGCAGGGGGAAGGGGGTAAAAAAAAAGAAGGAAGCCCGAACCGAAAAAAGGGAAAAAAAAAAGGGAAAAGGGAAGATTTACAGCCGTAACCTTCGTTGATTAATAAAACGCGACGAAAAAAAGAAGGAGAGAAAAAAGAAAGGAAAAAAACCGAGCCTGGAGAGGAAAAAGGAAAGAAAGGGAGAAAAAAAAAAAAAGAAAACGTCTTGGACAGTTTCTGAATAGCGGGCGCGAAGATTTCCTCGGAAATGGGGGAAAAAAAAGGTGTTACGATAAAAAAAAAAGAAAAAAAAAAAAAAAGGGGGGAAAGGGAAATTACTTCATAGCAATAATGCATTTGGGAACGGTGAAAAAAAGGAAAAAAAGAAGGCCGTCTGGAGAGAGCCTCTTAAAGGGAAAAAAAAAAAAGAAGAAAAGAAAAGAAAAGGGTTTGAATGGCCCATCTGCAATGTTTTAGTGGAAAGCAGGGGAAGAAAAAAAAAAAAAAAAAAAAAGTTAGTGGAGTATGCGCCCAATGGGGGAAAAAAGGGAGGGGGAGGACCGTTTTTGAACTAACATGGTACGTATGACCTGAGAGGGGAAAAGGAAAAAGAAAAAGAAAAAGGGCAAAGGCTTGAGGAGAAAAGGGTGAAAAAAAAAGGGGGAGAAAAGGAGAAAAGAAAGGGGGCCTGTTTAAGTCCCGAAGATCCTGTTTTTTTTCATCCTAAAACAAGGGGGGGAAAGGGAGGACGGCGACGCGACGGCAAAACTTTGAAGGAGAAAAAAAAAAAAAAAGAAAAAAAAAAAAAGGGCCAGCGGCGTTTCAATGCGCAGGGTCCTCGCTCCCTACAAAAAGGGAGAGAGAGAAAAAAAAAACAACGAGGAGGAAAAAAAGAGGGGGAAAGGGGAAAGCCCTGCCCTTTTTCGTTCTCTGAAGCTGCGGCGGGAAAAAAGGGAAGGGGGGGCAAACCGACTCATGTACAAAATCCCTCAAAAAAAAAAAGAAGGAAGCACAGTCAGAAGTTTTTGGATGGGGATCCTGCCCAGAAGCCCACTCGAAAAAAAAAGAAAAAAAAAAAGGAGACGCCTGCGGAAAACTCAAAAAATTCTAGCACCGACATCAAGGGAAAAAGGAAAGAAAAAAAACGGTAAGAAAGAAACAAAAAGGGGGAGGGGAAGGGGAAGGGCTACCCTCCCCCCAGCAAAAAAAAAAAAAAGGTCCGCGGCGCACGCCAGAAAAAAAAAAAATAAAACAAAAGCCGCTTGTGCCATTTTCAAACCCTTTTCTTTGATAAGGGCTTGGGGGGGGGGGAAAAAAAAAAAAAAAAAAGGAAGGGAAGAGGGAGGGTTTTCCATATAAAGTGCGCTGTACGTGAACCCGGAAAAAGGAGAGAAAAGAAAGAAGAAGAAGAAAAAAAAAAACTGGGCGGGTAAGAAGGAAGACATACCTATTGTATCCCCCTCCTAAGGGAGGGGAAGAAAAGGAAGGAACGAGAACTCTTCGGTCTCCAAGGAGGAAGAGAAAAGGAAAAGGAAAAGGAGAATGCCGCGCTCTGGGGGACCAGGGGGGGGAAAAGGGGAAAAAAGAAAAAGGCAGAGACCAGGAGTGTCATCCACCTGTAGAGGGGGAAAAAAGAGGAGGGGGGGGCGTCGGTTTTTTTGGCCGAAAAGAAAAAGAAGGGAAGGAAGAACAACCTGCGGATTTTCGTGATGGAAGGGAAAAGAAAAAGGGTCCAGAGCGGACGTCTAAAAGGAAAAAGGAGGACCAGTATCGTTTCCCCGCTCAGGAAAAAAAAAGAAAAGCGCCACATAAAAAAGGGAGGGGGGGGGGGGGAAGGGGGGAGAGAGTCTGTTTACTCCCGCTTCCAAGGGGGGGAAGAAGAAAAAAAATCAGACAACAAACGAAGGAAGGGGGGGAAGAGAGGGCGGTCTTCAAAAAAAAGGAAAAAGACAAGGGCCACGCTCGTTTTGCAGAAAAAAAGAACCAGGGGCATGCAACCCGGACCAACGTAAGCCGGTCAAAGAAAGGGGAGAGAAAAAAAAAAAAAAAAAAAAAAAGACCCGTGGTCCGGGATGAGGGAAAAAAAAAAAAGAAAAAAAAGAGCTTCGACCACTTCGGCTTCTTGCAGAGGGGAAGAAAGGAAGAATCTCGACTGGGAAAGAAAAGGGGAAGGAAAAAGAGAAAGGCCGCTGAACCCCTCCGAGAGGAAACCCGTTTTCAAGGAAAAAAAGAAAAAAAAAGAAAAGGGGAAGAAAAGGCATCGGAAAAAGAAAAGGAGGAAAAGAGAAAGAAAAAGGAAGGAGGGGACGGGCGTTGCTTACTTTCCCGCCCGCCTTACGGAAGGGGGGGGGAAAGAAAAAAAGAAAAAAAGAAGAAAGAAAAAAAAAAGGACCGTCGTGAGTACTCAAAAAAAAAAGGCCAGTAATTCAAAACGAGGAAAAAAGAAAAAAAAAAAAACAAAAGGAAGATGACACTCTCTCTCTTTTCTTCTATGGCCAGAGAAAAGGAAAAAAGGAGGAAAAAACCCCGTAACTCACAACTTCAGAAGAAGAAAAAAAAAGAAAAGGAAGGTAAAGGGGGCGGGCCGGACTTATCCACTCCCTCTATCGAAAAAAAAAAAAAAAAAAAAAAAACGAACGACTGGACTAAAAAAAGGAAAAAAGGAAAGAAAACGGGGTTCCTCTCGGGTGGTTCATCGCCTACGAGGAGAAAAGGGGAAGGGGGGGGGTTAACGCAAGTGGAAAAAAGGAAAGTTCACTATTCACTCCTCCACTTTGGTCAGAAGGAAAAGAGAAAAAGAGGGAGAAAGCAGACGCCCCCAGAAGAGGGGGGAAACGCCTTTGTCCTCTGTGCTTGACCGTCTTGAAAGAACAAAAGAAGGGGGGGGAGTGGCCCCCTTCGACCGGGGAGAGGAAAAAAAAAAAGGAAAAAAAAGAGGGGCCGACTTGTCCTCACATTCCGGGTGCTGAGGAAGAAGAAAAAAAAAAAGGGGGAAGAGCGTAAACCTGCAAGTGGAAAAAAGAAAAAAAAAAAAAAAGAAAAGAAAAGAAAAAGGGCGAAGCCGGGGACGCTCTTGAAAGCAGTGGGAATTCGAGGGAGAAAAAAAAGAAAAATCCTGGAAGGCCAAGCAGGAAAAAAAAAGGGGGGGGAAGAAAAGTTTTCCAAAAAAAAAAAAGCGGAACCCGGCGGGAGAAGAGGGGGGGAAAATCCTCAGTTGACACCAGAGAGGAGAAAGGGGAGAAAAAAGGAAGAGCGCCGTCCATAAGCTTAATCACGCCTGGGAAGAGGGGGAGGAAAGGGGCATTCGAATGGAGAAAAGGAAAAGGAGGGTTACGGGAAATCAACACCAGCAACTCGCCCAGTTTTTTTTCTGGAGGGGAAAGAAAAGTTTGGGAACGCAAAAAAAAGAAAGAAAGGAAGGAGGAGAGAGCGGCTTTCTTTTTTCTTCGCTAAAACCAAGCCCAGGAGGGGGAAAAAGAGAAGAAACCGGATGTTGTTGTAGGAAAGGAAAAAAAAAGCTTTGGTGAGTATGCCTGGTGGAGTCCGCCGAATACTGAAGGAAAAAAAAAGGAAAAAACGTGTGAACGAACATGGTTAGAAAGAAGGGAAGGGGGAAAAAAACGAAGTGCCCTTCCGGGCTTCTGTATCAAGGTAGAGGGGAAGGAGAAAAAAAAAAAAAGAAAAAAGGAGGGAAGGGCGGAAAGGAGGGAGTTTTAAAAAGAAAAAAGGAAAGGAAAAGAGGGGGTGCCCAGTGGACTTCCTCTCTTCCTGCCTTTTGCGGTGAGGAAGAAAAAAAGGAAAAAAAAAAAAAAAGGGCAGCGCCGTTAAGGCAAAAAAAAAAAAAAAAAAAGAAAAAGAAAAGAAGGGAGGATGAAAAGAGGATATGCGCCTTTTTTAGCAGCGAGGACCTGCCAGGGGGAAAAAGGGGGGGGGTGGCCTGGGGGGGGAAAAAAAGGAAAAAAAGGGCATACATCAAAGCCAGGAAGAGATAAGTCACTGTGGCAAAAAGAGAGAAAAAAAGAAAAAAAGGAGGTCTGACTTCTAAAGCCCCAAAAAGAAAGGTGGGGGGGAGGGGGGGGGAAACGCAAGCCACTCTACTATAACCTAGGGGAAAAAAAGAAAGGGGGGCGGAAAACATCGAAGAAAAAGAGGGAAGAAAAGTACCAATTTCTTCTTTCAAACGGTAAAAAAAAAAAAAAAAAAAAAAAGGAAGGGGACAGCCAGTATTCGGCGAACTCAAAAAAAAAAGGGAAAAAGGGGGGTGGGTATTTCTCGCCGTCACGCTCATAAGAATAAAAGGGGGGGAAAAAAGAAAACATAAACAACATCAAAAAAAGGAAAGAAAGGGAGGGGGGGGGGGTCGCTAACACTCACAAAAGAATATCCTGCTTCGAGAAAGGGGGAGGGGGGAAGAAAAAAGGGAGAGGGGCCTTCGAAAAGGGAAAAAAGGAAGGGAGAAAAGGGTAACTTTCCTCACAAACCTCAGAAAAAAAAAAACTGGGGGGAGGAAAGTACCAGACATAAGGAAAAAAGAAAAAAGAAAAAAAGAAAAGGAGAAGAGAAGAAAGGCATGCCCTCTATTCAGAAAACTCCGGAAAAGAAAAGGGGGGGGGGGGGTCATGCCAGAGAAAAGAGGAGTCCTTTACGGTCGCTAACTGTGTCTCAGATGCAGAGAAGGGGAAAAAAAAAAGTGCATCCTTGTGAGGAAAAAAGGGGGGGGAAAAGGGGGGGGAGAAAGAGGGGAAGGACCACCTGCCCGGAGGTCCGGTGGAATTTCCTGGAGGGAGTAAGGAAAAAAAAAGGCCTTTCCAAACCGGGGGAGAGGGAAAAAAAAGGGGAGAGGGGGAAGGCCGCCAGAATTATTACTTCTTGCCCCGGTAGGGGGGGAGAAGGGAGGAAAAAAAAAAAAGGGGTTATGTCGCAGAAACTTTCAAAAGAAGGGGAAAGAAAGGAGGAAACCGGAAAAAAAAAAAGGGTCGGGAAAAAGGGGAAGAAAAAGAAAAAAAAGGGCCAAGGTCGAATGTTGGCATCCCACGGTCATGCCACCGGAACCACGGGAAGGAAAGAAAAAAGAGGAGAGGGGGAAAAAAAAAAAAGGGGGGGAAAATCGCGTCTTAACCACTTCTGCGTCCGTGGAAGGAAGGGGGGGAAAAAAAAAGCGACAAAATGAAAAAAAAAAGTCGCCCGATAACTGTTACTCTCCGTAGGGGAGAGGAAAAAAAAAGAAAAAGAAAGACGCCCCTTGCCCTCAAAAAACCGAAGAAAAAAAAAAAGGAGGGAAATCGTCCATTCTTTGTCGAGGAAAAAAGAGGGGGGAAAAAAAAAGAAAAAAAAAAAGGCGGGCCGTGGCTACTACCTCTCCGGGAAGGAAGAAGAGAAGAGAGAAGAAAAGAAGGGCCTACGACGGAATGAAGCGGACACAAGATAAAGGAGGGGGAAAAAAGAACATCTCTCAAAATCACAAAAGAAAAAAAAAAAAGAGAGATTTTCGAGGGCCTCTACCTTAACTTCTCCGTTCTGGGGGAAAAAAAAAGGAAAGGGGAAGGGCCGTGTTTTCTTTCAAAAACTCGAAAAAGAAGGAAAAGGGAACGTGGGCGGCTTACCGTAATCCGTCGGCGACGACGGAAAAAGAAAAAAAGAAAAAAAGGGGAAAAGGGAGGACAGGCGTCGGAAACTCACGGAAAAAAGGAAAGAAGGAAGGGCGACTTTTTAACTCATGGAGGAAGAACGGTGAGGGGGGAAAAGAAAAGGAAAAAAAGGAAGGTGGTTCCCCGCCCGAAAGTTAAGGGAAAGAAAAAGAAATACGTCCTACTAGGAAAAAAAAGGAAAAAAAGGAAGGGGGACGCCTTGCCCTCTTTGCTGACGGCTACAGGGGGAAAAAGGGGAAAGGGAAAAAGTCGACCTTGGAGTGAAAAAAAAAGGGGGAAGGGAAAAAGGAAATGGGGACGTGTACGACAATTCTGGTTGCTGAAAATGAAAAGGGGGAGGGGACATTTACCACTGAGAAAGAAGGGGGTACCCTGAACACCCCCATCCTCAATCAAGTTGGAAGGGAAGAGGAAAAAAAGAAAAAGGGGGGGAACGCTACTTGAGTCAAGAAAAAGTAGAAGGGAATGCTCATAAATCACGGAAAAAAAAAAAGGAAAGAGAAGAAGGTGACAGCCGGAAACGTCAGGAAAGGAAAAGAGAGAAGAGAAAAAGGGGAAAACCTCCTTCTCTGCATCTGAAAAAAAAAAAAAAAAAAAGGGGAAGCGTCCAGAGCGCTGCTAACGTAAGAAAGAAAAAGGGGGGGAGGAAATGTATACGTATATTTTATCCATATGTCTGTTACGAGAAAAAAAAAAAAAAAAGAAAGAGGGTGATGCAAGTACTGAACCAGAAGAAAAAAAAGGGAAAGAAAGCCTTTAAATCAATTCTCGTCCCCTTTCTGGGAGAGAGCCAGGAGAGGAAAGGGGAAAAGGGGGAAGAAAAAAACCAATCCTAAAAAAAGGGGGAAAGAGGGGAAAGAAAAGGGAGAGCTTTTTGACTCGCGAACCGCGCGACAAAAAAGAGGAAGAAGGTGGAACGCCGAAGGAAGGAAAAAAGGGGGGGGGGGAGGAGTTCTAACCGTTTTAACGAACATGGTTACGTTAGGAAAGGGAAAATGTTTTCCGCAGCGGGCCCAGAAGGGAAGAAAAAAAAAAAAGAAAAGAAAAAAAAAAGGGGTCTGACTTGCTGAGGAGTGTGTTCTTGGTTTAGAAGCCGAAGGGGGAAAAGGGGGGGGAGAAAGGAAGGGGGTTGGCAAGGGGACCTTCTCTCTCCTGAGGAAAAAAAAAAAAAGGAAAGAAAGAAGGCAGCGCGTTAATGCGCAAGGTCCCTCTCTGCCTACAAACAAGTCGCATCTCAGAAAGAAAGGGGGTTGGTAGGCACGAGAAAGGCCAAGAAAGGAAAAAGGGGAAGGCCGTCGCACCGTCAGACAGCAAAATCAGGAAGAGAGAGTCCCCACTGGCAAACGAAAAAAAAAGGAAAAAGTAAAAAAAAGAGACTTTCTACAAAGCCAACCACAAAAAAGAAGAGGAAGAAAAAAAAAAACATCTATACCTTTGATTCCAGAAGCCTGGCAGGGCCCCGAGAGACAAAAAAAAAAAAAATATTCGTAGGACCGAGAAGAAAAGGTCAAACGGTAAGAACTCTCACAGGGAAGGGGGAGGGGAGGCCAGCCAGTATTTCTGCGGGGAACAAAAAAAAAGGAGCAAAAAAAAAAAAAGGGAGGAAAGGGCAACGCTCTCCTCACTTCACGAATTTCCCAAGAAACAATCCAAAAAAAAAAAGAAAAAGGGGGGAAAAGGAGGGGGGTGTGTCCCTCTACGGCAACAAAAGAATATCCGGCTCTCTCCCAAAAGAAGAAAAAGGGGGCCGCTGTTACTTAAAAGGAAAAAAAAAAAAAGAAAAGGGGGGAGGGGAAGAAAAGGTTGCATCAACTCAGAAAAAAACTTGGCGAAGTTTGCTGGGGGGGAGGAGAGATCCGTCTACCCATTCCGAGACTCTGAAAAAAAAGAAGAATGGAAAAAAAAGAACGCGTAATATTCTCCTCGCTCTGGACCCGCTTCTTAAAGGGAAAGAAAAAGTGCAAGACAGGAGGTGGCACTGAAAAAGGAAAAAAAAAAGGAGGAGGGGGGTACTTTAATATCCGCCGGTTTTTCCGAAAAAAAAAAAGGAGGTCGTGATTTTTCTGAAAAAAAAAAAAAAAAAAAAAAAGAGGAAGGTCCCCCAGGAAAAGGGGGGGGAAAAGAAAAGGGATCGCCCTGCTTGTAATCGTGCAGGAAAAGAAGGCGGCAAGGGTGTTCAACATTAAAAGAAAGGGGGAAGAAAGGGGGGTAATTTCGCCGCTTTAAAAGGGGGAAAGGAAAAATCAGCAAAAGGAAAAAGAAAGGGAGGGGTTTCCTTCAACCGTCTCAATGGCAAAAGGGAAAAAAAAAAAAGGAAAAGGGTAAAAGAAAAGGAAACACGGTTTAGCCTTTCCAGCACATAAGGGGGAAAAAAAGGAAAAAAGGAAGGGCCGGCTTGAGGGCGGGGGAAAAAGGGGAAAGGGAGAAGAGAATCTTCTTCTACCCACGTCGGCGAGAAGGGAAAAGAAATAGTGGTCCCTACAAAAAAAAAAGAAGAAGGAAGAATAAACTGTCCTTCCTCGTAGGGGAAAGAGGAAGAAAGGAAGGGAAAAAGGAAAGCCTGCTCGCAAAACGGGAAAGAAAAGAAAGGAAGGCGAAGATACCCGGAGAGGAAGAAGGAAAGGGGCTCCGATAGCCGGTTCGGGAAAAAAGAAAAGAGGAACGGGAGAGTTTTTGTTAAACACAGAACTACGCCTACGAAGAGAAGAAAAGGGAGTCGGCGGGGACAAAGGGAAAAAAAAAACAGGTGAAAGGTAAGAGGCCCGCTCGAACCTCTCTCTCCAAACACAAAGAAAAGGGCCTCTACCTGACTTGAGAGGGGGGGGGGGAAAAAAAAAAAGAGGATCGTCTTCTTCGTTTCTTTCCTTTTAAAAAAAAAAGAAAAAAAGAAGAAAAAAAAAAGCTATCGACCGAACGGAAAAAGGAAAAGGGAAGGATGGAAGTTCGCCGTGACGTCGATCATTCTTCTGACCTGAACCGGGTTTTTCCGAGAAAGAAAAAGAAAAAGGGGGAAAAGGCGACTTTGGTAAAAAAAAGAAAGGGGAAGGGGCACGAATGCACGCCGCCGACGTTGGTCGCCGTCCGGAGGAAAAAAAAAAAGAAAAGAAAAGAAAGTAAGCAACCGCCTCGAGTCCGGGGAAAAGAAGAAAAAAAAGAGGGGGGAGGACGGCTACCTTTTCCGGTGCATAACGTTTGGGGAGGAAGAAAAAGAAGGGGAGGGGAGCCAAGCGTGGAAATTGAGAGAAAGAAAAGGAGGGAAGAAATTAGGGGTGCTGATTCACCACCGTTAAAGCGGCGAAAAAGGGAAAAGGAAAAAACCGCCGTTTACCTGAAAGAGAAAAAAGAAAGGGGGGGGGGGGAAACGCTCAATCCAGGGGCCGAGCTGGAACGCTACTTGAAGCAGGGGGGGGGAAAAAAAAAACGGGACGAAAAAAAAAATCCTCAGGTGTTCGCGGAAAAAGGGGCGGGAAAAAAGAAAAGAGGAAAGGGAAAAGAGAGGGGGGGGGTTGACCATCTCAGTGACACCTCCTGTCGAGAAAGGGGAGAACGGTAAGAAGCGGACCAAAAAAGGGGAAGAAATGGGAGGAATAGCGTGCGCTAAGATTTTCTCGAGGGGAAGAAAAGAGGGGTTCCCTGTGACCGGAAGAAAAAAAAAAAAAAAAAGGGGGGGGTTCCTGCGTTTGATGAAAGGAAAGAGGACAAGAAGATTTGGGGACGAGGGAAAAAGAAGGAGAGGAAGTCCTGGTAGAGAGCCCGGATATTCTTTTTTGTGCCGGAGGAAAAGAAACCAAGCCCCTTGGTAGAAAAAAGAAGAAGGGAAAAGAAAAGGGAGAGGAGGGACCGCCGCGACCTGCGCGACAAATTCTTTGATATGCGCCTGGGGGAAAAAAAGAAGGAGTGACAAGAAAACAGCGGTGCGAGTCTAAAAAAAAAAAAAAAGGGAGAAAAGGGTTTTTTTTTCCCGCAGCGAGAAAAAAAAAGAAAAAGAAAAAAAAAAGGGGAAGGAAAGGATTCCCACATCCAAAAGATGAAGGGGGAAAAGAAGGGAAGGTGCCAGACCCTTTGATGAAGGTTACATGATTTTAAGGGTTGGGAGAGGAAGAAGGGGGGGAAAACGGTTTTGCGACGCCGCACGAGAAAGGCAGAAAAAAAGAGAAAAAAGAAGAG
>Ga0179593_1663309_pt1 | contig 12038 bp, 11 predicted proteins | sample CZODoug2_1_08_16_FD_185931 | JGI IMG/M metagenome (GOLD analysis project Ga0179593, IMG submission 185931) | Vadose zone soil fungal communities from Angelo Coast Range Reserve, California, USA - CZODoug2_1_08_16fungal (PacBio error correction) | ecosystem: Environmental > Terrestrial > Soil >...
GGGGGAGGGAGGGTTGGATCGATATTACTGGAGGAACGAGAGAAAGAAATCTATGCAGACAGAACATCTCGAAAAAAGGGAGGGTTACTCGCGAAACAAGAATTTCTGCCTTACCCAGCGCGCGCAGACGCTTAATCGACTGAGGAACATCAACGGCAGGGGGGGAAATCCGAGCACCCCGGTACTGCGAAAAATGTCGAAAAGAAAGGTGCTTCAGATGGAAAAGCCAAAAAGCTGAGGAAGTAACGCGGGGACTGGAGATACTTGAGATTCAGGGAATCATAAAGACAAACCCCGATCCCCTAAGCCTGAAGGACACATGGAAAGTAGGGGCATTCTGGCTTATCAGGGGGAGTATGGACGAATGGCCATCCTTCTGAAAGACGCTCCAATGTCGAGAACAAAAGAAGGGGCCCTGGAGAACTAGAAGAAACGTGTCAAACAACTATTTAAAAGGGGGGGAAAAAGTAGAGCTGGCAATTTCGCTGGGCGCTTTCACCAATAGGGTTCCGAAAGCAGGAAAGATAGTTGTAACGAAAAGGAGAGGGGGGTGAAGGAAGAAAGAAGCAGGGACACTGGACTACCTCGGAAGCCTCGGGGAAAAAGGGTCGAAAAAGAGAAACCCGTGGAATAACTATCGTGAATAACGAAGACGAAATGGGGTGGTCCAAAGAAAAGGCAGCACTAGAGTAAGGGGGCACGAAGAGAGGGGGCAGAAATAAAAGGGGGTGGAAAGGGGATTGACATAGCAGGGGGGAGGGAAAAAGGGGAGAAGATGCTTCTAAAACACGGTCTTGTTGGAGGGTAGTCGAAAAAATCAACAGGCGGGAAGCGGAGGAGGACTCAAGTTAATGCAACGGAGACTGCGCTATCTGGCATTCGCGGATCCGTAGCTCGCGAATCGTGAGGGGAGATCGCCAGGAGAAGTATTGTGAGATCTTACCAGGGGGGCGAGGGGGAAAACTGAGACGCGTGCTCAAATCTGTCTCTTTCAGAGCCTCTGAATAAGGTGCTTTGAGAAAGGGGGGGACCAACATGGGGATGTCCCGTGAGAAATCTCATCGAGGAAGTCCGCGTCAATCGCGATTTGCCACGCGTCCGAAGTGGGGGAGGAGGTGGGAATCAGGTAGGGGGGTCTAGCGGGAAGGAAGCAACGAAGAAGCATGGCCGAAACCATGCGTGGCAATATGTCAGATGATTAACAGCTAATATAGGAGTCAACAAAAAACAGGTACCGGAACCCGAGGACGAACGGGGAAAAAGGGAGTTACCTAAGAGGGAAAGGCAGTCGAGCCCCTTTTTCGAAAAGTTTGTGGTGACGGACCGACACGGGACCACTGGAAGGAGGAAATAGATTAGCAAAGGGCCGGGGGAGGGGGAAATGGAAGTCAGAGCGGAGCGCGAATGGCCGGAAATCGGAACTTAAGTTGCCTCCAGACAAAACCTAAAAAGGAGGAAAAACTGTGGCGAAACACCGCAGAGGAAGGATGTCGATCATTAGGGTAGGGCTTGGATCGAACTACTTTCGAACCGCAGGAACTGAACCCAAATTGATCACTGGAGCGCGGGAGAAGCGGGCTCGAGCGACGACAGAATCTTCAAAAGGAAAACAGGATCCCGCGCATCGAGAATTGAAAAGGGTGCGAGTTTCTTAATGCTAACCAGGTAATCGAGGCAACCCCAAAACGTAATGAGGAAAAGAGAGAGATTAGGGTAAAGCAATTGTAGGGAAAAGAAACTCTCAAAGGTCAATTCCTGGGAAAGACGCGACAAACAACATCAAATAAGGAGAAAAACAGCCGGAGTGAACAGAAACAGGAATGCGGTTTTACAGACAAAATTGGGAAGGGAGCCAATAAGGCACGAGGAATCGAAAAATCAGCGGGGGGTTCCGCCCAAAAGTTCGGTTGGTCTGGTTGGAAGAAGGAAAGCTGGAGCAAAAGGGGATGGAGACAAGAAGGGCCGATTTAGGATCCAGTTAAAGGAGGAGAGAAAAATTCCGTCTTCAAACGCAAGAGAAATCGCCCGAGTCAAAACCCGTCAAAAGGGGAGTATTCGGGAGGGGACAACAAACGTGGGGGAACTAACTCCTGCCGTTGAGCTACAGGAATCTCCAGAAGGACCGCCGGGTGCAGTAATACACAGGAGGACCGATAGGGGAGAAAAAGAGCAGAGAAATGGACTTTAAAGAGGCACGAAAGAAAATCTGACGGAAAAAAAATGCAAGACGAGCAAGAATCCCTAAAGAGAGCTTCGTGGTAAAACTAGTAGAAAAGCTCGGCCACGAAGAGGGAGGTCGAAAGAGAGAGGAGTATAATCGAGACAGGATTAAGCGGCGCAAAAAACTCCTCCGTTTGCTCGGATGCCGGTCTAAGGGTAAAAAATTCACCTTAACAGGGAGCCTACGCGCAAAAAGGCGAGCGTCAAAAAAAAGAACGATTACTCAGGGACAGGCACCAGCTCAAAAGAAGGCAGAAAGATGCTTATGCATTACTGCAGCGAGAATGAACCCAAAGAGGGGCCACCAAAGGAGAACAAAGTGAATGGGTGGAAGGTTGTTAAAGAAGGGGAACTACAGACAGAACACCCCACACGCGGCATGTGCTAAGAGTCGAGAATCAACGGCAGCGACAAATTAGAGGGAACGGAAACAGGAGATGTCCGAAAGGGGCAGGGGTCACGTGTGTTTTGAAGAAGAAATTGGATGCTCATTCGTTAGTAACAAGGGGTGGCCGGGTAAGATTACAACACGAAGGAATATAGATTCTGTCATTGAATCTTATAGGGCATGGGGAAGAAGGTAAAGAGACTCGAAATTTTTACCAAAAGCGGGGCGGGGGAGTTGATCTTTTGTTAAAATGGGTATTTCGCGTAATATTGAAAAAAGTTGGTATGAAGGGTAGCACAAGTAGCGTCAGAAAAAGCATATGGGGAAAACGAGAAAGGGGCGCGTTTTGTGAACTCGCTATATTCAATTCCGAAGAACCCAAATCGTGGAGAGAAAATACTTCGGGGGGGAGAATAGCAGATAAACGACGTATCCTCTAGAGGGAGCATCGTTTGGGAGAACGGGATGAAGAACATGGTCGAAACAGTGAGGCGCGTATTTTACCGAGGGAACTGAAGAAATCTAATAAAAATAATCAATAGGAGAGCGATGGGGAAAGGAAGGGGAAAAGAGGGAAAATCAGCTGGTGACTGCTTGAAGGGAACTATGTTACGCTCTTGTCACAGATCGAAAAAGCAAAAAAAACAAAAACACACTATGAAACAAACAAGGGAGGAAAAAAAGGGCTAAGAAGATAAGGCGACTCTAGGGGGCGGGACTTCGAATTTCTGGACTCTGTTCCACTAGAACAAGACATCGGGAGAAAGACAGAAAAAAGGATTAGAGCTTTTAATACTATGGCACGCGCAAAAAGAGAGAGGCTAGTGGATTTAGAGGAAAAGGAGGAATCCAAGAGAAGAGAAAGACCGCGAGCATCCTCTTTTTCGGCACTGATCCCGAGTCAAGAGGGAAAGAACGGAACGGACAGAAAGAGGGTAAACGGAGAACTACAAAAATTTCGAGAACAACATCGAGCAAAACCGAATAAGTTAGGAGCCCTAGGGGCTAGGGTTCCGGGCGGCTTCAATCTTACTAACATTTCTGTATGGGAAAAATAAGGAGGTAAGAAACTGCTTAGTGGAAAGGGTTCGAGAACCAAACATTGGTCGATGGCCTCGAAAAGAAGAAGGTTCAAAACAGCGGGGGGCAGCTGGTTCAGGTCTCAGTTGGGGAAAAATCAAATTCCGTTCGAAAGTAAGAAACAGGTTCAAGCCGCTCGATCGAAGTTACCCGAGAAAGACCGACACGGAGTTCGGAGAACACCAAAATAAAAGAGTTGCCCAAATATGTACACTGTACCGGCGAAACGTTTTACCAACGCTACAAAGAAAACTGAAAAGTGAAAAAGATAAAGAGAGGCGAATTCGCTGGGGGTGTCTAGGTTAAATACAGGCAGTGTACACCTGAATATCTCCACAGAAAAACCATTTCTTTTCTAAGTCGTGGAAAAAAAAATCTCAGTGCAGAGGGGAGGGACCAGAGGGGGAGGGACATTAATCCTAACGTACGAGGGAGGAAAGGACGGATCGCCTTCTGACCAAAGAAGAGATAGGTGGGGGGCACAAGGGTGGGGAAGAAAGTAACTGAGTGGATTTTTTAGGGTTCAAAATGAGAGGGGATCGAACCGATGAAATCACTTGGAACTCTAAAATAAAAGGAAATGTGGCCTATTGATGGGGGACAGCGCGATCATGAAAGAAAATAACGCGAGACATGGGCGCTGGGAGGATCGATCGGTGGTAACAAATGTGCTGAAGCAGTGTAAGACGTGAGCTGGGAGGGGGGTTTAGTTTTTCTGCTGCAAAGAGACTCTAAATTGTTGTCGGACAACGGTAGGAATCCAGTACTTCTAAAAGCGTCGGCGTGAAGAAGCATACTTGCAACAAATGAAAGGGGAAGTGATCAGCGGGGAGCCCCTGTTTGGGGATGTGGGCTCGATCCGAGATTAGGCTCAGAAACGGAACGGAAATCGGAAACGCGAAGGGGTGAGATGACGGGGAGATCTAAGTGGTAAGCATGATGCGGAGCGCAACCTGCGCCTGAATCTCGTAACTTACGGGGCATGCGGCCAGCCGTAGGATAAATACATAAAGACTATTAGTGGTGGGGGGTAAACCCGGGGCTTCGCTGTGGTCGCAATAAGGATTGTTAAAATCGGCTGCAGAGGTCACTGACGGGCCAGGAAACGCAATAATTGGTCGGTAAGAGCCATTGTTATGGGAGAGCCACACAAGCGGGAGAGGGTTGTGCTAAAAGACTTCAAAAAAATATAGAAAATGAACAAGCGAAGGGGAGCGGTTACTTTCCGAGGGAGGCTAAAGAAAGTAATCTACAAAAAAACGGAGGAAACGGATATCATGTGAGTAAGAAAGATTTGGGGGCGAAAGAACAAAAGAAACGAAACTCCTGATCACGGGGAAATGACCTGATCAAAGGTAGTAAGCCATCAAAGAAGACGCCGAGAGGAACACCGGAAAGGCTCTTTATCCCGGGATGACCACACGTTTTCCCTACGGGGAAAGGAGAAAAATGAAAAGCATGGGGAGGGGGGAAAAAAACAAAAAAGACGGGGGGTTGGTTAGAAAAAGAGCGGAAACGCCACTAGCCGCGTGCGGAAGCGCAATGGATATGCAAAAGGTTTCAAGAGGTTAAAGGGGGAGAAAAGAGTCTCGATTCAACCTATGCAAACAAAGGGAACGCAGGTAAAATCGGGAAAGAGGGCATCAGGAATTGCCAAGGTTTATGAATAGGCGGGAATAGAAGACAGGATGTGAAAACTTGCGACAATGAGTGTCGCATGACTAGAAACTCACCCCACGGGCGGTGGGAAGTTAAGACTAAGAGTGGGGGGGAAAAGCGTAACCTTACCCAGGAAGACGGGATTGGATACTGCTTCTCCTAAAACAAAGCAACACGATGATCTCAAGAGGAAGACCTCATATGTAAAATTGAAAAGAGAACGGGTCCGAACGCTGATAGCCTAGGCCTGGCGAGGGAATGCACTTGACACTCATCCGGGCTCCCATCAGAAGGGCAAAAATGAACATTTGTTCGAAGGTATAAAATAGCAAGAAATTCGATCGGACGAGGGCTTTTCAGCAACTAGCGTTGAATTCCCCAAATAAATTGAAAAAGGGGGGGCGGGTCAGAGTAAGACAAAACGACTTGTAACGTGGCTCGTATCGCGGAAAGGGGGACCTGGGCAAGGACCTTGGACCGGCGATCTAAATGCGAGTAGAAGCAAGGGGGGGCTGCGAAAGGATGGGCACCGTAATATAACGAGAGAAAAAGGGGGGAGAGGTAGACAGTGCTAAAGAACAGGATTGAGGGGTAAGAAATAGTGGGGAAAGAGGAAAAAATCACCAAGAAAGGGCGATATGGGGAGGAGAGAAGTCATAGTAGAAATTACGTTGCTTGGTTGGAGATGGATTGTAACATATTGCTCCAACAAAACGTGTGGACTAATCTTCAAAACTGGGGCCAGGGAGTTGTGAAGAGAAAAAGGAATGTGTAGGGGAAAAGGGGTTCCAAAAAGAAGAGTGAAATCAAGAAGGACGATAAGAGGAAAAAAAGTTAGGTTTCAGGCACGTCATTTTAGGAAAAGCACGAACGGCGGTAAAGACTATGTATGGGGAAAAAGGGTGGGCTCAGTGAAGGGAAGAGCCAAGGGAAGGGGTGAGACAAAGTGGGGAGGAGGAGGAGAAGAATCAGGTCTTTTCGCGGCAGAAGGCTGGGGAATCGAAAATATTAAGGGTAAAGCAAGGGGGGGAACCCTAATGAAAGGCAAAGGCCCGCTCAAGGAGGTGGTCATCTGATGAAGAGAAAGATGGGAGGAGAGAGGGGGTGGAGATGAACTTACTTGACATCCTGCTGCGTTTTGAGAATGGGGATCATCCGAAACGCATGCGAGATTATGGTGACAGGGAATGAAGAAAGGAGACAATCGTCTATGAGAGGGCAGACATCTCTATTCTTAGGTAAGGACCCGACTCTTTCCTCGCGAGGGGTGACAAGTGACTCTCTACGGGGAGGGAAGCACCAGAAATCCTGGAACAAGCCTAGACCTATACAGGCGAGAGAGGGGAAAGATTGTCAGAAATATGAGGGAAGAAAGAATAGGGACTATGCACGTAGAGGGGGGGAGACGATCCGACTTGAGATTCCTTATTTCTGTGGACTCTGGCACGAAATTCAAAACCTCGTACAAAACAAAAAAAGATCAGACAAAGAAAGTACAGCGTGGGTGGTTAAGAGAAGACTAATGTTAGGAGGAGGCGAAAAAGCTCCGCTAAATCAACGCTTGTGGCAAGGAGCTATTCAAAGAACAAGAGCAGTCAGCAGGGGGCAAATACAAGGCGCGCCTTTCGGCCTCAAACCCGCGGGAGCAGAAAAGCCAAAGGGAGAGAGGAAACCTCAAGTTAAGGGAGAGTCCACGTCCTTGAGGTCGCAGCCCATGCTGTGCAGAGGGCGCTCTGCTGTACTTGATATATTCACGGGAAAATTCCTCGATGGGCGCAGGAGGAAGCCGCAAGCAGACTACGGCCAGGAAAAGTTGAGGCATGATTACATAACTAAAAAACAAAAGTGGGTTTCACTATTTCAACAAAGCGCTGGCATACGTGGAATAATGAGGAAGACCAGGAGAAAGGGGTAACACGGAAAAAATGAGCAATCTTAGTGTGGGGGGAACGAAATTGGACTACCTCTCAACGAAGCCGAAATCGGAAACAGAAAAATGAAACCGAATACCGGCGACGAGGTGGCCACGAGAGTACCCCAAGGCCCAGAAAATTTGAAACTTATTACTCGCGTCTTTAAGAGGTAGGGAATTTCCGCGAGGAGACAAACTACAGGGAAAAAACCACTACCGGGGTGTGAAAGAAGAAAAATGTTCTTGATAATCATCCGCTCGCGGACCTATCGAAAGAGCTTAAAAAATTGTGCCGGAAGGAAAGAGAATTGGAAAAATCTCAGCAGCCGGAGATGTAAAGAGGGCGGAGACGGAGACAAAAAACTGGGTATGACTGGAATCGTCAGGACTAACTGCCATCATCGCAGTGGGGGGAAACAGGGAACGGTCTGCCAAGTGGTTCGTGTACTGGGGTGGGAAACACGGAGACCGGAGATCACTGCTATGACGTGCTCCCCAGCTGATCACGCTATTTTTTGGTCGAAAAAATCTAGGTCGCGCAAAATCTAGCCGCCAGGCGAGGAACAGAGCGATAGGTTTCCACCAAAATTGATTTCGAAAGGTCGTTGGGCAAGTGGAGTGGGGGAGGTATGAAAAGCCAAGAGAATAACACAAGACAATTAAAGGTCGTAGGCAAGAGGGGAGTATCAATCCGCTGGGAGGGAACAAGAAGAGGGACACATAGCCTCAATGGAAAACTGGCAGACAACGAACCTTCGGCGGACCTAGCTTGGGGCTGGTCGGTAAATTCAACAGGGAAAGAATTAAAATGTGGAGGCTGGAATAGGATGAGATGGTCTAAGCAGCCAGCAAAAAGTTGGAAAAAGGCGGGGCGCTACATCGCGCGACGGGGTGGGAAGAAAAAGAGGGGAGGGGAATGAGGAGAATCAGATCATTCAGCGGGGGGAAGAGATGAAGCCTAAGCACCGCTTGCCGGGCTACGGGCTAAAAGTTAGTGAGTGCTGGTGGTGAGGGATCTCTACTCTAATACTTTAAGAGATTAATAACGGTGAAATGGGGCCACTGAAAGACAATAGAGAAGTAGACAAGAGAAGGGAGGTGCGCGCTGATTGAGGGAGCCGGGGGAGGCTGCTTATCTTCAGAAAATTCCCATCAGAAGGGGTTGGTGGGGGAGCTTTGAAAAAAAGAAAACTTGTCCAACACACTTTTCGGAAGCCTTATCGGGGTAAACCGCACATAAGACAGAGATTTAGAGGTCAGGGGGGGGGAGCAAATTAGTTGGAATTTCATGCTAGCTCGAAAAAATCGGAGAATGATAATAAAGGGACTGAAGACGCCAGCACAAAGCGCTCAGGAATCGAGAAAAAAAAGGGTCAGAAGTAAGGTTCAGTGGAAAGAGAGAGGAGGGGGTGGGGGGGGGGGGTGATGACCGGCAAAATCGGATCTCATCACGGTTGGAAACCCAATAGGGATGGTGGTCAAGAATGGAGACGCCAAAGGGAAAATCGTAGGTTCGGATTCCGGAGCCAGTTGGAAAAAACGAGCGCAGACCTGGGGAAATCGCACCACGCGCACGGACGCCCGTCCCGTTTCAAAAGGGGGGACGACAGGCGGCCCCTAAAAGGAACTGGTCGCACTCAGAAAGACACCCTCTCCCAGTTTGGCAAGTCACGTCGGAGCACTAACATTTATCGCGTTTAGAGTACGCCAAAAAACCCCAAGACAATGTAATCATGGGGAATGAAGTGAAGAAATAAGGGGCAAGTTTCAAGAGGGAAGAGTAAAAAGAGAGAGAGGGTGGAATACTAAATCATACGCTCCTGAGGAAGGTGTAGTAGGAAAAGTCAGGTTCGAAGAAAAGAGAAATAAAAAAAGGAAGAGCAAAGGAAAGGAGAAAGAAAGGTCTATTTCTTTGAGCTTCAGAATGGGTAACTAGTATAATAAAGAAACATCGTGCCTTAATGGGAACGTCCAAACTAGAGACCCAAAAGAGGGACAAGGAATGGTAAGTACACTAAAACAGGAAACCACAGTCGCCGGCATGCTTGAGCATGAAAGAAGCGAATGTCCCGCGAAGTGGAAAATGGAGGTTCGCAGGGACGAAGGATCTTGAACATATAAGGGTGACTCAACGGTTGTAAAGGGGGGGTAAATAACATACAAAAGAGAATGCAAAAGAGGGGACGGGTAAAAAGAAGTGTAGAGGCAGGGGGACTTTCATATGGAAAAGACTAGCAAAGGGGGGGGTTAACAGAAGGTTCAGGGGGAGGGGTTGGCCGCGGAGGCGGGTGAAGTTAGGGTGAAGAAACATATTTCTTCAAGAAAGGGAAGACGCTGAAAAAGGGTGGTTCCGAGAGGCGAAGACCAACTGAGGGGAACAAATGGGCGGGAAGTTGTGGGGTCGATGCGGGAAGAGGGGGGAAAGTTTGCCTTAAGAAATTGTGACGGCTCGAAATATTTCGAACCCGAGTTAATTGGAAATAGGGGGAGAATCAGGAGTGCCGGAACATACAGAAAGACACACAAGGCGAACCTAAGAGGTGGGGGTAGGAGAACTGAGCGCCTGCTACAAGGCGAAAAGCGCGGAGGGGACAAGGGGTCTGTTTTGCACAGCTAAGACCCTGGTCCCGGAACATGTAAGTCGAGGGAGGTGGCGCGGCGATGGAAAGCTCACGCAAACAGACGCGGGGGAGGAAGGAAAAACTCGATTCCTCCGCCTATTTTCTTCCTCGGAGACTAGGATGAAGAGAGGGGTAAAGCATACGCGAACCGCTCAATCCAACGCAACCAATCGACCAGACACAAAAAGGGGGAGAAATAGAAAGAAAAAAGCGGGGGGGGGAATTCATGAAGGAGATTTATGAAACAGGCAGGAAATAATAGAGACAGGACCATAACTCTCTCTAAAGGCTGTGCTCTTTTCCCCACATAGAGGTGCGGCACTGTCTGTGCTCAGAAGTCTCTTCCTGCGCCCCGCGCTCATAAATTGAAGAAAAACTCAGTTCAGGAAAACGGGGCGAAAAGCCTATAAGGTTCAAGACGGAGACTTCTACCATGTGACTAGAATAATTGAGAAAAGAACAGACGTCAAAGAGCGATTGTGAATGGACAATGAATCAGAGTTTACGTAAAGTAAAGGAAGCAGCAGGATGTGAGTGCATAAAAAAAAGAGTTTATCTCGTCAGAAGTTAAAGTAGGGTTTGTGCCAATATGGTGCAGACGCATTCTGTGCGAGCTCACCACTGAGACAAAGGAAGAGAATTTCATAAATAATTGGAACAACAGGGAAACATCCATAAAAGGAATGCACGTGTGCTTCAGAATAAAGGAAAGGGGGAGGAAGGAAAAAAAAGAGGGGAGCGTCTCTACGATAGGGAATTGTAAAAAAAACGTCAAGAAGCCCACCCCAACCATACATAGGGAAAAAAAAATTAAATTAAAAAAAAAAAATAAAAGTGGGGTCAAAGCACACAAAGTGGACCGGCAGACTATTAGAAAAACAAGAATGCACGAGATGCACATAAATGATGACGATATTACTGAAAGTGGGTTTCTAGTAAAGGAAGCTGCGTTGCTTTAACACGTAAAACATAAAGTACAACTGTTCTTTCGCCTTAAGGGACCAGAAATAAAGGAATTGGGAATCGCCGGACATTAGGAGAAGGGACGAGGGAAAGCCTGCTCGCGTAGGGAAAAATGCGTATGCCAAGGAGATCGAGTGAGCCAAGCTTTATTGCACCGAATAGGAAAAGGGTAGTTGAGAAAAGACCGTAAAACGGGGGAGTTTCGTGGCGAGAATAGATGATTGATTTTGGCTCGATTTAGGAACGAGGAAGCTCGAAGGAGCATGAGGGGACAGGCGAGGCGCCTTAGGGAAAAAAGGGCGTTGGAGTCGCTGAGGGATCGGATGAAATTTGGGGAGTTTCATTTAGAGCCCCACCACGAAGGAAGAAAGAGAAGGGAGGCAAGGGTGAGGCCGAGGATGAACCTAGCACTATCGTGCTTCCTCAGGCTTGCAAACCTCCAAACGTCGAATAGGGAAGATAAAACGGAGAAAAAAGGGTTGGGGGAGGGATCACGGGGGGGCTCGATAAGACGTAAGCAACAGTTACCGTTAAACAAGAGTTACCTGCGGACGTGGAAAGATCATCAAAAAGCGCGCCGAGGGCGGACACAGAAAGGACCATCCTCCAGGACGGGAAAAGACACCAAGTTCGAGGGGTTTGAAACTAAAAAAGGATCGGAATTAGCGTGGGGGCTCGGCCGAGAAATTGAACCACTTAATCCTGGGCCTCCTGATCAAGCACCTTCATTTCTCGAGAGGGGCAAAAAGAAAGGGAGCCAGTGGGAACCGGGAGAGTGAAAAGCTCCTACAGTGGTAGGGGGGGGCGAGGGTAACAAACTTTGTATAAGGAATCTCCAAAACGGAGGAAGAGGAAAGTGATTGAAACAGCGCGAAAAAAACCTCTAGAGAAGTGGGAGCAGCTGAAAGATCATGAAGAACCGCCAGCAAAGAGATAAGAAATAGCTTAAGGGCAAAGAAAAAAAGAGAAAAAAAAGCACTAATCCACACCCACATTACGAGAAGAAAGGGGAAGAAGAGAGAAAGCGGGGGGAAAAGCCACGAGAGGTGGTTTAATCCGGGAGAGGAATAAATAGCATGGATGAACGTCATCGATTTAACGGAGCGGGCCAGCTTAGGAGAGAGGGAAGGTAACGAGACTCGAAAGGGGGAGCCAGAAAGTTCAGGGGAAAAGAAAGGGGGAAGGGGAGAATCAG
>Ga0179593_1671133_pt1 | contig 12038 bp, 14 predicted proteins | sample CZODoug2_1_08_16_FD_185931 | JGI IMG/M metagenome (GOLD analysis project Ga0179593, IMG submission 185931) | Vadose zone soil fungal communities from Angelo Coast Range Reserve, California, USA - CZODoug2_1_08_16fungal (PacBio error correction) | ecosystem: Environmental > Terrestrial > Soil >...
TGCAGGAGAGGGATTACGAATGCTGGGTTAATGCCAACTGGTGGGGACGACGTGGACGGCCTCGCGCATTTTCAAGTAGGTAAAGCTCGATCTGAATCAGCCTGGGCAAAGCAGAAAAAAAAAAAAAAAAGCCATTGGGCTTTAAAATGGTGTTGAAAACCCCAGGGCAAGAAAAACAGGGAAAGGGCCGGGAATAAACAACGGGGGGGGCAAGGAAATTGTCTAAGACTCCAGACGATTACCCGGAACTGGCAAGTCAGAGGGGGGTCAGGAAGAGAAACCGGGGGGGAGGAAAAAATTCGAGGGAACCTAAAAACGCCAAGGAAAAGAGGGGGATACCACGTACAGTCAATATCGCAGAAGAAATAATGCACATCAGAAAATTGAGGCTCTCCAAAAGCACCCGACAGGTCAAGAAAACAAAGACCGGAATTGAAAAGCTGACCACAAGGGAACATAGGAAAAGAACTAACCAACAACGTGGCGCAAGGGATGGGTGTGAACTACAACTCAACGTCGGTCACAAACTAGAAAGAGGGGAGATCGAGATTCTTATCATCGAAAAAAAGGTAGACGAGGGGAAAAAAAAAGGTTAGGCCATTGTCAGCAGCGAAATCAAAATGCAAGAGGGGGGGGAGTTGAGGAAACGGTCGATGAAAACGCAAACGAAGTTTTTCTGGGGAGGGGAGAGGAAAATGGAAACAACGGGTCATCTCCGTTCAAATCGTCAAAAGGAAGATCTTCGACCCAAGCTCAGAAGTTTGGAGTGACGGTATAAGGGGGGCGGCGTAAGTCTCGAAGGAGATCCAATCTAGCAAAACAAACGGGGTGAATAGTCGAAAAAGGGTCCGGGAGGGTCGCAAGGGAACCAAAAACTTCGCTGGGGAGTCTGTGGTGGGGAAATCCCAAAAAGGGGTCTTATTTACAGCGAAATGGGGTCAAGAGAAGGATCACAAAACTAGGGGGGAACCGAGGAAGAACCGAGACCCCTCACCAAGAAAGTAAAACAATGTACATTGTAGGGACCAGGGGAACGCCTTAGCAATAGGGGACGAAATTGGGGAAACAACAACGAGAAGCAAAGACAAGGAAACTAGGGGCGCAAACTATTGAGGACGTCAAAAGGTTAAATCCCACGTGAAAATGAAAACGTTCTCCTTTGGGCGTAGAAGTTCAGTAATGCCGTCAGTTTGAAGCCGTGTGTAAAGAAGCAAAGCAACGAGTATTGAACGGGAAGCCGATATTCAAAAAAAGTCGTGGCATCAAAAAAAGTTAGGAAAAATAGCGAACAAAGCTTACGAACAAATCGACGGTCAAACGAGTTGATGACGTAATGGTGAACGCAGAAACTGGGACCTAGAGAAGAACAAAATTGAAAAGGGAAAAAGGGGTAAGGCGGGGACGAAGGCGGTGCGAAAGAACTTTAAACAGGAAAAACAAAGGGGGGAACACAGGGTGGAGTAACATGACGAAGTTTCTGAGGGGCGGGATCGGAAAACAACGCGACATAATAAACGAAAAAAGGAAAACTCTGTAAAGGGATGGAATGAACTTCAATTGGAAGGTCCAACTCAAAAGGGAATTAACCGGCAATAGGGGGGGAAGCTGAAGCCCCGGCCCCCTGTAGAATGAGAGGGAAAACAGGAGTCTTTATTTTAAGAAGAAGGGGGAAATTACCAGAAACCGTAGCGCATCCCAAATCTTAAAGGTCTTACTAAGTACGAAAGTCACGAAAAAATGGGGGGGTAAGTGAATAAAAAGTCAGCGAGATCGAGAAGTAACACACAAATCCTGGAGTATCCAAAAAAGGGGGGGATCGGGAAGAAAATAAAACGGATGCGGGGCAGAAGGGAGGGACCACATCGCTGGAGATTTAGGGGAAAGGTTAATTCACACAACAAAAAAAAAGATGTAAGGAGGAGGGGCTATGGAGATCCAATAGAGCCCGAAGGGGAGATAATCTAGGATAAAAAAAGTGTCGGTGAAAAAAAAACTCTTGCGAACTCAGTTCATTCTAGAAAGGAGGAGGGCTTCAGGGAGTTAAAAGAAAAAGGGGGGAGGCTTTTCTAATACTGGCTGACAGTCTTTCTGAAGGGGTCCTAGAGAGGGGAGAAGGAAAATGAAAAAAATACTGACTAAATAAGGGGTAACGATTGACTCCCGTGTCAGTCAAGGGGATAAGGGGGCTTTAGGAAACCCAGGCCATCAAGAGGAAAGGAGCAGGACAAATCCCGCCTGTGGAAAATGCACCACGACTGAATAGCTCTGGAGAAATACAAAAAATGCCATGGGCAAAGGAAAAAAAGGACATGAGAACAAAGGCGTAACCAGGGAAGAAAAAAGAAGTCAGGTTGAAGGGGGAAGCAAGAGAAGCTAAATAACAGAGAAGATTTCGAAACCGTAAACTGGGGCTATGCGAAAGACCACCGTGGCAAAGAAAAAAAACAAGAACATTAGGGGGAAAAAATGGCTTGCCACAACAACAAAAGGAGGAAGGGAAAAAAAATAGAGACTCTATGAAAAGGTGGGGGGGGTAGGAAAAAGTGGACAAAAGGGTTGGCATAGGGGGGGAGGCGCCGAAGCGTTAAGGGAAGAAAAGGAGTGTAGGTGAAACTGGAGGGGGACGGAGGACCTGAAAAGAGCAAGAAATCCAAGAAAATTTAGGAACTGTGAAAATTGTGGACTCACCTTCCATGAACCCTTGGGAAAGTGCCGGGGAAAGCCAAATAAGCAAAGATTGCCTACGACCGAAAAGGATTGAAAAGGAATTTCAGAAACTCGGGGGGGGGGCCTGAGGAGAAACGACAGAAGAGGGGGGGACGGGATTTTACGGGGAAAAACTACGGGGACAACGGACTGACAAATAAAAAGCGGAATTGGGAGACCAGAGAACACTACGGTAATTAATGTAGGGATCGCCAGCCCAAAAAAAATAAAAGGGGGAATGAAGACAGGGGGAGGGGATTCCCCCACTGAAGGGAAAAGAAGCAGACAAGAAAAAAGATTAAAGCGAGTAGACAGAGGGAGGGTGAAAACGAACAGCTAAAAGGGGGGAAGTTAGCGAGCGTCAAAAACCAAACAAAAGCGGGAAGATCTAATAGGATGCCCGAAAAAGGGAAAGTGAGATAAACGTCGTCGAGTGGGTGCTCGTCGGAAAAAGGCTAACGGAAACGCTGAAGGACCGTCAGAAGTCGGGACGTGAGGGTGGACGCTCTCGAATGGCGCAAAAAAGGGGGGGAGAGGCCACACGAAGTTGGAAAGGAGAAGCAGAACAAAATTATCCGCACCCAAAGGGGAATCTCAGTGACTCAAGAAGCGAGGAAGAAGGGAGATCATTCAAAGGAAGAAAAAACCGACGAGTAGGGGGCTAGGGGCGGGGGCGTACAAAAGACGGGAGAGTTCCAAGGAGAAAAATGCTCAAGGCAAGGGCGGAAGGGCCGAAAAAAAATCTGGAAGAAAAGGAGCGTCGAAGAGGGGCCAAGCACTGGGGCTTCAGGGAAGTGGAAAATCCGAGAAAAAGAAGAACGCGAAGAGATATCATTCAATCAAACATTACAAACTTTTTGAAAAAAAAAAAAAAAAAAAAAAAAAAAACTCCTAAAGGGGGGGACCGACGAACGGAAGGGGGGATCCTGGGGTGAGGAAAAGTCATGAAGGACAAGGACAGGGGCAATTCACATCCAAAGGAATCGTAACGGACGCTCAACGGAAAAGGGGGTCTGAAGTTAAATGAGGACTCAGGGGGAAAATGTCAAAGGAAAAGGTAAAACATCACCGTCCGGACCTGGAGAAAAAGGATCGAGGTGGGGGCTTATCAGAAAAAGCTCTGAAAGAACAAAAAAGAAAGGTTGAAAAAAGCGACGCGGGGGGAAGAATCGATCACTCAAAACAAAAGGGGGGGGGAAGAGGGAAAAAAGCTTAGTGGAGACAGAGGGGTTAAGCAACGGGGAGGGACGGTGAGCAAAGTCAGCGGCGTCAAACAAGAAAAAGTAACGAAAAAATCGAAATCGGGGAAAGTTAAGGGAAGGATTGTGAGCAAAAGGGGGACCGGGGGGAACACTGAGAAAGGGAACGAATCGAGCGGTAAAAGGGACCGCCCAGAACGGAGAAAAAAGTGTGCGATGACCGGTGTAGAACGGAACGGGGGAAAAAAACGGTAAAGAAAGATGGGTACGTGAAAAAAGGCCAATAAATAGGGGGCCATGGGGGGGGAAGGGTCGTGGAAGGGGCGAGGGGGTCGGAAAACCGCTGGCAGTAAATGCAGCGATGCGCTAACTTGAGGATTCGGAAGAGTAAAGGCGGCTGGGGGGGGGCCGAAAATTTTGGGAGTACCAACCACAGAAGATCGTGAAGGCATCTCCGGGGACAAGGGAGGAAAACGCACGCGGAGGATCCTTCTAAACTTGGCTCTCGGGGGGGAGTAAAAAGAAGAATCATCCGCCGGAAATTAAAAGAAATCAGTCGAGAAAAAGATCTTGGGAACGAAAAGACGCCGAGCGGAAGACGCGTTCCTGTTAAGGGAAGGTACCCCGGTGGGGGGGGGGGGGGGGTTAACAGGAATGGATACCCAAAAACCCTCCTTGGGGGCAAAACACGTAAAAAAGAAAACTCAGAAATACCCATAACACGACATTGGAGTCGTCGAAAGGGGGGAGGGAGTTCCCAAAAAAAAAATTATAGTCAAGGTAGCAATCGAAGCGAGACCGACTGGGAAGATATTGGAGGAAGTCCCAAAGAGCTTGTGCGATGGGCCATAAGAACCCACACCCTTTAGGGTGGGGTCCACGAGCGAATGAGAAAATAAAGAGGGGCTTACTAGACGGCCGCCAGGGGGGCGGGCCCGCAGGGGAGAGACCCCAAGAAGGGGGGGAAGCGCGAAATGTGGACGGGCTGAATGTCGAGAGACTAATCCTCAAGGGAAGAAGGGGTCGAGGAGCCTCCAATTCGAAAAGGAAAGGGTAAGGTCAAGAGTTCGGGCGCGGTTAGGGGTCAAAGCGAATCATCAATAGCTGTAAAGAAGGAAGGAAAAGGAAGGGGGACAGAGGGTTGAAAAAGAAATGGTCCGCACTCGTACTGTCTGAGGAAGGGAAACTGTAAAAAAAGATCCAAAGAGGAAACCGGAAAAGACGAAAAAAAGGAAACCCTTGAGCAAGGAGAAATAAGGGAAGGACAGGGAGAGGAAACAGGACAAGAAAAGATCACGGAGCTGCAACCTATGAAACTTTGGAGGAGGAATCCAAAGCTTGGGATCTACACATCTCACCAGTCATCATGAAAAACTCTGAAAAAAACAACAAAAAGGAAAGGGGATTCAAAAGAAGCAGGGGAGAATGACAATTGGCGGTGGGTTCGGAAAAGGGGGGGGAAACAACTGTAAAGGAGTCGCGGAAGAAACGGGAAATAGGAACGCGTCTTGACGGGAGATCTGTCGGGCCCGAAAACCATGAAACCTAAGAAGAGTGGAGCCCAGTTTCTGCAGTGGTCCGCGAAAAGGCCCTGAAAAAAATCTAAAAGGAGGGGGCAAGGGGGCTGAGAAAGGAAGATAAGCCGGAGCCTGAGGAGTGCAGTTTCGGCGTGCAACAGGAAAAAAAAACCTATGGGAAGGGTAAATAGAAAAAAACCCAAACCAAACCGCGCACGGGAAAGAGGGAAAGAGGGTCATTCATGCAATGGAAGAAAAAAAAAACGAAGAGGAAGGGGGCACGGATTAGGCTCCGAAGAAAACCCAAGGTGAAGACTACTCGGGGGAAAAAAAGAAAAAGACAAAGCGGACCCCAAGGGAGACCCAAGAAACCGGACAACTAGAAAAGAGGCCAGGGCCTCAAAAAAAGTCGGGGACAAAACCACGAAGGATCACGAGGAAAAATTCAATCTGCCAACGAAAGAGGGCTCTGGAATCTCTGCAAAAAATCCGAAAAAGGGGGAGAAAGGAAGGAATTGTGGAGTTTGCTAACCGCTAGAGACGGGGGAGAGGGGGGGACCTGAAAAAGGGGAGGAAAACATACCCGAAAAAAAAAGGTATGGGGAGATAAGATCGGGGGGGCCAGTGGGTACCGGCTCAGAGCGCGGAATTTGAGAATAAAACAAATCAACGGGAAAAAAGTAACAAGCAGGGAGAGCTTGGAAAAAGAGACACGGGAACGATTTGAGTGCTGGGAAAGCTGGTAAGGGATGGGGGGGGACGGAACGGGGGGGACTGAAGAGAAAAGCCAAACAGGGTGCCGGGATCAAATTCGAAAGTTTGCGTCTGGAAAAACCTGGGTCGGCTTACTGAGGTTAAATCTCAATTTTTTTAAAGGACCGGAAATTAAGAATACTTTGGAGCAAAAGAAACGGAACGATATCACGGGCTCAAAAAGTTAGGGGAAGTTGAGAAAAAAAGAAAAAAAAAGAAACCACTGGACAAGGGGGGGGACCGACAGAACACGACCCTTTGAGAAGGGGAGGTCGGGACTTAAACGAAGAATGGGGAAAAAAAAATTTCAAGAAGAAAGCATCGTAAGTCCGCACGCCGTCACAGGGGGGGGGGGTCTAGCTCACAAGTCCAAAAAGGGGTCTGGAAACTTAAATCGGGAATCCCAACGCCGGACTCTGTCACCGGGGAGGAGGATGTGTCGGGAAGATTAAAAGGCTCGGGGCTGGGGAAAAACGCATGAAGTTGGGAAGCCTACACGGAGTCGCAGGGGGAATGACCGGATCAGCTCAAAAAAAAAAAAGGAGGGATCAAAGAAACCTGGGGCAAAGCGGCGGAAGAAGCATCACTGAGAGCGGGCGACGGGGAAGAAAACCGAAAGGAGGCACCAAGAAAATACTAAAAAAAAATCAAGGGAAAGGTCAGTTCGGGATGAGGAGCGGTACTCCAAGGGGACGAAACTGGGGGGCGAAAGGGCTTGGCTATGAAAAGTAAAAATGTTACGATGAGGAGAGGAATTTAAAAAGAGGGTGCGATTCGGAGGGGAATAAGGGAAAAGGTAAAAAAAAAAAAAAATGCGAACAGTTCTGAGTTCAGGAGGGGGGTGCTGGGTTCTGGTCTTACAAAAAAAAAAAAAAGGTTAAAAGCATCCTTGATGATGGAGAAAGGGAGTATGGGGGGAGTGATGTAAAGGAACCAAAGTGGGAAAAGGGCCAAAACAAAAAGAACCTGAAGGCAGGGTCAAAAAAAAAGGCAAGGGTTACAAGCGCACAATGGGGGGAGATGGGGATAGATGGGGCATATCCAGGGAAACCGCCGGAAAAGTACAGACACAGACAATGGTTCGGGGACTATAAGGGGGAGGGGAAAAGTATACGAAATACTCAAACACTGAGAAAGGATTGAAAAAATAAAAGAGAGATGATAAGTAAAACCCAAAATCCCGGACACAAAAGTAAAAAAAAAGGTCGAAAGACTGTGGACATAATAAAGGAATTGTATTTGAAGGAGAGGTAATTTCAAAGTCTTATATGAAAGGGATGCAGGGAGTAAGCTACGAAGATAGAAAGAATCTCGACTTCAGATGGTCCCGAAAGGGGTCGCGATCAGTCCCCATACATTTCACTAAAGTCTAATAGGGACTGTGGGAAAAACTCTGACTTTGAATGGAAAATATCGTCAGGGGAGAAATCGGGAACGGAAAAAAAGTGGCTTCAAACCCTACAGGGGAAAATGTCTTAAAAGAGGTCTTGTGATGACCTGTTCGGGGGGACTGGGGGGATGGGAGAGACTACTTAAAATAGCAGGGGGAATAGAAAAAATAAGAGTCCTAAGGAGGGAAAGGCAAAGCGACGGGAGACTGGAGCCTAGGAAAAGATTGGGAAGAAAAAGGGGGTCTGGAAGGAAAGAGAGAAACGCAGAAGGAAAAGGCAATATGCTTAACTTCGCATGGTCGTAAGGAAAAAGAGACAGCCAAGGGATAAAAAGAAGGGAACTTCCAAAAAATGTGGAGGGGGGCAGTTGAGAGAAAAAAAATTAAAAAAAAAATGAGAAGAGGAAAGGGAGATCAAAGAGAAAGATTTCGTACAAGAAAAGAGCGATCATGCAAAAAAAAACTCTGGAAGGGGAGTAAACTTCTAAGAGGGGGCCCAATGGAAGCAAGAAAAAGAGGGGAAAATTACACAATCCGACTCTCTCAAAAAAAGCATGAGATCTTAATCTCAGGGAAAAGTGGGGGGAGGGGAAAAAAAATTGGTGCAACCGGGTGATCCGTTGAGCGCCGAGAGACCGGGGGGAAGGTTCTAAGAAAAAGGAGGGTCTTTGAGTCGAATGCTGAAAGAGGGAAAAAAATCTGAAAGCTTCATTTGGCGTCCGGGGGGAATTGGAGATCACAGGAAAGTTCCAGTGTGGTGTGAGAGAAATACTTGTCAATCACCTATTTGAGAGAAAAATTCACTAGTGAAAGAGAGCGGGGGGTATTCTCAGTGCTCGGAATCCGACCTCCATTTGGAAGGACCTATAGGACTACATATCTGGGCTTGAAAAGAACATCGCGAAGGGGGAATTCTCAAAAAAAGAAGACCTTAGGAAAGTCTCTGTACAATCACAAAGGAGGGGGGACTCGAAGCCTGAGAGTGGAGTTAACCCTACTGGGGACAAGAAGACACACGAATCTATAGAATTAAAGGAGAAAACAAAGGGGGACTCAGCTAGGAGAGGCGAAAGCCCGAGCCAGGGGCTCTTGGAGAGGTTCGCCAAAGAGAAGATCAACAAATATAAGCCCCAGGGGAAAAAAAGTTACCAGGGAAAAGGAGAGGCTCAAATCTGGGGGGAAAAAGCACCGTCGCCTCAATAAAGAAAAAAGTATGGGGAGAGAAGGGAAAACGGAGGCCAGGGCCCCAAAGAGAGATCAATCAAGCTGGGGGGAAAAAGAAGCCTGCCCAAACAGGGCTAGAAAGGGAAAACGCTCGGAAAAGCGGTTGGGAAACAAAAGATTGACCTTGGTGGAGTTTAGGCCGGAAAGGATCTATAAGGGGTATGTCCGAAGGGCTAAAAAAACAAATGGGAACGCGAGAAAATCAAATTTGTGCCGGATTCGCTTGGAACTAATGAAGTGAAAAGTCGAGGTTAAAAGTTCCTGTTTCCCATCCTCACTGGTTCTGGGACCTCGAAAAGATCTAAAAGGGCAGCATGTGTAAGGGAGCCCACACCGAAAGAAAAAATCCTCAAAAGGGGGGAGCGAACCCGGGAAGAGGTAGATCACTTACCAGGGGGAACTAATCTCAAGGTGTGCAGGGAAAAGGGAAGGCTAGAAGAAGCTCAAGTAAAAGGGTATCTGGGGTAAAGAATTTCGTCGGCAGAAAGTTTTGCAAGTCTGGACTAGTAAATGTAAGAAAGGGAGTGGGCGGGAACATTTCGGAAGCCTGGGGGGGAGTAAAACCGGAAAAAGTGAAGGGACGTCGGAGATTTTGAAAAAACGTTAAGAAAAGACAAAACGAGAAGGGGGAATGAACAGAAGAGATCAGCTAAGTCAAAAAATGCATCCGTCAAACATAAAAAGGAAAGCCTTGAAATTCAAAAAAGGAACTTAGGACCAAAAGAGGGAAAAAGAGCACAGGCCAGGGAGTCGTGATTAAAGTGTACTCCAGTGCCAAAACTAAATAAGAAAGCACAAAAAAGGACGAGCAAAAGCGTGATAAGGGGGGATTAAATCAGGGAGTTTAAAAGGGATAGGAACTCCATGCCAGAACGAGCGTTCGGAGGCCCTTGAAAAAGAAGTGACATTCTGGGGGAAAGGTTGACGGGGGAAAACCGCGAACAGTGCCTCGGTCTTTGACCCTGTGCTCTCGCTCTCTTGAGATTGTATAAAAGGGGCTGATTTGGGGGGAGGGCGAAGTGGGGACCCCCCCAAGTGGAAAAGTCGCTCCGCCGCGGGCCGGAGTCCTCCATTTCCCAAACCGGGGGAGAGTCGCTCAGATGGGGAGTTGGGCGAGCGGTTGTTCGAACGATCAGCTCTGTCCCGGGGGGGAAGTTGTCAACTTCCGTAAAACCTTCCAAGAAACAAATCGTCGAATTAGGCGAGTCGACGAAAAAGGGGTCAGGAAAAGGTTCAGGCAAAAAGGGAAAGAAGAACCGAGCAGGAAAACCCAAAAAAATGTTGGAAAGAGAAGAAGCAGAAAAAAGGAATACTCCGGACGGGGGAGGCGACGGCTAAGGCAAAAATCGAGGGAAGAAGACTCGTTAAAAAGGGTAAGAGAACAGACGCGAGAGGAAACAAGGTAAACATTGGGGGGAGAAGGAAATCGATCCCGAACATAAGGGCGAGGGGACTCAGTTTGGGGTCAAAACTAAAAGAGTAGATCCAGCAGAAGGGGACCGCCTTAAAAAGGGAGGCAAACCTTAGGATCAGCGGCATGCCCCTCACGGCTTTCATTGGTTAAAGGGCTCAGGGGTCAGGGGAATCGAAAAGAAGTCACTATGTCAGGATATTTAGAGGGAATAGACCAATGATGCCGATCGAAAGTAAAGGAAAGTTAAAGGCTCGGACCAGTCTAAGAAGGACTCCAATAGGGAAGGGATTTGCACGCAAACGACAAATAGAGAGGGGGAAGAGTCCATTCCAGAAGGGGGAAACAAAATGGCAGCAATAGGCCAAGGATAGATCCCGGCACACTTCCACCCTGTAAATGGACAAGTTTAAAAAGGGAGGAAAAAAAAAGAAAGAAGCCAGGAAGCTGGGGGAAGCTAAACTACAGAACATAGGCCTCTGCTCCCAGAAGAGAAAGGTGCAAGAATCACCAAACGGTTGTCCACAAAGCCTACCAAGTCCAAGGAGCATTCAGAGACAATCCGAGGAAACACTGAAAAGAAGGGATCAAAAAAAAAATGGCGGGTGTCGGAGGGGCCACCGGGTGGCTTGGGATCGCCTCACAGTTTCAGAAATTATGAAAAAACGCGGAAGGGAAGAAACTTTCGGGCGGAGGCCTGACATCGCCCTAAACCGCTTGGAAAAGGGCTTCAAAGGGGTGAAAAAGGACGCCCCTAAGGATCAGGGTGGTGCAGGGGGGGATCTCCCGCCGTTTTACACTATTGGGGGAGGGAAGGAAAAAATTAAGGAACATCAAGGCAACGCAGATCTCTTGGTTTCACCGGAGAGCACGCCGGAGATTGGAGAAAGGGTTGGAGAAAAGAAAAGAAACGCGGAGGGACAGGGGAGAACAAATCAGGCGCGCAGCATTGGGCCATTCTCCTAAAAATCTAATTAAGTCAGAGAGCTCAGACAAAGACTGAAAAAAAAAGTGGCATACATAGTCCGGACTTAGGGGGAAAAGGGAGTCCTAAAAAAAGAGTCAAAAAAAGAAAAACTTTTCAAGAAGAGCCCGAGGAGCTCTGGCTCCAATCCTTCAAAAATTCTGAAAGGGTCGTCTCGCCAATAGAAAGGACATCGACGAAAAACGGCGATGTGGGAAACGAATTACCATTTGCTAACGCGCTATCCGCAGGCTCTTGGAAAGAAAGAGAAAGCCACTTTCGGCGCTCTGGGCAACGGAAAATGTGAACCAAATGCGGGTGTTACTGCTCGCGCGGAAGGAAAGAATCAAAAATTCGACAGGGAAATTCAAACTATCGGGGGACCACGAGGGGGGAACTGGGCTGGGATACGTGTCGGGAATGGACGAGACTTAGGGAGTGGGAACCGACCTAAATCCAAGTAGCAGGAAGGTGTTTAGGGATTCGCGAACCGGAGGAAAGCCAATAACAAGGGTGGTTGGGACAAGGCCAAATTGCCGGGCCATGTACAATCTCAATTGGAGAATAAAGAGAGAGGTCAGGGAATTAAAGGGAATTGTCCAAAAGAAACACGACGGCAAAAAAACGCCGGAAGACCCCAGGGGGTCGGAATGTGTCGAAAGGCCCCTTTCATCGAATCTCACCGGGCACGGAGGGGAAAGGGGTGAAAGAAAGGAAAATGTGATTCTAGGGACTCTATTGAGGGAGAAAACGACCGAGGACTTCCCTAGGAAAAGATTCAGAAAAAGAACCTGTAGAAAGGTGGGAGAATCGGTGAGAAGACGAACGTGAAGGGGGGGGGAGAGAGCGACGTCTCGGGAAGGGGAATAGCCGG
>Ga0179593_1720868_pt1 | contig 12038 bp, 17 predicted proteins | sample CZODoug2_1_08_16_FD_185931 | JGI IMG/M metagenome (GOLD analysis project Ga0179593, IMG submission 185931) | Vadose zone soil fungal communities from Angelo Coast Range Reserve, California, USA - CZODoug2_1_08_16fungal (PacBio error correction) | ecosystem: Environmental > Terrestrial > Soil >...
AAAAGAAGCGAACACCTGGACCTCTGACACCCCGTCATCTCAAAAAGGGGAGGGGAATGAAAAAAAAGGGGGGGGGGGATATGACGAGGTGAAAAAAAGAAAAAGAATTTTAATAAAGATCGTGATCAGCCACAACCCAAATGGACCGAAAAAGAGGGAAAGTTTTAACCTTTTTTTAGGGTTTGAAAAACTCCGCCGCATTACCCATTTTGGCAAAAAATAGGAAAGGTGGAAAGCAAGAGACATACACTCGCTCCTTCTTTAACACAAAAAAAGAAAAAAGAAGGGGGGAACGTTTATCAATGTTGGACGAACTCTGAATATAGTTTCACGAGGGTCAGGGAAAAAAAGGGGGAAGACGCCTAACTAAGGGAAAAAAGGGGGGAAGGGGGGGGCAAAAAATTACTGACATCCATCTAGGAAACGGTTCCTGGGCTGGAACTCTTTGGGGGGGAAAAGGAAAAAAAAAGGGAAAACGCCCCACTTTTCGGGGGGGGGGGAGGGGGAAGGAAAAAAAGGAAAAAACAAGAAAGTGGCGGAAAAGTTTTTGCTTTCGCATAGGGACAAAAAAAAGAGAAAAATCGGTAATCTGCACAAATTGTTTCGATAGGACGAAGAGGGGGGTGCGAAAAGGGCAACACTTGGTCCGACCCCTTCTACCTCATTACGGGCGCGATGTGACTGACATGCTCATAAGAAAAAGAAAAAAAAAGGGGGAGAATCATACTACCTCCAATGGCTCCATTCTCAATAAGAAGGGGGAAAGGGGGGAAAGAACCGCTAATTCCCACCATTCGTTCGGGAAGAAGGGGGTGAAACTTCCCTGTCATAACCGGTCGTAGTGACGTAGCGCGCTAGTTTATGGATTATCAATTTTGAAATAATATTTTTGGGGAAAAAAGGGGGAAAGGAAATAATCAAAAACTCCCGGGGACAAAGAAGAGGGAGGGGGGGGGTTGGTTTGTGCAGCCCTATCTATTCGCGAAGGGGAAAAAAGAAACCTACATTTTTGCCGCTTTGTGGAGGGTTGGTTATCCCGCCTTGGCTGGGGGAAAAGAAGGGGGAAGAACGTCTCGCGGAGAAGAAGAAAAAAAAAAAAAAAAAAAAAAAGAGACTCCGCAGACAATGAACAATCTCCCAATTTATCCTCATCACCCCGATACTCGCAAGGAAAGAAAAAGGGGCCAACAAGGGGGGAACTTTTTTTCTCCAACTCATCCCCAAAGTCCATTCGAACGGGGGTGGGGGGGGGAGAGGGGGAAAGTTTAACCCTCCTTCCTATACAGGGCCGGTAAAAGCTAAAGTCACCTTTGGCCACGTAAAACTCGGGGAAAAAAGAGGGATATCCAAATTTCTGCACCAGTGGGGGAAGAAAAAATACGGGTCAGTCGTTCACACAGGGCTAATATCGAACGCTTCCGTCCGGGAGCAAGGAGGAAAAAATGCTGTCTTCTCATCGGTGGGGGGGAGGGGAAAAAAGAGCCCCGCGTAATAAAAGCTAACGGTCCCCGGGGGAAAAGGGAAAAAGGGGGAAATTTTGACCAACTCTTCAGCATGGAAAAAAGAAAAAAAACATCCTGGAAAAAAAAGAAAACATGCGGGGGGTGTCAATATCCTCAATCTTGCGGATGATGAGAGGGGGAAAATCGGCCTGTTGCCACCCAAGGCAGAAAGGGAGGGGGGAAAAAAAAAGAAAAATGGAAATTACGTTCCAGTCTTGAGATTTGATGGGAGGGGAAAAAAAAAGGGAAGAAAAAAAACTAACAACGGAGGGAAGGGAAAGAGAAGAAGAAAAGGGAATGAACCGGAGCAATAATGGGGTAACCGAGCCAGGACTCCCGTCGGCTCGGATAGCTGTGGGCAAAAAAAAAAAAATAAATAGAAAGGGGAGGGATATTGAAAAGGTAAGATATGGTATTAAAAAGAGGGGGGGAAGGGGGGGGGGGGCCAAAGTCAATCGGAATCCAGAAGTATGACACCAGACCGTTAGCTTTATCGCGGGATGACGTGTACAAAAAAAAAAAAAAAGGGGGACGGTCGCCTCGTCTCCCGAAAGAAAAGAGGGGAAGGGGGGGAAAAAGGGGAATCCTGCTCTGACACTTACGGACTGTCACACTGGGTGTTCACTTTGGCGAAAAAGAAAGGGGGAAAAGAAAAAGGGACAAAGTTTTACGTTAGTTTAAAAAGGGGGGAAAGGGAAAGCGAAGGCCGTGGGCTGAAAAGTGGGGACAAGGAAAGACTGGAGTCCTTCCATCTGAGATTTCCAGCTCTGCTAAGAGAAAAAAAAGGGAAAGGGAGGACTCTCGATTTGTGGTTGAGTCAGGGGGAGGGGAGAGAGAAAGAAAAAAAAGGAGGGAATAACCACCACCTAATCGAAACAAGCGAGTCGGTGAATGGTGGAATCGAGCTGGGAAAAAAAAAAAAAAGCGCCCAAACATACAAACAATATCAGAAAGAGGAAAAAAAGTGTAGTAATTACATTTAACCCAGATCAAATCTATCATCAAACCTAGCGGGCGCTCAGGGGAAAAAAGAAAAAGAAAAAGGACTTGGGCCTTAAAACGAATGGTGAAATTAGGGGGGGGGAAAAAAAGGAGGGGCGGGGGACATATAGTCACTTTCGGTGCTTGACGGGTAAAACCCTCCAAAGGGGCGTCTTCGAACCGGCCCATCGTCCGCTAGAGCATCGCCGAAGAGAAAAAAAAAAAAGCTATCGCTCGTCAATATCTTAACCCCATTTTGTTGCCGAGAGAAAGGGGAGAAAAAAAACGAAGAGACTTCTGTGTCCGATGCAAGAAGAGGACGCAAACTTTCCTTGTTTTCCCTGGCAACTTTTGGGAAAGGGGGAAAAAAAAAAAAAAAACCACTACACCGCAAGGTGTTCAGAAAGGGAAAAGAAAAAAAAGGGGGGGGACGGATCAAAAAGATCCGAACAAGAGTTCGCGAGACTCAGCTTGGTCACGCAGGTTCGGTAGAAAAAAAAAAAAAAGAGAAAGGGAAAAAAAGTTCGAAACCACTTTGATAACCTTTTTTTTCAAAAGGGGGGAGGAAAAAAAAAAAGAGAAAACGAAGGGTTATCGAGGGGGGGCGGGGGGTTGTCACATTTTGTTTTCTGGGGGGGGGGAGGAGGCGACCTATTTTGCCAATGGTACTGGAAGGGGGGGGAACTTGGGCGATTAAGGTAAAAAAGACCGGCGTCAATTTTGTTTTTTTGTCTGTCGATCACGATCTTTGAGGAAAAAAAGGGAAAGGAGCGAGTCTAATCGGTTCAGTCCCAAAAAGGGGGGAGAGGAAGGGGGGGGGGGGGGAAGGAAAAGGGGCGTGCAAAAAGAGCAAACAGGAGCCACCATAAGCTACAACCAAACATAACGAAAAAAGGAAAAGGGGGGGGGGAAAATACATCAGGCTAAACTGCCCCGGGGGGGGAGAGGGGAAAAAAAAAAAAAAAAGGAGGCTCGATTCCCCCTCTTGGGATAAGTGAAAAGAACTATCGGGTCGATAATTTGAAGAAAGAGTCGGGAAAAACAAATTTACTGAGCCCGGAAAAGGAAGAAAAAAAAGAGGGGGCGTCCGCCCGCAAGTTATAAAATTGGCAAACTAATAACGGTCGCCCTCCAGCAAAAAAAGAAAAAAAGAGAGTGGAGGAAAAAACCGAATTAGTTTCCTATTGCAGCCAAGAGGGAGGGGGGAGAGGGGGGTTTTTCCGACCTCTGAAAGATTTTCGTCACGCGTTCGGGTGTGCGAAAAAAAAAAAGGGGAGGGACGCGAACCGGGAGCGGCCAAATCGGGAAAACCCTGCTGGACTTGCGAACACCTTCGTTGTAGGGGAAAAGGAAAAAAAAGGGAAGGGGGGTGCAGCCCAAGGTCGCAAAATTATTGCCAGGGGGAAAAAAAGGAAAGCTTGTTGCTTGTCGCAAGAAAGGAACAAGAAAAGGCCGAGAAATCGAAAATCAGAAAAATGGTTTCGATATGACCGCCTCTCCGCTTTGTTTGCGAAAGGCCCAAAGAAAAAAAAAAAAAGAGGGGCTCTAGCTAACTGGCCTTCACAAAGGGGGGGAAGGACCATCCGCAAACGCCGTAGGTGCTAGACCCTGTTCTAACAGGAGGAAGCTTTCATCCAGAGTGGTTCTTGCCGTTGGGGGGGGAAAAAAGGTCCTTGCTGAAACGAAACCCTAGTTTTGCTGATATATTTGATAGAGGGAGGGAGGAAAAATTACTTACAAGTATTTATCGGGAGACAAACCGGGATATATTCCGGAAATGTTTGATATGTTTTTGGCCTCCGTCCTTGATGAGGGGGGGAAAAAAGGGTTACAAGCCTCCGATTCATCCCCCATCACAGGGAAAGAAAAAAAGGTTGGTTATCCTCCCTTGGGGCTTTCCGAGTCAACTTGTGCGGTGAGAAAAAGAAAAAGAACGAAACCTACTCAACCGTCAATCCGGAAAGAAGAAAGAGGAAAAAAAAAGGAAGAGAAGAAGGAAAACTAGCCGAGTTAGCGCAGGGACTGGGCTCAGATGAAGAACTCACCACGCTGTGGCACATTGGAACTTTCTGGACAAAAAAAAAAGAAAAAAAAAAGGGGACCGTTGTTAGTATATCGCGAAAAAAAGGGGAAAAAGAGTCCTGGCTAAGAAGGTTGCTCAACATATAGGAAGGACTGTTTACACGTTACCTGCCTTATGTTATTCTCGTTAGCTACACCCGGACCGTAAGATTCTAATAACCTGTACGGGATCGGTACGCAAAAAAGGAAAAGGGGGAAAACAGAGTCAATCTTCGGGCAGAAAAGGGGGGGGGGGAAGGAGGGGATGTCATATATCTGACAATCGCTGGGGGAAGAAAAAGAAAAAAAAAAAAAAAAAAGAGCCATGCTGCTTCGCCAGAGGAAGGGAAAAAGGAGAGAAAGCTAACGGTCGGGTAAAGTATCCTGATTCCCGCGGTGACTTGAACCGTTGAAAAAAAAAAAAAAAGAAAAAAGCCATATTCTACTTTTCAATCTCCTCAATCTTTGGGGAGGGAGGGGAAGGGAAAAAAAAAAAAGCAGGGCCGGCTGACCTCAAGCCGACGCAAGAGAAAAAAAGAGGGGGGAAAAAGCCGTTTTCTCCTCACAGAGCTTGGAAGGGGGGGGGGGAAAAAAAAAAGAAAGAGCTATCAAAACAACAACGAAAAGGAGGAACATAGATACTATCCACCGCCCACCTGGTCTGGAAGCCAAAGAGAAAAAAAAAAAAAAAAGAAAAAGGGGCCGGAGCAGGATCCGTCCGGCGGCTGAAGAAAGAGGGGGGAAAAAAGCAGCATTGTGTGCGGATATCCATCAAACACAGGATTATTGAATGGTAGATCTGGTTATCTCAGGATGGGGTGTGGGCGTCGAAAAAAGGAAAAAAAAAAAAAAGGAAGAAGACATGGAAACCTTCTTACCAGACCGTTAGCTTTATCGCAGGGGGGAGGAAAAAAAAAAAAAAAAGCAGAGTGGGTGCGGTCGCAGCGCTTCCCCGACGGAAGTTTTCGATATAGCCAAAAAAAAGAAGGGGGACGCCTGCCCTCTTGGACACTTTCCGTTACTGGGGGGGAAAAAAATGGGGAAAAGAGGATAAATTGAGCTTTACGTGCCAAAAGGATTTATTTACACCATGAGAAAAAAAAAAGGCGAAGGCTTTTGCTTAAAAGTTTCAAGGGAAGAGGGGGAGGGGAGGAGAGAAAAAAAGGGGAAAGCGAACCCTGATGGGCGGCCATGTGGAACGAATCCTCTTCGATTTGTGGTTGAGTAGGGGAGGGGGAAAAAAAGAAAAAGAAAAAGACACGCGTTATTAACCAAACCCTAATAGACAAGCGGGAGGGGGGGGAAAGGTTCTAAGAGGGGGGAAAAAAAAAGACAAACATATCAAACATATCAGAATATATAAAGGGGGGGGGGGGGGGAAGGGGAGGAAGGAATTTAAGCCCCAATATATCATATAGTAAAAACTTATCGGGCGTCAGAAGACCGTAGCCAGAAGTTGAAAAAAAAAAAGAGGGGGAGGAAGCGGTAGCACAGGCCCTCCGCACCGAAAAGGAGGGGGGGGGGAGGAAGGGAGCGGGGAGGCAAGTCGCTAGGAAGCAAAAAAAAGCTTATGTCGGATGCCTTTTTTACACCAAAAAAAAAAAAAGTGGGAAAAAAGTCTCCGAATTCTCGGCCGCCCTCCCCCGTTGAGGAGGGAAAAGGAAAAAAAAAAAAAGGGATTGGTTTTTCCGGGGGGGGCAACTTTTTTGGACTGGGCTCAAAAGGAACAAAAAGAACATGCCAGGAAAAAGAAAAAAGGGTCCATCCCAGGGTTTCCGACCGGGGGGGGAAAGGAAAGAGGAAAAGGTTTCCGCGAGAGGTCGGGTCACGGCAGTTTTCGGTCGTCACCCGTGACATCAAGAGAAGGGGGAAAAGAGAAAATAACTTCCCCAGTGTATTAACCTCTGGGCTGCAAAGAGGAGAAAAAAGAAAGGGGGGTAGAGTGAGTGTTGTATTACACCAGCTGCTTGGGGCTCCCTTTCTTTTGCCAATGGTAATGAAAAGGGGAGGGGGGGCACGATAATTATATGCGCCGTCGTCAATTTTGGGGGGGGGAAGGAAAAGAAAGAAAAGAGTGATTTTTTTCAACTCGTCATAGAAGGTACACGAGTCTATTTTTCAGCTCAAACTTGGAGATGACTGGGGGTTCAAGAAGAAAAAAAAGAGGAGGAAAAAAAGGAAAATCCACCTAACAAAAACGAAGGGAAAGGAAAAAAGAAGGGGAACGAAACCTGACTTACACAACCAAAGGCCATCTCCCCCCCATCCCATCTTTTGACTGAACATTAGAAAGAAGAGGGGAGGAAAAGGGGGGGAAGGAAAAAACACTCATAACGACGAAGAAGGGGGGAAAAAAAAACAAGACCACAAATTGAACCGCCCGTGCGCATATCAGGAATCGGACAAAAAGGGAAGAAGAAAGAGGATGAAGGGGGCAAAAAAAGAACGGTAAACCTCAAAAGGGACAAAGTGAATAACACGCACTAGACATAAATCCTCGTCCTCCTTACAACGGGGAAAAAAAAAAAAAAAAAAAAAAAAAGGGGAAATTTCCCTACCCTGGGAACCGGGGGAGCAAGGGGGGGGAGGAAAAGGGGAGGGGGGGTGCGACCGAACCTGGGGGACCAACCAGCTTTGATCCAGAAATAGGAGGAAGGGGGGGGGAAATCGGCCAGTAAGAGGAACCCCCTGGGCCTGGAACTTGGCGAACACCTTCGGTGGGGAGAAAAAAAAAGGGGGGATTGATCCCAAGTCCCAAAAAGTTGCCAAGGGAAAAAAGAAAAAATGTGCAAAGTTCTCATAGTAACCCACAGAGAATAACATAAGAAACGGGAGAGGAGGAAAGAAAGGGGAAAAGAAAGCCGATATGTACACCGAGGGGGGGGGGGAGTAAAAAGGAAACGAAGGTAGAACTGCTTCTAAGTCGACTTCTTTTTTTTTCAAAAAAAAAAAGAGAAGGAAAAAAAAAAAAGACCAACGCCGGTCGTTTTTGTGAGCAGGTGAGGAAAAGAAAAGATCCGCGAAATGGAAATCCACCAATCTTTTCCGCCAGAGTTTTATGAGTCAAGGGTAGGGGGGGAAAGGAAGGGCGGTCCCTTCCTTTGAGGGAGAGAAGGGGGGAAGGATGGGGGGATAGATTGGGCAAGAATTTAATTACTTTTACAAGTATTGTCGGTAGAAAGAGGGAAAAGGGGGGGGGTTTGATATGTTTGTGCGCAAGGGGGAAGAGGGAGAAAAAAAAGGGGGCAATCGTTCACCCATCAAATTATCAACACACCGCACTCAGGGGTATCCCGCCTTGGCGTGGACAAAAAAGGGGAAAAAGGAACCGACTCCATTCAACCACAAATCGAGAGATCCGCAGACAATGGGGAAAAAAAGGGGAAGAAAAAGAGGGAAAAAGAGGAATCGCAAAAAGCTGTAAATCTCAGATGAGAACCTCCAGCGGCCCACATTGGGGGAAGGGGAAAAAAGAAAAAGGGGGGGAAGGTGCTCCATCATTTCGCCGGGGAAAGGAAAAGGGGGGACACTACTCAGGATCCATCATAGGGTTTATTAGTTTTAACTAAGGGGAAAAAGGGGGGGGGGAAGTAACGAAATTTTCTCAGAGCAAGGAGGAAAGGAGGGGATTAGAATCTCTTAACGCTTTCAAGGGAAAAACGAAAAAAAGAAAAAGCATGCGCTTCCGCATCGGGGGAGGGAAAAGGAAATCCCCTAGCGATAAAGCGAAAAAAGGGGGGAGGGGGGGAAAAGAAGGGACCTTCTTACTTTTTACCAATTCCAGGGAAAAGGGGAAAAAAAAAGACTGAATACCAATAATCTACCTTTTCAAATCCTCCAATCCTTTGCGGGAGGGAAGGAAAGAGACCCGTTTTGCCCACAGCTATCGACCGACGGGGGAAAAAAGAAGGAAAGGGAAAGGCCTGGGAAGTGGGAAATTGGTCTTTCCATTGGCGGTGAATCTCAAAAAAAAAAAGAGAGGAGGAAAAGAGATCATATCCACGAAAAAAGGGGAGAAAAAGAGGCCCATATTTCTGGCGAGCAGATAGAGGCTTCTATAGCTTTTGCACGGCCCGATCAGGAGAACGGAGGAAAAAAAGGGGGGGGAGGATAGTGAAAAGGTTTTAGATATTGGTATCAAGGAATGGGTGGGGGAAAGGAGAGAAAAAAAGAAAAAAGGAGAATCAGATAGGAATTTAAGAAAGGTTTAGCCTTTATCGCTGTGGATTACGGGTCACCAAGAAAGAAAAAAAGGGAAAAAAAAAAGGCTCCCTACGTAAGCGTTCGTATAGCAGGGGAAGAACCTCTGGGACACTGGGTCGGACTGTAACACTGTTTTCACTTTTGCTCAATAACTAATAAAAAGAAAGAAAAAAGGGGAAAGTTACACCTGTGAAAAAAAGAAAGAAAAGCCCAGCGAAGGCTTTGTGGAAAAAGTTCAATGTGCGCTGGTAGTTTTTCTTCATCTTGATATTGAAGAAAAAAATAAATGTTCAGTGAACTGTTGAGAGTTGTAGCGATGAAGTTAGGGTGAACGATCTCTCCCCCTCTTTTTCACCAGGTAAAAGGGGGGCAGACGATGGGGTGCCAGAAGATAACAAGTATAAAGGTGGTGGCAAGTGCAGAGCGAGAGGGGGCGGGGGGGGGCGAGAAAGATAGGAAATCTATGGTTGCGGGGGGCGGGGTGTGGACGCTAAGGAAGGTAAAAAAGGGAGAAGTGACGGCGCGGAGGGGTGTCTCTCCTCTTTATGAATGAAGCTAACCTGATGGCGGCATTGTCTGCGGATTCTCTTCGATTTGGGGGGAAAAGGGAAAAAAAACGGGACAAGCCAAGGCGTGATAACAAACCCTAATAGAAAAAAAAAGGAAGGAAAAAAAAAAAAGGGTGAAACACGTCGAAAATTCCGCAAGATCATGCGCCAAACAGAGAAAAGGGGAAGGGGGGGACCGATAACTACTGTATTAATTACAGGGAAACAAAGGATAAAGCCAGAAGCGGGCGTCAGAAAACCGATGCCAGAGTTGACCACGGCAATGACCACTCTGGCTTGAAAGAGGAGGAAAAAAAAAAGGGGGATGGCTGTTGACGTTTTTTATTATCAAAGGGGGGAAGGGCAGAGAAAAAAGGGGGAAATGCCTTATCACCAAAACGCAAAGAGCGGCGTCATCATCGACACCATTTTTGTGCCGCCCTTCTAAGAGGAAAAAAAAAAAAAAAGGACCCGTTTTCTTATGTCTTCCTCTGGGGCAGGGAGAAAAAAGAGGAAAAGAGGGAGGTGGCGCAGGACAAAGAACAGGCGTAACGATTTTTCCCCTACAAAACAACCGAGGGGGAAAAAAAAAAAAAAAAAAAAAAGTTTTCACTAATGGAAAAGTTGGGGGAAGCAAACTCCTGAAAGAGTGACAAAAGGAGGAGATCCAAGCTGGTCACGCACGGTTTTCGGTAGAAAAAAAAGAAAAAAAAAAAAAAGGGTAGAACCGTTTCCCCAGGGTTGAAACGCTGGGCCTGCAATTCAGAAAAAACAGGAGGGAAAGGGGAAAAGAATTCATTTTGATGCTGGCGAAAGTATTTGCAAATGGGTACTGCCGGCGGAGGAAGAAGAAAAGAAAGGGAAAAAAAAAAAAAAAAAAAGGGGTTGTGGCTATCACGATTCCTTTCCCTTCAAGTAGAGGGGAGGGAGGGGAAAAGGGAAGGAGCAACTTGGGGGGGATGGACGGGGGGTTAGAGGACTTTAGCTTCTGTCCTTCAAAAAAGAGCAGGCATCTCTCTCAAAAAAAAAAAAAAAGAAAGGCCCTGCTCTTTTTTGGAAAGACAGCAGGCCAGAAAAAGGAAGGGGAAAAAATCATCCAATTTGACTGAACATTAAAAGAAGGAAAAAAAAAAAAGGGTGAAGAAAGATCGTTGTCGCCAAAAAAAAAAAAAAAGGTAAAAGAAGGGTACCCTTTTTTTCTTGTTCACAAAGACGCCGCAGTACCAATTGTCCAAATACGGTCGCCTCCAGCAATCACAAGTAGAAAAAAAAAAAAAGGGAAAACCGCAAGGTGCACAGTTTCTCTCCGAAAAAAAAGGGGGGAGAAAAAACAGGGGGGGGAAAGTTGGGGTTGCGAACTAGGGAATTCACGAGGGTCGGGTTCGACCGAACCTGGCGTGAAAAAAAAAGGAGCGGAAACTCTTTCAAGTTTTTCAAGAGAGGGGGGGGGAGCAAAAGCCCGTAGAACCCTGAGGGGGGCGACAACCTTCGGTGGTAGGTGAATCGTCTAAACAGAAAGGGGGGGGGGGGAAGGGGGGAAAAAAAAAAAAAAAGTTGCCATGTAAAAAACAATAAGTTGTGGAGGGGGGGAAAAAGAGAAAAAGAAAAAGAGAAAAGAACATAGAAAAGGGTATCGCTGAGGAAATCGGAAAGCGGAGAGGGGGGAAGGGAGACGCCCGATACGCCGCGGGGGGGGGAGAAAAAAGAAAGAAGAAAGATGCGACTGCAAAACCCCGTTTGACCTAATAACGTCAACCATCCCTGAAAAAAGAAGAGGGGAAAGGAAACCCGGGAGAAGGGTTTTTTCAGAAGAAGTGGTCCCATTGGAAAGGGAGAGGAGGACACTTCTTGAGCCCCGCTAGTTTGAGGAGAGAAGGGGGGAAGAAGAAAGGAAAAACAAAGGAAGGTTAATCGGATATCCCCCCTTTGATATCTTCTGATCTGGGGGGGGAAAGGGGTGGGGGGGGGGGAAGGGGAAGGGGGGGGGAGGCAATTGTGAGAAAGGGGGGAAAAAAAGAAAAAACCACTTTTGGTCTATTAGGGTTGGTTTATCCATAGGGGAAGGGGGAAAAAAGGTTCCATCGGAGAGACTACCTCAACCGACCTCAAAAAAAAAAAAAGAAAAGGCCAATCAGGTAGAGGGCATAACCCCGAGTTATCGCAGAGGCTGGAAAAAGAGAAAGGGGAAAAAAAAAAGGGAAATTTCCCGCCCAAAGCCTGAGAAGGGGGAGGGGGGAGGAAGGGTTGTTACCTGCAAAACAAAAAAACCAGGGGTAATCTAAGTAACGGGGCACTAAACTCATTTAATCATCCATCAGAAAAGGGGGGGAAAAAGGGGGAAACAGTCGTTATATACTGACAGTAACGAAAGTGTGGGGAAAGAAGAAAAAAAAAAAACAGCCCTATCAATCGAACGCTTTCCGCGTCGGGAAGAAAAGAAGGGGGAGTCGTCGCATCACAGGGGGGGGGGGGAGGTTACATCCACCCCTGTCCGATTTAAAAGCAAAGGGGGGAAAAAAAGAGGACGGAAAACTTACCCTTTGACCAATCAGGAAAGAGTGAAACAACGACTTGAATACCATATCTACCTTTTCAATAATAAGAAGAAGGGACCGATCATCATAAAAAGGGTGGGCCACCACAACAAGCCGACGAGCCGTGACAGGGTGGAATCTTATGCCCCTTCACGGAGAAGGGGCTTCGTTTTTTTTTTCAGGCCTGGAGAAGTGGGGGAAAGGGAGAA
>Ga0179593_1733594_pt1 | contig 12038 bp, 17 predicted proteins | sample CZODoug2_1_08_16_FD_185931 | JGI IMG/M metagenome (GOLD analysis project Ga0179593, IMG submission 185931) | Vadose zone soil fungal communities from Angelo Coast Range Reserve, California, USA - CZODoug2_1_08_16fungal (PacBio error correction) | ecosystem: Environmental > Terrestrial > Soil >...
AGAAACACTCCCGTATGTCTTGAGCTGAAAAACAGCTACTACCTAAGCAAAGAACAATCCTCGGCGGAAGAGGCTAAGAAAAAAAAAAAAGACTCGTATCGCGGTGTGGAGAAGGAACATCCAAGGAAAAAAAGGTGCCGCCGGACGCGCTCGAACTGCCGTCCGGAGGCACAAAGACCCAATATTCTCGGATGTGATAAGAAGAAAGGATCTCTTCTCAGGAAGGGGAAAGACCGCGAGCTCGAAGCGGGACGCTGGAGAGGGGGTCCCCCGTGACGCAGGAAGAGGAAAAGAAAGAAAAGAGTATTCGATTAGCAGAAGAAGGCGCGCAGTTGGACGCGAACAAATAACGCAGAAGCCTGCGCTCGAGGGGACTCTCGAAGCCACCAGCTCCTTTCCGGTGCCCGTTCTAAGAGAAAAACTGGAAAGGAGGGAAAGTCTTCTCTATCCAGAAAACCCTCTGATCTTCAGGGGAAAAAAATGTGTCCCACGAGGCCGACGATTAAAGGGGGATGTCATCTCCTCCTTCAGAAGGTTTAGGAAGACAGAACGGGGTTTAGATCTCTTATTCGCTTCCGAAGGAAAAGAGGGGCTCTATCTCGAAAGAAAAAATAAGGGTTCTCTAGCGCGCCGATAACTCGAAAGGTGGCGGGATTCAACGACCTCTCAGGCACGAAGGAGGAATCCATCCTCTCGCGGAAGAAGCAGCACTCCGGACAAGAGCACTCAAGTTGAAGAGGGCTCTTCTTCACTGTTGAAAGGGAGGAGACTATTTCCCAGGGAACACCGATTCGATGGTTGACAAACGAGAGCCGAAACGATCTCCTCCCTCCAGAGGGGGAAAGGGGAGGGAAAATATCCTCCCTAGCCGGAAAGGGAAAAAAGGTAAATCGAGAAACATCTTCACGGCCGAAAAATACCGGTCCGGGAGGAATGTCACACTGATTAGAAGAGGGGGGAGAGGGGGGGAAAAAAGATTCTATCTCGGAAAAAATGCGCGTTCTCGAGCCTAGCCCAAACCTCCTAGGAAAAAGACATCCGTTCTATCCAACGCAGCAGATAGGAGAAGAGAGGAGACAACCCGACGATGGGCAAAAGGAAAGGGAAGGGTGGCCTGGAGGACGAGAAAGGGTGACAAAATACGAGAAGGAAAAGAAATGCCTTCACGCTAAGACGGCGGAAGAGAAATCTTTGCGAAAGAAGGATCCGATATCGAAAAATACGGACTAGGAAAGCCACGCCAAGGTCAAGAATAAAAAGAAACTTTCAGCAGAATGGAAGGCGCATTCTTCATCCAGCCCAATGCTGGGGAAAAATCCTATCTCGAACATAGGGAGAAAAGGGAGGAACCCAACTACACGCAAAAAAAAAAAAAAAACGATCGCGGCTCTACGTCTCCCGACGGAAAAGGAGCCGCCTTTATCGCGAAGCCCTGCCGAAAGGGGAAGCGCGATACAGACCTTCTATCAGAAAGGGGGGATGAAAGAGGGGAAGACGCGTTCAACATCCTCAGCAAAAAAAGAAAGAGGCATACGGACGAAGGGGAAACGAGCCATAAAAGAGAAGTCTATGTGCTCGTGAAAAAAAGAGGAAAAGTGGATGAGAAAGAAAGACGAATCGTCAACACCCCTCGATGCCAGAGCTTCGAAAGAAGCTCGATTTCCACCCCCAGGCGCAAAGGAAAAAGGGAAAAAAAAAAGATACCGAGGGGGAAAGAAGGCGTCGGGGGGGACAGACCCAAAAGGCACGGCGTCTCCGCCAGCAAGAAAAAGGGGGAAAGTCGAGCACGGCGAAGGGGAAAGGGAAAGGCCGCCTTCTCATAGGTCGACGGGTGGGGGGACTTCTCGAAGGGAGGGGGAGAAGAGGAAAACGTTTTACGGAAAAAAAGGGGAAAGGACCTCCGCATTAGACGAGAAATGCCTCGCGCGAGAAAGCTGGATCGCCTGACATCGCATTGTGAGGATCTCCCTTACTAAGCCGGGGGAGGGGGAAAAACTTTTGGATTGAGCAAAAAAACGTACCCATACAGAGCGGACCAGAAAACGGCCATTTCCAAAAAAAGCCTGAGAAAGAAAATGTCACCAGGGTGCACACGGCTAGAAAAAAAGATAAACCTCAGGAACTTAACAAGAGAAGAAAAAGGAAGAAACGCCTGATCACCTCGCGGAAAAGACGCAACCACCAGCATCGCGAGCGGTGATTAAAGAGGAAGAGAACTTATCTACATTCAGGATGGAAAAAAGCCCGCCGCCGCCGCCGACAGCGAAGGCTTCTAAAAAGAAATGATCTCAATCCGAAAGGAAGGGGGGAAAAAGCTTATTCGAATCGGCTACCTCGCGAAAAGCGCGGAGGATAATCATCATCCGATGAGAGAGGGGGGGAAAAGGAAAATAAGCGGCGATGAGATCGAAAAAATTAGGCGGTCCACGCCCAAAAAACAGTCGAATGCCGGGAAGAGAGAGCTGACTCCCGCGGTCAACAGGGGAAGGGGGGGGGGGGAAGAGGTTGACATGATTAGGAAAGTCGAAGGGAAAAAGAGGCCAGTGCAGTAAAGACGCATTGATAGACAGGCCCGAGGGAAAAAAACAAGCCGGCCGCGCCAGCGAAAAAAAAAAAAAAGAGCTCCCGGAACTGATATTATGATGGGAAGAGGGGGAAAGTCGTCATTAAGAGGTTTGAACGAACGGCGCCGGTGCAGGGACCGGGGAGGAGGGGGGAACAACTTCACATGAAGGAAGGAGAAAAAAAAGAGATGATGCCGGAATGGGCAGAGGAATCCGGAAACCACCACCTACTATGACCGGAAGAAAAAGGTACTTGCAAATGAAAAAGCATCGTGCTGCTCGGGTGTTTTGGGGGGAGCAGGTGTCGTTGACGTAGGAAAGGGGCGAGCAGTACGATCACAGAAGGGTGGCGGGCGATGAAAAAGGAGCAAATCTTTGTGGGGAACCTCAAAAAACCGCTTCAGACGCTTTCGAATACGCTGCGAGCCGGCACTTCTGCAGGGAAGGGAAAGTAACCAGCAGCACTCTTATTCCTCATTCGAAGGCGAGGCGGAAAAAGGAGGAGCTTCATTTGAAGAGGAAGTAGTGCAAGCATCGTTACTATGCTGCCAGATTAAGAAAAGACTACTACTTCTCCGACGAGGCTGAAACAAAGGAACACCTCTACTAAGTCTAAAAAAAACATCGTATGGCTGAGAGAAAAAGGAAATTTGGGGGGAAGATCAATTATACCAGAAGGGAAGATATTCCGTCTGGGGAGATGCCCCGATCACGACATTGCAAGAGAACGCCGAGAGAAAGGGGCGCCATTCCTATCTGGAAGAAGAAGAATAGGCACTCCATAGGTCGTACGAGGGAGGAAAAGCGAGATAGAGAAACAGAAAAAAAAACGTAACCACCATCGTAGAAAATGAAAAAAGAGGGCCACGCTCATATCGAAGAAAGAAGGGGCGCGCTCACAGGTCCTCAGTCGGAAGGAAGCCATATTCCCATCAGCAACAGGGGAGGGTTAATGGGAGACGCTCTAACTAGGTCGAGAAGCGTCTTCGATGAGGCGAGCCCTGAGCGGCCTTCACACCAAGGACCTGTGAGCACGCGTCGAGGAAAAGAAAAAAATGGTCGGGATCAGCAGCAGCCAAACCAAGCCGATCATCAGTCTCGCCGGAAAGAGCCTGAAGGCACGATGAGAGAAAAAGGGTGCTTAGTCGGCAAGGGGCAGGAAATGAAATGATACTGCAGTATGCAGGAACAAAAGAAAGGAACATCTCCACCAGCGCAAGAAGGCAGCGAGCCGTCGATAGGTGTGAAGAAAAAAAATGTCAGGGAAGAATACCATACGCGCGACAGGGGGAAAAAAAGGGGAGATCTCTCAACAACACACGAGAAAGATGTCGTGCTTCTGGCGAAGGCATGTCCTCGGAGGAGTGCATTCATGACGGGGGTGGCGGGGAAAGGAAAAAAGATCGCGGAGCCGCGCATCTAGGACATGGTGGGCTCGGGGGACCTCTGTCTGTTGATCCTGCGTCTCATCAATTTCGCCCGGGGGGGAGGGGGACGAGCACCAAGAGGCTGCTATGTCTCTGATCGTGAAAAAGAAGGAAGGCGCTCCCTGTGAAAAATCTGGCCTGCGATTATCCCAACACAAAAGAGAAATGATCTTCTTAATCGAAGAAGGCACAGAAGACTGGGGTTCCTTCCTATCCGGAAAAGAAACCTACGCTGATGATCGAATCGTTCGAGTCAGATACGTATAAGACGTGAGGGGGGCTGATTGCTATGGCTTCGTCGCCCGAAGGGGAAAGGGTGGAGCGGCGCAAAAGAAGGTGCGGGAGAGGGTCGATCTGCGCGTGGAAAAGGCGCAGCTCAAGAAGAAAAAGGGAACGCGGGTGCGGGGAGGGGGGGGGTCCAAAAAATCGAGATCGTTCTGTTCCTCAGAAGGGCGAAAGGGTCGTGCAGGAGAGGCGTCCTGAAGAGTTGAGGGGTAGGGAGAATATCTCGGAGGAGAGGAAAAAGGGGCGTTACTCATCGATGGTCGCCTCAGCGGGGAATCGACGGGTATATCCGTCGGAACGAAGGGGAGTCTCAACGACCCAAAGAAGATTGTGCTGAACAAAAGAAGGGTTCGCTCAGAGTAGGATGGCCGCTGGCGAGTGTTTACGTAGTAATCGTAGAAGGTGTGTCTGTCGGCGGCATGGGAAGGGAGAGAGGAAAAAGGTCCTTCGGCAGGGGGGAAGCAGCGTCACGATGCTGCAAGCACTGCCGCCTTACCAAAAGGAATCGACGCCTTCGCATGAAAAAAAAAGAAAAAGGACGCGTGCTGCGTGGGCGCAAAGGCCGTGGCCGTCGCGTCAGGCGGGAAAGGAAGAAAATGGAGGACTTTATTATAAAACCCTAAAAGAGGGTCAAATCGCCCTGCCACCAAGACGTAACTTTCAGGCTTATCTTCTGCTCAGGAAAGGGGAACGCCCCGACCCTGAGAGAAAGCCCTGCAGGTGACTTTGAACGGATTTTGGAAGTCGCGTCATCGCGGGGGAGGTGGGTGGGCCCCTCTATTTCCTTAAGAAAAAAGGGGGAAGGCATCCTCACGTTCGGGCAGGTCGGATTAAATTGCCTTGGCTCGAGGGAAACCGCCTTGGCCTCCCGGACCGTCGTTCAAAAAGATCAGGAGGTCCTGGTCCTGAAAAAGATTCATGACAAAGAGAAAAAACTGGTCCGCGATCGGCGGTCTTCGGGGAGGAGACTTCCCAAAGAGGGGGAAAGGCCTGGCGATCATGCGGCGGGCAAAGGTAAAAGGCCTCCAAAGACCGACCGAGCCTGGAGAAAAAATCGTCAACATCGTAGAAGGAAAAAGGCGCGGGCGTAAGATCTGAAAGAGGGCATTCCTACTGGGGGGGGGGCTTGTCCAGGGATGTTCGCGTCGCTGGAGAAGTCCGAGCCTCTATCTATTCCAGAGAAAGCGTGTCCAGGAGGCGAGAAGAGGTAGAGACTAGGTCGAAGGAAAAGCGCGGTAAAGAGCTACTAGATTCCTTCTTTATCAGAGGAAGCGATGGGTCGTCTTCGTCGGGAAGATAAAAGGCGCATTCCTCCGCATACTAGGTCGGAGTCTACTTATCTCAGAAGAGGAGAAAAGAGCTATGCTGGGAGGCATGGGAAGCCTAAAGTGCTCGGTGAGAGGAGGGGAGCGGTGACGGCGAATAGGAGCGTTTCGCGAGAGGGCGCTAAGGGGGAACGCGTTAACCTTCGCCCGAAAAAAGGGTGGGCAGCGGGAAGGAATGGGGGACGAGAGGAAGAAAAACTCAATCACCTTATGGGGGGGGAAAAATCCGCGAAAAAGGAGTCCGGAGGTCGACATAGGTGGAGTGGAATTCTCTCAAAAAGGTCGGCTCTCTCATAGGGAGGAGGGAGAAAGAGCTTACCGTTCGTGAAAAAAGACGTTTTCCGTTACTCGACACCACCGAGAGCCGAGGGCGGGGAAAAACCTTCTATCCGGTCGATCCACCCTTCTCCCTCTTGCTAAAGGGAGGGACTGAAATTCGCCGTGCTCGCAGTGACCAGCGCGATTTTTGGGCCGGCTGGAAAGCCGTCGCCGGGGGATCAGTCCAAGAAAAGCAGAGGGGGGGCCGCGGTAGAAGGCTCCTCACCTCGCCTTGCGTGGGAAAAGGGGGGGGAGCGACTCGAAAAGAAAAACGCTGGCAATCTTCAGGGGTGGGTTGAAAAAAAATCCGCTGTCCGAAGACTCATCCTGGGAGATGGGGGTGTTCCCGAGCCACTATCGCCTGGGGAAAAAAGAGGGGTCCTGGCAAATCTGAAAAATTTGCAGCACTTGAGAGGAGGGGGCACGCGACGCAGAAGACTCGAGGAAAGCCGGTCTGTCTGACGGCTGGAGCAAAGGGAAGAGATCGGCCTTAGAAAAAAAAAGGCGGCGATCGGTGAGTTACGGAAGGGCGCCGGAGGGAGGAGGGAGGTTTGCGCGTGAGGGTCCGTTGTGGGTGCGACGCGGCTGATCGGGGAAGGAAGCGATGGCCGTACGGGGAAAAAGGGGGAGCGGATTCCTGCGCCGAACCTACGTTCGTGCTACCGAAGGGATCTGCATCGTGAAAAAGGGGAGGTTTCCTCTGCTCGGAAGTTTCATCGTCGGAGCGAAGAGTCGAGGAAATCTCGCAAAATCGAACGGGGGAAAGGAGAAGTGACGGGCATTAGAAAAGAAAAGTGATCTGTCTTCCGGGGGGAACGGGGGGAGCGTCCTCCAGCGCACCCACTCTCGGAACGGGGAGGGGAGTATCCCTGGCTGCACCAACGAGGGGGCTCTTTCTCGCGAACTTCCCTCAGAGAAAGGCGTTGGCTCCATCCAAGGGCTTCAACGGCGAGAAGCGTCGCGCACAGGGGGAAAGCCGAAGCTGTCGGAAATCGCCTCCTGTGAGAAGAAAAAGCGATCGAAGGCAGAGTCTACCTGAACCGCGGATGGTTCCCGCGGTGGGAAGATGTTCAAAGCGGGGGGTGGACGGAGAAGGCGGCTATTCTGTCGAAAAAAGTGCAGAAAGCTGGCGGGCGGCTCAAGAGCTCGTAGAGAGAGGTCTTCAAAAAAAGGCCGTGCTCGAAGGTCAGTTAAGAATTTCACAGAAGGGCGGGTTGGGAAGAGGCCTCGAAACCGGTTCTAAGGGGCTTTGGGGGACTTCGGAGTGCAGGGTGCGTTCAAGCTAGCGCCTGCGATCGGGATTTTCCCTCAGCCTCGAGGGGCTTCCTTTCCGAAGAGGTGGGGAGGGTGTAGAGCCTTCTTTAGAGGGAGAACTGCATCAGACTGTCGTGGGATAAGGCTTCTCGTCAGGAGGGGAAGTCTTCAAGAGCTGTATAACAGCCATCCTTGAAAAAAGAAAGGAGGATCTAAAAACTGAGAGGGGATATTGGTGCTTAGTAGGTGAATGCTAATCAAAAAAAGAAAAGAGGACGCCTTTACCAGCGCGAGGATCAATCGGAGGGAAGGGGACTTGATCTCGCAGTTCCGAGAAGAAAGTGGTTGCGTCTCTGTCGAGAAGGGAAACCTTACAGGAATGGGGGGTGTCTGGGCAGCGAGAAGGCACCGAAAAAGAAGGCGTTCCCGGAAGGAGGGAGGGGGAAGGGACTGCCAAGCGGGGCAGCCTGTCTAAAAAAAAGAAAAGAAGTCGTCGCCACGAGAGGGGCGACGTTCAAGGGGTGCCAACCTCCCAAAAAAGCTTCGATCTCGCGGGGGGAAAGATCTTCCTGGTACTAGATCGGAGAAGACTGCCGGGGGGGGCAGGGAAAATCTAACAAGACCGGGGAAGAAGGGAGGTTCTTCATGACCGTTTCTAGCGCTTCGGCGGACCGGCTACTGTTTCAGGGGGGGGGGAGCAGAATCAAAAAAATGATCTAGGATTCTTTGGTGCGGGAAGGGGGAGAGGAAAGATTGTCTCGGGGGATTCTTTCGCCTAAAGGGAGTCCGGGGTACGGAGAATCCTCTATGTCGGCGATGTTCACGAGACCCTCCGGAGGAGGATCGGCATTTATAGCGCGCGACCACAACAAAACGAGGTCTTCTTCCCCTCTAGGGAGAAAGACGACCCTCGCCGCGCTGCGTCTGCGACCGAGAAAACTCCCTAACAGCACGGTCAGGAAAAAAACAATCCTCGCGGGAAACAGAAAAAAAAAGAATCGGATTCGCGGGACGAATGTGATGCGAAATCCACCGGCAACCGTCTCGGGGGACCAAAGAAATCGAACGGAAAAAGAAAAAGAAAGCAAACGAGCACGAAGAGGAGGGCTGTCGCTCGGGAGTCGTCAGTCGCCCGAAGAAAGAAAAGGAAGATCGTCCCCCACACTCTAGAACGCCTCTCTTAGGGGGCTTTGTCCAAAGACGCGCCGCTCTTCGGTGGCCTAAGAAAACTCTCTGAAGGAGAAAGCATGCCCCGCGGCGCCTTGGTGAAAAGCAATCATCGGAGGAAAAAAAAAAAAGGGATGCGGTAAAGAGCGCGCGCCACCCTTCCTGGACTTTGCCCGGGATCTCCTCTCAGAAAAAATGGCATCAGCCGGTCTCGGCCTTCGAGAGAAAGTCTCCACCCCTTTATCGCGGAAAAAAACTGTGTCTCCCCAAAAGCCGATTCCGGAGTGAGAAGTCCTCAGGCAGGCAAAACTGGGGAGACAGGCCGTGGTCAAACGAGCTCGGGAGGAAGGGCGCTCGATTTCCCGAGGGAGGAGGGGAAAAGCCGTATGGTTCGCGAAAAAACCGACATGTAGGATGACGAAGCAAAAGATCTGGCAACGGGATGGAAAGATGCCGACCAGCCGAGCCCAAAAAGAAAGATCGAAGAGGCAAAAAAGAGACCGGGAAAAGCCTTCCTGAGATTTCTCGGAGGAAAGTGGAAAACTTCTTCGTCAGATCCAAGTTCTCAAAAGGAGGGGACTGAACGAGCAGAAAGGAAGCCTATCGCCCCGCATACGGGCGAAAGGGGTCTATCCCCTGACTCTCCGCCAGGGAGAATCATCCAAAACCAGCTCCTCTATACAATGAAACGGAGAAAAAAAGGAGGGGGGAGGTCATGTATTCTAGGAAAAAAGGTGGATCGTAGGCGAGGATCGAGAAAAGTATTCTAGCAGGAGAAAAAAGAGCGTAGTCTGGAAGAGGCGCTACGATCGCCCCTCCCTCCGCTGAAAGAAATAAGAGGGAGGATCCAACAAACTCATCGGGAAAAGAAAAGTATACATTCCTGCGGCGAATAGGCAAAAAGAAGAATTTTCATCCATGGATGGGGGGGAAACGATAGGGTGCCTGGGAAGTGACCCCGAATACGATGCAATTAGAATAGCCGTCACGGGAAACGGGCTCGTCTATCGGGGGAAAAAGGAAGCGTCCTAGATCGACAATAGGGGGGGAGACCAATGTCAGCTATTTCATATCACATGCGGCAAGAAAAAAAAGAGGGAATTTCTGCTCATAGGAAATGAAAGAGGAGGGGGCCATTAAGTATAGCGTAACATTCTATAGAAATCTTCGCAAAAAAAAGACGCCTCACCGGCCAAGCGCGCTCTACGTCTGCCCGACGTTCTCAAGAGAGAAAGACTTTAGCTCTAATGCCGCAGGGAGGAAGGGAAAAAAAAAGAAGAAAATTCTCTCAGAAAGATGCGGATGAGATTCGCTGAAGAAGAAAGGGAGCCGTCAGTGCGGAGGCATACGGTACGAAGGGCCACGAGAAAAACGCGTCTTATCAATTCGAGGGAGAGAAAAAAATCTCCAAGTGGATGAGAAAAAAAGCCAGCGGAATCGTCACACACCGCCCTAGGAAAGCGTCCTAGGAAAAGGGAACTATTCCACCCCGATGCTAAAAAAAAAGGGGGAAGAAACCGCTGTATATACCTGAGGAAGGATGTCAAAGGGGGAGAGACCAAGGGAGAAAAAGAAGGGAACAGCACTAACACGAGCTCGGGAAAAGAAAGACGAAGGAATTGAGTAAAAACACCAAAAAAAACAAAAAACAAAAAAAGACAAAAAAAAAAAATCAGTCACAGGAAGGAGAAAGGGGGGATCTACTTCTCGAGGAAGAGCTACGGTTAACGGAACAAAGAAAGTAGGGAAGCTCCGTACTCTCGAAGAAGGGAGAATCGATCGAGCTAAAAAAAGAATACGAATATGGATCTCCCGGAAGGAAGGAACAGGAGGATGCCTTCCAATACGGGGGGGGAGGTCACCGTCATAAGAGACAACGCCCTCAAAACCGGAATGGAAACCCCCGAAACCTGCGTCAGTTCTAATGTCCAAAGAATGCACCTTCTCTCCCGATAGAGAAAAAAAAAGAAAAAGGAGAAAATAGTCTCCGTAAAAAGCTCCTGTTATGGCGGGAAAAAATTCCTCCCAACAAAAGCAAAGAGAGAAAAGAAAGGGGGGAAGATATAACTTATCGACAGTAAAGAGCACGTAAGCCTCGCCGTCCGAAGACGAACAAGAGAGAGCTTATAAGAAAGGCGATTATTCTCATAAGAGTAGGAGGAAAGGAGAAGTTCGCTGCGGGGGAAAAAATCGTTCGTCTCTCGAGGCGCGAAGACAGCAAGGCAATGCGCGAATTGAAATTATAATCTTCGAGAAAGCAGGAAAGAAAGAGAAGAGTCCAAGAGAAAATCGTAATTCCGATGATAGAGATGACTCCAAGAACCTAATGGAATAGACTCATGTGTAGAGTATAAATTCTAAAAAAAAGGGGGGGTCGTAATTTCTCTATCGAGGAGAGGGAAGGAAAGCCTCATTATAGAAAAACAAGCTCCACCACCATGAAGGAAGCTCCATCTACCCGAAGAAAGGGGGGGGGAAAATAACTTATATTTAGGTTGATTAATTTACGGAAGGCCCTAAGCATTAGAAGGTGGGAGGGAAGTCCGTGCTGTGGATTCGGCGGCATAGTCGACCCAGGCACATTAACCGAAAAAAAGTAGAGAATGATGCCGGAAAGGGGGGAACCGAGAATACAGAGGCCACCACTACTATGAAGAGAAAAGAAAAAGAAAAGGTCACTTCATGGCATCGTGGAACAGGGTTCCGTTGCGGGCAGAATGAGGGGGCGATCATACTATAGAAAAAGGCGTCTGGTTGGGAGGGAAAGGGAAACGGCGCTAGTTTTTGAATAAAGCTCAGAGAGGGGAGAATACGCTTCGCGCCGGAAAAGAGAAGGGAAAGAAAAAAAAAAAAGAACAGTATACGAAAAGGAAGCGTCGAGGAAGGATCGAAGTAAAGGGTCTGCAGAGAGAGGGAAGCATCTGTGACGATAGGGGAAGACAAAAATCCGACGAAAAAAGGAGCGCGACGAGGGAGAACGCATGATCCGAAGCACCTCTACGAATTCTGAAGCGAAAGGGGAAAAGAAAGAAAAGGCGTATGTCTTAGAAAGAAATGGTTGTTTGTTTATACCAATGAGAACGACTTTTCGAGAGGGGACTCTTATGGGGGAGCGATTCCGATCACGAAATTGAGCGAAAAGAGATATGGGGCCTACATCTTGCAGGCCGGAAGGCCCTCATCTCACTCCAGGAGGGAGAAGATGGAGGAACAGCGAGATAGGGGGGAAAAAACACCAGCTGTCAACAACAAGTTGCTGCTGCAGCAGAGGAAAAAAAAGAAAAGAAGAACACCTGGAGAGGATCCACAGGTCGACCGGAAGGAGGAGGGAGACAGAGGCCTCATCACTCACGGGAGGGGGGGGGGGAGCTTACCGCTAACGGAGAAGACGCGGCTAGGATGCCGGAAGGGCGGAAGAACCATGCGTAGGGGAAAAAAGGGGAGGAGATCACTACGATCAAGAGGGGATCATCTCCTGTCCAGACCCAGAACACGAGAAAATCAATGAGGAGACGTCACTTCTTCCTAGTAAACGAGAAAAGAGAGACCGATGTTTATGAAGGGGAAAGGGATGAGACTCAGGATCGAACAACAGAAGATGCCCAGCGCAAAAAAAGGAATGATCGTCGATCGCAGGAAAAAACAAACCCCGTCATGCCTTGCATAGACAATAACGACATTGAAGGAAAGGAAGACCG
>Ga0179593_1368363_pt1 | contig 12037 bp, 16 predicted proteins | sample CZODoug2_1_08_16_FD_185931 | JGI IMG/M metagenome (GOLD analysis project Ga0179593, IMG submission 185931) | Vadose zone soil fungal communities from Angelo Coast Range Reserve, California, USA - CZODoug2_1_08_16fungal (PacBio error correction) | ecosystem: Environmental > Terrestrial > Soil >...
GAATTGAGTTGAGAAGGGATCATAACCAGGCGGAGAAAGACCGCTGGAGGTATTGCAGGAAGGGTGTTCCCATCCAACCGATGTTGAAGGGGGGGAGGCAAGGGTAAAAGTAATCCTGCAGGGAACCGCTTGATCCATTGGGCCGAGACCCGACCAACGACAGACAGGCACGGAATGGGTGGGGCAGACAACCAGGGGAAAATAGCCGGACACGGGCGCCGGGACCCTCCACTTTTTCGATAATCCTGTGGCGTATTGGGAGGGAAAGGGGGCAAGGGTGTGTACGTCAATCGGCTACCCGCCCACATTAAGGAGGTTGGGCAGGGCAAGTAAATCCAAAGGGTGGGCGAGGACGGTAACAGAATCAAAAGAGGGGAGAAGGGGGGGGGGTACAGGACAAAGGAAGTTGACAGGGGGGGGGGGGGGGGGGGGGGGGGGGGGGGGGGGGGGGGGGGGGGGGGGGCGGGCGGGTGGGCGGGGGGGGGAGGGGGGGGGGGGGGAAGGGGGGGGGGGAGTACGGGGCGGGGGGGGGGGGGGGAGGGGGGGCGGGGGGGGGGGGGGGCAGGGGGGGGGGGGGGCGGGGGGGTGGGGGGGGGGACATCGCAGCGAGTAGAGGGGAACGAAAAAAAAATTGGGCGAGGACTTTCTTTGAGGATTAGATCGCGGACCACTGGAGTCGGTCGGAAACGTAACTCACCTTGAAAGGACGGGGAACAGGTTCGGGTGAAGAGGCTCATAACTGTCCAACTATTGTTTGGGAAAGGAGTATTTGGTTGCAGGGGGGAAGATCAAGGATGAACCGGCCTGGTCATTACATCAAAGTTGGACGTTAAAGGCCAGAACTGTGGCAGGGGGGAAAAATTGAAAAATCAGAGGTTGTCAGAAACGGTGACGGGGAGATGCGGCTCTCGTGAACTCTCAGTCGGTGTATTGGGACAAGAACACCTGAGGACGAAGGGGGCAATCATCAGGGGGGGGAGGAAGTGGATCATCTCCGGGCCGCGAGCCAAAGAAAGGAAAAGTTTCTATGAACGCCCAGGGCACGCCCAGGAGGGTCCTGAGGGGAGGGGTCTTAGGAGAAGGCAGCGCCCCTGGATGAAAGAAAGGAATTTATCTGATATTGGCTTATATCGGAAAAACGAAACAATAAAAACATGACAGTATCGCTGGAAGAAGGCGCCACAAAGCAGAGAAGTAGGGATAGGAAAGAGAGAAGCGAAAACCTTAACCCTGGACCATTAGGAAGGAAAAAAAAAAACGATGAGGGAAAGCAAATTGGGGGAGGGGAAAACTCATCACTGGTTTTAAAAGGGACAGATGTCATAGTTTGCGTGGAACAGGCTTCACGAAAAGGACCCAGTGGAGAAGGGGGGGGAGGAATTTGCCCACAGTCCACGAAATCCTGGCGGGGAAAAATTGGCATCTGCACGGATAAAAGCAAAGGGGGGGGGGATTACCACTCCTCCCCGCCATCTAACAATTGGGAACTGAAAGCGGCAGGCGCGCGTTCGCCGCATCCAAAACGGTTCAGAGGATCAGGGGGAGGGGAGGGAAAGACGGGTGCTCAGAGAGGGTTAAGGGATCACGGGGGCGAAAAGTGGACCAAGAGAAGAAATGGGCAGGGGGGGAGTACAATTTAGTTTTTGTGTGGGGGGGGTGGGGGGGGGGTGGGGGGTTGGGGGGGGGGGGGGGGGGGGGGGTTTGGGGGGGGGGGGGGGGGGGGGGGGGGGGGTGTGTGGGGGGGGGTGTGTGGGGGGTGTTTTGTTTTTTTGGTAGGGGGGTGGTGGCGGGTTTTTGGGGTTGTGGGGTGTTTTTGTTGGGGTGGTGGTTTTGGGGGGGGTTGGGGTGGGTGTTGGTTGGTTGGGGGGGGGGGGGGGTGTTAGTTGGTGGGGGGGGGGGGGGGGTGGGGGACAAAAGGACACAACCTCCTTTAAAGTTACAAGAAGACTCAAAAAGGGATACGAAGATCCACGTGAAGGTCCGCACTTGGGGGAAGAAGTGAAGGGAAGGAATATTGGGGCAAAAGGGCGGGTTGCACAAAACGGAGAAACCACCGTGGAGGTCGCTCTATCAAAAAAAAAAGGTGAGAAAAAGAGAAACGAACATCAAGGACTGGGACTAAGAGAGGGGCCCACCCTTTTCCGAATATCCCCAGGACATGGAACAGTGAAGGGGCCTAAACGAAAAAGGAAAAAGTGGAGGATAATTATTTCGTTGTAGAAAAAAAAAGTTGAAGTGGGAGTCACAACCAAACGGAAGGCGTGGATGGTTCACCGACGAGTGACCAAAAAAAAGGGGGCTAAGAACGAGACAGCCCAGGGAAGGAATGAATTGGAAAAAGACGCACCAGGGAACAGGGGTAATAAGAATCTGCCGAGCAAGATTTCTGACTACCTTTTTCTTAGCCTGGAGAAAAGGTACTACCGAAAGGTCAGGGCCCATGGGTGAGATAGCGGGGAGGAATCGAGTGTTCATAATACAAAGTCTGATGAAAAACTGCAAGGCAAGCTGGCACGGTCCAGGATTAGTGAGGGGTGGTCAAACTCTTAACCTTGGAGGTAGGATGGAATAATACCATCAAAAGATGAGAGGTCCGGAAGAAAGGGGATCCAAACAGTAGGAAAGGAACGGATTCAAACTACAAGGAAAAAACCACCCGAGAGGGGAGGATGACCTTCAAAATGTAAATTTATTAATCTATCTCTTGGAAAAGGGTTCCTACTAAATTAGAAGGGCTGTGGGGAAAAGGTGGTCGAATTGAATGCAGCGAATACTGATATTGCGGGGGGGTAAAAAGGCCACATCATTACTCCGGGAGGAGCAGCGGATTTCCAACCTTTCTCCGGAAAGAACGAACGGGAAGCCGACAGACCTTACTTTCTAGGTAAGAGGCGGCGATGCATCTGGGGGTGTGAATGAAAAGGGGAAAGACAGGAGGAAAAGAGGCCTCCTTATCCCATATATTAATCCTATTACTCAACCGATGGGGGGGGGGGGGGGAGTAAGGTTGCGTTTCCTCACCACTTCTAAAAAGAATCTGGGGAAGAGAGGAGCGTCTCGACAATACAAAGTATATGGAGAAAGGATAGCCTCTTGGATCAAAAACAAGGCGCCACCCGGGGGCAAGGATGTCACTGAAACAAAGGGTCTCATCGGAGGACGAAACGAAAAGGGCAGGACAACAGAATTGACCGTTGACTGAAATGACAACGAAGGTTGACACCTGGAATTAACTACGACGGTTGGAGTTGTCAGAGGGAAAGCTAAGGAGGGGGGTTCGGAGAGACTACCCTTAATCAGCTAAGTAAAAGAGAGGGGTCTGACCACACGACCAACCGATGGAGGGGATGCTTCACAGAAAAGGGGGGGACGTTTGACCCTAAAAAACATGACCTAAATGTCGCCCATTACTGACCAATTGCACGGACAATCCAAAAGAAAAACTATCTTCCTATCGTCAAACAAGTTTGTTAGGGGGGGGAAAGGCACCGTGTTACCGGCAGTCCTGAGAACAGTCTGGCAGGGTAGGAAAAGAAAAGACGTGCCTGGGGCGGTAGGGAAGGGATCACGGAATATCGCGGGGGGGGAGACAGCGACTTGGTTCACGTATCACCGCAGAGGGGGGGTGTTGGGGGGGGAGCGGGGACCCACTTCACGTAAAAGAGTCAGAAAGTGTAACACAAAGACGCATGATATACAAAAAACAAGAATCAATCAACTCTCAAAAAAAAAAGATTAGATAGATGTGAAAGTCAGTTCTCAATGGGGGTCTAATGCGCAGGTTGAAAGCAGAAGTATGGGGAAGAAGGAAGGGGGGGGGTCGATTCCAAAGAAAAAAAATTGAAAAAGAAGGTGGGATCCCGGGGGGACAATTCGCCATTCTGATATAACATTTGACCAGGAAGGAACGCTACAGGGGGAGGAAAGGATGGGGGGTGACTAACAAAGGGAGAATAGGCTCAGGCTAACAATCGGAAGGGGAAAAGAAAAATGTGACGATAGTATCCATAGCGAAAAGTGGCAGTGAGTCGGTCCGGGGCAAGGTCAGTATAGGGGCGGAACGTCCGCAGGAGTCTGGGTGGGTTCGGGAAAAGTGTTTAAGATTACGTCCCGCAAGAAGCCATAGGGGGTCGGTGGAACCCGCGTAGTTGGAACAGGTGGGACTTTTAGAGATAGAGCAGAACCAGGGAGATTTACCCTTAAAGACGAAAAAAACAAAAGGGTCAGGGAAGGGACTGGGCCTAAAGAGTTCTTCCTATCACTTCCACAGGGGGGGAAAATCAATTAGTTGGTCCGGTCGAATACAGGGTGAAGACCTTACTGATGGGAAGGCATAACGCAAAGGGTTGGAACGGTGGACCAATATATGGATCCGAGGATGTCCAATGGAATAGAAGACAGAGGGGTATTGGGGCTAGACTTGAGTAACCTCTATAATCCAAGGGACTTTGATGGGACAACAGACAAACCAATTTCACAACATGTGGCGGAAGCTGGTAGGAATTCTGGAGAAGACAGGAAAAAGACGAAGGTAGCCAAGGAAATAAACAGTGACAGCTGTCACTACCCCGGATCCTTGCCTCGAGTGGGGCAGTGGACAGCCACCGTTGGACGAAGAGGGTTATAGTCAGGTAATGGTGGAGTAGTTGGGGGAATCCAAGGTATAAAGATGAATCGCTGAAAGGAAGGAAAGGGGAAATCAATGAGTCTAATTGGACCAAGAGACGAACCTTAAAGGGGGACCAAGAAAGGAAACAGTCAGAACTACCGATAGGCGGGTCACGGGGGGGCTTTCATACCTGGGAAAATGGGACGGTTGGGAATGGACCGGTCGAGGTATCACGAAAGGAGCCAGGTTTCAGAGGAGGTTAACGAAGTGACTGCCCTGGACGTAAAGGGTCTGGAGGGGAGGATAAAAAGGGGGGGGGGTAATATACACGCGTCACCGCACGATATAGAAGGGGGCCCTGACACGCATAAGGTCGAGGAGAGACACGAAAAGAAAGAGAAAAAATCTGTGCAGTGAGAGTGAAACCAAAAAAAAAAAACCAATCGTGATTGTACAGGGGGGTCAGTACGAAGAAAACTGAAGCATACCTTGTCAGGTTGAATGGAAAATGGTGTTGTTGGGGGCTGCGGGTTGAATAAAAGGGACACAGGCTAACGTGACGAAACAAGAATCTCAAAAAGGCGACATACATAGAGGGTTGAATAGGCGAACAAAGACAAAGGGGGTACTTAGGTTTTCCTGCAAATTATCGTAGAAAAAAGGGAGGGTCGAGAAATCAATCAAAGGTCACGGGAGTAAAAGAGAAAAGATAGAAAAAAGTGAAGGGGGGGGGATCAGGGGGGGACAAAGAAGGGAATATTAGTTACCCCCATTTTCCTGGTACTGCCTCAAAAGCAGACGAAAGTAATCGTCCGATTTATCTTATTTCGGGGGAGATGCTTGGGTATTCACAAATGGAAAGGCGTTTCAGGTAAACAGGAAAGGGGGGAAGTTCATCTGCTCTTACTTTGGTCCAGGCTAAACAAAAGGGGACCATTCACCTCCAAAGATCCTTGAGACCGATAATCGAAAACCGACTCAAGCCGGTAACTGGGAGGAGGAGAGAGCAAAAACCACCGGGGAGTTCATTTTTTGCCAAGGGGTTACGAATACCTACAATCGGGCGGGAAACGGAAGTGGAGAAGAAAAGGCGACATAAATGCAATCAAGGGAGACTTTGGTAAATAAACGGGTGTGTAGACTTCCTCCTGTGAGCAGAGAGCTTCGAAGGAAGAAGAACAGAAAATAAAGCTAGGAAGCGGGGAAAAAGTTTCACTGACGGATTCAAAGAAAAAATTGGCGCCCCTAGCTGCAGGGAGTGGTTCATAGGCAGGAGGTTTTGCAGGGGGGGGGGGAGTCTAGGAAAACAGTTTATGGTGCCCGTGGAGCCGGCCATCTAACAAAAAACCCAGCCCCCAGCCAAAGTGGGGGAATCGGGGGGGGTGGGTGTACGTGGGGGGTTGGGGGTCGGGGTGATGGTGTTGTTTCTTCGTGGGGTCAGTTGTTTGGGTGGGGGTTTTGGTGTACCCAACTACCCCCCCCCCCCCCACAACAACCACCCCCCACACCCCCCACCAACAACCCACCCCACCAATCAACCCCCCCCACCCCCCTCCCCCCACCCACCGAAAAAACCCCCCCCCCTCCCAGCCCCCCCCACAACGCCACCCACCCCCCCCCCCAAACCCCATCCCACCCCCCCTGAACCCCCACAAACCCACGCCCCCCCTACCCACCTCTCCCCCCCCAACCCCCTCCCAACCCCCCCACCCCCCGTAGCACCCCCCCAACCCCCCCCCCACCCCCCCCACACCACCACACCACCCATCACCACCCCCCATCACACTGTAATCGGGGGAACTTGGTCAAACCAACTACTCACAAAGGATCACCTGAGTTCAGGGGGGATTCCATTTTCTCTCGCCCTAAGCACAAAGATCCTGCAACACAAGAAGAAGGGGAGTGAAAAAGGTCGGGTAGCTTTCATAAGAAATAAATTGGGATGGGGAAAAAAAAGAAGCGAAAGGAGGGAAAAGAATAGTTAATCCAATCCGGAACTTATTCTCACTTGGGGAGACGGGTAAGAAGAACCGAACGGTTTAGAGTTATGCAATAATGAGTCTCGACAACAGACCGATCGCAGGATTGGCCATCAGAAAAGCCGGGATTGGGGATAGAACCCTGGAAAAAAGTTGAGTATCAAACCGTCCTACCTTTCATGAGAACGGAGCGAAGGAAAAACTAAGGATCCACCTCTAAGGGGGGGAAAGGCGCCTGAATCTCCCGATGCAACCCGCCGTTCGGCCACCGTTGGAATATACGAGCGGGGGGATTCGTTTCTAAAAGCAGGGTAAAGAAAGAAAGTTCCGATCGAAAACCCCTTACAGACAAAAGGGGAAAACCTACTCGTTCTTGACACACGGAAAAAAGATGGAGGAAAGGAGGACGGAAGCCTTAAGGGGGGATCGGGGAGTGTGTGAACGAAAAAAACTACGGGAAGGGGGAGCACCAGAGAGTGCACAACGGGGGGACGACCCTACTTCAAAAAAAGAAGATAGGGAATAGAGTCGTCAAAAGGTGTGAGGGCCAAACTCACCGGGGTAGACTGAGCCAGTCGCTTGCAAAAGGTTGTAAACCATCAAACGTGCGGGTCTCGGGGTGAACTTGGATACAGGGGGGACAATCACTTGCCCTCATTTCTAGTGTACAAGGTTGAGACCACCAGGAAAAAAGCGGTTGGAGGGGGCACACCAATGCCCATACTGAAACCCATCGGCCAAACGGGAGGTTAAAAAAACTATGACCAAACGTGAACAACACAGCAATCCCTACTCAAAAAGGATTATTAAAAGATAAGTAGATGGAGTCGTTCAGAAGGGAACCATGCGACGTGAAATGATGGAAGTCCACTCGGGATTGATGGGGAAGGGGGCAGGGGCTAAAAATCACAAAAAAACAAAAATGGGAACGGGAATGGAAGTCGCCGCCTTTATCGTGGAAAAAGAAGCCGTACCCACGACGGACGTATGATTGGGGGCAGAAAGCAGACTGGAGTCCGAACAGGGAGGGAAAACGGGGCCCAAAAAACAAGGGAATAGTCCAGAAATCGTGGCGGGTCTGCGTTTGCAGCCGGTAACTCTTTCTAGAAGATAGAAAGGGAGGGGGTCAGGTCAACTCCAGAGGGTGTGGGGGAGAGGGAGGAAGCCTCAAAGACATACGGTGGGGAGGGGGTCAGAAGTTAGGGGGAAATTGGGGGTGGGGGGGGTGTTTGAAGCGGGCGGGTACGTTTATGGGAGACGAAATAAAAACCACTTGGAGGTAACGGAAGAAGAAGAACTAAAACAACGTCGTAGTTAAGGAAGTGCCTAAAGGCGGGGGAAATCAATCCATAACACATTCGGGGTTTTTATCAAGGGTTTTTCCTTTCATCATGTATTACTACAGACGGGGAAGCATCCGCAAAGGTGGCCTCGGTTCGAATATAATCAGAGATGTACTGGTGGACAATAATAGATGTTGGATGGGATTAAAGTGAAAGATAAACGGAAAAAACGGTGAGGTCCTCGGGAAAAAAAGTGAACTACCTAAGTTGGGCATCATGAGGCTAAGAATTGTAGAAATCGCAGTCACGCGGGTACAGAATTGGGAGCAGGAATAGGGGGGACTGAAAGAGGGGGTACTCACAAGTATCGCTTTTCGGCTAGGCTCAGGAGATCCACCTTTTCCGCTGGGGAGCAGTCTGAGTAAAGGGGGAGGTAGTGGGGGGGGTTATCCAGGTATAACAAATCAGCAAAAGGAAGGGTGACCCACAGCCTGAAGGGCAACACGTTCCACTCACATACTGCCATAAGGAAAGGTCCCGCTATCTAAAACCTTAAAATTAAATGAGGGAAACATTTCTCTCGTTCGCGCCTTTGCAGTGGAATCCTATTTTCAACGGCACGAGAAAATGCAAACACAACGAGAACGGGGGAGGGACTTGTCATCGAAGGAAATAAATTGTCAATAGGGGATCAAGGTGGGAAAACAAACACTTATCTCCTGTACTTCTCACAGAAGTTGTCAAGGGCAAAAGACCGGTATGTATCGAGTTCCAACGAAAAGTACAAAAATCGGACCTGACGCAAGAAAGGAGGGAAGGGGAAGGGAGGAAAATACAAAGGGCCGGGGGAGGACGAAAGCCTGTGAGGATTCTAGATCGTGTGGCCTGGTCCTGGGGAGAAAAGCCGTGGCCAAAGGGGAAGACAGAGAAGGGTCTGGGAAAAGGGGGAAGGGAAAATGGGGTTGTTGTAAGGAGCATAAATAACCGAAGGGAAGATACCCAAGAAGAGAAAACACATAGAATAATTGTCTTCTTTTCTTCGTCAAGAACATGGGGAAGGTGTACTATGAATATTGGAAATCGTGGTGTTCAGGATCGAGAAAACCAAGGGAAAAAGTGGAAAGGCGATCTCTGAGAAAAAACACAACGAGGGAGGGGGGAGAGATCGACAAAAGATCACGGTGGTGGAGAGGAGAAGGGGGGAACACCCTCTAGTACGGAAGTGTTCTTTTCCTCCTAAACTCAATTTCACTGTGGAGGTAGAGAGGGGGGAGCTTCGTGGGAGGCAACCTTTAAAGGCGGTTAGGTTGCACAAAAGGCAGGAAAAAAGGGGAGGTCAATTTGACGCTGCGTTCAAAAGTCGTACCAAAATGGAGCATTACCGGAAGAAATCATCACAGCCAGAAGTCAGGGGAAGAAGTAATTTTGGAGAGATTCGAACGCGAAAAGCCGACTGTCGGTACGGTGGGGGGGAGAGAAGAGTGGAGGGGTAAAAAAGACGTGGATAATAACAGTTCTTAAAGCATAAAGTATGCTCTTGGGTACAACAATTATTCTGTTACTTGTGGGCAAGGACTCACGAGGAAAGGGGCTTCCGTTTTCGAATAAGAAAAAAGAAAAAGGCAAGAACGTTTCGCTTCGGATTAACTAACACATGGGAGACACGGGGAGGGCGAGTATGACCTGGTAAGGTGAAGGTTTTTCGCTAGAGTATTGAAGGGAGCCGAATCTGAAAAAGAGGGGCGGGCACGGGAATCAATAGCGAAACTGGCAGAGGGAGGTTAACTTGTGTCTGACAACTACGCAACCACAGTACTACTACACGGATCCCCTAGTGTGGTGAGAGGTGAACGAGTCTGCGCAGGCTCCGAACGCCTGAAGCCGGGAAGGGGGAAAAAGAGAAGAATTGACGGAGCTTGCCGGCCCTTTGCAGGACGGGACCGGCTTGTATCCATATAAGACCGATGAAGGCAACGGAAGGTCGTCCAAGGTGTCGAGGCCATAAAAACCCTAGGGAGTGGGTAACGTCTAAATTCACTTATTTAAGAAAGTATAAGCCTCGTATTGTGAGAAGAGGAACAAGGGGAACCCTTTGGCTGCAAACGAAGACCGTCGTCATCAAAGGACGAAACGTTCTCTGAACCGAGGGAGGGGGGGGGGACCGGACCGTAAGCCCGACCTTCTCTTAAAAGGGGACTGGTGGAGGGGCATCTTCTAAGTCGTGTCAAGAAAGCAAGGGGTCAGGGGGAGAGGGGGATGAACTATACAGCAAGCTAACGGGCGAAGATGGTCTGACCACAAAGAAAAACCGGGGGGGAGGGGAAGCCGTCAAGACTACAAAACTGGGCTGCGGAGAATTTAGACTTCACAAAAGGACAAGTATCATGTCTTGACTGGCCAGAGTCACGGCCACTTGCAACGTAACCGACCCAAGAAGGACAAAGGATAGGTGTAGACTAAAGTCAAAGTGGGTTAAGGGAACCTGATGGGTAGCACAAGGATCCCTCGGGGTCGGTCTCCCAGTCTCAAATAACTGTCGATCGCGTAAGGGAGAGGGATTTCCAATTAGAAGGGGGGAATCGAGGGAAGGGGAAACAGGGTAAAAACGCAAATAGGGTTGGATGGAAGGAGGACCACCGAAAAAAAATCCAGCGACCCTTACGTTCAACCCGACAATTATTAAAGGGGAGAAAGAAAATACTCAAGACTCTCAACCAAAAACAGTATTAAAGAGAGAGGAAAAGGGAGGCTTGCTCCACGGGGAAGAGGCGGAAATGAGGTGGGAAGGTATGGTCATACTGGCATTGTTGTCTGAGGGTACAATGGTACCGTGGTGGGTTATCGCCTTTGAAGTAGCAATCTGGAGAATAGCTATAATCAAGGGGAATCGCCGGTATCCAAGAACCCAACGACAGACAAAGTATGGAAGGAGCCAGGGGGGAAACTGGCTCAAAACAGCCACGTCTCCGTCCACACTTTTTCCGAGTATCCATAGAGAGGGACGTAGTGGGGGAGGGAAGGGCAGTGGGACTAATAGGGAAACCGTCCGCTTAGAGGAAGGTTTGGGGGGGGCAGGGGGGGGAAAGGGCCCGCCCATTGGTGGGTGGCGCAGGGAGTCCGAACTACCATCAGGTGGATCGGGTGTTGGGGGCCTCCTCTTAGTTTAAGCTTCTCTTAAGGGGCAGGATATCGGCCTACACATCGCGGTCGGAAACCTTAGGAAGAACGAAAAACAACAACACCGTAAAAGTAAGTGGAAGGGAAAACCCCGGCGGGGAGGTCAGTCTGAGTCCACATTCAGGGGTGTAACGAAATTCTTTGGGGCAGGTTACTGGTGACGAAAGGGGAACGGGGAAGGAAAACTGTGGGGGGGCCCGGGTTCCAAGAGTAAAAGATCCGTTAAGGAATATCCAAAATGGGGGAAAGTCTCCTGGGGTACCTCTAACCGACAAAGGGGAAAATGGACACGACACAGTGAAAACCCTAAGTGATGATATAAGAGCTGAAGAATGGGAGGAAAAGCAAAGGGTCCCCGCCAATTGGGAACTCCGAACATGTACTTAAAATAAAGCCCCGTCACGCCCGAGACGGGATGTAGCGGCAGGCGTGGGGGAGGGAAGATCGCAAAACTCTACAAAACACGCTAAAACGGGGAGCACAAACGGACAGCTACCTATAGAAATAAGGGGACAAGGTAGAAACAGGAAATCACAAGGTAGAGCCCAACCCCCCACCGCCACCCCCCCCCCCTCCCACACACCCCCCCCCCACTTTTTTTTTTTTGTTTGGGTGTTTTATTTTTGTGTGGGGGAGTTTTGTTTTCTTGAGGGCCGCCCCACAAAACCCCCCCCCCCCCAAAAAAAAAAACCCCAACCCCCCCCCCCCGCCCCACCCCCCCCCCAACACCACCATCCCAACAAAACCTCCCCAAACCACCACCCCATAAACAAAACCAACCCACCCACCCCCCGGCCCCAAAAACAACAACCAACACCCCCAAAAAAAACCCACACAACCTCCCCACAAAAAATACCCCCAACCCAACAAACCCCACCCCCCCGCCCTAATTAACCAAGGGGGAATAAGCCCTATGACATAATGTAGAGAACCCCAAGACTAGAGAACCTTACACTTAGGTGTAAACATGACAGCTAGCCTCTGGCTGA
>Ga0179593_1571408_pt1 | contig 12037 bp, 10 predicted proteins | sample CZODoug2_1_08_16_FD_185931 | JGI IMG/M metagenome (GOLD analysis project Ga0179593, IMG submission 185931) | Vadose zone soil fungal communities from Angelo Coast Range Reserve, California, USA - CZODoug2_1_08_16fungal (PacBio error correction) | ecosystem: Environmental > Terrestrial > Soil >...
GTACTAACCTTATTACCAAGGGAAAAAACGGCCTTTACTGAGAGAGGGAGAAAAAATAGAACGAGCGCCAACCGGATGGGGAGGAGCTCGCTGATAAAGGGGTCTCTCCTAAGGAGTACTTCATCCTTACAACCTACACCCAAGGAGGGGGGTATTACCGGACGAGGCGAGCAAAGGGGAAAAAGAACCGTCTTTACCGTCTTTAAAGGCATAATTTGGAGAGTCCTTCGTCTGGGGGCCTCTATCGGAATGTAGGGGGAGCAACCTGAAGAGGGGGGAAGAGTTGATTTTACAATGCAAAAAAAGGAATTTCCCGCCAACGCCGAGACTGTTAAGGGGGAGGCGGGGACGTGAATAAAAAGGGCGACTAGTGGGGTAATTACTTGTACTGGGTCTTCCTTGGGGCTTTAACCAGGGACGCTCTAGCCAGATGGCCGTGGGGGGGAAGGAAGTATCAGGATGAAAGGAAGCGACTTATTTTGCCACAAAAAAGGCATCTGCTATTAGTAGGAGTATGACCACTTAAAGGGGTAAAAATAAAAAAATAGAGGAGGAACTGCGGGGGAAGATGTGCTTCCTGGGACAGGGAGGCCGTCTGGCGCCGTTTCTAAAGAGCCATTCGAAGGGGGTACAAAACACCAGCGAGAAAAGGGAGCTACAAGTAGGAGGGTACCTTCACGTCTGGCGTCAGCCGGGTCAAGGGCTTCGCTGGGGTTTTTCCGCGGGGAAACGGGGGAAAAAAAATGGCGGGGGGTGTACGTTAGATGAACGTCGAAACCAACCGCTTTCCTGAAAGGAAGAATCCGAAGGGGGGAGGGCGACAAGGGGAGCGAAGGAGAAGTGTGTGGCATTTGGGCAACGGGCGTCCGCCCGCAGCGCTCAACAAAGGAAGTGCACCAAGCTTCACATAAAAGTTCCGGACTTTCAGATGGGAGAAAACGTGGCGCGCAGGTCTTTTCCCGGTGAATCAGGAGGGTGTGTTGAGGGCCTTCGCGAGAGGATAAGAAAAGCAGGTATGGGTTTCAAATCTCTCACTGTAAGCGAAAACGTAGCGGAAAAAAAGTCTCGTACCAGCGCGACGGAAAAATATCTATTGAAAGTGTCGCGGGGCACATCTGGAGGCGCAGGTGGGAGAACAAAACTTAATTCTTTGGCCTGAGGGTCTCACCTGAATAATGACCAGAATCCCGAGCACACCGCGTAAGCCATTTTGGGGGACTCCTAAGGCGGAGGTGTTGGCGTTAAAAACCACGGCAAAGGGGCACACAAAACTTGAAACATCTACTAAGCGCCCATCAATCGTGACGATGGGGAATGCCATGGCGGGGCGGGCCAAAAGGAAAGACTCAAATTAACAAGAGGATTTCTTCACTCCACTGGTCGGAAGGGACGAGAGATTTCATCAAGGAAAAGATTCGTCAAGTGGGAACGGGGAAAGAGTAACTCAGGGGAAAAGAACGACATCCCTTATAATGACAGCCAGCGGCTCAGGTGAATGACGCTTCTGGTTAGTTTTGTGGGGTTGTAGGGGTTTTTTTGTTGGTGTGGGAGGGGGGTGTTTTTGAGGGTAAAGGGGGTGTTTTTTGGTTTCGGATTTTTTTTGGAGGGTGCCAGTTTGTTTTTTTATGTGGTTGAGGCGCACCTGGGGGATAGAGTTTTTTAACTTAATGTTTTTTGGATTTTTTTTTGGGGGGGAGTGGTGGGTTTCTTGGTTGTTGTTTTTGGGGTTGAGGGATTTTGTTTTTTGTTTGGTATGGGGGATGGGAGGCTGGGTCAGTTTTTTGGTTTTTTTTTTTGGGGGGGATGTCGAAGGGGATTTTATGGATAGTGTTTTGGTTGGTGTGTGGTTGTGTTTTAGTTGTTTTTTAGTTAAATGAGTTGGGAGGGGGGGTTTGTTTATTTTGTTTGTTTTAAAATTGGTTGGTTTTGTTACTCTGGGGTCCTCCATGGCAAGGGGAGATCTGGGGAAACCGATGGGGGGCGTCCGGAACCTTTCTGAGTATTAAAATATCTCGGGAGGGGGAAGGGGGACGTTTAGTGAGCAAGGGTAGAAATGACTTGGAAAAGGGGAAAGGATACCGACATTTCGGGGGAGGGGGGACCATCGGGAAGGAAAACCCAGGAATCGCATCTGACCCGAATTAGGAGACGAATCTAGAAACTGAGAGGTCAAAACAAGACCTGCCGATGAAACGCTCGCGTCCCGGAAGGGTTTCGGAAAAAAAAAAAAAAGCAAAGCAAAAGTCGATCGTTTTCTATCAAAAGTACTATTTGGTGTGACCAAGGAGGGAGGGATCTGGCGACAGAGAAATGTAAGGGAATATACTGCTACTACTAAAGCCGGGCTTAGCGCGGAAAAAACAGAAAAGACAGGAGGACAAAGAGGCGTGTAGTTAAAGCAAGAACAGTTCAAAGGACGAAAAAAATTCAGGTTCGAGAGATTTTCCCTTATCCCTCTGATCACCGTCGAAAAAAAAGAGGGGGGTTTCTCCTCTGGGAAAAGGCGTCTGGGCGGAAGTGGGCGCCTACCGACCAGGCCCTGAAAAGGGATATTGGAAAAATTCAAACGTAAATTAATAAGCGAAACGCCCAAAAAGGAATCTCGCCGTTGAATCTGCGCGAGTGGGAGCGGAGATACAATGCCGCAAAGGGTCAAAAGAACGGTAAGGACCCTCCTCGCCCTAGGAAATGCGTCCCTAAGTGTTCCCGGAGGGGGGTGGCTCCATGCGAGAAAAAGAGAAGTGGAGAAGGAAAAGGACTCAGGTAGGGAGACCCTCACTTTCATAAAACAAAAACCATTTCCCAAAAAGGTGATCCGTAGGTCGCAGGTCAGACCAAGGAGCCGGTACAATGGAGAAGGGAGGACCGTACTCCATCAACCGCTCTGGAGGGGGCAAGAAAAAATCCCCTCGAAGGCACAAAAAAAGGCGTCGAAAGAGCCTTTCTATAAATTCCCTAAGGATCGCTTTGAACACCGGGGGGACCTTTAAACAGGGAGAAAGTCCATCCCCCTTGTACAAATTTGGAACAGGTCACCGTAAGGGGCACGGAGAATTCTCAATCAGCAAGCATCTTCGTCTGAATCAGTATAAAGGGTTAGGGGGTGTAGAAAAATCTCTGATTCAAAAGCGGAGAGGAACAAGAGGGCACGTCAAAACGCGCCAGTCATTCGCGGCGAGCATGAAATCGGAAGCAAGGGGGAAGAGGAGAAATCACAGGGACGCCCCTCTCCGGAGGCGGCGAATGCGTTCTCTAGAAGCCACCAGGGGGTTGCAAGGTGCTGAAGGTCCGTCACGCGCTTGGGTGGGGAAGGCGTATGAGCGAAACAAAAGTCGGGTAGGAGTGCCGCTCATGGGACAGAGACCAAAAAATCGCAATTTAACTCCTATGGACTAAAAGAGGGGGTTCAGAAGAAGGAACTCAGAAATGAATTCTTGCTTCTTAAATATCAGGGACTCACCAGCGTGGACTTTGAGCTTCTTGACACGTGAACTGTCTTCGCGAACCGAAACGCGGGTAGAAATGTAGGCTAAAAAAACGTACCCGCGGGCACCAGTCTCAAACAGCTCTGTCCTCGGGCTTCGAGAGGTCCTTTGTTACTCGCACGGAAGACAAGGCTCATCCTTCGCTCCTCTCTACCTCTTCACTCCTAAGGGGAGCATAGGGCTAGAGGAGCAAGGGAAGGGGGGGTTGGTAAAAGGACTCAGAAGCTTTCTTTCTCAGTTCACAGACGCTAGTGGCCGGGGGGGATCTAGGATCAAGAAAAGAAAAAAAAATTCAGGGGGGGGGTTCAATCTAGTAAATGGACGGAGCGAGAGCTGGGAAAAGGACAAGGGTCGTGTCCAAGAAGAAAAGACTTGAACGCAGGAAAGCGCGAATCTCTCATGCATGAAGGGACGAAAAAAAGGGGAACGGAAGGAAGGATTAAAAATAAACTTGGGGCCTCGGTCGTCTCCCTGGGAGGGAAACGAGCAGCACTGAAAGGGGGGAAACGGGAAAGAAGGCAGATCTACCTTCGAACGCTTCTCAAGCGTGTCGTGAGGAGGCTTATACAACGGGAAAGGGACGCAAAAAAAAGGAGGAGCTGAGGAGTCTGACCGAATTCATTTGTGGTCGCAAAAAGAAAGGCCGTAGACCAATCCCAAAGGGGGAAATCTGAAGGTAGGCTACCGGATTACGAATATCACAGGGAACGGCGCTTAAAAAGGGAGCTAAAAGCCGCCCTCAAAGAAACACAGAAGTCTCAAAAACACCCACGGGGGGGGGGGGGGGGGGAGAGAAAGGGGTTAACGTGCAAATGGAAGATCTACTCATTGGTATCCTCCGGGGGTGAGAATCGGGGGTCGAGTACTACACATCCGGAGGGGCAGAGAGAAGAAACGGACGGGTGAAGCATTCGTTCTCAGAACCGAATGATCTCGAAATGGTTCGCACCAATAAAAAGAGAAGTTCAAAGACCTATAAATCCTTTCAACACAGAAAAAGTTGTAAAGACTCGACCTGGACGGTCGCTAAACAAGGACGGTTCCGCGGGCGGTCAGGGGGCAATTCGGGGGGCGCGAAAAAAGGTTCTCGCTTATTCATCGACGTCTAATGGGGACCTGAGAATCTAGGGGGGGGATCTGACCCCTATTTTTGTAGAGAGATACGACAAGGGTGAGAGAAGGACTGCAACCAGTTCCTCAAGTAATAAACCTCTGACACTATCTTGAAAAGAATCGCAAAATGCGAAAAAGAGAGGCCCTTAGGGACAGGGGGGTAGTCCAAAACGTCACAAAGATGTGGAATCGTACACGACCGAATCCTCCCAAAAAAAAAAGGTGTTGGGGACGGGCGTACGAGGAACGGGGAAAAAAGAACGCACTTGAAAAAAGGCCTCGATATATCGGGGACGTGAAACAGAGAACCAGTAGGAGGTGTACAGAAGAGAGCGGTTACTAGTCTTTGCTTAGCTCCATCTTGAATACAGTATAAGAGGACAGGCGATGAAGGTGATAAGTTGGAAATTCATTCTGCAAGTGGTGAAGGGGGGGGGGTGGGGGTGGGGGGGGGAAAAAAAAAAACAGCATCCATTGCAAAAAGGGGGGACGACCACGCGATTGGTAGCGCTCAATAAGGGGAGGTGCGAAATTCAATAAAAATTGCCTACAAAGGTTGGGGCAGGCCAAAACGCAGACCGCATCCGAAACGGGAGACCAGGAGTCTTCGAAAACTTGGAAAAAGAGCAGGGTGTGAAAAGGAAAAAAGGAGCGTCGGAAAAGCGGGGGCCCGAAATGGATGATCAGGAAAGGGACCCGCTTCCACCACATTTGTGGATGCACCTTTAAGGGCGCTCAAAAAAAAAGAAAAGAAAAAGCTACTCAGCCTGCAAGATCGGGAGCAACAAGTCTGTTTGAAAACCCTTCTGTGCGGACGCCATGGGGAAAAAATAACACATACACCGGAAACGTCAGGGGAGGTACAAAGATAGGGATCTTCCTTGCTCGCCGGAGCTGGGGTGTCCAATAAAAGAAAATTAAAAATAGTAACCTAAAGGAGGCCTGTGACGCTATCCCGGGCCACCCTGAAGAAAAGAAAAACTATCTTACTTGAAGTTGTAAAGGGGGGGGGGGCGGGCAGGGAATTCTCGGCTCTTTGTTGTCAGACGGCGACATTAACGAAGCGAGACCCAAACACGTAGAAAAGTCCTCTCGAAATCCTGGTCTGGTTTAAAAGAGGGGCGTTGCAGCCTCACTACGACGCGATGCAGCTTCGGGGGGAAATCAGAAGAATTACTATTCAGTGAAAAAAGTCAGCGGAAGGGGTGGAAGAAGGGGTCCCCGGAAAAAAACGAAGCCGTCAGAGTAACGGGAAAGGAAATCACGGCTCTGGAAAGTCCCGGTGACAAAACATTTGGGGGGAAAAATCACGCGGGGGAAGGAAGGTCCGAGGAGTTGCACTCTCGGCGAGCAAACGGAAGGAATCCGAAACGATTACCCCCACCACCACAGAACGCGGTGTCCACCGAACTGGTCTCCTGAGAGGGGTGGGAAAAGGAGAAGTCGGAAAGCGCGAGAAAAGTTGGAAAACTGGGGTGGAGGGAACGAATCTGCCATGGCTTCCAGGAACGTTGGTCATAAGGGGCAAAAAAAACCAAAAAAAAACAAAGAAAGCAACACAACAGGGAAACGATAGGGGGGAAATGACAAATGAAAAGGGAGGGATACTGAAAAACGCCACGCGAGGTCTACCAGCCGACCACTAAAAAAAACGGCTGGGCTCTGGGAAGGAACAGTTTGAAGTAGGACTGGAGAAGGAACTAACAAAAGAGAGGCGAAGAACTAGGAGGAAATCGGAATCTTCCTTCAGTAAGAAGGAAAGGGGCCGAGGGCAGGGAGGAGGGGGCCGACTTAGAGCGGACGAGGAGATTTTCTTTGGGGGGCGGAATGTCAACGCCGGCGGAAAAAAAGGCGGGAAAAAACTGGAGCCTTTAATTCCGAGGGCGAGACTTGACCCCCGAATCGAGCACCAAGGGGACGACTAGAAAAACGAAAAATGCTGGGAACGACGAGAAAAAGCGGGACGGGGGAATTCAGTAGACTCCTTATGGAAGAAGCTTCTCCTAAGCGGCGGATCACGATTCCAAGGGCAAAGGCGTGCCAAAAAAGAATAGAGAGAAGTACAACCTCGCGTCAAAGGAATACAGGGAATGGTTTTGAGACACATCGATGGGCCCGGTCGCTTTTGGGGTCCGCTCTCCAAAACAGAGGGTGTCAGGGACGAAAAGGAGTTAGGGACCCAGAGAGGAAGGAATCCTAGAAGGGGAGCCACTACTTGAGCGAAGTTAGGGGGAATTTGAGGGCATTAAAGCAGTCCGCGAAAGAATAGACCCCAAGGGCTGCCAAGTCAGGAAGTTAAGTGACTGTGCTATTGTATCTAAAGGGCGGAGGGGACCGAAGTGGGGACTGTGGGGGGGGGGCCTGAGACGGATCAGGGGAGTTTCACCTAAACCGCGCCACACGAAAGGAGAGGGACACAGCTCGTGAAAAGAAAAGGGACTCGCTATGTACTCTTGGGCTCTAGACTGCGGAGGAATGACTTGGGGGTCCCCAACAGGGTACCAATTGGGGAAAAGTTAAATTTTACGCAGGGTCAAGCAGAGACCTGACGCTGGGTAAGGCATTGTGGCAGCTGGGGGTTAGCAAAAAAACCCCGGTGAAGGGTTCCTCTGCCCAAATACAGAAAAATAGTACTTCGATATGGGGAAAAAGTTCCGGAGGCCGGAAACTAAATAAGATCAACCGAATCTGCGGATTTCTGAAGGGGAGTCGGGAGATATTTTGAAGTAGGGAAACGAAGCGGGTAACAAAATGAGGCACCCGTATTGGAATTCAGCAAGGCGGTAGAAAAAGGGGGGAGGGATGAGGGTAGGGTACGATGGAAATCTTGAGACTGGTTGCGTAATACTCGAAAGAATGAAGGCGACTCGCTCGCTCAAGGGCGGGGGGGGACTCTAAAAAGAGGGTAAGAAGACGTTCGTAAGGGGAGGGGAGGGGATGTTATAAAGGGGAACAAGGGAAGTAATAGGGGGAAAATCGGGAAAGGTGAACCAGGAAAGGGAAACTTGGGAGGAAAAGAAAAATCACTTTAAGAAGCGAATCGCTTAAAATCTTTGGAAGCACAATGCAAATTCGATGGCCCTCTAGAGGGTAATCCCTTCAAGGAGGTCTCAAAAGCACAGGAAGTCTAGCTTTTTGGGGACCAAGGAGGGGGGTGTCTTAGGCCGTATGAAAAGAAACCTTCTTCCCTATTGAGCCTTTTTTGGAAGAAAATCGTAGGGCATGAAGAAAAGGGGCAAGCCTTCATTGAACACGAGCTCGAAAGATTAGGGGGATTTTAGGGGAGGTCCCACAACCCGAGGTAGAAAAAAGTTTATAGAAAAACTGCAAAATGTAAGTTGCCTTGGCCAAAAAGGAATATATCAATAAAGAAAAGACAGGGGGATAGCGGGTTTAGAAGGTGCTTAGGGGCGCCCTACGTTAAGGAGGAAGAATACTGGGGGTCTATGAGGAATCTCCCGCGAAAAAGCACCGATACCAGGGCATTCTCGACACAGTGACTAGGGGAGAAGAACATGAAAAGTACAGCAAAAACCCGGATGTCCCTGGGGAAAAAAAAGGTTTCTGAGGTGACTCCATCGAGGGGTCAAGAAGAAACAGAAGATCAAGGGACAACTCAGAAAAAAGTCCCAAACAAAAGGCACGTGGGAATGCGTTTCTCATGGTAAGAATTGTCGGTTGACAAAATGAGTAAGGGAAAGTCCTCAGGGGAAAAGCTAAGAAAAAGCCAGGGGTCCCCGGAAGGGGCCCCTTCGTCGGCATCCCTAAAAGGACAGAGCAGAAGTTAACTTTAAAGAGACACCGACATCATTACTATCGATTAACCTGAAGGAAGCGGTTAAATTAGACAGAAAAAAATCTGGGAGGGGAGAACAAAACCGTATCACACCGAGTTGGGGGGGGCTGGGGGAACCCACTGAAACTCCTCTTGGGCCCTCGGGACCTTCGGGCGGGGGCATAAGGCTCGCCCCTCTCTCAAAAGTCGAGGGTCATAGCGGCGGCCCAGTCACCCTTCCTCCAGAAACTCGGCCTGAAGGGCCGGAAAAAATTTAACGAGAACTTTCTGGTGAACTTTTTCGGGAGAGTTCAGGGGAAGCGGATTGCTAGAGATACTTTCTAAAAAATGCAGTACTTACGCTCGGGGTGAGACCACCCTTATCCTAAGTGCACTAGAAACCCCTCTAAAACTCAACATCTCGATAAAAAAACCAAAAATAAAAGAAGCTCCCAACTTTGGGACTGCTTTTCAAAATGTTAGGCACGGTGGGCTAAGAAAGGCTGTACGACCATAAACAGGTAGACAGCTAACAAAAAAAAAGAGAGGGGGTAAGACCAATCCACTAACTGGGAAGCTCACGGAACGCGCCGGGAAAAGGAGATAGAGTAAGCATTGGGGGGGGGGAATCTAAATGTCTCAAGGAATTCGTCGTAAAAGATGAAAGCCTAGGAGACAAACAAGAAGTATTCTCGGTGAAGGGTTTCTAAAAGAGAAACGCTGGGGGAATACTCTTGGGGGAAAGACTTGAAAAAAAGGGTCGAATTCGGGAGGCAAATCTGGAGGGTTTCATCTCTTAATGGACCACTTGAGAAAAGCGGGGGAAGTGAGGACGATGATGGGGGTTGCCTCTAAAAAGAGCTATGTCGGCAAGGTTTGGCGGAATAAGTACACCGGAATGTAAGGGGGGAGACGGGAACGTAAAAAAGTGCATCTTTCACAGACGAAGAAGGGGAAAACTGGGGGCAAGAAGTAAAGGGGGAAAGACGGGAGGGGGGGGGGGTTGCAGACAGAGTTATTTAACTACGCTCTTTCTACGTCGTTTTCAAAGATAGGGTCTTGAGAGAAAATACGAAGAGGGGGAGCTCTTAGAGAAGGAGTTTTCGATGGGGAAAACATGAGCTCCTATCCTCAAAAAAAAAGCGGCTGGGAGGTAGCGTTACTAAAACAAGAGACGAATCAAAAGAGGAGGAATGAGAACCCAAAGGAACAATACCTGCAAAAAAAACTCTCTCTCTAGTCGTCTGGTCGACAGGAAACAGTTCAGGAATCGATTTCATAGTAGATCGTCAGGAAAACACGAGTGTGGGCTCTAAAAAAGACACTCAAGAACATGCAAACGCTACAGGTGGGTCCCTTCCGGAAGTCTGCGAAAGAAAAATGTCTACGGGAGGGGGCTCACAGAGGGACGAAAAAAGATCACCAATTGCCCCAGAAAATGGAGGTAGAAAAAAAATCTAGGATGGGGTGGGAAAAAAAAGAAAGGTGAGGGGGGAGAGCCTGATAGGCAGGGACGTCCAACCCGGAGGTTAATGGGGGGCAAAAGACTTAATTCCGAGTGAGGAGAAGTCGCCAGGAAATTCTACACTAGGACCCGATCATCTATAGAAAAGTTCGAAGAAAGTAACCAAGAGGTCCAATTCCGGAAACAAGTAATTGATCTCAAAAAAAAACGTTCTTCCTCCGTTACCTTCAAAAAGGGCCAGTAAAGGGACTAACAGATTCAAAAAATCTGTACCAACTACAAATCTCATCAAAAGATGAAGATAAGGGGGGTGAAAAAAAAGGGAGGCAAGGACGGCTGGAGGGGGGGACTTGAAACTCTCTCAAAAAAGGCGCGTTGGAAGCCGAGGCGGTTGTAAGACTGAAGGATAAGAGTGGGGCCGTTGGGGATTTTTCTATTAATTCGGGATGTCCGTAAGGCAGGGAACATGAGAGGTCAGGGGGGTGAAAAAAGACACATAAGAAAAACTGCCTACCCTCTCGGGGGGAGAGATCTGGCTGGACCGGGGGAAGTAGAATTGCTAACCACGGAAAAGAAAAGACATGGAATTTTTGAAGAAAGGACACGAAAGCCCTCATAGGGACCGCGTCCTCGTCAATAGGGGGTGTAGTCGGAGGGACTGGGTGGTCGATAAAAGCGGGTAGGAAAAAGAAGTTATTAAGCCTTTTCGAGGGGAACGTTCCAAAAACTTTATACGAAAGCGGAAAAAGGCTCGATAAGAACTCCCGGGAATGAAAAGAAAGCGTTCAGCTTGACGTCGTGGGAGCCGACCGGCGGAAAAAAGTGCGCTAATTAGAAGGATCCAGAAAGCGCTTCAAGTCCAAGGGGTCAGAACTCGAATCTGAGGGGGGGAGGGAGAAATGAAGGGTTGGGTTGAAAGGGGATAAACGGAAGGGGGAACTGAAATCAGGGGAGTAGCTTACAAACACCGGCGGCCCGTTCCAAAGCGCAGGGGGAGAGGGGTCAAAGAAAAAAACGTGTAAAAAATTTTGGTTTTTTTGTTTTGTTGTTGTGTTTTTTGTTTGGTTGGTGTGTGTTTTGGGGGTTTTGTTTTTTTTTGTTTTTGTTTTTTTGTTTGGAGTTTTTTATGTGTGGGTTTTTGATTTTTTTTTTTTTTTTTTTTTGTTTGTTTTTTGTGGGTTTGAGGATTGTTGTATTTTTTTGGGTGGTTTTTTGTTTATGGTTTTTGGTTTGTGTTGGATTTTTGAAAAGTGGGGGGTTTTGTTGGTGTTATTCCGCCACCCCCCCACCGCCCACCCCGCTCCCCCCCCCCCGAAAGTCCCAGCAACACAGCCCGCCAAGCCCCCCAATACTACCCCAACCCACCCCCACGCCCCAAACCCGCCCCGCCCCCCCCCCCCGACAAAGGCACACCCGATCCCCCCACCACCGCGCGCAAAAAAACCCCCAGAGAGACGCATATACAGCTCCCAGCTCCCCCCCCCCGGATACCCCCCCCCCCACCACAGGGCCCCCGCCCCCCGCCGACCACCCCCAGATACCGGTCCCCCGAGGGACCTCCCCAGTCCAATAATGCCCACACCACCGGCCCCCCACCCACCAGCCCCCCCCCCCGAACCCCCCTGAGGGAAGAAAAAGACCCACAGACAAAAGAACGATTTGGCCCGGGATGAGAAAGAATAAGAACTGGGGGGCCGTCTACATTGGGCAACCTTCTAACGGAAATGCCTGCCCACGGGAGCGCTCAAGAGCCCACTGAATCTGAAGAAGCTAAGGTTAAAAACGGGAAAGGGGAAACTACTCTCTCTCGGGGGGCATGCGCGTCTTTGCACAAAGAAAAGGCGATTGAGGTGAGGAGAGAACCTTAAATAAGATTCCACTACAAAGCCAAAAATCGTCTCTAAGACCCGAGAAGTCCCAGGAAGGGGTGGAAAAGAGGAGGGGTAGAAATCAAGGGTTTTTATTCAAGCAATTGAAAAGAAGCTTCAGATAGAGTTGTAAACTGGGGAAGATAATAGGAGGCGGACCTTACTTCTCGTTCGGCCTGAAGAACGGCACAAGGAAAGGGGTCCACCGGGTAGATTCTCCCTAAAGGGTTGGGGGGAATTGATCAAGAAAAAAAGAAGACAGAGAGCTCTCGAAGGGGGAGACTTTGGAGTAGACTCGACTATGAGAAGGGGAACTTGTGATATTACCAAA
>Ga0179593_1591366_pt1 | contig 12037 bp, 10 predicted proteins | sample CZODoug2_1_08_16_FD_185931 | JGI IMG/M metagenome (GOLD analysis project Ga0179593, IMG submission 185931) | Vadose zone soil fungal communities from Angelo Coast Range Reserve, California, USA - CZODoug2_1_08_16fungal (PacBio error correction) | ecosystem: Environmental > Terrestrial > Soil >...
AAAGAAAAAGGGACTCCGGCGGGCGACTCATAACGGCCTTCGACAAAAGGGGGTGTTGTCGTCGTAAAGCTCACCGGACGTAGTTAACGGGGGCGGCTTGTGAAAATTGAGACGATATTCGTACTGAAAGAACGAAAAAAAAGATGCGTTCAACGGTGCACGTTGGAAATCCAAAAGAAAAGCGGGGGAACAAACCTTTCAGGCCATGTTAAATCGAAGGAAACGTAATAATTGAGTAATGCCAAGGGAAACCAGGTACTTGGAAATAAAAAGGCGAACTGGAGGGGACCTCCAGCGAAAGAATCGCGGGGGGGGAAAAAAATTCGCTAACGGGGGCGGTTTCCAACCTTGCTCAAAAAACAGAAGGGACGCAACTCGGTAACCTACCAGAGCACCAGGGAGAAAAACCGGAAAGGTCTTTCGAAATAAAAATTACTCTTAAAAGTGAGGGAGGAAAAGAGGGGGGACGACCAATGGATCGGAGCAGTAAACCCGCACAAAGGGGAAAGACTGGGGACGTCGCAAAAATAACGGGCCAAAGGAAACAAAGTCAAGTCTGGAGGAAAAAAAAAAACAACGTGAGGGGCAAGAAGGAAAAAAAAAAAAACCTATCATTCTTAGGCGTTCGCTGGAAAAAAAACCTGGAAACCAAGGAGAGGACCATAAGAAGAAAAAAGGGGGTTCCTTCGGAAAAAACCGTCCTGTTCTGAGGGGGGGTGGGGGGACCGTAAAATTGTCGTCTTTGGAGGAGGATTGTCGTTTGGAGGGACCGGTATCCTTAGCTCAAAGGTCGCTTGAAAAAACTGAGGAAGTAGGGGGGGGAGGTGGATTCCCCGTAACCGACAAAGTTCCGCTCCAGTCTGGGTAGAAGGGCCGCGCAAAATTTGGCCCGCAAAGGGGGCCAGGTCCTGTTTCTTAGTGGTAATGCCAAAGAAAACCCCGCCTCCAAAAGGGCGTGGGCCATCGGCGGAAAAAGAAGGTAAAAGGAAGAAAGAAAAACACGGAAAAAAGAAAAAGGACCCTTAGGGTTAAAAGCAGAAAAAAACAAATGAGTCCACCCTCGCAGGCCCGTTCCAGAAAGAAAAAAAAAGAAATTACCAAGCAGGGGGACGCACGGAAAAGTGACGAACAGAGGGGGGAACAACCCCTCGGCGAAAGGCGGGGGGGAAGACGAAAAACAAAAAAGGAAAAAAAGCTCCGGCACAAAACACCAAAAAAATGAGAGCCGCCTGAAAGTAAAAGAAAAGACCAACGGCTGAACGATTCGGTGGGGGGAAGTTTACTCATTCAACAAGAGGTGTCGCAAAAGAAAAAAGAAGAAAACACATTGGTAAGGGGGCGAGGCAAAAAAAATGTTGTCACAAAAAAAAAATTCTGGGTCCGGTCGAGGAGGAAAAAAATTGTAGCCCTTCCGGGTCATTCCCCAAGCCCTTGAAAACAACAAAAGGGAAAGACCGTGAAAAAAGGAAAAAAGTTCGAAAACGGGGTTGGTGAGCCGGGTCTTCACGCGAAAAAAAAGTAAAGGGTCCCGTATGGCCCGGCGGTTTTGGACAAAAAAACACGCTCGTGGGAAGACCAGGAAGCGGCCGGACCCCAGGACTGAAAACGGGGCGGGATGCCGAACGAAGGCGAGTAAAAAAAGGGGAAAACATACGGCCTTTTGGGGGGGACAAGGCCGGCCTCCCGGGCGGGAGAACACATATTTGAATTTGCAAGCAAAAAAGGCCGGGAAACCCTGCGCGAAAGGACCGTTCAGGGAAAAAGAGGTAGAACATGGGTCCAGGGTGTTAACGCGCACGCAGCAGAAAACGGTGGCAACCCCAGATCCAAGCCGAGAAGGCGACGGCCAGGGAGAAGTGAAGGATGGTGTGGAGCAAGAGAGAAGGTCACACCGTAGGTCCGGGTGGGGAGGGGGGGAAAAAAAAAGCAACTGCGAGGGGAAAGAGGGAAGGGAAAATCCCAAAGCCTGGGGGTGATGCGGGTGACGACCGCGTGGAAGGACGGGAACTGTGGGTTGGAAAAAAAAAAAACCCCCCTTTCAAGGGACGAAAAGATGAAACATGGGCTGCCCTGCGGAGAGGGGAAAGGTGGAAGGAAATTCTTTTGCTGTCGGCCTCTCCTTGGGACTGTCCAAAAGGGGAGAAAAACCGTAGGTCCCCACCCAAAACCACTTGGGAAACCGGGGACACACACGTTCCGTAACGGACTTCCTGAAAAGGGAACGGGCAGCACTCCGGGTCCCATCGAGTTAGGGGGATTTTTCATTCTAAGAAGAGAAATTTCGCGCGATGTGGAGTGGGGCCGTGAGCGGCCGTGATAAAGTTGGGGGGAACCAAGACCCGGAACAAAACAAACAGCTCCCGGCACGGGGAAACTTCCTCCCGGTCTCATGTGCCGCCCAAATTAAGTTGGGTGTGGAGGGCCGTCCTGTAAGGTGGCCTTAGAAGAGAAAATGTTGGCAGGAACGCTCGAGAGACCCGAGAGAAGAGTCCCGTACCACCCACATGAGCCCCGGAGGGAAACCCATTAAAAAATATCCTTCCCAGGACACAATCCCGTGTGGGGGTCGAAGGTAAACCCCCATTCAGAAAGGCCATAACAAAATAACCTTTTCTCCCTCGGAAACCCACGGAGCAGGAGGGGAATGACAAAAAAGGTTCACTACTGGCGAACCCCACCGTTCCCCACGGAAAGAGAGACCTGAAGCTGCCGGATCCTGATCGTGGGGACAAAGGTCCCACCGATTTTAACCTTGAACGGGGGGGGGGGAAAGGAAAACTTTTAAGCAAGGGGCCTCCCACCCAAAAGGTGAAAAAGTCCTGGTGGCCTTACTGGAAAAAACAAACACAAAAGCGCCGAGGCCACGAGGGGAAAAAACTGCCCGAAAAAATCGCAGACCACACGAACAAAAACCTCCTTTCCCGGCCGACAAAACCGGCGCTTAAGGGGATGAAAACACTATCAAAGGGGACTCTCCTTCCCTACGAAAAGCAGCCTCCGGCAACCCCTCCCCTCCGGGGAAAAAAATCCCTTAAAAAAAGGGGGGAAAACCTCATAAAAAAGAGAACCCCTTGCTCCCAGGGCTCTTAAGCTCCTTCCACTAAACATCATGCCCCGTTCCTACCCAACGGGGGGCCCCCTCCATCGACATCAGGTGGAACTGAGAATCGTAACAGACCTCCACAGAAGAGACAAACCTCAGGTTGAGGGGGCACCGGGAAAAAAATTCCCCCCCAGAAAGAAGGGAAAAATTCTGAAAAAGTCAAAGAACAACAAAGTAGGAGGAGTGAAATAGAGGGGGTCCCTCAAAAAAAAAAGTGAGGAAAATGAGGAAGGGGTTTGCAGAGAAAGCTCGTGGGAAGGAAAAGGGGGGAACCCTTGTTGCGGCCCACTCTCTACGTAGAAGTTTCCGTGCCGGGGGCCGGTCCTTGAAGGTTGTGGGCGGGAATTCAGTTCAGAGGGGGGGACCGCCTACAGGGGTTTCCCGGGAAAAAGCCTTTTGGGAGGAAAGGTCGGAAATTTACCGGGTTTAATCAGATGGGAGTCATTGGAGGAGTGGAACACTCTTGGGCCATCGGAAAAAAAACCAGGGAAAAGTTGAAATGAGCCCCCAAAAGGGGTGGTGTATCTCTGCCTACCAAGAGGGGACTTCAAAAAAAAGGGGGAGTAGGTCATGGTCATCTTTTCTCGTCGTAGGTGTTCGGCTGGCAAAAACCGAAACTGTTTTCGAAACGCCGGACCAGTATCCCGGGAAATTCCACCACCCAGAAGGGGGGCCCGGGGATGTTCACCCCAAACCTATCCAGTCTTGACGGCCGGGAGGGGGGGGGCCGTTCTTTCACCAGAAAAAAAGGCCAGCCAGTAAGGGGAAAAAAAAAAAGTACGGGGAAAAAACGGCGGGGTTTCGTGGGGGGTCGCCCAGTGGGGAATCGAGGCAGTTCATGTAAACGGGGGGTTTCGGGGGCCTTTGGGGGGGGGGGGGGAGGGGGGAAAATGGAAGAGAACAGGGGGCGGGGGAGAGTTCCTTTTTTTTTGGTCGCTCGGGAGGGGGGGGGTACGAAACCGGTGGGAAAAACTTGGTGAAAATAAGGGACCTTGTTTTTAAACAACCCTGGAAGGTCGAAAGCGGTTCAAAAGCCCCAGAAAAAAAGAAGGGTTAAAAAAAAAAGGGCTTACCGAGGGGGAACGGCCGGGGAGGGGGGGGGACTTCTACGCGGGAAAGTGGTAGTGGGGGGGGAAAAGGCTACAGAAAACTGGTCCACGTCAACGGCAGGGGAAAAAAAAGGCTGGAGACAAAAAAGCAGCTGCTTCGCAAAACCGGGGGGCCCAGTGGGGACATTCTACTCGGGCCGGTTGGAAATAAAAAAAAAAAATCATCCGCAAGGGGGGACCTTCAACACCTACGAGGAAAGGGATATCTCGTGGGAACATCATCAATGTGGCATGGAGCCATCATCGCCGCAAAATCACCGAAGGGGGGGGTTCCACCAATTGAATTGTGACTCCAGATTTACCCAGGGGGGGGGAGGGACGAAATTTCTATCGCCCGGAAAAAACCACAGTGGGCCAATGCTTGGGGTCCGGAGGGGAAGCCGACAATAATGGGTCTACACCCGGTTGGACCGGCACAGGTTCCCAAAGTTCGTGGGGTGAGTTTCGGGGGCCCGAAACCGGGAAAAGGAGCTCGAAACCATTAGCAGAGATGGGGGCAAAAAGGGAGCCGGGAGAAAACGGGAACGGGAAGAGTCGTCCTTAATTTCGGAGGCCTCTACTTCAAGGGGGGGGGGGAAGTAGGGGCCGCCGTGGGCGGGGGGGAAGGGCCCCCGAGAGTTGGAAAATCCTTGGCCCCCACTAGTGAGACAACGTTAGGGAGGCAAGTCCCTCCTAAAAAATCGGAGGAAAAGGACCCCGGGAAAAGCCCTGTAGGAGCGGCCCGTCAGGGAACCGGGGGGTGGATCTTTCCCAAGGTGACCTGAGTCTTACGAAAAAAGAAGAAAACCTCGGAAAGATGGCTCTCCGTAACAAGGGCACGGAAAAAGGCCTGCGGAAGGCACTTCGAATGGGCACTATTTGTGAAACCGGGGAGGGGGGGACGGGGGGGAAAAATACGCCTAAAAAAGTCCAGTGAACGAGGTAGGGGGGGTGTGTCTCCGGAAATCTCCGAGGGGTGGGGGGCCAAGAAAAAAAAAAAAAGGAAAAAAAAGTTTTCTGAGGAAAGAGGTCCCCGCCTGCCCCACGCAGATTTGGCTAAGAGTGAGTCCACTTTCCAAACAGGCGTCACGCGTAAGGGGGGGGGAAGAAACTCTGGGGGGTCTATGTGGAAAAACGAGTGGTGGTCAAACGGAGCGTTGGGGAAAAGGTCCATCAGTACAGAGGGTTGCAAAAAGAGGGGGGAAACGCCTCGGAATCGGGCGTGAGGGGGAACTCCTACGCAGCGGCAAAGGGACCAGGCGGAAGGGGGAAGGCAGCACAAAAAAGTGCGTACACCCCAGGGTCGGACTAAAAGTCAAGAGAAAAAAAAAGAAAGGGAACAGTGGCAGACCGGACCAGAAAGGCCTCCTTCTACAGGGAGAACAGCACTTAACTCCAAGAAAGAGGAAACGGACGGCCCCCGAAACGGGGACACCATGTTCTCCTAAGGCCGGCCCTTTCACAGGAAGAGGAAAGAGGGGATCCGAAAAGGCGGCAAAAGGGGAAATCTCCGTTTTTGGCTGGGGACCGGCAAGGGAAACTGAAGGGTGGGGCTGAACGGGCCGTATTATGGGGAAATGATAAGAAGGGGTCGGGGTTGAAGGGAGACCGATCATGTGAGGAGTCTACCGAAAACTCTTTCAAAGAGAAACTCTTTATAGGGGGGGGATGCCAACATCCTGGCAAAACTGGGCGGTCTGTTCTTTGAAAAATCCCGAAAAGGAAAGAAAAGTGACCGGAGAAAACCAAACGAAGGGGGAGAACGGTAACCGCCAGCGGCACGAGACGCCGGTTTCGAGGGCACGTAACGGGTCAGGGGGAGAAAAGATCGAAAGACCGGACCGGGGGAAGGACTGGTTTTCGTCGCGGAGGCCCGGGAAAGTGGCCCCGTCATCTCAAAAAAAGGAAGTCGACTAATAAAAAAAAAAAAAAAGGTCAAAAAAAAGACGAAAAAAATCCAAAGGGGAGACCCGGACGACCACAAAAAGCCAAATTTTTTGGGCGAGGGGGGGAAAAACCAGGGGGGAAGTCAAACAAGGAAGAACAGTCGGACAAGGGGGAAAAAAAAAAAAGAGACGGAGGACGAATGCGAAAACTAAAGGAGGGAAAATATAGAGATGGAAGTCCTTCCTTCAGGAAGCGGGGGGAGAATTCCAGGGGTGGAGGAAAACCTGCATGGAAAAAATGGGGGAGTGACGTCCGGGGCCGGCCAAAGCCCCACACATGACGGTGAGTCTTGGTGGTGCAAAGGTTAAGTCGAGAGGAGGGGGGGGGCGGGGGAAGAGGGGGGGGGGGGGGGGGGGGGGGGGGAGGGGGGGGGGGTAGATTGCTGGGGGGCAGACATGCACTTTGCCAGAAAAAACGCGCCGAAACGGGAAAGGCACCGAGGGGCCGTAAAACAAAAAGGGGGGGAAAACCCTTCACAAAATCGAAAAGGTTCAACGTTGCAATACAGGTTACGGGGAAAAAGGAAAGCTTCTCCCTTCAAGGAGCGGGTGTCGGCGAAGGGGTTGCCCAAAGAGGAAACCCGTCGCTGTGCGGAATACCGGCCATTATGAGACAAATGAAACGAAGGAAGAAAAGGCGGGGGTCCAATTACCGAAAACGAGTGAGTGAGGGGAAAGAACGTTTCGGTCCAACCGGAAAAGGAAATCGGGATCATTACCCTCCGAAATCCAGGCAAATGTCAGAAACCCACCTACGTGAAAAATCCCCGAGGCCGCCTCAACCAGGGAAAAGAATGAAATCACGGAAAGGGGGGAGTTGAATTGGCCGGGCCCGGCTTCTTTAAAGGCCATCCAAGGGAGGACTGGGCCCGTCCGGGGAAGTTCTGCGAGGAGGGGGGTCTGTGTTTTCTTGTAGATGTAGACTGGAAGAAGTATCCTTAAAAAAAAAAAACCGTCAAAAAGGGGGCTGGGGATTTGGAGGGTCAAGGGAAAGGGAAAAGTTGTTTTCCGCCACAGGGAGGGCCGCAGAACGCACGAACCCAGTGGAAAAAAAAGGGGCCTAGGTCGGCGGAAACTAGAGAAAGGGAAAAAAGACTAGGGGGGAACAACCGCGGTGAAAGGCCAAGATTTATGAATGGGAGGTGGAAAGACAATTGAAAAGGTCGGGGGAACAAACACTCGTGACACAAAGACCATCCCAAAAAACACCCCATTCAAGGGGAAAAACAAAAACCGTTCCCCTGAGGGGGGACCTTGTGACTGAGGTGGAAAAAAAAACCCTCGTCCTGCAGGGGGGGACAATACATTTGCAAAAGAAACACAAAGGAGGAAATCACGGGAGCCGCCCCCCCAAATGAAAGACGCGCCGGGCCACCAAGAAAAACGAACCCAAAGAACCAAAAAAGCGGTGACGAAAAGAGTAGGGTGGGGAAAAACCAAAGGGGGGGAAAACGCGGTTCCGCAAGGGTTCGTGATCTGAGAGGGGAAGGGGTGTCAAAACAAAGGGCCACGTCGGGTCAAAAAAGCAGGAGGGCACAAGGGGCCGTCGAATTATGAGGCCGTCCCTAGAAACCTGCCGCAGGGGCCTGACCATTTACTCGAGGCGGAAGGCCCAAGTTCGGGGGGAGGGGGGGGTTGGGAAAAAAAAAGCGAGTCAGAAAAAGTCCGAGTGGGCAAAAAAAAAAAGGGAAGGTTGCCGGAAACCAATAGGAAGAACTGCCTCCACGGGCAACCACAGGGACCCCTGACACGAAGGAAATTCACACGAAAAAAGAAAAGACCGCCGTGGAAAGTGGGGTTGCCGCACTTCTAAACGGAACTCCAAGAAAGTTAGCACCGTGAAGAGCCGTCAAACCCTCAAGAGCAAAAGAAACCGGGTTGGCAGGAAAGGGACCTTAAAGAGTGATGTCTGCCTATCGCACCGAAAAAAGCATCCCAAATTGTTCCGGTCTCGAAACACCCTCAAAAATTGCGGAAAGATTTACAAAGGGGGTTTTTACAAAAAGAAGTCGGTGGGGCACACTAGCATAGGACCAAGGGGGCTCAAAAAGAGCTCTCCGTTTGTCACAGAGGGGGTGGACACAAGAGGACTGGTCTTAAAAGAACTGGGGGAAAAAACAGGCCCAAGCGAGGCCAGGGGGTCAAGGGGCCGGGACTAAGTGCCGCCGCGAAAAGCAGTGTGCGAACGGGGAAAGTTTCCGGGGGGGGTTGTAGAAGGTCTCTCTCCCCGTTCGCAGCCCACCCGTACAAAAACAATCACCACGAGAAGTGACACTAGTTCCCTTAAACTTACCCGGGGGGGGAAAGAAGGACAGCCCGGGAAGGACACGGTCCCTTTGGAAAAGGGAAGTCAAGGGTTCAGGGGGGGGTCCCCCACAATTACATCTTAGCCGGGAAACCGGCCTTAAGCCAAAGATCCCAAAGGGGAACGGGAGCCGACCCCCACAAACACCAATCACAACCGAAAAACGATCACGCCCCGGGGTCCTGAACACCGGAAAAAGTAACCCATGGCAAGAGTGGGTGTCCCTGCCGCTTCTTCCCGGTCGAAAAAACCCTTAAATGGGACCAGGGGGCACTAAGAGGAGGCTACCGTTGGTGTCCCTCCATGGCCAGAATCTCCCTTAGGGCAGCATGGGGACAAGGTTTGGTGTGGAACCTTCATGGGTCACTTCCTCCTGGAAGTCGTTGGGAAGTCCCATTTTGGCGTAACGGGAAAAAAACCATAACAAACCTACTGGTAAAACACCGATGGGCCGGAACTAAGGAGGAGAGGGCTAAAAAAGAACAAACAAACAATCCACCACACCGTACGAGTTCATGGGAATCTCACGCACCCAGCGGACCACTCGAAGCTTTCTCAGAGAAAAAACCAGCCCGGGGGTAACTGCAAAAAAAGGACACGACTTAAATCCTCGAGAAAGGAACCGGAAATCCGCGGTAAGCTGGGAAACCAAAAACGGACGCAAAGAGACGGGGCCTTCCCGGGCCACCCTCCAGAACGGCCCGCCCGCCGAAAGGACCCTGCCGTCAAGCAGGAAACTCAAGGACCGCCGGCCCCAGGGAAAGTCACTCCCTCAAATCCCTATCGGGTGAACAACAGCAAAAGGTCTCAGATCAATTGGTAATGTCAACCAAAGGGGAGTTCCCCAAAAAAGGGTCAACTAGTGAGAAAAAGTCTCTACAGAAAAAAAAAAAAAACAACACAAAAAAGGGAGGAGGAAAGGAAAGATAGGTCAACTCGTCGGACCAGAATTTGGGTCGAAAAAACATTCTCTGGAGACGGGGGGTGTGACTCTGAGGAGAGTGCCTGAGTGGTAACACGGCTCGGTCCGCTAGGGGGGGAATTTTTTCAAAAGAACCGTGAGGGGGGGAGTCGGGGGCCACACGAAAGGACCGGAAAGAAGTTGTTTCCGTCTGAGGGTGGGGGACAACCCCAGGTTGGTACAAATAATGGCGGGTGCGGCTTTCAGAGGTGTCGGGGCGCAAAAAAACGGTCGGTAATCAAGGAAACGGAGGGAGCGCGGGCCGGAGGGGGTTGGCGAGGCGGGTGACTTAAAAAGGGCAAAACCTCACGGGTGGGAGTTGAAGGTAACGGCCACCAGGGACGTTGTCCAAGAAAGGGCCAATTATCACAGGGAACAGGAAAAAACACCCGGAAGTTGAAGCGCAGAGAAGAGGCGGAGGAGGGGAAGCATTCAACCAGGGCAAACAAAGAAGACCCGACATTTCCGTGGCAACCTCTGCGGAAGGCTGGGGTTCAGCCACAAGGGGAAAAGGGAGGGAGGGCGGCCTCACTGCGGGGGGAGGGGGGCGTGTGTGTGGAGGAAGGCGGACGGCAAAAACGTCAGAGGGGTGGGTCTGAAGAGGGTGGACTGTGGACTAATGGGGGGGGAGGAAGAAGTGGTCCTAAAGGACGGGCAGTTGGTTAACACCGGCAAACTCCAAGACTTCTTCCCGAGGACCTGAAAAAAGGGGGGGCCTCTCTTGACAGAAGGGCAAAAGGAAAACAAAAGGTGACCGCCGTAGTCCGGGGGGGGAAAAAGCTAGCGATGGGGTCGGGGAAAAAAAACCGGCAAAAAAAAATCGCAACCCACGATGGAAGAGGCCTCAGGAGAAAGAATAATCGTGGCCCAATGGAAAAAAATTGCCCTCTAAAGGCCGGGTGGATTTAGCGCGGGGGGTTCAAAAAGGAACCAGGAGATCAGTGCGAACGAGGCCGGGCAACCCAGAACGGGATGGTCCCAAAGGGGACCAAGAAGGGCCCCACGGGACGCGGACCGCCAACGGGAACTAAAAGGGGGAAAAGTGGCTGCGGCGTCGGCAAAACAATTCAAATCAGAGGACCGGCGGGAGGCCAGAAAACACAAGTTTAGCAGGGTACAGTTTCCCGACGGGCCAACAAAATCATTTCTAAAGTAAAAAAAGTACTGGGGTTCACGCAGGGGGGAAGACTTAATCAGAAGGGACCTAAGAAAAAAGCTTAAATTATTGGATGAAAACGTACTGACGTTTACTGACGGATTGTGGGAAGAAATTAAAAAAGTTCTGACGGACCCCCGAAGGAGGGGGGGGCCCTTCAAAACCAACCGGGCTGCAGCTGAATTCCGGACAGTTAGAGTAACCCCTGAACGTACATCCTAACCCCCAAGTTCGTAACTGGGTGGCCCCTAGCCGGTGGGGGGTAAAGGACCTGATTTACTGACCGAAAGTATCGGCCGGGAGCCCCTCGAAGACGGGCACGGGGGGGACAGGCGATGACCAGAGAGGAATGTGAGCCAGTGGGAAGCTTTGGAAGGGAAGAAAAACTAAAAAAAATCAATTCTTTGTCGGGGTCCTTGTTGTGAAACGGCGCTCCTCAAAAGGGGGGGCAAAAAACGTGTGTGATGTCCGAGGACCGGACGGGGGCAATCACATAGCACGGTCACAAGCGTCACGCGGAACTTGCCGTGCAATATTGAAAAACGTTCGAGGGAAGCTATGGGGGGGGTTCCAACCAGGGAGAAGGGAATTTCAGTTTAAACCCCCAGAACACACCTCGGGCCTCAGGAGGTGGGCCAACATCGCGGGAAAAAAAAGCAGGGACCAGACAGCGGCATGCGGGCCCAAAGAGAGAGGGGAAAACCCAAAAGCCGGGAGAAAAACAAACTGCGGCCTGGGGAAAGAAACCGAAAAAAAGGGGGCGAGAGGGGGGAAAAGAGCGAAGGAGAAAACGAAGAAAGCCGACAAGGCAACCAAACCTACCATCAAAGCGAGCTGTGAAGTCACCAGACGAGATGGCCGCCCTACTTCGGAAGGAGCGAACTCCCACTTAAAAGGCTCGGAAAGGACACAGCGGGCGCTGTCCGACCAAAATCGGGGGGAATGCGAAAAAGGATTTTTTGGGACGGAAGGGATGGAAAAAAAGGGGGGGTTTGAGGGGCTCCCGATCAGTCGCTCTACAGACTTTAAAAGAGAAAGAGGGGTGGAAGTGGAGATGGCGTCACAGGTGGGAGCTGGTTCGTTGGGGCTCAGGGAAGGACTCCAGAGGGGGGAAGCAGCGAAACCAACCCGACGGGAACCTCCAGCTGCCGGGCGAAGAGACGGGGTTTCTAAACTGGAAAAAGTAACGGGTGTAAGGGAGACCCTGAGCGGCCATTGACAAATCGGGGGCATACCTTGTTCGGCGCGTATTGCACTTGGTGGAAAAAAGAAGCTCCAAAAACACCGACGATCAGAAAAAAAAACTTCAACCGGAAAACAAGACGACAACCGGTCCCGAGAATTGGGGATGCCTTCCAGGACAAAGAAAAAGACAAACTCAAGTTTGTCGACGAAAAAAAAAAAAAAAAAAAAAAAAAAACAAAAAAAAAAAAGAAAATGGAGGGGGAAAAACTGAAAAAAAAAAAAGAGACGAATTA
>Ga0179593_1482839_pt1 | contig 12036 bp, 12 predicted proteins | sample CZODoug2_1_08_16_FD_185931 | JGI IMG/M metagenome (GOLD analysis project Ga0179593, IMG submission 185931) | Vadose zone soil fungal communities from Angelo Coast Range Reserve, California, USA - CZODoug2_1_08_16fungal (PacBio error correction) | ecosystem: Environmental > Terrestrial > Soil >...
AAAGACAAAACGACCCATTAATAAACAATAGGGGTACTAAGCGGAAACATCATGATCCGAGTCGAAATTTCGAAGACAGAAGACCGGGGGGGGGTGAAAATTGAGGAAAATGGCCCCACTAATGTGTTCAGGGTAGCTGTGCAGGTCAAAAAGACCACTCTTCTGTCAGTAAAACTCGCACTAGGGGGGGCCGAGGGGAGGAAAAACGCGAGAATTCTGGGGAAGTCTCCCTGAAGGGGAATGCCATAGGGAAGTCTCCATAAAGGAACATTCGTTGAAAGAAACCGGTCTACGATGCAGGGGGCTGGGGATGTGACAGAGTCCGTCCAACGTCGACTAAGCTGGGGCCCCACACCCACAGCGACTACCCAACAGTAAAGGCGGTACATGCACAGACAGATGATACACTCAGATGGAAAACTTCACAGTAAACCACAATACCAAAAAAACAAAAGAGCACTCAGAGAGCTTCGGTTTGAGCCGGAACAGAAAAAACGGGAACTCTCACCGTAAAACCCCCAAAAAAAAGATCAAAGCACGGAAGGGAAACCAATTCGTGCTTGGAAAGGTGGGGGGAACAATAGGCTACGACCGGGGAGGGGGTGGGGCGGGTGTGCTAAAAACCGCTGGCAACGGAATCCCTCTTTGTGTGTTCCCCCCTTTTCAAAGGGTGGAGTCATTTAGGGGTCGGTACAGGATTAAGGGGGTGAAACCAACCCCTAAAGGAAGAAAGGTTTGTGGAGAGGGGTTTTTGGAGGTAAAGTTCAGAATGAACAGGTGCGTCATTTCTACCTAGACACACGAGGATATGAGCAACACCCGCCTTGAAAGGAAACATACGCTTAGAAGACGCTCGTTCGTGGTGATCGGGGGAGGTTTTGGGCTGGGCCTGGGAAGAAGTCACTTGGGGGGGGAAAGGGTCATCCAAGAGCAAACTAACGCGGTGGGCGACTTCAGAAGGGGCGCCGATGTTTATAAGAGCAACAGTGCTCAGAGACGCGCCAAGGCACGATTGGGAGGGGAAAGGGGGATCTTAGTACTGGGAACTTCTTGAGACCCATCAAGCCCTTAGGTGAACGCCTGGAGCCGGTCAAGCGAATCTTAAAAATCCGGAGCGAATGCCATTTAAAGGGCATAAAAAAAAAACGAGAAAACGCGGAACTTTGTAGACGAGCTGAGGGGCAGCAGGGAGGGCAGGGAAAACCGGGGCTGGGTGAGGGAAACAGGGAGGAAATTTGTCGTAAAAAACTGAAAGAAAAGCACAAATGCGTAAAAACCTGGAAACGACTTGACGGAGATGGGCATGCGGTGACGGAGACGTACTAAAAAAGAAGGGGGGGGTCGCAAAGGGGTGTCCAGGATTAAGTGCACTGAGGTCAAGAAAAGGGAACTATCGTGACAGACATACGGGATAGCCAAGCCAAAAGAGCAGGGGTCAAGCTGTACCGACGTACGCATCGGAAACGGCAAGCCTGGGAAAATCGGAGAGGACTTAAGTCTGCTTCCCGCTATCCATCGGAAAAAACACACTGTTGAGGTGATGGGTCGAAAGGCCCAATTAACTAAATGGCCTAAAAACGCCAAATCGGACGGGCGGTATCGCTCATAGTGAGGCTAGGGGAACTCAAAAGGTCAACAGGTGTGGCGGAAGGACCGATAGTCCTCGGACCGTCTGTGAGGGGGAGAAACCGACGGGAAGAACTACCGAAACTGACTCAGAAGGACTCAGGTTCAGAATAGAAAAGGGGGGGAGGAGCACCAGAAAAAATCAGCTGGGGATAAACGTTCTGGTAAAAAACTTTCGGGAAAAAAAAAAAGTGCATAACTCCCAGAAGAGGTAAAAAAGCGGAGAGGAAAGAAAAAACTCAAATCATACCTAGGGGGGCTCTGCAAAACAATCAGCTCTCAGACGCTGCCCGATAGAAGAGGGTGCGCGATCTACGAGGAATAGAAGACACAGCTTAGCTGAGATCTGTCTCCTCGACCGCGTAGCTCGTCTAGTCGCATGTCACCAGTGGCAAAAAGGGGTGCAATTGTTGTTGCGAAGGTTTAACGCAATCTAGAAGGGAAATCTGGACGGTAGGCGCATGTGCCTACAAGCTATCGCGCTCGACGGGGGGGGTGGGTCAAACAGCATTGGCGCCGGGCTAAGAGCTAAGGCATATCCTCAGGAACCAAACAGGGAAGGAGAGTCGAGAGAGAAGGCCGAGCACAAGGCGACGAACCCCCATCGGTGGCTATGATTGGGGAAAGAAGATAAAGGCTGAGACGTCAGGAGTGGCAGAGGGGGAGCCTGGTAGACCAATCAAAACAAGAGGGGCGGCTCAGGGGGGAAGAAAACGAAAAGTGAAGGACCGTCTAAGAACAATGGAAATGTGACGGTTTCCGCGGTAACGTGCCGCGCATCGCAAGGTCAAGAACAACGATTTGAGAAAACAAGCCAAGAGGAAAGCCACGACTAAAGATGGAAGATCCGGCGATCGCGGAACGTCGGCCAAGGGGGTGAAGAAAGAGGGGGAGCCGGAGGAAACATGTAATCGCGTTAGGGGAAAGAAAAAACAACGGGGGGCACGAAAAACGAAAGTCTGAAGTAGGGTCGGTTGGAAGGCAGGGTAAGGAGGTCCCACGCGGCCCACAAAGACACTCCGCCCGTCCATAAGTTGCGGGCTTTGTAGACGTCAAAAGCGAGAGGGGGGGTCTCATCTCTTTAGAAAAAGTCCCCCGAGTTTCAGGTGTCGTTGTTCCTTACGACCGGTTGGATTTGGAGGAGACAGCAATACACAAAGTGGTTGCACGATGGGACGGCGACTTAAAACCCAGAAAGGGCTCAGGGACAAGGACGGTTCCAGAGGAACCTAAAAGATGCCTAGGCGGGGGGCTTGGGTGGTCGCGGGGGGCAAAAAAATGAGGAGAAGGGGGTGCAGCAACAGAAAAAGGCCCTTACAAGTAACAACCGGGTGGAGGTTTTGCATTAAAAAAAATCAAGACTCTCAAAATCTTCACCAAACAACCGGTCGGACGGGGAAGTGTGTGGAAGGGAAAGACCAGGAAGAACTAGAAGGGACGCCCCGGCCAAGGTAGAAGTCAACGTTTCACGCTCGAACTACAATAATACGGGGATGGGGGTGGCAGAACGGATCGTTTTCGATAGGGGATGAGTTGAAGACCCTCCTCGGCAAGCAACGGTAGCGGGAAGATCCTATCAAATATAGGCCTCCATTACTGAAGAGTTGGCGGATTTAAAAGGGCCCGCTATAGTTAATAATCGGAGCCGGGGAACCGGGAGGGCTCATCAAAAGGAGGGGTGTCCTTGGGGGAGCCCAGGAAAGGCATTCAGCTCAGCCGAAAGGTAAAGCCCTGCCCGCATAAAAACGAAACGCAAAAAGGGGATGGGCCGACTGGCATGGCGGTGAAAAAAAAAACGATCAGAGTGGGTCAGATAGTAAAGAACTTGGACAAATAATCGGGGCAGGTCAAAACCGATCACACAACCATTCGACAAAAGTCAAAAAGGGTCAATCACCTGAGATACGGACAGGGGACGGAATGAAAGGACGAAACGCCTATCAAAAGGGTGGTTGGACATCAAGGCGGAAGGGGGGGGGAGAGAAAGAAAGCCGGACAGGCTTTAGCAATTCTCTTGAAACACGGAGAAAAACGGGGGTAACCAAGGGGAAAAAATCGCCTGAAGTGAGAACCGTGCGGGTTCGAAGGTCGGGTGGAAGAGGAACAAGGACGGAATAAAGCGCGGACACAAAAGGACGGTGTCTGGCGGTCGCATGGCCTTTCCGGTTGAAGTATTCTGGGGGTCATCTTTAGCTAACTGAGCAGACTCGTTTAACTTGTCTAAAGCCTTTCTAGACTAGGTTCTGTCTCTTCAGGGGGATCTCGCTTTCATAACTCGTCCCTCGGCCTCCATTCGTTAAAGACCAGGAGGGGAATCCAAAATCCCAGCGAATCCGTGATTCGGGGGAGCGACTTCAAGCTTAAACGGGAGCCCAAAAAAAGGGTTATACCCTGGGAAGCAGGAATCGCTCCGCAGGGACGCGGCCAAGACTTGTATTGGCTACATTGCGCGGGAGTTCTAGCTTCTGAGGGGCAAAATATTCTGCTTTTTGCCTCACATCATCTTCTAAATGTCAACAAAGGTAGACTAACATGATATGCGCTACCGGTCGTAATAGGGGGTATGCCCCACCGGTGAAAAATTGGATCTCTAAGAAAACCAACACTAGGGGGGAGAGAAAAACACGAAAACGAAGAGAACTACAGAACAAGCGACGGGTCGAGCACAAGGAAAAAAAAAAAGTCGAGGCAAGGGGGAGGACGCAGCAAGATTCAAGTGGCGGGGCCGCCGAAGGAGAACGGGGGACGCCTAGAAAAGCCCACATCTGGTCGGGAACTCCCTCGTTCCAGGAGGGGGAGGAAAAAAATGCAATCTTCCAGGTGGGCCACTTCGGGGAAAAAAGAAAAAACGGAAAGTCACGATCCAGGTTAGGAAGAGCTCCACCACCCACGCTCGGCCGCTGGGGGATTAAAAGAAAAAAAGGGGAAGTCGCGAAGCCCGCTCCGAAAAGCGAGGAAGAAAGTACAAAAGAGAGCCAGCGCTCAGTCAGAAGGGCCGGGGAGAAAGTAAACCCACCTAAAAATAGCCAAACGAACACGCAAATAAAGACACGAAGGGGGGGTAAACCTATTAATCATCAACCGAAAACAGCAAGCGTGCACGCGATGTCCCAAAAACCCTTGGGGGACCAATAAAGGCCCGGGAGGGGGTGAAAGGAATGTTGGACTTCAAAACGAAGGGCCGAATCTCTGTGGGGACCACCACATGGAAATGGGGGCAAGGGCTGGGGGGGGAAGGGAAACTGAGGAGGGTCTGCCTGAAACAACTTTCGAGGGGGGGCTGGAAACTGGGTTTTTTTCCGTCCGAAAAAGAAGTTTGGGCACACAAAGGGGGGTTTAGGGCCTATGCTATTTCTTACCTCCTACCGGATCCACACCGTGATGGCCGAGCACACCAGCCACTCAAAGGGTTTGGAAGAACGGGCTTGAAAACATACTCATACCGATTTCAACTCTTATGGAGTTATCAGGTGCGGGTCGTTGATCGCGGCGGAAATGTGCCGGCCTTGAACGGAAGCAATGGGGTCGGAAAAAGAGTCACCACTTACGCTGGGGGGGAGGCGCAAGGCAGCGACGATGCACTAATTTCTCTCAGGGGGGCGCAGCCTCCGAACAACGAAGAACCAGCCCACTCGTGGCGGAAGGCGAGTTGGGGTCCTACGGCGGGGAAAGAGTCAAACTCGCCCTCGGTGCCGGGAGGTTAAAAAGGAGCGGGGGTAGACCTTGCCCAAAATACCCTCCATCTCCTTTCAGGTACCGCCTAGAGAATCCAAAGGACAATTTAGGGAGAAAAGGTTAAGGGCAAAAGCGCGCGGTGCAGCGCACCCCCACCAATGACGTCTTGGATCGTTAGGGCTCAACGACAGAAACAGAAAAAAAGGCTCACACCGACGGGGAACTGGGGGGGGAAGCCCAGAGGGAGAGACGCCCCCAAAAAGTTGAAAGTAAGGGTGGAATGAGTGATAAGGGAAGGAATTCCTGCATGTCAAAATCAACTCGGATTGGCGGCGACGCAAGAGTCGGTTGGGGGGTAACGAAGAAAAATCCTTTGCGCGGGCAATTGAAGATACATAAAGTGCTGAGCCCATCTCAACATAAAACTTAAGGGGACGGCGCACAATAAAATAGAGACTGATTAGGGAGAGGGGGCGACGGAATAAAAAGCGGATGAGACTCGGACGAGGCTGGAATTGCCGTATCGAAAATAAGGGAAAGCTGACCTGCTGAGTCCCCAAAAAAACCGGCGCGCAGTTAAAAAAGCTAAAACAATACCTGGAAAACGAAAGGATGACCTAAATCACGTAATGCGAAGATACTCCCCAGGGTAAAAAATAGAGGCAATCATACGTCCGCGAGGATCTTCGCTGTGGAGCCACCACCACCAAGCGACGCAGTGGCTGACGAATTGCATGAGTTGCATAAGGGGGCAGCACGGACGGGCGGCCGGATACACGTGGCAAGACGCGAGCGGACATTGGAGGGTCACAAACAAGAGTGAGTCTGCGCTGCAAGTCCCAGAACCTATAAATTATTTTCAAAAACGAGTTGGAGCCTACCAGGGGTGGGGGGGGGGGGTTGGGAGATGAGTGGCATCAATATACCTCGACATTGAAACTTCGCCCCGAAGGAAATCGCAAAAGAGATCGCGGGAAAAAAACGAGGGTGGGGTCAGGCTCACTAGGGTGAAAGAAAAAAAGTCGCGAGAAGAGCATCATGGGAATCTAAAAAAACAAAAAACGGAAGGAAGTTAGGGAACTGAGAATCAAAATTTTCTGAAGCTAACAAAGCTGAAAATGAACCAAAAATCAAGGGTGAGAGGGACAACGCGACGTGGTGGAAGGTCCAAAACGAAACTGACGCTCGAACGTCTATGAGTTAGAGGGTAGGGAAACCTTCGCAAAAACCAAAAAAATACCGGGGGGCCAAGGGGCAGGGACAAGAGAGAACTATAAGAAAATATTGATCAAATCCTCTGAAACTGGATGATCATAATAAAGCGTCAGCGCGGCACGTGAAGGAAAAGGGTCAAAGCCATCTTATTTTGGCGAGCAAAGACACGAATCTCGGAAAAAAACGATGGGGCGATGGGCAGACGTGCGAACGAGCTCTTGCAAAAAGGTGGAAATCTGGGCACCACGAGGCTACTGAAGGGGGGTCACAAGGACGGAGACCGGCTGAGACCACCGGGCATGGGGGTGAGCTGTCTTAGACGGCCGAGGCTATGAGGAATTAAGAAATGGTTATGGCCGGGCAGGCATCCGAAGCTACGGGGGAGAACGCGTTCAAAAAATCGGTCGGTCGCCTAAGGTTAGGGGGAGGCAGCCTTGGATAAAATGGGGAAGGTAATGCATAGAGCACGCGGCGAGGAAGCTCAAGGCCTGAAAACCGAGCAGCTTACAGGGGGCGTGCACAAAAGCACCGCTCATTGGGGGGTAAGAGCCGAATCGGACGATGAAAAAACCATGCATCGGCAGGACAATAGGAAAACTTACGGAATCACAGTATTTAGGACTTTCAAGCCAGACACCCTGGAAACAGAGAAAAAAGTTCAGGGGTCGGACCGAAGTTGTGGTTTGGGGGGGTGTGGGGGTGGGTGGGTGGTGTGTGGGTTTTGGGGGGGTTTTGTGGGTTGTTTTGGTGGGGGGGGGTTTTGGTTTTGGTTTAATTGTTGGGGTGGTTTGTGGGGGGGGGGGTTGGGTGGGGGGGGTTTTTGGGTGGTTTTGGGGGTTTGTGACGGGCTTCCCCGCCGCACCCCGGAAACGGGAACACGCCGCACTGCACCGTTTGAAAAAGCATCGAAGAAGGTCAAGAAAAGTTCAGGGGAACCGGCTGGGGAGGAGATCAAGCGGATGCAGGCCGGGAGAGGGGGTCCGCGGGAAGTGACCGCCTTAAGGGGCCGGCAAGAAGGATGCTTGAGCCGGGAAGGGGGGAACGGAGCCCATGAAAACGGTACGAAAAGAGGAACGGGCGCGTGCGGAAAGGCACTCTATCGTGGGGAAAAGGAAAATCCGAAGGGGGAGACAAGACACAATAAGAACGGAAAATGTGTGGAACCTTAGGGGAACTGCTAATCCATTCAGAGGAAAGGCCTACAATACGAAAGGGAACTTGTCAAGCATAGGCTGGCGGGTGCAGCAGATCAGGGGTGGGAAACTTAATGAGAATGCAAACGGAGAGGGAAAATAATCAAAATGTGTCCAGTCGTACAAAAAAGGGACCGGGGCAACTAAACCCCTAACAAATTCCACGGCAGCATCGAACAACCATACCTGAAGTAAGAACCCCTGGGGTGGGGGGATTGGTTTGGCGGGTGTTTGTGATGGAGGGAAAAAAAGGTATAAGTGTGGGAAAAGCAAACAACATGAGCTGATTCAGGAAAGGCGTGAAGAAAAGCTCACTTATCACCAAGGTCGAGACAAGGGGGGGCCCCATTACAAGGTGCTCGGGCTGGAGACAAGGTTTTTGATCAAAGTGGGGTTCGTACGGGAGGAAAAATCAAAAGAAGAAAGGAATGCAGCAGATATGTGCGTGTCTTTATAAGGGCATGCGAGCTAAAAGGGACCCGGCGGAAGGAAAGGGAGCGAGATTTGAGGTCTTACGTCGGAGGGGGGGGCCAGCATCTTCGAGCCGGCGCCAGAGGACAAAACACCTGGTGCCGCAAATGACCTCGGAGCGGACAAAGAGGCACTGATTGAAACACCACCTGAAAAGAAGCGCATACGATAAGGGAGACCGAGGAAACAAGAGGAACTGGAGTAAGAATCCCGACGAACATGCAGTAAGGAGTACACCGGCCACAAACTTCACGAACCACGTGGGAACAAAGAGAGGAGGCCGCAAGAAAAGTCTCGGTACCCCTCGACCGGGTCGTCTCTGAGATCAGATAAGGGCTTGGATACTACACACAACAACGGAGAGGAAAGAAGGCATTGGGGGGGCACGCGACGGACAGACCGAACAAAACATCGAGACACACAGCACTGATCCCAAGTAAGGTAGGGAAAAAAACAGATGAGGGGCAACCACGGGCGCAAAGAATTGTAATGGAAGACCAAAGGTGAAGCTAAACTACAAACCTCTTACTAGAAGATGGCGTAAAGAAGCTAAGCCAGAAAATGAAGAACTCAGCAGAAAATTATTACCTATATCCAGTCCTGCTTCTTACTAGCTAAGGAACACACGGAAAGGTGTTCGGGGGCAGCAGACACGTTCTGAAGAAGAAGTCCTCAGAAGGCAGCGCCTGAACAATGGGAACGGAAGGGCGACGGGTCCTCGGCGAACTGCCCTCCCGAAAAAAAGAACGACTACAGGCAAAGTCAAAACAGTCCTGGATTAACTCCACAGTGACGGTACCTTGACACCCGACCCAAAGGAAACCCCAAACAACTCGCTCCAGACATGTTGCATAGCTGTTAAAATAGAAAAGAGCTCCTCAAGACAACAATCAAGCACGGTCGACAAGGCAGATGTCCCTGATTGGCCTTTGCCTGAGGGCTACTAAGGGGGGAAGCAGGGAAAAGTGGGGGGGGGCTTCATGAGCATCCAAGTCAAAGAGAGTCCTGAGGAGGTCAACCACATGTGGGGGGGGGAACCTGGGGGCATGGGTCGACCATGAGGTAGGAACAGAAATACCGCGAAGGAGGAACATTGTGAGGAGACAGTAGTGGGCGTGTGACGACTGGGGGGGAAGGGTGCGTAGCGGTATGAAAAAAAGTTGTCCGGGAAAGGCAACAGCATTGCGGATTAAAAGCAGAGCCAAGAGGGACAAGTCTAGGAAATCGGTGATCGGGGGGCGCAGGGAACTGGCCGAGATTCATACATTGGGGGTAGACCGAGGAGGGCAGAGCGAGAGGCGGAGCTCCGATAGGAACACTCACAGCAACACCTCGTGCGGTACTGGGAGGGAAGGGGGGAGTGGACTTCTTCCGGAAAAGAGCCCTTATTTGGCGGCCATTAATAAAGTTCAAAGGCGGCGGACCCTGCATCCTCCAGCTCGTGAAATAACTGAAGCCGCTTGTGAGCCGACAGAAGGAATCAAATAAAGGGAAAAACGGTCGAGAGTGAAGGGGCAAAGGCGAGGGGCAAGGGCTGGCTCGTACTGGGAGAGAAACAGGGTAGAATTGGGCGGGGTTTCAACCTTAAAACGAAAATTCAAAAACCAAAAGAAACCGTAAGTGACGGAAAGCGGCCCCCGGGAACGGATAAATAAGGACAAAGCGAAAAAGAATTAGAAGGTTGCCGAGGAAGGACGAAAAGAGCGCATCCGCGCAAAAACACAGTGTGCGGGTTGTCGGAAACACTACGAATCCTCATCACGGGGCGCTGAAGAACGTGAATCTGGGAAAGAATCGAACCAAGGACAGGCTATCCACCATTGGGAAGACATTCGTTGGGGATGGGGCTGGAATGCACCGAACCAGACCTTCAAGTTTACTCGGTCGGCGACACATTGGGAGATAACCAAGGGCCAAAAGACAGGAGTTTTAAGCATCCGTATCCGACCAGGCGCAGTTCATACTTCCCACAAACGGCGTACGGCAAAGCCACTACCGAACTGGCAATTCCGGAATCCCGCGGTCTTTCCACTCCCCATAGAGAAATTCTTAATTGCCAAGGAAGGGTTCGTCACAAAAACTTCGGTCTAGAAATCAATAGCTCCGTGGAAATGAAAGAGGGGATTAGCTTGACACAATCGCTCGAGGGCAGATTAAAATAGGTAAATCAACAATCAAATAGGGAGGAACGACTTGCAGACAGCTGGGGGAGCCATTCTATAAAGAACCCTGAAACTTTGTAAATACCAGTAAACATAATTACCTTAGGAGATGATGAAATGGGAAGGCGATGAAGATGGCTCTCAACGTAAGGTCACCACTTTAAAGACAGAAGGGTGCACCGGGGGAGCGAAGGGTTCACATTCATAACTGGAGGTCCACATCTTACACACGAGCAGAAAAGCTCAGCCAGAAGCGTGGCTAAAAAAAACACAAGGGGTGTCATAGAATATTGTGCGGAAGACGACACCGCGGATCTAATCATCATATCGTCCACAAGGAGGAAGATAGATTCTGAAAAGCAAAACGCCCGGGGAGGGCAAAGGCGGAAAGGGAAAAAATGGGGAGACGGACGGAGCTGGACAAAAAGAAAAAAACGCAGAACGCGTGATGGAAGCCTAAGTAGATTCAACACTTTCGCACAACGTCATAAGACAAAGTCGTTGGGGGTGGGCTTCCAACTGTTTGACAAGCACGAAACGGTACTCTCTGGAAAATTAAGTACTCTCCTACTTACCGGGAAAACTCTCCCTTTAGTCACTTGGGGTAATCAAGGGGGAAATATGGCTGTAGCGTCGCAGAGCAAAGTAGAGGCAGCATCACATGAAGGGGGGGGAAATATGTCCGGAAACGCATCGCGGGAGCACAAATAGTCATGTGGGATTGGCAAAGACGGTTACGGGGCAACTTATAGCGGATAAGTCCTCCTGGGGTTGCAGGAACAGCGGGTTTAGCACAGAAGCCGAAACAGTGGGGGTGAGAACGCAAAAGAATTGACGTCTTAAAAGGAATTTAAGTCGCGGTCAGGGCATGGGTGTGGTGTGGTTGGTTTATCGGGGGAGGAAGAGCAACTAAGAGGGGGAAAGACTAAAGTAACAAAGAACTGTGTTGGAAGTTCGCCCTCTACTTCTCAAAAACGGGACGAAACGAGGGCTGTGGCTGAGGGGGGTGTGGGAAGGACTAACCTAAAATACACGGGAAAGGGGGGGTAAAGGCGAAATCAAGAGAATTACGGTCGCAGCAAGTCAAGCTGGCCGAGAAACCGGATGCGGGCGTGACGGTGGGACCGTGGGGGGGGGGGGGTCTACACCGCGAAAACTCTGGTGGGTGGTTCATCCTAGACAGGAGATAAATATGAAAACCATCAGTCGGAAAAAAGCTAGAAAAAACCAGGAATCCAAATGGCAGACGTTTATCACTTAAAAAGAAAAGGAGTAAAAGAAGAGACTCAAAGGTCACGCGTGTCGCACAGGGGTCTTCGGTCCGTTAGGAAAGACCATGACTGAAAATGGAACGATCACATAAAGGAGCGGCAAAAAGACCAGAAGAAGAAAGGTCCAAGCGAGGCGGAGTCAGAAAAACCGTAAGTGGAGAGCCCGGAAAGGAGATCAACGGAAGGCGGATGTCGGGAGATGATGAGAAGGTGGTAGAAGGCACTTGGCCCGGTCGGAGGAAAAGATGCTGGATTGAGCCGGAGTCAACGGATCCGCGAAAGACCGTACCAGGCGGCGGCAAAGCTGGATACGGCGGAACCGCGGTAAGAAAAATAGGAACATGCAGGAGAACGACGCAGAAAAGCAGATCGGAAATGGGGGTGATCGGGGAACGAAAAAAAGGCTTACCTCATCCCGAGACC
>Ga0179593_1515279_pt1 | contig 12036 bp, 12 predicted proteins | sample CZODoug2_1_08_16_FD_185931 | JGI IMG/M metagenome (GOLD analysis project Ga0179593, IMG submission 185931) | Vadose zone soil fungal communities from Angelo Coast Range Reserve, California, USA - CZODoug2_1_08_16fungal (PacBio error correction) | ecosystem: Environmental > Terrestrial > Soil >...
GGAAGGTTACCGGCGAGAGCCTAAGGTTCCATGTTTACAAAGGCCTTGTTCGTGGCAAAGAAAGTCAATGAGAAAAATCAAAGCTGAAGGGGGGCAGATATCCCAGGAGAGCGCCGGTCAGAGGGACCCCGCCTGTTTTGCACGAGGACAACATGCGCGGCGCGGAGAGAGTTGGCCGTTCTTCGCGGGAGGGAACTTCACTAGAGGGGGGAAAAGGGGGGAAAGGAAAGTGGAGATCTTCGAGGTTCGAAATTATCGAAAATGAGGGGGAAAAAATCAGGCACAGGGGCAAAATCGATCCGCAAGGTTCAGGAAGGAATTTGTTAAAGGAGGTTGGGGGGGGGGGAGCGCTCCGGCATCTGCAAAAAACGGCTGACATCGGAGGGGAGCATCCAAAGTTTGGGAATAGGGGGGGAGGTTTCAGACACGGTCGCCCGAGCTGCTTTGTGCCTTGCGGCTCAAGATTAAGCTTGGAGGCTACGCGCAGGAGAAAAACGCCCGGGAAAGGAAAAAAGGACCAAGCAAAATCTCCGCACTATATGCGAGAGCAGACGGAGCTTTAAGCTCTTCGAAGCTTAGATCGTGCTGAAGAGATAGGAAGGGTTGAAGGGAGAGGTCAGGTGAACATCTTGTTGACTATACCACAGTAGTAACCCCCTTGCTCTGCGGTACGGCCGGGGGGAAGGGGGCGGGGGCAGCGCCGAATCGTGCAGGACGATCTGGCGCGCAATCAGGCGTCGTCTGACTGGTGTTGGGTAAAGTCCGGAAAATGGCCAGGTGGCGGACGGAGGGGGTTGCCGCAGGCAGAACGGTGCGTCAGGGGACTTTGGGGATGCGGGCGCCCCGGGAGCTGGGTGCAAAAGGCAGGGGGACCGGAAGCAGAGAGGGGAGGAAGGCATGTGCCCACATAACGAGGAATCCGTCGATGGGAAAGAAAATCTCGACTCCTGGGACGGGCGAAATCATTTAAGAAATTAAGAATTTTAGACTAAGCACGACTAAATGAAAGGGGGGGAATAAAAAGTTCTGTATGGGGAGAGAGGACCGTAGGGTTGCTTCCGACCTGTTCTAAAGTCATTTTCCAGGCGGATGGAAGAGCTGAATCCAGGGAGGAAAGTAACGACTTAGTACTCGGAGGAAACGAGCATGGAAAAGAGGAAAAATCGTTCGGCTAAAAGAGGTCGGAGACGACTGCCCCGGTATCCGGGAAACACGCACTATTACTTCCCCGTCCTCTTTCAATTCACAGGAGGATAAATCAAGGTACTTAGTGAAGACACAAGTTGAGAAAATCGGCTGGCTCATAAGAAGGCGGGCGGCTTTATTTTATCTTATTATTCTTCAGAGGTCAGCGAAGGGTTTTTGCCAAAAATACCAACTCTCCGACGATTCACCATGAGATAAAAATCAAGCGTCTGTATTTGACTTTGCCGGCGTCCGCTCCTAAGAGGAAAAAGCCTCGGAGGCGGAAAAAACGGTGAAAGGGGATCAATCGCGTTATGAGAAAGACGTGAAAAGCCGCGAAAGTTCCACGCCTCTTCCAAGCGAATCTCAAGAAAGCGAAGGACGTGGGACCGAAGGAAAGTAAGGGCGTTCGAAGCGCTGCTACGCGAGCATTCCGACCGACTGCGACCGAGGTCCAAGGCGAAAGATTTCAACTGGAAGAGCAGATTGGCAAACGATTCGTAGGCCCTGGACTCATTTACCATCGAGCTAGGGAAGGGAGACGAGCCGACCACTCCCAGACACAATGGCGATCATCCTAAAGAAAAAAACAACGGAATGATTCTTAAAAAGTTGATCGGCTCCTTTTCTTTCGTCTGTGGCGCGACGTCCTGGGAAATAGCCTCGCGAAACCAAAGCCAGAACATCGGTGCTGCCAAAATCTGACACAAAAGGAGGGAGGCACACTGAAAAAACTAGCTGGACTGAGAGAATCGTTAAAGAAATGAAACACCGGTGTCTAACAACATTCCACCTAAGACGCCAGCAGCGAGGACATGTCCGATTAGCCCACTAATTGCAGACAGGGGAGGGAGGGAAGGGAGAGGTCAGAAGTGAGGCAGAAAATGTTCAAGAACGAAGCACTGGGGCCTTCACAAAGGCCCTCTCTTCTAAGGTGAGAGTTCTTTTCAAACCCGAAAACAAGAGAAAAAGGAAGGACCCTTCCAGCAGGGGGGAATCTCGAATAGTCGCGGGCATTCATTAGAAAAAAGGGGGAGAGGTCAAAACATCGGCGCTTAATCTTGAGATCCTACTCTCCCAGACCTCTAACGAAGGTCTGCAATGAATACAACGGGGGGAAAGTGGCCAAAGGGGTCTTTACGTAAGCACACAAAAGCTTGAAAGGAGGAAAGGTAAAAACGGGTGGGGAGACTAGGTGGGGGGTTTCATTAAGGGACCGTGAGGAAATCCCTGCCGATATGGCCATACCAAGGAGGTTCGAATCGGCTTTTTCCGAGCCGACAGGGACGCGCGAAAAAAGTAGGGCGGCGGCAGCCGTCAGTTCCAGGATGGGAAGAGCTCATAAAAAAGTCCACTGTCACTTACGCCAGTTCTCTGAGCTAAGGTCTTCCAGCCACATTTTAGGGCCTCTCAACCCCGCAACAGTAAAAACATCCCTTTCCTGAGAGAGGGAAAAAGTTTAGCGTTTGGTGGGTAGGAAACTGAGAATTTTCCGCTAGAGTCTTTCTCCCCCGCGAATGAAGCAAGCCTGCATTTCAGTTCTTGGGGTGATGCGGATCTTGCTGAAAAAGAGATTGGAAAAACCACAAAAGGGGAACGCAAAAGGATGCTGAGGAGAGACCCTGGAAAAAAGCCCTTCCGCCGAAAGGGGAAGATCAATTGCGCAAACAGGAAGAAAGAAACCCATCGCAGAAAACCGCGTGCGAAGATCGCTATAAGCCGCTGCGCTGCTCCCTCAGCGACACAAACAATCAAGGAGCAAAAAAAAGGGCAAGAACGAAGGGAGGGGGTAGGGCCCACCAAACAACGCTGTAAACGAGTACATAGCAGCACCACAACCACACACAAAAAAAAACACATAAACGACTATCATCTTCAATCGCGAGAAAAGCCAGGAAAAGAATAAAGGCTCGTAGGCATTGGGCGGGACTTGGGGATCACGGTTCTTTCATATCACCAAACCAAAAGGACTGAGCAAGGAGAATCAAGGAAGACGATGAGTTTCGAAATTTCCTTCGGGGGCCGAATATCTCGTCAAAAAAATGATGGAAGTCAGAGGGTCCTGATGAAAAAAGCAAGGTGCAGATGCAGGGAACGACGCCAAAAAATACTTTCCCCCACTTTTACTAAAGAGCGCGGCTCATAGGGCCGGGAAGGGGGGGAAAGGTCACTAGAAAAAGAATCAGAAAAAGGAAGTGGAACCGAAAACAATCTCATATTAAGACGGAGACGCACTTTACAAATCTCCTCTCCGGGGGTACGCTTGGCAAAGATACACTAATGGAAAGGATCATCAATGGAATATGCAAGCTCAGAGGGGGATGGGGGAATTGACGAAAAAGATTCTCGGTTGAACAACTAGGCTTTTCAAATCTTTGGAAAAAAGTCTATAACTACTTTAAAGAGGGGAGAAACTCAGAAGGAAAAGTTCGAATGGTAATTGTAAAAGGGGATAAGGGCCGAAGTTCAAAAGTTTAAAAGTCCTGTTCTTTGTTCACCCTAAGCTCGTTGCGTCAATTCCGAAAGATAAATAAAGGAGCGTGGCAGATAGAAACACTGGGAAACCCTCGAAACAGAGGGACGAGGGCGGGAGGAGGTGGGAAGCTTTAAGGAAGGTACACTTGGGTTGGCATTTTTAAAAAAGAGCTTGGAGATCTTCTGATATTTTAGATCGTTGCAAATCGGGAAGAAAGCCAAAATAGAAGGAAAGAGTGAGGGGGAGGAAAGGGTAGGGAGGGGGGAGTTTCAGGGAAATCTGAAAAGCGCTTTTATGTCGGAATGGGCGACTTCCCGACTTTTTCGAGACGGGAAAGGTTCGGGGGGAACCCTAGGAGAGATTAATGGCGGCATTAAGATGACTCTGTTCGGGAGACGCACGGGTAATAGCTTGCACGAAGTGAAACCAGGCCACTAAAGGAGCCTAAGAAGAAACACAGAGAGCGGAGGAGGGGAAAAGCTGTGCTGAGGGGAAGGGAAAGGGGATTCGGGGAAGTTTCCTGTGATTATTTGCCACGGGAACAGCGTTGGTGGGATATTAATCAAGAAAAAAAATTCGAGAAAGGGATTTGGGTAGGGGAAAGATTTGAGAGGGCCGCAAACGACGGGATCCTGGCGATAAATCTCGTGTCTTCAGGCGGATTGAAATTGGTGATGTCTTACCTGGAAAGGGTGCAAGAAGGAACAGAAGGGAGTTCGGAGGGGGGGGGGCCCAGGCTCAGGGAAGGCTGAGACTGGTGGGTGCGTCTCCCAGGAGCTTGTGGGGGGCCTTTTGGAAGCGAAGGGAGAAAAAAGATCAAGGAAAGGACACTGGGTGACCACAGAAAGAGGCTTAAAGCGGGATTTACAAACACTAAGAGATCGCCTCCTTTTAACGGGCTAAGCAGGCGCAAAAAAGAGCCGAAAGCTAAAAAATCAGAGGGGAAGGAAAGGGAAAAAGGGTGGGGGGGGGGAGAATATGCCAAGGGGGGATTCCTACCTCTGGGTACACCTTGTCAGGCCAAAGGATGCCTTTCTGCGAATAAATCCATCGGGAAAAACGATAGAAGAGAAGGGAAGCCTAAGAGTGAAGGTTGAACTATCCTTGGACGAAGGAAAAAGCGTTCAAATGCGCATTATCAGCTCTCCGGGAGCCAGGCCTCACCTTAAAAGGAAAAATATGGAAGAAAAGAAAACTGGAGGGAGAAGAGAAGCCCTCTTTGTTGGGCCAGATTGTCCCCAGAGTTGAGAATCATTCTTCTGTCAAGGCGTCCGGCAAGAGGTGTGGAAAAAGCGGTCAAGATAAGATGGTGGAAAAGGCGGAAAGGTAGATCGAGGAAGACATTCTCCTAAAAAGTCATCGAGATAAAAATCACGCGTGGGATGGATACTGGCAGGCGAGACGTGAAGGGAAAAAAAAAGATAGAAGTCATAAGAAGGGGACGGGAAACGACAGTTATTCGGGAGGTATTCTGGCAACGAGGGTCCTGCCAGGAGGGAAAGGGAAAAATAAACGCCGGACTAAGAGGAGCGGCAAGGAATGGGAAGGAAAGAGGGCAAAAAGTGCTGTTCGGGAAATTACTTTGCAACGTCGAGCACGTTTGAAGAAGCGACAAGAAATTGTCATTAGGGAAAGCCGCGGTGACAGATTGGGCCTCCACGGATGCCGCCCGGCCGGCAACTCATGGGGAGGAGGAGAAGGCTAGAAAAAAGGAACGGAACACCGAAAAGAATGGGATCGACGCAGCTCCACACCACGGTATTAAGGAAGTCCCATGAGAAATCGCCAGTTTGCTTGGGGTTAGCGTGGATGCTAGGAAAAAACGAGAGCAAAAAGTGGAAAAAGACTTGAAAAGGGGCTGGACCATTCTTCACAGGAGGCAGTTCCACGGAAACTATCTGGAAACAGAAAGGGGGACGCCTTAGTTGAAATAAATTCTCGACCCGTCAGAATCTAACAAAAGAGGAGGCCTATGGGCACAAAGAAGGGGGAGAACGGTTGTGAGAACGAGTCTAAGCTAGTTTACCCGTGAGTCACAGGCACTCGATCAAATACCTAGAAGAAAGAAGGAGCACCATAGAGGTGAGGGAGGATGGTCAAGGGAGAACCAGGAAGAGAACGGCCAGTATCAATCCAGCCGCTTTGTTATATCTCGATGACACGTATGCGGTCTAAGGAAAGTTGGGCAAAAAAGAGGATGAAAAGGGAAGAAAAGTCAGCTCCCAGCCAAGCCGACGAATCTCTTTCTGCCGCATGAGGAGCAACTTGACTATGGAAAAAAAGGGAGAGGAAAGGGGAGTCAGAGTTTTACGGGGTTTGCATTAGGAGACCTTATTCTAAAACCGAGCTGAGGACATGTTGCGCTTTGCAAAACAGACCAAGGACAGAGAACTGAGCGCGCGCCTGAGTACTAAAGGGCCCGCTGAGGGGAGGGGGAGAGAAAATTGGCTTTACCTTACAAAGCATCCTCTTTCGGAACCTTTACGGTCAGATCGAGGCAAAAGAAAACCGTAAAAAGAGCCAGGGGGGGAAGGGAGGGAGCAGGAGGGGGGGATAAATTCTGCCGTGCGCCTTCTGCCCGGCCCGGGTCTAGAGCTGATAAATCGGGGCGCGAAAAACTGGAAGAGGGAACAAAGTTTTTAGAAGTCGCCCATGGGATGGTGCAGAGCTTCCAATACACCAACCAAGAAAGGGGCGCCGGGGCGAAAGAAAGAAAATCGGAGCAAAAACCAGGTCCGCAAATCAAAGGAAGAGGAAATTTTGCGCAGAAAACATCCCAATTTCAATCCGCTCAAGGAAAAACACGTAAGGGCAAGAGAGCAGAAGGCGTTAGTAGCTTCTCAGACGTAATACAACAAAAGCATGAGCAGAGAAAATACTGGGAGGGTAGGACAAAAAACGAGGGGTCACTATTAAAAAGCAATCCATGCCAACGCCAGAACTACGAGAGGCTCAAGAGAACGGCGCAAAAAGGGGCAGGGGAGGAGCAAAAAAAGGCCGGGAAAAGGGAGTAGAGTGGACCTGGGACTTCACGTTTGGACAGAGCTATTACGGTCGACAACAAAAAGTAACGAAAAGGGGAAACCGGGGGAACTAGACTCAAAATATCTGAAAAAAGGCGTTTAATTCAAACCATTCCGAGGACAGAGTTGAAAAGTAAAAACTTGAAACCGAGCCGGGGTTGTGGAAAGGGATGGTTGGAGCCCGGTAAACTATAATTTCGAGCCGAAAGATCTCCACGCGAGGGCCCAACCCCCGAAGAATGGGACAATAAGCCCTCGACAGAAGGGCAAAGAGGGACACGAAGGGAGAGACGCTCTGTAGATCAGAAAAATCTCTCATCTGGGGGGTATTTCTATGGATGCTCACACTGACGCGTGAACACGGAAAACAAAGAGAGAAGGGGGAAAAGGAGGCTAGAGGGGGGAGACTTACATATATGTACTAGAGCAGATCAAAAAAACACACTTATTATGAGGGAGAGATTTTCGCCTAAGGGGGGTACCGTAGCAGGAGAGAGAGAACAGGGGGGTTCCAAGAAAAAGAGCGTGGCAGTCAATGAAGAATAGAAAAGCCTGAAAGGGAATATCCCGCGAGGGAGCCGGTCACTTCGTGTCAATGTTTGCACGGCCGCACAGGGCACCCCCACCGGGAAAGCTGCGGAAAACGGGGACAAAGAAAGGGAGATCGGGGGACGGGGAAGTATCGTGAAATAGGTAAAATCAAAAAAAAGCAAAATCGACCTCGCAGTTGGTCAAGTGGGGGGATGAAAGGCGTTCCTGCAAAGAAGAGGGGAGGTTAAAGGAATTGGCTACGAAAACCTCAGGGTAGAGATCTTGCTTCAATAATGACACTGGAAGAAAAAAGCTTCGGGGAAGCGTAAAGAAAGAGGATCGGAACGGGGAAGTGAACGAAAAAAATCCCATTCACAAGCGAAGCAATCTCCGCAGACTTTGGCGAGTACCTGCGGGCAAAAAAGGAGGAGGGAGTTTAAAGGGAGGCGAGGTAGGTTACGGGTCAGGGCTTGTAACTCGTGAACGCGTTGGCTGAGTATAACAAGAAACGGGTGGACGCTCTGCGGTTAAAGGAGAGGGGGGGGTATAAAAAGGGATAGCAACATCATGCCGGAGAGGCATATCCTTAAAGAATCGCGGTCGGGGAAATAAGGGAAATTGGGGCAGCGAATTTAAAGAGCCAGGAGGGGAGGACGGGGGGGAATCAGCCGTTCTTCTCCATCTGGGGATGCTGACGCCAAAGGGAGGGTTTCTCCTGGGCCTCGGGGACAGAAGCCGAAAAGGAGCAAAGAACGAGGATGAAGGGTTCAAAAGAAAAAAAAGCTCCAAACTGGTCATTTCTAAATCAACGGCAAGGATATGATCCGTAACAAACCTAAAAGGATGGCAGGGGAGGGGGGATTGGGAACATTTTTCTGAGAAACCTGATTCTTAAAAACTGGTCAGGACATAGGATGAATCACAGGAGCGGTCAGAGGGGGGGAAAGTAGAGAGACGCCGCCTTCATAAATGGACGAGACCTTGTCGGAAAAGCTTTACCAAGATGCACATTGTGGAAAAGCTGACTAATCCCCAAAAAATTCGACCAAGACGGGGGGGAAAACAAAGTAAGCCGAGCCAGAGGGGTGTACTTAAGAAAACAGCAAGTTGAGAAATCATGCGGAACGAAAGAGAGGGAATGGGGGTGGGAGTCGGATATTCTTCCCAAAATAGAAAGGAGGGGTGGGACCAAACCAAAACGTGCTCCTCATACGCATTGCCCCGGGGGAAAGTTGAGGAAAAAACGGGGGGGAAGGGCCGCCCGGCTCTCTGATCGTTAAAAGATCCTAGGGCTAGCCGAAAAAAGGGGAGAAATCCAGTGAAAATCTGAATGAGGGAAAAAGAGAGACTGCTTCGGAAAGGGAACTTCCGCTTCTCCTGAGAAGTAAACTTCGGGTCCTAAAAATGAAAGATCTGGCTTGGGGGGAAAGATGGATTGGGAAAATACTGGATCCCTCTTTTAAGCTACGGTCTCTAGAATCGGTTTTGATGACCATCTGAAATTTTCATCACCAAGGGCGAACTTCCTAGCTCATTTCCAATCTTGAGCGGGGAGAAGAGAAAAAAGAGCACAATGAAAAAGGGAAAAACCAACAAAAAGAGGAGGAGATATGAATCGAAATGGGATTGGGCCGGCGTTGGGGCTAGGTCTCTGCAGCAAGAACCAATCTGGCCAGTCAGGGGGGGAAACCCAAAAAAAAGGATCGGCAGTAAAAATGAGGCGAGCTTGGACATCTCAAAATCAATAGCCTCGAGCCATCACAAAGAAGGCTAGAGGGAAAGATGCGTCAATTGGGGACAAGGTCTATTCCAGGACTAAGAGTAGGGTTGCCCTTTCGCAGAACGCTCGGGGAATCAAAGATAACCGGGAGAGGCGCAAAGAGAAGGATCGTTTGGGGGAAAGGAGCTTAAGGCCTGAAGGGACATCCAGCCGTCGTGATTTTTATTAGGAACTCGTCGGCGAAAGGAAAAACGTAACGGGGGGAAAAAGATTTAAAGAAGGGAGAATCATAAGAACAGCCACTCCGATCTTGAGGGGCAGAAGCAGTAAAACGGTTTCGTTACAATGCTATGTACACCCCCGAGGGAGGGGCGTAAACATGTTACTTCACAAATTGGGACGTAGGACAGGGAAGGAAAACCTGCCGAGCAAACGGGGGTCGAACGCTTTTTTCGCGCCGAAAGGCTTGCCCAGAGAATCGGAGGGGCGGCGCCGATAATGGAGGCGACCGAATGGAATTGCATATGCTAAGGGAAGCCTGGAACTGACCAGGAAAAAACTCGGAGTAAGCAGTACGGAAGGAGAAAACAGTTTCAAAAAAGGAAGGGTGAAAAAGGGAAAAAGACGTTGGGTAGGCAGTAAAGTGGGACGGGGAAAGCATTTCGGGAACCCATGATGTCGGAAAGGATGAATCGGGCTTGAAGCTTGTGAAAAAAGGCCTTGAAGAAAGACCAGAGGGAAAAGAAAAAAAAAGAGCCCTCTGGGCAAGTTAGTCAGAAAGATGCTCAGGCAGTCAACTTCTGCCAAGAACCAGAGCAATTGAAAAAAAAATTTGAAAATAAAGGACGACAAATTGGCAGAAAAAAGTCGAGGACTAGCATCCTAGGCGCGCTCCCAGCGGAAAAATAAGCAGGCGTTAAAAAGAACGGCAGGAGGGGTGGGGGAAAAAACCGCGTGCAGATAAATTGCCAACTTAAAACTCTCGAGGGGGGAAGAGATCTCAAGCTTTCCGCGAATTGGACATCTGGATCGAGAGTTTAAGAAAAAGAATGGTCGTGGGAGGGACCTATCTGGGTCGCGCCGCAAAAAGGGATATTTAATCCTCAAGAAGAACCGGGAGGGGAAAGGGAACGCAAGGGAAGTCGAAATGAGAACATTTTCATAGAGAAACCTGAAAAATAAGGGAAGCCACGTTACTCAACGCGCGGAGCTGTGGGGTAAAAGGGAAACCCGATAGGGGAAAGAGGAAGACTAACACGAGAGGTTGGAAAACTGGAAGCGCAGAAATGGGAAACCCGACCGGGACATTAGATACTAATCCGCCGGGCGTGAAGGCGACAACGCGTGTAGCGGAATGCAATCAGAGGGTGAGGAAAGTTCTAAAAGGGGGGGGGAACTCCCAATCGGCGTGAACACGAAAACGGGAGTTATCTTTTAAAGTAGGAAAACAGAAGGTAAAAGGGGAGGGGGAAATCGAAAAAACTTATGGGGAGGAAAGAGTGGGTCAGGAAGTGTAAGAAAAAAAGTTAACGATATCGAAGGGAAAGATGTGAAAAGCGTTTTCGTTTCACATCTACTCAGCTTGGAAAAGAAAGAAAAGAGAGGAAGATGAAAAAAAAAAATCACGGGGGGACCGCACCTTTTGAACGAACGGTCAGGGAAAGAGGGGGGACCTTCTTTCGGCATGTGCACTTCTTCTAGTTTCCTTTGTTCCAAGAATAGTGTGTGAAATGAAAAAAAGAAAAGCAAAAAAGGGACGCAGAGTCCAAGTTTGAGTCCAGTAGTTGGAGAGGTCACGGCAGTCGGAAATCGTCTTGTGACATAGGTCCAAAAGGGCAAAAAAAAGGAGAGAGGAGAAAAACAAGAAGAACTGGCCCCCGCAGCATGCTTGCTGTCCGGCGGGATCCATCTGAAAAGACGCAGGAGGAGACCTGAAGAAAACGAAAATCTACTTGCGAGAGCAACAAGCTTACGCAGGAAAAACGCTAGCTCGTTGGAAGAGAGATTCGTGTACGGCTGGGATCAGGGGGGGTGGGCGATAAAAGAACGACAAAACGGTACCGTGCTACTGCGGATAAGCGCCTGATTGGACGCTGAAACGAAAAAAGGACCTGAGAGATCATGGCGAGCGGGAGTCGCTCACGTGATGAAATTGGGTGCGTTCGCACGCAAGGGACTTAGGAGGACGGCGGGAATCAGGCAAAACCTGCTTGCTCATCTTTGGGAGGGAGCCCGCGGGGCGGGGGTCACTTGGCCCGAAACAAAAAAAGAGAGGTTGAACGCAGGGAAAGAAAAAAAAAGAAGGTAATCGCTATTGAGAAGATCTCGACTCCTGGAGCGAAAGCGGCGCACGGGAGGGAGTTTAAGCCTAAAAAGCCTGAGAGGGAAACGGGAGGGGTAAAAGGAAAAGGGGACTAGCAGAGAGGGTAAATGTGTGCAGTTTAAAAAATGATGCGCATCGCAATCCAGCGGAAAATATACCAAGGGAAGGAAGGGCCTTGAAAAAATTGAGCGAGAAAGCGTTAAGGAGGGGGGACAGCACGGGGGGGAGGTATTACCTCCTTAGCCGGAAGGGACATATGGAAAATATCACCGAAAAAAGTCCGCAATCGGTGAAAGGGATCTGGGTCCAGCAAGTTGGGGGGAATCATCGGCGCAGAATATATTCTCGGAAGTGGCGGGGGAAGGGAGGAGAAAGAATTCAGCAGGGAAAAGGGTTTGAAAAAAAACAACGGTGAAGGCACGCTTCGGGAAAAGGGGGAGACTGAGAAAAAAACGCGGCTGGCAGGGAATAAAGGTCAAGGCGACTCTCGAGGGGCACTCGGGGATCGAGAAAAGATACCAGGATAGGGAGGCTGGTGCAACGAGAGGGCCTTATGCGGGGAACTTCCGATTCGGCCGTCGGGAAGAAAGGACAAAGGGGGGCCAATGAGGGAGGAGTCTTGAGGTCGAAAGGACGGCTTAGACGTTCTAGGAGGCCACAGGGGGCCAAGAAGAAAAAAAGGACATTTGCCCATAGCCGCTCCGAGTCATCAACCGCGCCCGGAGGCAAGTGAGGAAAGGGGGCGCGCGAGAAGTAAGAAAAGAATTCACTCACCAGT
>Ga0179593_1566709_pt1 | contig 12036 bp, 12 predicted proteins | sample CZODoug2_1_08_16_FD_185931 | JGI IMG/M metagenome (GOLD analysis project Ga0179593, IMG submission 185931) | Vadose zone soil fungal communities from Angelo Coast Range Reserve, California, USA - CZODoug2_1_08_16fungal (PacBio error correction) | ecosystem: Environmental > Terrestrial > Soil >...
TTATTATCCAACAAAATGGAAGAAACCAATATACAAAGGGAGAGTATCAGGAAAATACATTTTACGAAAAAGTGCAAAAAATCTCAAGAAGACCCCCTAGGGGGTAAAAGAACTAAGAAAAAAAAGGGTGGGGAAAAAGGTCAGGAATCCGACAAATACGGATAAAGAATGAAAAAAAAATACTACTAACAACTAAGCGCCAGGGAAAAGACCGAACATACACGGTTTCAGGGCTGAAAAGTGGACGAAAAGGAAAACTAGAGAGTAAGATCCAAAGAGTGAACCTTTTATTTAAAATAGAGAAACCAGCTCAAGCCCTGCTCGGGGGGGTCGCCTTTGATTCTCTAAGGGGAAACTGGCGGGAGGAAATACCATCACGGAGTCGCCCATTTCTCGGCTAAAGAGCCCTATCAACTGATCGGTCCTGTGAGGGGGGGGGAGAATTCAGAAAAAAAATTGGTCTTGAAGCCGGGGAAAAAGACTCCCGGGGTGGGATATTTCGGAAACTTCTGAGGGGAAGAAGCCACGGCCAAAACAAGAACAAATCCCTCTTTCATCAAACTCTCAAAGAAGAATTACAAACAAAGGGAAAGTTAAAAGAATCACTATTCAGGGAAACCAGTTTTTCCGAAAGTCTCGGAAAAGAAAAGGGACTTGGACTACTCGTCCACTATTTCAGGGCCTCAGAGGGAATCTGATTGACCTGACCAAAATTGTAAGGAGAAAGTAAGCGAGTCGAGGAGGCAGCTCTAGTTTTAAAATAAGCAAAAAGAGGGGGAACACGAAATCTCTTACAACTTACTATGACAAGAATTCGAACATGCCGGGGAAATAGGGAGGGTGGGGAGGAAAGACACAGGGAGACAAGAAAAGAAGACTAAGGGGCGCAGGTTACAGATGGATCAAGCTAGTCTCGAAGGAATAGCGGAAAAATTTCAAGAGTAATCATAAAAGGGGAAAAGGTGAAAAGAGTCTCACAAAAGCCCATGTCTCCATTCTTCTTCAGGGAATGGAGTAGTTTTCAGTTAAACGAAGAAATTCTATGGGAGAGAAACAAAAGAAGAAAAGTTCGAAACAAAAAGGGAATGGAACTACTCAAACAGACCCAATTGAAATAAGGAAGAAGGGGGTCCAGGCAAACGCCTTCTAATTAAGGAACCATGATAGGTGAAAACCAGAGTAAAGCACCTTTATAAATAATTTATACCGGGGGACCCCCGTCCCGCAAACCCTATTTTTTAAGAAGGGGCGATAAGTTCCCATGTAAAAAAATGTCAATGAATGACAAATATCATAAATAAAAGGGTCTAATCAGGAAAGATTAAGGGGGGAGGAAAAGTGCGGGCCTATGGAATGTGGAAATTGGGAAAGAGGAAGAAAGCGAAAATGTGGGCCTCCACTGGTCCCTGGGAAATCCTACAAATCCCGGTGGGAAGTGACTGCGAAAACGGATCCGAACTCTAGGGGCCATCTTTGGGTTCGGGCGCCAATATGGGGGGGAAAACTCACCAATCAGGAAGTCTCAGGGTGAGGGAATCGAGGAACACTTTTTTATCATTCTCGACTGGAAAAAATCACTGGCTGTCATTGAGAAGGCAGGTTTTCGTTTAGTAAAAGTCAATCTCTCAAGAAAAGGAGGAAGAGATCGCTCAGTAGTGGCCACTTCAAACTTGACCGGAAGAAAAAACAAAACCCAGGGGAAAGGAAAAGTACACCGCACTAAGAAGGCCTCAGGGACTACATTAGAGGCACTTCTCAACCTAGAATCCTTCTATTCTCTAAGCTACCTATGGGGAAACGAGTAATTCCTGTGCCGGCGGGTCTGAGTGGCCATTGGACGAAGAAATTCCAATCCCATCGTTAGGGCGCAAAACGCTGTGAAGAAAAGCCTCAGAGATGTCATTGCAAAATCACGGAAAAAGAGAGCCCTCCTCCATTAAACAGGACTTTGCGTAAAGGACTAGGGGAGGATAGAAGGGACAATTGTTGAATTTTCTATTAACTGAAAGCTCGAGGGGGGGCTGCGGAACTATCTACTGAATAAGCAGCAGATTTTAAAGGGTCAGGGAACATATCTCTGAAGGTGAAGAACCCCTTTGAGAAAGAGTGCCATGCCGGGAAAGTCCGCGGAGAAACGCACAGAGTCAATCCGGCGGGAGAAATCCAACATAGCGGAGAAACAACTAAAAAAAAGACCGAAGGGGAAAATCTGACAGTACAATGTAGAGGCCTCCTCACAAACGCCAAGAAAAGATGCGTAAGATGTTTTGGGGGGAAGGGAGGACGGTCAAAAAAAGTCAGTCAAAACATTAACGTGTTTCGGGTGATCGATTTCTTCAGTTGAAAATTGGTAAAGTTTTTAAGGGGGGAAAAGAAAGAAAAAACCGCAAGAAAGAAAGTTTAAAACTTCCTACCCGGAACTAATAATTCCAGGCGGGTTAAAAAAAGGACTAGGAAGAGGCGGACACTATACACCGAAAAGGTCGTATAACCAATGGGTCATTTCCAAATTTTTAGAGAGTGGCAAAAAAAACACAAACAACAGAATAAGTTCCGGGTTAAAAGGGTGGGAAAAAACGACTCAGCACCAGCCATCGGGGAAAAAAGGGAGGCTGATCACGCAAAACAACAAAATATATTACATTCCGATTCATTTCCGGAACACTTTTTACATCGAAAATCGAAGACGACCTGAAGCGTATTCGTAGCAAGAATAAAAAAAAGGCCCCAAACTAAAAAATCAAAAAAACAAAAGTATTAAAATGGATATGGGGGGGGGGGGATTGGAGGCGCTAGTATATACCATCGATCTCGGTATTAGTGTTAGTGGGGGGGAATTAAAAAAAGAAGGGGGAATCGATGGAAAATTCAGATTTGTGGAAAGGCTGGAACCAGGAAAGGGGATATTGAGTCTGAAAAAGGATTTAACTTACGGAATGATAATGAAAAGCCAGGGAGGGGTGCTTTTGGGGGGTAAACTAGATACGCACGCGGGCCAGTCTCTAACCCACTCGGGGGATGAACTACTAACAGAGGCCTTGGGAAAGGTTGGTGTACAGTATTCGTACAGTGGGATAGTGCCCGGACGAGGGTAAAGGTTTCTGGAGGGGGGAAAAAAGATATTGTTGAGAAGAAGGTTGAAATTCAGAAAAGGGTATTGACAGTTCACGATCAAAACCCATATTCCCTGAAAGGAGGTTGCGGACAAGGGGAAGACCCACACACCTAGAAATAATGTGGGCTTTTTGTAGGGCGTCAATGAGGAGCCTCTCTAATTTGCATAGGAAAGTTGCTCTAGTTTGAAAATAGCCCTGGGGCTCGTTTGTGTCCTAGTAGCCGGCGATGGAGCGCCGGAAGAGACGGAATGCCTTTGAACCCTGAGTTTAACTCACGGGTTGGTTCACGCGCGCTAATATGAGGAAAGGTCTCGGTACCATTAGTGAAAAAGGGGGGGAGTCCTCTTCAGAGAGCTTCAAGAGACAGTGAAGGCCACTAAACCAGTGGGCATATGATGCAAGAGGGAAATGACCAAATGGGAAACGGATATACTGCGAGGGGGGGAGGGGGAGTGCCTTGTGGGGAAAACATTCAGAATAAGGGGCACTTGCAGACGATTTGGGAGCAAAGGAGAGGTACCACTTCGAAGAACAAGGTCACGGAGGGAGGGTCTCCAAGAGCCTCTATGAGCAGGGAAAATACTAATGGGGTAGTGGAGTATAGGAGCTATAGGAGTTGGAGGGCGCGAAGTGGCATTGGTTGGGGGGAGGAAAAATGCTTCAGTCGGAGAGAGAATCAATTTATTTTTGGGGGAGTCGAGGAGGGGGGCTTCCAACGATAACGAAGATGAGTTCCTTTAAGTGTGGAAAGTTCTCTGAAAGAACCTGCGAAAAAAAAGGAATCATGCTTCCCACATCTGAAAGGAGCTTGGTCAGGGAGGGAAGCGGGGGGGGGGGGGGGGGGGGGGGGGGGGTCCCCCAGATGGATGGGGATGTATTATGGTTGGCGCTGCATTGGGTGAAGGGGAAGTAAATTCGAAGCGGGTCCATCGTCAAGCACCGAGGATAGACACCTCTTTCGGGAGGAAAACGGGCCAGAGAGAAAAAAAAGGGAATAAGGCGATCATGACGACCAATGCATTCAATTCGGTGTAGGGAGGGAGACGATGTGTTTTAATTCACATTACAAGGAAGTAAATATCGGGGAAAAGAAGCATGCATAAGCCGCGGTTTAAGAGAATAATACGTGGAGGAAGTAGGGGGAGATCCTGGTCAACTGGCCGGTTGATGGAAAAAAGTCGGGCCAGGTGAACTAATTAAAAAAAACGAGGCCTTCGACCTGGGTTTGGTGAACTTCTGACAGAAAGGGGGTGCTTTCGAAGGAAAGGGTATTGTAGCAAAGTTGAGTTCTGAAGGCTCAGTCACCTAACGAGGGGGGGGGGGGGGCTGGGTAAGGTTTTCACAATTGGTGGAATAGCAACGAGAAAACGTTTGTGAGCTGTTTAAACACTTGTGAATCTAGTCTGGAGAGAGAGAGGGTGCGCCGAGAACCCGCCTTCAAAGCCAATCTGGTACCAGGTTGGAAAAGACTGCTGGATTTGGGAAGGGAAACACGTTCGGAATTCTAGGGGGGAAACATATGGGCCACAAAAAGAGGTAAGAGATGTTTCGAACCAAAAAAAAAGGCGCATGGTGATTCCCGCTGCGAGGAAGGGAACCGATCCTGAAAGAAGGTGCGCGGTAGGGCGATGAGTGGCGAAGCCACTAGGGTGAGCAGTATGGAAAAAAATGTATTGTTGAAGGGGCCGTGCCACTGGGGAAGGAAAAGCGTGAAATCATCGTCCTTGGGGTGGAAACGGGGGGTATCAGTTTTTGATAACGAGGTGATGGATTGGGGAGCATGAATTCTCCAAGGACGTGGGAAGATAAGCAGAACAAAAAAAAAGAAAAATGGCGTTTTGCCCAGGGGTGAGGAAATTTTGGGGGATTAAAACAGGCCATCAATGGGAAGGGGGGTGCGGAAAATGGAAAGGGAGGGTGTCTCCCAGGAAAGGAATCAGGGGAGACGCCAGGGTGGAGGGGTAAACTGAGTCATGTACAAAGTTGACATTTAGGTGGAAGGGGGGACAGACTTTAGGAAAAAGGGGGTTCTTGCAGGGAGGGGGAAGACTGTGATGAGCTTGACAGGGTCTAAAAGGGGTATCCGAACCGGGTTATTTTGGTCGGGGGGGGTAGGCGTCTTTGGGGTGTGGGGGGGGAGTAAGGGAGTAATCTCTTTGTATGGGGGGGAACCTCTGGGGCCAAAGGTTTGACTTCGGAAAGGGGGAGAAAGGGGGATTGGAGGATGAATAGATGAACACGGTTGGTGAATCTGAGCGGGGGTAGGATATCGACCTAGGGGTGGTTGGGCGCATCTTGGAGACAGAAGCAGAGACCACAAAAAGATTATAGTGAAAGGGATTGATTCCTAAACCAGAAAGAAAACCAGGTTCTGTGGCCCGCCTTTCTAGGGGAAAAGCCAATTTCATCTATGAGGAAGCCAAATACAATTATTATCAGGAACAAAAATCAGTTTGACCCATGGGGAGGAAAGAAAATCACGCGCTAGGGAAATACTAGGCCAAACATCGTCCCTAAAAGGGGAGACCTCACTTTCCTCCCACCTGACAAAGAAAAGAACCAATCTCAAAGAGCGGAACTACCCAAGTATTGAAAAAACGTAAGCCTTTGCAAACTCCAACCTGAAGGATAAAAAGGTTTGTTGGGAAAAAACGTTATTCGACTAATTTAAGAAAAAGCCGGCATCCTCAAAAAGGGAAGGGGGGACGACCCCCAAGGGGAATGGAGCCCGATCAACGGAGGTAACTTGTGAGGGCCGCTCCTTCCGGAGTTCAAAAAAAGGTCGTGGAACTATGGAAAAAGGAAACGCGCAGGTATGGATGTTTTAACCTCTTCTGACGGAAAGGGGGAACACCAAAAAAGGTCCCTCAAGCCAACTCGGCTCAAGTTCCGCCAAGACGATTAAAATAGTCATGGAAACCAGTTGGGAGAGAAGCTCGAAAACCATCAATTACTTTTCTAATCGGGTTGGAAAAGAGGGATTCGCCTTACCTTGGATGTTATTGGACCAGGCACTTCGGAATGAAAAATCCGACTACGCTGTTTGGAATAAAGGCATTCTAGGTGGGGGGGATCGGAGGAGAGGGAACTCACGTCTAAAAACTGTGGCGTATTCTCAAAGGGGAAATGCAACTTACAAGAAGAAGGGAAGGGTCCTCTAAAATGCACCTTCTAAAACGTGTGGGGATACTTCTATGTTACCGGCATAAAAGGCAGAAGTATCGGAAAAAAAAAAAACGGGGGTCAAAAACAAAGGATCTCCAGCAGGTTGAAGATCTACTACAAAAAACTGTTCTACCAAGAAGAGCTTTCTTTAAATGGGGGAATTTCGGGAAGGAGGGGGGAGGTTATCATAAAACAAGCAAGAGGGGTCGGAAGGTCACCAAGGGACGCGCCTTAACATCCGGGGAACGGTTAAGCGGGGAATTACAGCGTCCGCAATTAAGAAGGAAGGGGGAATCACCGAGGGGAGTTACCCATTAATAGCAAAGTCACGGGTTTTCGGGATTGATACTTTCCCCCTGGACGTGGAAAAAAAAAAAAGTGGGGACAAAAGGATGGAAAATTCGATGAAAAAAAGGAGCCATTGTGATCAGGATGGAGCCCCACAAGGAGAAAGAAGATCAGATCAAGTGAAAATGACTGAGCGCCGATCGGAAAATGAAGTGTAGCGCATGAAGACGACTAAGAGTTTTGCAGAAAGAAGAGGGACGCGCGCATGGGGGGGGAAAACACAGAAAAGGTTTGCGCGAGGGAAAAAAACTAAGACCTCGTCCGCCGAGAGCAGATTCTTAACAAGGGGAGGCGCATTGACACCGGCAGAAAGAGTCATTCTCTCTTTGGAGGGGGAGAAAGATAACAGGGGGGGGGGAAGGAGGGTGGACAGGCACTGGGCAATTTGGCAAGTGATATGCTTCTTTGGTTCTTTGGGCAGAAAATCCATCCGAGCAACAGAAGTACTATCTCGCTCCGAGGTATGCCGCGGGGGGCATTAACCTGGGGGGCAAAAAAACCCAATGCATTAGAAAACACCACAAAAGAAAGCGCCGCCGAGTCGACAGAGGCGTCTCCTCAAAAATCGATGCGCTAGCGGGAATCTGGGTTTATACATATAGGAACGGGCAGAAGGTTAGTGGGTGAAAGAAAGAGGGAAAAACCGATAGAAGACTCGGACGAAAAGAAGCCTCTCTGTCAAAAGAAAACAAGGACATCAAATAACCAAGGAAGATAATAACCTACTTTTCTTAAAAAGGAAATTCTTCAGATAGGGGAAAGGGGGGGTTGCGTGGCGAGAGAAAATGATTCCGAAGGGAGCTTCTTATATTCTTAAGACAGAGCATCTAAAGGTAAAAGGGGGGGGGGGATGGGAAAAGGCTCATATCTGAGGGGGGGCGCGTTAAAAGGAAGCCTGGTTTCCGGCAAGGGTAAGACAAGGAGAGCCTGAAAGAGAGAAAGGCGCCGAAGAGAAGTCTCACAATCGGGCTAGGAAAACCTAGAACCTGCTCCTTAGCTAGGGGATAAGTCCATGTGAGAAGAGACCTAGAAAAACCCGAAAATAAAGGGGCGTAATAAAGTTGTTTCTACTCTTGAAAGAAGGACGAACTCTCTGGAGCTTGGGGAAGTTTAGAAAAGGGGTAATTTTCTTTTGAATGTTGCACACAAGGGGAAGTCCGTCAATACAAAGAAGAAACCCAAATGTGCAAAGTAGCAAGTACGATCACGGACCTATAGTGACAAAAGGGGAAGCTTCTTGGGAGGAAGAACAAATCAGGCGGGGCAGAACAAGGGCCGTGCCATTTCTAACGTTTAAACCATCCGCACGCACCCGCCACCAGGTTTCCGAATGAAAAGTAAGGGACCCAAAAGAAAAACCCATCTTTGGTTGATGCGGAAGCAAACGCAGTCAACACAGCTTAATCAAAAATGGAGTCCTATCCGGGGGAGGGGGAAGGGTGGTACTCACACTCCATAAAGACAATCAGCTAACCAGACTGAAAAGGCATGAGGGTCCTTAGCGCCCCAACTGGCCATAGCGACAAAAAAAGGTAGGATTATGAAGATAGAGGAGGTGAGTATCTACTTAATACTAGCAGGAGGAGGGGGTTCAATATTTCGATGGGAGGGAGGGGAAATATCGCGAAATTGAATCGGACAGATTTGTGAGTGTCCGTTGGGGGATCTTCATTTATGGCGGGGGGGGGACTGGAATTCTTAAGAGGTGAGAAATTTCCTTGTCGTGGGTGAGGTGGGACAAGGGACTGAACGCCTTGGTATGAACCGAGAAATTCTACGGGAGCAGAATTGTCAATGGGGGACGTACCTATACGTTAAAGTCCGGGGCAAAAAAAAGGGGAATTGCGGGTTGGGAGGATTGATTTGCGTGAACGGGTAAAAATGTAGGGAAAGAAAAGAACTAGGGGATATATCACATATCAAAAAAGAGTAAAACTTATGAAAGAGGGGGGGGGGCGACCGAAGGGACGACCCAAAAGACATATATAATATTTCTAGGGTTGAAAAAGAACTTCCTCAATGGACTTAAAAAAAGGACGGACGCTTTCCGGAGAAGGGGGTTTGAGTGTGTAACCAATAGGGATCGGAATCCGGGGAACTGACCAGGGGGCGGATTGGGCTAAAGGAAGAAACACTTTCATTTGAAAGTGTCTTCAAAAGTTCTGGGGAAAGAAGAGCGGGACTTGTCATCGGTAAACCAAATGCGGAGTAGAGGGCGAGATTCGAGGGACCAATCGGGAGAATTTCATGAAGAAACGCCACGTCCCCCCAGGCATAAAAAAAAGGGAGGGGGGGAGGGGGGGGGAAAATGGAAGAGGGGGGGAGGGCGGGGGAGGGGGGTAGTGGGGGGGAAAGGTGGGGGAAGGTAGGTGAAGGGGGGGGATGGGAGAAGGGGAAGAGGGGGATAGGGTGGAGGGATAAGGGGGGGAGTGGGGGGGGACGGGGGGGGGGGGGGTGGGGGGGGGGGAGGGAGGGGGGAGGACCGGTGAGAGGGGGTTTAGAGAAGACTTTGTGGGGGATGCCGCGGATGGGGGGGGGAAGGAGGGGGGAGGAGGGAAGGGGGGTCGGGTAGAGTGGGGAGAAGAAGTAAGAGGAAGGAGGGGTGGGGGGGAGGGGAGAGAGAGAAAGGGGGGAGGGGGGGAAGGGGAGATAAGGGGGCCAAAATTACCTTAAAAAGTGGCTTTGGGGAAGATATCAGTAGGGGGAGGATGTACTTGTTTGAGTCGACGTCGCATAGGGGAGGGGATGGCCGCGGGGGGAAGCATATTTTATTGGACGTGGAGGGGGCCACTTAGAAGAGGAGGCAACTTCCTTATAGTGCAAACAGCGGACCGACAAAAAGGAGGGATCGTCGTTGAGAAGTGCAATCGAATCTGGCGGCTACTATTAGGGGGGAAAGGGACGAAAAAGGAAAGGAATTGTGGGGGGGGAGTCAAGGGAATTCAACTCTTCGAGACGCGATATGAATCGTCAAGGAAAGGGTTATTTAGAGGAAACAACCCCCTAATAGGTTTAAATTGGAAAAGTGACACTCCGAGGAAGAAAACCCATTCTTCAAAAGGAAAAAGAGAAGAAACAAGAAAAGAAATGAATGCGGAGAGGAACCAGTCCACTATCTGCAGTCTATCTGTAATGAAACGGGAGGGGTCTCTGAAAGGAGGAAAGACCGACAATCTACAAACACGAGGCGGTGATTCACTTGCAGAGAGCAACGGCGGGGAGGAAATCTGTTCCACTGTCATATTCAAGGGGAGCCACTCTTCATCTGGGGGGGAGGAAGAGGGAAATAGTAATTCCTCCGGTGAAGAAAAACCAAACAAAAAAACCCATCATGGGGGCAAATCTTGGAACAATTGTAAAAGGGATCATGTAGAAAACGGTGGGAATGGGGGAGACCGTTTTCCCAAGGACTTTGTGAGGGAGATCGAAGGGACGCGTAATAATGGACACTCGACTTGGAAACGGTTGGGGAAGTTGGCTAGCATCCGGGGGTTCGTCTAGGTGTAGACTAACTAATGGGGGTCGTCGAAAACCGCGTAATGGGAAGTTGGTTGTCTACAGTTGTGCCGTAACTAGGAAAACCCTTGGAGAGATAGGGAGTTACAAATTTTTTTCTGAATGGAACACGTCTAATATCAAGAGGGGGGGGCAAAGCTTTAAAGCGCCTCTCCAGCTGGGGGTGGCGAAAGCAGACCCAGGCGGCTGGTATTTTAAAGTGCCGTCCGAATGACGCTTGCGGCGGGATTCGGCTGCCGATCTCATTGGGGTGAAAAGAGTGGGGGCTGGAACTCTCGCGGAATTCATCGAAGTGGGAGGGCCTGAGGACCTAAGAAAGGGGGGGTGGACATCTTCGGAAGAAGGGAGACCCGCAAGAGGGGGAGCCATATGGAGACCATTCCTTGATGGTTGCAGAGAACGAACACTTTGAAAACTTGATCTATAATGCTGTGGGGGAAGAAATATTCAGGGATTCGAGGACTATGTCAGGGGGCTGGTGATTTTTTGGGGGAAAGGGTGATAACGGAAGGGGGACCTTCTACTAAAGAAACGAAGACCTGCCGCGTATTGAAAAGGGGGGTCAAGAAAATTTTGGTGGGCTTAACAGCTCCATACTGAATAGGGGAGGGTGATCGGAGTCTAAAAGAAAAAAGTGGCTAATAATTTACGGGTAGGACCATTGATTGTTAAAGGAGGAACACTCACCGGACAAACAGTTAGGGATCTTGGGGAGACTCGTCCATAGAAAAGTTTTTCATCAAGGTTAAAAAAAAGGGGACGGGAAGGCTTCGTTCGAAACTGATAAATAACTCTTTATGTTTCGTGAGGGGAACGTTGGTAGTCCGTAGGTCGTAATTGGGCGGGCGGACTTCGATAGGGGCGGTCCAAAGGGGTGCTTCAGGCGGACTTATGACACGTGGGCAGTGGTATTATTAATATAGCCTTGGAGGGTGTTGCCTTCAGGGGAGGGGGGGGGAGGTGTTGTCTCCGGTTGGCGGCGCGGGTTAAGATCGAAACAAAAAAAAAAAGGAAGGAAAGAGAGATTGATGAGAAGTTTCCTAAATCACCTTCTCCAACGGAGAAGGAGGGATCGCATCAACGTGAAAAAGAAACCCGCCAATCAGCGGACCTCATATCCCCGAAATGTAGAAAAGAAAAGAAAAGAAAATTTTTAAAAAAAAAGAGAAAATCCGAAAAGAATGGAAGGAAAAGGAAGGAACCCAAAGTCGATCAAAAGACCTAAACAAAAAACCTCACTTGGGGAAAGAGGACGGGGATGAAGGTTTTCTAACTTGACAAGGAGCTATCTCAGCTACACAGTCAGGAAGCCGTTACTAAATAGGCCCCAGCAAGATGAGCCCCTTTCGAAGGGGAGGACGCAGGGAAATACAGCCTGGAGAAAAAAATAAATCATTACGCGAAAAAATTCGCGCCCTGCCCGATCAACAATGGGACTGCAGATCCATGATCAAACTTCAATACAAGGTTGAGGCAAAACCCCGGGGAGAGATGCAGGAATTTCTTAATTGTCTCAAACGAGAGGGGCAGGAGGGGGGGAATCCCGCCACCCCCAACTCCAGCAACCAATCGTTCATAAGACGCATCAAAAGCTTCAAAGGATTTTCACATCAACTTCCAAAACGAATATCTCTCAAGAAGAGAAACAAATTTTTCTGCTATAGAGGGGTCACCAAATACGTTTTTACGGGTCACAGGGTTTTCTGGGGGGAAGTTCCCCCTGGGATGTAATCGAAAAACACTTCGAGCAAGGATCTAATACTAAAGAGGGGGTAAAATATAATCTAGGAGTGGTCGAACGGAACAAAACAGAAGTATAGGCGCCACGTTCACGATACCACGAAGGAGACTGCAACGGCATGGATAGGGAGGTTTCCTAAAAAAATACCAT